>Ga0316603_10000060_pt1 | contig 107079 bp, 113 predicted proteins | sample OWC_soil_day10_n_FD_207649 | JGI IMG/M metagenome (GOLD analysis project Ga0316603, IMG submission 207649) | Wetland soil microbial communities from Old Woman Creek delta, Ohio, United States - OWC_soil_day10_noCT | ecosystem: Environmental > Terrestrial > Soil > Wetlands | place: USA: Ohio...
CGGATCGACCGCGACCCGCCGGCCCCACTGGAAGGCCTCGCGGTTGGCAGCAACAGATGCCCCGTTGAGTTCGATGGCACGGTCGAGCGACGCAGCGGAAACCGGCACCAGGCCTTTTTGCCACGCGACGCCGAGGAGCAGCATGTTGGCGTAGAGGGCATCGCCCATTAGCCGGGTGGCGAGGTGCTGGGCATCGATGAAATCAACGGCGGTGCTGCCCAACGTCTCGGTCAGGCTCTTTTGCAGGCCAGCCAACGGGAAGTGCCAGTCGCGGTTGCGGGTGAAGTCGGCGGTTGGCGTGTCGGTGCAACTGACCACGGCACGCGTGCGGCCTTCGAGCATCTTGGATAGCGCCTCGCTGCCGGCGCTGACGACCAGATCGCCACCGAGAATGGCATGCGCCTCGCCGGTGGCGATGCGGGCGGCGTGGATGTCTTCCGGTCGGTCGGCGATGCGCAGGTGGGAGAAGACGGCGCCGTATTTCTGCGCCAGGCCGGTCATGTCGAGCGTGGAAATGCCCTTGCCGTCGAGGTGGGCGGCCATGCCGATCAGGGCGCCGAGAGTGATGACGCCCATGCCGCCGACGCCGGTGATCAGCAGGTTGTAGGGTTGGGTGGTGGCGGGCAGCGTCGGGGCCGGCAGAATGGGCCAGTCTTCGGCATCAAGGGTGTTGGTCTGGGCGGTATTGCCCTTTCTCGGCTTGCCGCCTTCGATGGTGACGAAGCTGGGACAGAAGCCTTTCAGGCAGGAGAAATCCTGGTTGCACGATGATTGGTCGATCTGCCGCTTGGTGCCGAAGGCCGTTTCGACCGGCACGACGGACAGGCAGTTGGATTGCACCGAGCAGTCGCCACAGCCTTCGCAGACGGCTTCGTTGATGAAGACGCGTTGGCTGATGGCCGGCATCTTGCCGCGTTTGCGCCGGCGGCGGGCTTCGGTGGCGCAGACCTGGTCGTAGATCAGGATCGAGACGCCGGAGTATTCGCGCAGTTCGCGCTGCACGGCGTCGAGGTCGTCGCGGTGGCGGATTGGTACATTGGGGGCGAGGTCGATGATCTCGGCGTACTTCTCCGGTTCGGCGGCGACGATGACCATCTTTTCGATGCCCTCAGCCTCCAGCTGGCGGGTGATGCGGGCGACGCTGAGAATGCCGTCGACCGGCTGGCCACCGGTCATCGCCACTGCATCGTTGTAGAGGATCTTGTAGGTGATCGGCACCTTGGCGGCGATGGACTGCCGGATGGCCAACAGGCCGGAGTGGAAATAGGTGCCGTCGCCGAGGTTGGCGAAGATGTGCTTTTCGCTGGTGAAGGGCGCCTGGCCAACCCAGGGCACGCCTTCGCCGCCCATGTGGGTGAAGGTCGAAGTGCTGCGGTCCATCCAGGTCACCATGTAGTGGCAACCGATGCCGGCGACGGCGCGCGAGCCCTCAGGTACCTTGGTCGAGCTGTTGTGCGGGCAGCCGGAGCAGAAATGCGGCTTGCGCTCGGCGAGCACGATCGGCGTCTGGGCGGCTTTCTGCTTGTCGGCGATGACTTTCAGGCGAGCAGCGATGGTCGGCGAGGTGAAGAAGCGGCCGATCCGTTCGGCGATGACGCGGGCAATGGTGGCGACCGGCAATTCCCCGGCGGCCGGCAGCAGCCAGTTGCCTTCGCTCCACTCGCCGATTTCGTCGAATTTGCCGATGACCCGGGGGCGGACGTCATCACGCCAGTTGTAGAGTTCTTCCTTGAGTTGGTATTCGAGCAGTTGGCGCTTTTCCTCGACGACGAGGATTTCTTCCAGCCCTTCGGCAAACTGCCGCACACCTTCCGGCTCCAGCGGCCAGACCATGCCGACCTTGTACAGCCGGATGCCGATCTCGGCGGCCAGTTGGTCATCAATGCCCAGTTCATCCAGCGCCTGCCGCACGTCGAGATAGCTCTTGCCGGCGGTCAGGATGCCGAGCTTGGGGGTCGGCGAATCGATGATCAGTTTGTTCAGCCCGTTGGCCCGGCAATAGGCCAGCGCGGCGTAAAGCTTGTGGTTGAGCAGGCGGGCTTCCTGCACCAGCGGCGGGTCGGGCCAGCGGATGTTGAGGCCGTCCGGCGGCAATTTGAAATCTGGCGGGAAAACCGGGTTGACCGCAGCCGGGTCGATATTGACCGAGGCCGAGGTCTCGACGGTGTCGGCCAGCGCCTTGAAAGCGACCCAGCAGCCGGAATAGCGGCTCATCGCCCAGCCGTGCAGGCCGAAATCGAGGTATTCCTGCACGTTGGCCGGGTAGAGCACCGGCATCATCAGCGCCTTGAAAACATGCTCGGTCTGGTGCGGCAGGGTCGAGGACTTGGCGGCATGGTCGTCGCCGGCGATGACCAGGACACCACCGAATTTTGACGAACCGGCAGCATTGGCGTGGCGGAAGACATCGCCGCAACGATCCACACCCGGCCCCTTGCCGTACCACAGGCCGAACACGCCATCGTATTGCGCCCCGGGAAACAGGTTGACCTGCTGGCTGCCCCAGACGGCCGTCGCGGCCATGTCTTCGTTAATGCCGGGCTGGAAGGTGATGTGGTGTTCAGCTAGGTGCTGCTTGGCCTTCCACAGGCCGAGGTCGAGGTTGCCCAGTGGGCTGCCACGGTAGCCGGAAATGAAGCCTGCGGTGTTAAGCCCGGCCGCCAGATCGCGCTCGCGTTGCAGCATGGGCAGCCGGATCAGGGCCTGGGTGCCGGTCAGGAAGACGCGGCCGGAAGTGCGAGTGTATTTGTCGTCCAGCGTGGCAGCGAGGCCGGCTGGCAGAGCGAGGTTGCTCATGAATTGTCTCCATTGTTTTGGCCTTGTGGGCCGTGTGGTGTATCGCCCTGCCGTCGGGGGTGGTGACGGGAGGGGGTTGGAGGTTTGAGTATTGGGGGAGGGGATGGTTCTGGGGAATGGGGGATTTCCCCGAGTGTTTGGTTTGGCTGTCTTTGGTCTTGCTTGTTGGGTGGTTGTCTTTGTTTAACTCTTGGTTTTCGCGCTTGAGGCGCGCCTTACTTTCTTTTGCTTCGCCAAAAGAAAAGTAAGCAAAGAAAAAGCGACCCTGGGTCGGTGCCGGCTGCGCCGGTTCCCTGTGCTACTCGGGGCTGGCGGGGGCTGCGGAACTCGGGCTTCGCCCTCAGACAGTCCTCGCCCTTTTTCCGCCAGTCCCTGCGTTGCTCGGCACCTTCCAAGGGGCCCGGTGAGGCGTCCACGCTGAACGTGTGGAATGTGTTCTTTGGCTTTTTTTCGGGGTGGCGTGGAAGTCAAAAGTCAGGCTGTCGGTTGGTTTCGCGACGCCTTTTGGCCCCCTTGGGCGGCGCAGAGCAACGCAGGCGGGCCGGGGGATTTCGGCTTGCCTTGTCTGAGCCGAAGGCGAGTTCTGGCAAGCCGCCCGGCCTGCCGAGTAGCGCAAGGAACCGGGCTTGCCCGGCGCCAACCTCGGGGTCGCCTTTTCTTTGGATACTTTCTTTTGGCGAAGCAAAAGAAAGTACGCCCGCCCTCAAGGCGGAAAACAGCGGTTAAACAACGTAATAACCGCCCAGCAAACCCCTTAGGGCAATACCTTCCCCGGATTCAACAAATTCCGCGGATCAAGCGCCACCTTCAACGCTCGCATCACCTCCACCGCCACCTCTCCGTGCTCGGCAACGAGATACTTTTTCTTCCCCAGCCCAATCCCATGTTCCCCAGTACAGGTGCCTTCCATCGCAATGGCCCGTTCGACAACGCGACGACTGATCCAGGCCGCCTCTTCCATTTCCTTGGTGTTGTCGGTATCGACCAGCACGACGAGGTGGAAGTTGCCGTCACCGACATGGCCGAACAGCGCAATCGGGATGCTGACCTGCGCGATATCTTCGTAGGTTGCGGCAATGCATTCGGCCAGTCGCGAAATTGGTACGCAGACGTCGGTCGGGAAGCAGCGGCAGCCCGGTTTCAGTTGCAGGCAGGCGAAATAGGCGTCGTGACGGGCTTGCCACAGGCGGCTGCGGTCTTCCGGCCGGGCGGCCCATTCGAAATTGGTGCCGCCCAGTTCGTCTGCAATGGCCTGCACGGTTTCGGCCTGTTCGGTGGCGGAGGACGGGCTGCCGTGGAATTCGAAGAACAGGGTCGGAGCCTCGGCCAGCGTGGTCTTGCTGAACAGGTTGATCGCCTTGAGAGACAGGGTATCGAGCAGTTCGATACGGGCCACCGGTATGCCGAGCTGGATGGTCTGGATGACGGTCTGCACGGCTGCCTCGATGCTTGGGAAGGTGCAGACGGCAGCCGAAATGGCTTCGGGGATTGGGTAGAGCTTGACCGTTAGCTCGGTCATGATACCCAGCGTGCCTTCGGAGCCAACCAGTAGACGCGTCAGGTCATAGCCCGCTGAGGACTTGCGGGCGCGGCCGCCGGTTTTCATCACGCGGCCATCGGCCAGCACGGTGGTGGTGGCCAGTACGTTGTCGCGCATGGTGCCGTAACGCACGGCATTGGTGCCGGAGGCGCGGGTGGCGGCCATGCCGCCGATCGTTGCGTCGGCGCCGGGGTCGATCGGGAAGAAAAGACCGGTGCCCTTCAGCGCATCGTTCAACTGCTTGCGGGTGACGCCGGCTTGCACGGTTGCGTCGCCATCCTCGGCATGGATCGCGATCACCTGGTTCATGCCGGAGAGGTCGAGCGAAATGCCACCGCTGGTCGCCAGTACATGGCCTTCGACCGAACTGCCGACGCCATACGGAATCACCGGTACGCCATGTTCGGCACAGAGGCGGACGACTAGCGCCACTTCGTCGGTGCTTTCGGTCAGCACGACGCCATCAGGCAGTTCCGGCGCGTGAACGGATTCGTCGCGGCCATGCTGCAGGCGGGTCGATTCGCCTTGGGAGAAACGTTGCTGGAATTGTTGCTGGAGAGCTTGCTGCAGTGCTGCGGGGAGGGGTTTTCTGGTCACGGAAGGAATTTGGTGGCTTGGTCGAGATCCGTGTGAGTATGCCCTTCATAGAGCGCCGTGACGAATTTTCGCCAGACCAGGTCCGGTTCGCCGATGCGGAAACCGCAGTAGTGCTGGTCGTCGACATCGGTTTCCTGAACCACCTGAACCGTCAGTCGCGACACTTCGTTGAGACCGAGCTGGACGGTGGCGTTGAGCCAGACGTCGGCCGGAATTTGTTGGGCGACCCTGGCCCGGAAGCCGTAGCGCGAAACTTCATTGACCTCGACCGGAATGCTCTTGTCGAAAGCAGCGCTGGTATTGGCGAGCTTGGCCGGGCACTTGACCGAGAAACGACGGTGCTGGCGAATCTGCTGCACCACCCCTTCGCCCTTGTCCGGAATGGCGGGGAGTATCTTGCGATATTCCGGCAGGTCGTAGATCAGATGCAGCAAGGCTTTCTTGCGGTCACTCAGGTCGGCAAAGACCGAGGTTTTCTTGTTGAAGAAATAGTCGATCAATTCGGGCGTCAGCACCGGGTCGTTGGTCGTGAAGAAACGGCGGTGCGGAATCTGGATGTTGGCCAGTTTCGTTTCGAGGAAGTAGTGGTAAAGATTGCGGTTGGGCGCCTTGCCGGCATAGGCCTTGCGAAGGATTTCCGGGGCGTGCTTGAGATCGAGCGTTGCGCCGACGGCCGGAGCGCCATTGACGAAGTCGTAGTTCTCGACGACGTTGGCGGTCAACCGTTTGAAGAAGAGCAGCGACTCGTACATCTCGATGTGGCGTGGATTGACGGCGATGACCAGATGACGGGTGTCGAAGAAGGTCGTGCAGTACTCGTACATGAACTTCATCAGCGGGAAGAGGATGGTACCGCCAGTTCGCCGGAAGCGCGGATGCACGGCGAGCGCCGAAACCTCAGCAATCTGGCCTTCCTTTTCGCGGACACCCGTCAGGTCGAAAATACGCTGCAGCGGGAAACCGATGGCGCTCTCGCGGATCAGCGACAGGGTGCCGACCACCTGGTCGTCGTACTTGGCACACAGGGTCGTTGTCGTTGGTAGCGCATGGTAGATCGTGACGCGCATGCCCGATGGGTCGGGGGTCATGAAGCCGCTGCTGACATAGGCGTCATGCAACAACTTGAAGCAGGCTTCCAGTTCTTCCTTGCTTTCGGCAATCTTCAGAACCAGGCGCTTGTTAGGGTCCGGGTTGCAGTCCACAAGCGAGCGATAGACATCGTGCCGTCTTTTTTGCGGCAGCATCGAGAACAGCTTGCGAGCCGTCTGGTTAACCAGGAACCGTAACTTGGCAATGACTGGCATCAAGGCGACCTATCGAAATTGACTACGATTTGATCATAGCACCTTATTATTGACATGTATTCGACGCCTCCGGACAATCAGCGGAGGCCTTTTTACCCCCAGAGATCAGGAGAAATATCGATGCGCGCGAAGCTTTCCGTAGTTGCCCTCTCCGTTGCTGCCGCCTTTGCCCTGTCCGCTTGCGGCCAGAAGGAAGAGCCAAAGGCTGCAGCACCCGCTGCCCCGGCTGCCAAGCCGGAAATCGTGGTCAAACTTGGCCATGTGGCACCGATGACCGGTCCGCAGGCCCATCTGGGCAAGGATAATGAAAACGGCGCCGTGCTGGCCATCGAGGAACTGAATGCCAAGGGACTGGAAATCGGCGGCGCCAAGGTCAAGTTCCAATTGTTGGCTGAAGATGATGCAGCCGATCCGAAACAGGGTGCCATCGTTGCCCAGAAACTGGTTGATGCCAAGGTCAATGGGGTGATCGGTCACCTGAATTCCGGTACCACCATCCCTGCCTCCAAGCTCTATTCCGACGCCGGTATCCCGCAGATCTCCGGTTCGGCCACCAATCCGAAATACACACAGCAGGGGTTCGCCACGGCTTTCCGCGTGATGGCCAATGACGTGCAGCAGGGCAAGGTTCTCGGTGAGTTTGCCGTCAAGCAGGGCGTCAAGACCGTGGCTATCGTCGATGACCGCACCGCCTATGGCCAGGGCCTGGCCGACGAGTTCAAGAAGGCCGCCGAAGCGTCCGGCCTGAAGGTCGTCGCTACTGAATACACCAATGACAAGGCTACCGATTTCAAGGCCATCCTGACCAAGATCAAGTCGACCAAGGCTGAACTGGTCTTCTTCGGCGGCATGGATGCCCAAGGCGGTCCGATGGCCAAGCAGATGAAGGAACTGGGCATCAAGGCCAAGTTCCTCGGCGGTGATGGCGTCTGTACGCCGGAGTTCATGAAGCTGGGCGGCGAGGCGACAGAGGGTAATTTCTGTTCGCTGCCGGGCATGCCGCTGGAGAAGCTGGCCAAGGGGCCGGAGTTCAAGGAAAAGTTCACCAAGAAATTCAATGCCGAGATCCAGCTTTACGCACCGTATGTCTATGATGCGGTGATGGTCATGGCTGACTCGATGAAGCGTGCCGACTCTGTCGATCCGGCCAAGTTCCTGCCGGCGGTTGGCCAGACCAAGTACGACGGCGTCACCGCCTTGATCGAATTCGATCAAGTGGGCGACCTGAAGGGCGGCGCGATTTCCATTTACCAGTACAAGGGCGGCAAGCTTGAGTATGTCGAGACTTTGGGTGGCAGCCCGGTCGATATCGCCAAGTCCGAGGTCAAGGAAGCCGTCGCCGAAGTGAAGGATGCCGCCAAGGCCGTGGCCGGTGCAGCAACTGCCGTCGGCAAGGAAGCGGTAGGCGAGGCCAAGGAAGCGGCCAAGGCTGCCGCCGAAGCAGGCAAGGACGCCGTGAAGGCAGGCGCCGAAGCGGTCAAGAGCGCTGCAGATGCCACCAAGGCAGCAGTCGAGAAGAAGTAAGCAGTTGATCCGCTGAATGGAAACGGCACCGCAAGGTGCCGTTTCCTTATGCCAGAAAAGAAAAAGACTAAATGGATATTTTCCTCCAGCAGATCATCAACGGCCTTGTGCAGGGCAGCATCTACGCACTGGTTGCCTTGGGGTACACGATGGTCTACGGGATCATGGGGCTGATCAATTTTGCCCATGGCGAAGTGGTGATGATCGGGACGCTGGTCACAATTACGGTGGCGGGGTCGCTGATCAAGGCCGGCATGCCGATTGCGCTGGCCGGGCTGGCCGGCGTCAGCGTTTCGGTGCTGGTCTGCATGGCGCTGGGCTGGAGCCTGGAGCGCGTGGCCTACCGGCCGTTGCGCAATGCGCCGCGCCTGACGCCGTTGATCACGGCGATTGGCATGTCCATCGTCCTGCAGAATCTGGCGATGATGATCTGGGGGCGGAATTACCTGACCTTCCCGTCACTTTTGCCGAAGGTTAATTTCGAACTGGCCGGGGCGCACTTTACGGCGATCCAGGTCATCATCGTGGCGGTCTCGGCCATCACCATGGGCGGTCTGCTTTTGCTGGTCTATCGCACCAAGCTGGGCATGGCCATGCGCGCCACGGCCCAGAACCCGGCCGTGGCCAGCCTGATGGGCGTCAATATCAACCGCGTCATCGCTGCCGCCTTCGTCATCGGCTCGGCGCTCGGTGCCGTGGCCGGCGTCATGGTCGGCACCTACTACGAGATTGCGCATTACCAGATGGGCTTCATGCTTGGCCTGAAAGCCTTTACGGCAGCCGTGCTGGGCGGCATCGGCAATCTGGCTGGTGCGATGCTGGGTGGCATCCTGCTCGGGATCATCGAGGCGCTTGGTGCCGGCTATATCGGCGATCTGACCGGCGGTTTCCTCGGTAGCCACTATCAGGACATCTTCGCCTTCGTCGTGCTGATCGTCGTGCTGATGTTCAAGCCCTCGGGGTTGTTTGGCGAGAAGACGGGAGACCGGGCATGAGCAAGTGGCTTAATCCTCGCTCCGGTCTTGGCATTGCGCTGATTGCCGCTGCCTTGATCGCCCTGCCTTTCGTTGCTGCGATGGGTGGCCAAGCCTGGGTTCGCATTCTTGATTTTGCGATTCTCTACGTCTTTCTGGCGCTCGGCCTGAACATCGTCGTCGGCTTTGCCGGCCTGCTCGATCTCGGCTACATCGCCTTCTATGCTGTTGGCGCTTACACCTGGGCCTTGCTGGCCAGTCCTCACTTCGGTTTGCACCTGCCAATCTGGGCGATCCTGCCGATCGGCGCCGGGCTGGCCTGCTTTGCCGGGGTAGTGCTCGGATCGCCGACCCTGAAGCTGCGCGGCGACTATCTGGCTATCGTCACGCTTGGTTTCGGCGAGATTGTCCGTATCTTCATGAACAACCTGAATGCACCGGTCAATATCACCAACGGGCCGCAAGGCATCACGCTGATCGACCCGGTGGCCTTTGGCAATTTCAAATTCTCCGGGACGACGCAGATTTTCGGCTTTGCCCTGAGCGGGCCGCAGAAGTATTACTACCTACTCGTTGCGCTGGCGATTCTGGTCATCATCATCAACCTGCGTCTGCAGCATTCGCGCATTGGCCGCGCCTGGCAGGCGATCCGCGAGGATGAAATTGCCGCCAAGGCCGTCGGCATCAACACCCGCAACGTCAAGCTGCTGGCCTTCGCGATGGGCGCCAGCTTCGGTGGCGTGGCCGGCGGCATCTTCGCCGCCATGCAGGGTTTCGTCTCGCCGGAAAGCTTTTCGCTGATCGAGTCGATCATGATCCTGGCCATGGTCGTGCTGGGCGGTATGGGGCATATTCCCGGCGTCATTCTCGGTGCCGTCTTGCTGTCCATCCTTCCCGAGGTGCTGCGCTACGGTGTTGGTCCGGCGCAGATGGCGCTGTTCGGCAAGATGCTGGTCGATCCGGAGAGCCTGCGCATGCTGGTCTTCGGTCTGGCGCTGGTGCTGGTCATGCGCTTCAAGCCGGCCGGCCTGTGGCCATCACCGGAGCGCAAGCGCGAAATGAGCGAAATTCGGCAGGAGATCGGGAAATGAGTACCGTCCTGCTCGAAGCGAAAGCGGTTGCCAAGCACTTTGGCGGCGTCAAGGCGCTGCAGGAGGTCTCGCTGAGCATCCGGCGCGGTGAAATATACGGTTTGATCGGCCCGAATGGGGCGGGCAAGACCACTTTTTTCAACTGCATGACCGGGCTGTACGTGCCGGATGGCGGTGGTTTCGTCTTCGACGGTGCGCCGCTGATCGCCGATGCGCCGCATCAGGCCGCCGAGCGCGGTATCGCCCGCACCTTCCAGAACATCCGGCTGTTCGGCAACATGACCGCGCTGGAAAACGTCATGGTTGGCCGTCACGTGCGAACCAGGGCCGGCGTGCTTGGCGCGATGTTCCAGAATGCTGCGACCAAGGCCGAAGAGGCGCAGATCCGCCAGAAGGCCATCGATCTGCTGCATTACGTGCGGATTGAGGATAGAGCCGACGACCTGGCCAAGAACCTCTCCTACGGTGACCAGCGCCGGCTGGAGATTGCCCGGGCGCTGGCGACGGAACCCAAGCTGCTCTGCCTGGATGAGCCGGCGGCCGGCATGAATGCCACGGAAACCGCCGAATTGCGAGACCTGATCGAAGGCATCCGGCGCGACGGTACGACCATCCTGCTCATCGAACACGACGTCAAGCTGGTCATGGGACTGTGCGACCGGGTAGCAGTACTCGATTACGGAGCGCTGGTCATCGAGGATGTACCGTCCGTCGTGCAGAAAGATCAACGCGTCATTGAGGCTTACCTAGGTGCTTGAAGTAACTGGACTCCACGTCGCCTATGGCGGCATCCAGGCGGTGCGCAGCATCACCTTTCACGTCAACGCCGGCGAAACGGTCGCCCTGATCGGCGCCAACGGGGCCGGCAAGACCAGCACGCTGAAAGCCATTTCACGGGTGCTCGATGCCGTCGGGGGGGACGTGCATTTCTGTGGCGAAGAGATCACCCGCCTGGCGCCGCACGACATCATTCGTAAAGGCATCGCCCTGGTGCCGGAAGGGCGTGGCATTTTCCCACGGTTGACCGTGCTGGAAAATCTGCACATGGGTGCCTATGTGCGCGATGCCGCTGCCGACGTCGAAAAAGATCTGCGAATGGTCTTTGAGTATTTTCCCCGCCTCAGGGAACGCGAAAGCCAGCTTGGCGGCACCTTGTCCGGTGGTGAACAGCAGATGCTGGCCATCGGCCGTGCCTTGATGAGTCGGCCGAAAATGCTCTTGCTTGACGAACCATCGATGGGTCTGGCTCCCATCATGGTTCAGAAGATCTTCGAAGTGGTCCGCGCGGTAGCCGCCAATGGCATGACCATCCTGTTGATTGAGCAGAACGCCCGGCTGGCTTTGCAGTGCAGCCAGCGTGGCTACGTCATGGAAAGCGGCGAAATCACGCTGAATGGTGAATCAGCCATGCTGCTCGACGACCCGAAAGTGCGCGCCGCCTACCTTGGCGAGTGATTTGCCGGCGGTGTAATGCAACGCTCATCTTGCCGGGGCGCGCCTGTGGGATAATCCGCGCCCTTTCGCAACACTTGTAGCAGGCATGGCAAAAGATTCACCGATTCAGTTCAAGGGCACCACGCTCAAGATCATCCAGACGCAACTCCGTACCACCGACCACGCCACGCTGCATCAAGCCCTCACCGAATTGACCGGCAACAGCCCGGATTTTTTCGAGAACGAGCTGGCTGTCCTCGATTTCAGTCATGCCAAAGCAATGCCAGAGTCCGTTGACTGGGGTGGTCTTGTGGACTTGCTCGGCCAGTCAGGCCTGAATGCAGTAGCGACTTGTGGGCTGCCAGATGAACTGGCGACTTCGGCAGTAGCGGCTGGCTTACCGATTGTCGGTGTCGATGCCATTGGCCGCCAGCGCGCCAAAATCGAGGAAGCACCCAAAGCGCCACCGGTTGTTGCGCCTGAACCGCCTCGGCCGGAGCCTATGGTCGCGTCAACGCCAGAGCCGGCGCCGCGTACCATCATCCTCGACAAGCCCCTGCGTTCCGGCCAGCGCTTCTACGCCAAGGGCTGCGACCTGATCGTCACGGCCATGGTCAGTGCCGGTGCCGAAGTGATTGCTGACGGCAATATCCATGTCTATGCCCCGCTGCGTGGCCGCGCGCTGGCCGGTGCCAGCGGTGACAAGGCAGCCAGGATTTTCACCACCAGCCTGGAGGCCGAGCTGCTTTCCATCGCTGGTCTGTACCGTACTTTTGAAGCCGGCGTACCGGCTGAACTGCTGCGCCAGCCCGCCACCGTCAGCCTGATTGATGACGGCCTGAGCATCATGCCGCTGGCACTGCGTTAACCAATTCCTATAAACCACAACCTACCCAACGAGAGAACACTGTGACCAGAATCGTCGTCGTAACTTCCGGCAAAGGCGGGGTCGGCAAGACCACCACCAGCGCCAGCTTCTCCTCCGGCCTCGCCATGCGCGGCTTCAAGACCGCCGTCATCGATTTCGACGTCGGCCTGCGCAATCTCGACCTGATCATGGGCTGCGAACGCCGCGTCGTCTATGACCTGATCAACGTCATCAATGGCGAAGCGACGCTGACCCAGGCACTGATCAAGGACAAGCACACCGACAATCTCTACGTGCTGCCCGCCTCGCAGACGCGCGACAAGGATGCGCTGTCTGAAGAAGGTGTCGAGAAGGTGATCAAGGAACTGGAACACCAGGGCTTCGACTACATCGTCTGCGACTCGCCGGCCGGTATCGAGTCCGGTGCCGTGATGGCGCTGACCTTCGCCGACGAGGCGCTGGTTGTGACCAATCCGGAAGTCTCTTCCGTGCGCGACTCGGACCGCATTCTCGGCATTCTGCAGGCCAAGTCCCGTCGCGCCATCGAAGGTCGCGAGCCTGTCAAGGAACACCTGTTGATCACCCGCTACAACCCGACTCGCGTCGAAGCCGGCGAAATGCTGTCGTACAAGGACATTCAGGAAATCCTGCGGGTGCCGATCATCGGCGTCATTCCGGAATCCGAAGAGGTGCTGCAGGCTTCCAACCAGGGCTCGCCGGTCATTCACCAGAAAGCCACCGACGCCGCCGAGGCCTACCACGACGTGATCGCCCGCTTCCTGGGTGAAGACAAGCCGCTGCGCTTCGTCGATTACGTCAAGCCGGGCCTGCTGAAGCGCCTGTTCGGAGGCAAGTGAGATGTCGCTGCTTTCGATGCTCTTCGGCAACAAGCCGAAAACCGCCCATCTGGCCAAGGAGCGCCTGCAGCTGATCATCGCCCACGAACGCGATGGCGGCGGCAGCAGCGCCAACTTCCTGCCCGACCTGCAGCGCGAACTGATCGCCGTGATCTCGAAGTACGTCAAGGTGAATACCGAGGACATCCGCGTTTCCCTGGAAAAGCAGGGCAACTACGAGGTACTCGAAGTCAATATCGTCCTGCCTGAGAAGGGCTGATGAATCCCGACGAACGGACTCCGGGAGCAGGTCAGCCCGGGCTTCGTTTGCTAAGATGAATCAAACGTTTTGCCATGCCGGCAGGTCACAATGCCGGCATTGTCTTTTTCAGGATTCCGCTGCCATGAACTTTCGCTATTCCTTCTCTGCTCTGGCTGCCCTCTTGCTGGCAACTGCACTCCATGCCGAAGAAGCCAAGCCGCTTGATGCGACGCCCAAAATGGCCTACGGCCTGATGCTGAAACAGGGTGACAAGCTGATTTTCTCGCCTTGCCGCGATCGCAGCTACGCCTATGTCGAGGATGTTTCGGCCGACGGCGGGGTAACCAAGGTGCTGAACAGTGTGGGTCTGGATGCCGGCAAGCGCCTGTACGTCGAATTGCTTGGTGTGCTGGAGGGCGCCCAGTTGAGGGCTTCGGCAGTCAACATGGCGCGTGTCGAAGGGCGCTGCCAGATGCCGGGCGGCAAGGAAGAGTCGTGGCGGGCGGCCGGCAATGACCCGGCTTGGGCGATGGTCGCCGGTGGCGAGCATGTCCAGTTGCAACGCTATGGCAAGGCGGAAGTTGTTCTGCCCTACACGGAGTTCCGCACCGAAGGGAACCTGACTCGCTACGACGGCGCCAAGGATATCAACAAGCTGTCTGTCCGCTTCGAAAAGACGCTTTGTCGTGACACTGCAGCGAATGGCGTTTTCGCCTGGACAGCAACGCTCGACCTGAACGGTCAGGTGATCAAGGGCTGCGCCTGGGCGCGTTGAAGCTCGGCTGGAAAGCGCCAGTCAGGTCTGGCTGGCGCGTCCGAATATCAGTTTGTGGAGAAGGTGAAGGCGTCGGCGAAGAACTCTTCTTCCGGCAGGCCTTTCGCCATGAAATCGCGCTTGGCAGCATCGATCATTACGGGCGCGCCGCAGGCGTAGGCCTGATAGCCGGAGAGGTCGGGGAAGTCAGCCAGCACCGCCTGATGCACGAAGCCGGTACGCCCCGTCCAGTCATCGTCGGCTGCCGGCTCGGACAATACCGGGATGTACTTGATGTTGGCGTGTTCTGCCGCCCACTGTTCCGGCAGGGCGTTCTGGTAAAGATCGACGCGCGCCTTGGCGCCCCAGTAGATGAACATTGGCCGCTCGCATTTTTCCGCGATGGCGTGTTCGACGATGGCTTTGATCGGTGCGAAGCCGGTCCCGCCGGCCAGCAGGATCATCGGCTTCTTCGAATCTTCGCGCAGGTAGAAAGTGCCGTGCGGACCGTTGAAACGCAGGATGTCGCGGACTTTCATGGTGGAAAAGACCTGATCGGTGAACAGGCCTCCCGGCACATGACGGATATGGAGTTGCAGCAGTGCGTCGTCGTGCGGTGCATTGGCCAGCGAGTAGCTGCGCTTCTTGCCGTCCTTGAGCAGGATGTCAATGTACTGGCCGGCCCAGAACTGCAGGCGCTCGCTGGCTGGCAGGCGCAGGTGAAGTTCGATGACGTCGGGTGCCAGTTTCTCCAGCTTTTCGATGCGTGAAGGCAGGGTCTTGACCGGAATGTCGCTCGCCGAACTCAGCTGCTTGCATTCGATGACCAGATCGGATTCTGCCTTGGCGCAGCAGTAAAGGGTCAGGCCGGTAGCTTTTTCATCGTCCTTCAAGGCATGCGGCTGGGACTTGCCGTGATCGACGGTGCCACTGACGACCTTGCCTTTGCAGGCCCCACAGGCACCGTCCTTGCAGCCATAAGGCAGGGTCAGGCCTTGACGCAATGCGGCGTCGAGCAGGGTTTCATCGGCTTCGGCAGCGAATTGCTTGCCGCTTGGCTGGACTGTGACTTGGTAGCTCATCGGTTCCCCTTACTGGTCGGCTACAATGCAGCCGTGCAAAAAATCCTGATTGTCGGCAGCGGGGACGTTGCCCGCCGCATCCTCTCCCGCCTTGCCCATTGCGCCCGCGTCTATGCACTGCTGCGCGATGCTGCCCGGGCTGCCGAGTGGCGTGCCGCCGGTGTGATACCGCTGTTGGCCGATCTCGATGACCGGGGCAGCCTGCTGCGCATTGCCGGGTTGGCCGACATTGTGCTGCATCTGGCGCCACCGCCCGGCGAGGGCAGTCAAGACACGCGTACCCGCAACCTGCTGGCCGCACTTGGCAAGTCCAAAAGTCTACCACGGCGACTCATTTACGTAAGCACGACAGGGGTTTACGGTGACTGCGGCGGGGCACAGATTGATGAAACGCGCTGTCTGAATCCGGAAAGTGCCCGCGCCGCCAGGCGGGTTGATGCCGAGCGCTGCTTGCGGGCATGGGGGGCGAGAAACGGCGTGGCCGTTTCCATCCTGCGCGCCCCGGGCATTTATGCCGCTGACCGCTTGCCCGTCGAGCGCCTGCATAAAGGCTTGCCGGCCTTGGTCGATAGCGACGATGTATTTACCAATCATATTCATGCCGATGATCTGGCCGCCGCTTGCATCGCCGCGCTGCGCCACGGTGGTGCCAACCGCGTCTACAATGTCGTCGATGATTCCGACCTGAAGATGGCCGAGTATTTCGATCAGGTGGCCGATGCTTTCGCATTGTCCCGTCCGCCGCGTATTTCACGGCAGGACGCAGAGCGAAAGCTGTCGCCGATGCAGATGTCTTTCATGCGTGAATCGCGGCGGATCGGTAATCGGCGACTGAAAAACGAATTAAAACTACGTCTCGCATACCCGACGGTAGACGCCGGGATAGCCGAGGCGCTTGCAAGGAGAAACGCATGCTCGTCGTGAAGACATTGCATATCTGGATGGTCATTTCGTGGTTCGCCGGCCTGTTCTACCTGCCGCGCATTTTCGTCAATCTGGCCATGGTGCCGGCCGATAGTCACGCCGAGCGTGACCGCCTGCTGCTGATGGCTGGCAAGCTCTACAAGTTCATGACACCGCTTGGCGTGCTGGCCATCGTGCTCGGTTTCTGGCTATGGTTTGGCTATGGTTTTTCCGGTGGCTGGCTACACGCCAAGACGACGCTGGTGGCCGTGCTGGCTGGCTATCACTGGCATTGTGGCCGGGTACTCAAACAATTCCAGTCAGGTGGCAATGCCAAGTCGCATGTCTGGTTCCGTTTCTATAACGAACTGCCGGTCATCATCCTGCTGGTTGTCCTTTTCCTTGTCGTCCTAAAGCCTTTCTGACATGAACAAATATTTCGCAATTTGCCCGCGCGGGCTGGAAGAACTGCTCGTCGAAGAGCTGCGGGCTGTCGGCGGGGAAGAGCTGCGGGCGACCCACGGAGGTGTCTTTTTCTCTGGTGACTGGTCGGTCTGTTACCGCGCCAACCTGGAATCCCGGCTGGCGACCCGCATTCTGTGGCACATCGTCAAGGGACCGTACGCCAAGGAAGAAGATATCTACCGCCTGGCCGTCCGCCAGCTGTGGCCTAACCATTTCTCGGTCAGCCGCACCATGCGTGTGGTGACCACGGCGATCAAGTGCCCGCTGAAATCGCTCGATTTCGTCACGCTGCGCGTCAAGGATGCGATCTGCGATCGTTTTCGCGAGGATCTTGGCGAGCGGCCAAATATCGAAACGCGCCACCCGGATGTCAGCGTCCATGTTTTCCTCAGCGAAAACGAATGCACGTTGTATCTTGATACCTCCGGTCAGCCGCTGTGGCAGCGTGGTTTCCGCAAGGCCAGCGTCGATGCGCCGCTGAAGGAAAACCTGGCGGCCGGCATCCTGAAAATGACCGGCTGGCAGCCCGGCACGCCGTTGATTGATCCGATGTGCGGCAGCGGCACCTTCCTGCTTGAAGCGGTGCAGATGGCGCTCGATCGGGCGCCGGGGCTGGATCGTGGCTTTGCGTTCGAGTTGCTGAAGAGTTTCGAGGCGACGAACTGGGCGAACATCCGGGCTGCCGCCGAGGCGCGCGTCAAACCGGTTGAGCCGATGGATATTCGCGGTTACGACAATGACGACAAGGCTGTCCGAGCCTCCCGGCGCAATCTGCAGGAAGCCGGTTTCGGTGCGGCGGTGATGGTCGACAACAGCGATATGCTGGAAACGCAGCCGCTGACCGACCATGGCATTCTGGTAACCAATCCTCCCTACGGCGAGCGCATCGGTGAGCAGGACGAGCTGGCAGCCCTTTACCCGCAACTAGGCACGGCACTGAAGCGCCACTGGGCCGGCTGGAACTGTTTCTTCTTCACCGCTGACATGCGTTTGCCCAAGCTGGTTGGCCTGCGGCCCAGTCGCAAGACTCCGCTGTTCAACGGTCCGCTGGAGTGCAGATTGTTCGAAATCCGTATGGTGGCAGGCAGCAATCGCAAGGTTTGATTGCTGCGATGCAATAAGCATGGTGTTTTGATCTCGGTCAGCTTATTGGTCTGACCGCCATGCGACGATTGACGCTTTGTAATTATTAATTTCAGGAGATAGTGCATGTCCGTTCAGGCCCTCTACCAACAAAAACGCATGTCTGCTGCCGATGCCATTCGTGTCGTCAAAAACGGGGATACCATTGTTGTTCCGACGGCAGTCGGCGAACCACCGAGCCTGCTGACGGCCTTGTCTGAAGCACGTCGCGATTTTCGCGATGTTCAGGTTTGCCAAATCCTTGCCGTGCGCAAATACGGCTATCTGGATCCGGAAACCGTTGAAAACGTCCGCCACACCGCTTACTTCTACAGTGGTGCCACCCGTCAGGGGGGCAAGGATGGCTGGGTCGATTTTATTCCGGCCTATTTCTCCGAAATGCCCCAACTGATCAATCGCGGTCTGATGCCGGCTGATGTCGTGTTCAGCATGGCTTCGCCGATGGACGAGCATGGCTTCTTCTCGCTGGCGTTGGCAGCCGACTATACGATGGCTGCGATCCGCCGGGCCCGCGTCGTGGTGCTGGAAGTCAATCCGAACGTGCCGTTCGCCAACGGCGATTGCCACATCCATATTTCGCAGGTTGCCGCACTGTGCGAGAGCGATGAGCCCATCCTTGAGGTCGGTCTGCCCAAGATCGGTCCGGTCCAGGAAGCCATCGGCAAGTACGTTGCCGACATGATTCCGGATGGTGCCACGCTGCAGATCGGCTACGGCGGCATTCCCGACGCGGTGGTCATGCAACTGACCGACAAGCGCGACCTCGGCATTCATACCGAAATGGTCGGCGATGGCATCATGTCGCTGGTCGAGGCTGGTGTGGTGACCAACCGCAAGAAGAATTACCACCCGGGCAAGATGCTGGCGACCTTCGCGCTCGGCTCGAAGAAACTCTACCAGTTCATGCACCGCAACCCGGCGCTTGAAATGCATCCGGTCGATTTCACCAACGATCCGTATCTGGCCGGCCAGAACGACAACCTGCACGCCATCAACGCAACGATGCAGATCGACTTCCTCGGCCAGTGCGGTTCGGAAAGCCTTGGCTCGATTCCTTATTCCGGCACTGGTGGCCAATCCGATTTCGTGCGGGCAGCGAACCGTTCAAACGGAGGCAAGGCCTTCATCGTGCTCCCCTCGACGGCCAAGGACGACACCATTTCCCGTATTGTTCCGACCCTGTCGGCCGGTACCCACGTGTCGACCAGCAAGAACGACATCAACTACGTGGTGACCGAGTTCGGAGTCGCACAGTTGCGCGGCAAGACGGCGAAACAGCGGACCGAAGCCCTGATCGGCATCGCCCACCCGAATTTCCGCGGCGAACTGCGCGAAGCCGCCAAGAAACTGAAGTTGCTCTAAGGTGAAACCATGCTGAAAAAACAGTTCTCGGATCAGGAGCTCCAGCAGATCATCGAGGAGGCGACCATTTACATGTGCGCCTGCCCGGCGCAGGTGGTCGTCCAGATTCGAGGACTGCGTGAACTGTTCCAGTATCAGCTCAGTTGCGAGATCGATCCGGGCAACGATCCGGCGGTCCATCAGGCAATCGCCGACGTGACCGTGAGGGCACACGCCATGATGGAGGATTGTCTGGAGCAGGTTCTGAGCATGGAAGGTTGGGACAGGGCGACCCTGCAAATGCCTGAAGGCTTGCGCCGAAAGATGTCAGAGGCTGTTGAGCGAGATGTTTGAAGCGTCAGGCCGAGTATTCGGTCGGCACTTACAAACTGTAGCAATTTAGTTTTCCCCGACGGGCCATTTATTCGCTATCTTTAAAGCGAGTCAATGGCCCGTTTGGATACCGCCATGAAATATAGAAATCTACTTGTCGTGTTGCTGGCTTTTGTCATGGCTGGCGTCGGCTCCAGCGCATGGGCGCATGGGCCACGTGTTCGGCTGGGCGTCAATGTCGGCATTGGCGGTCCGGTCTGGGGTCCGGCGTGGGGGCCTGTCTGGTATCCGCCACCCTATTACTATCCGCCGCAGGTGATTGTCGTTCCCCCGGCCCCGCCTCCGGTCTACATCGAGCAGGCCGAGCCGGCCGCACAGCCAGTGCAAGCGCAGCAATACTGGTATTACTGCAAGAGTGGCAAGGGCTACTACCCCTACGTCAAGGAATGTCCAGATGGCTGGCAGAAGGTGCTGCCGCAACCGGAGCGATGAGATGAATGTGAAAAGTCATAGGCCGAAACTGGCTGTGCTTGGCCTTGCCCTGCTTTTGGGGGCTTGTACGGTGCTGCCGACCGGGCCTAGCGTCATGGTTCTGCCTGGAACGGGGCAGCCTTTCGAGCGCTTCCGGGTCGATGACCTGGATTGTCGTCAGTACGCGCAATACCAGATTGGTGGCAAGACGGCCGGCGACGCGGCTAAAGAGTCTGCTGTGACCAGTGCTGCAGTTGGCACCGCAGTCGGGGCCCTCGCCGGTGCGGCGATCGGCGGTAACAGCAAGGGCGCCGCCATCGGCGCCGGAGCAGGCCTGTTGATGGGTAGCGCGAGTGGCACAGACGCTGCGCGCGCCTCGACGGTCGGCACCCAGAGACAGTACGACAATGCTTATATCCAGTGCATGTACGCGAAGGGTCATCGCGTACCGGTGCCAGCCAACATGAGCTATTCAGCGCCAGTCCGTTCGCAGGTGCAATCACAGCCGCAGGATCCGACCATCCCGCCGCCGCCACCCGGTGCGCCGCCGCCAGCCCCGGCTAACGTCCGCTAGGCGGGCTCAGTGCCAACAAAAAGGGCAGCACCTTTCGGTGCTGCCCTTTGTCTTTGTTGCTCTCGCAGCGCTCAGGCAACGCCAGCGCTGTGCGCCTGCTGGTCGGCCCAATAACTGGAGCGGACCATCGGGGCGCAGGCGGCACCGGAGAAGCCCATCTTGATGGCTTCTTCCTCGAACATCTTGAAGGTATCTGGATGGACGTAGCGGGTCACCGGCAGATGGTGGCCGGACGGTGCCAGATACTGACCAATGGTCAGCATTTCGACGTCGTGGGCGCGCAGGTCGCGCATCACCTCAAGGATTTCCTCATCGGTTTCGCCAAGGCCGACCATCAGGCCGGATTTGGTTTTGACGTCCGGATAGCGCCCCTTGAACTGCTTGAGGAATTCCAGCGAATGGGCGTAATCGGCGCCGGGGCGGGCCTGCTTGTAGAGGCGCGGCACGGTTTCCATGTTGTGGTTGAGCACGTCGGGCAGGGCGCCGCCGAGGACGTCGAGGGCGACGTCCATGCGGCCGCGGAAATCAGGGACCAGCGTTTCGACGGTGGTCGTTGGCGAGAGTTCGCGGACATTGCTGATGACGTCGACAAAATGCTGGGCGCCGCCGTCGCGCAGGTCGTCGCGATCGACGCTGGTGATCACGACATAGCGCAGCTTCAATGTGGCGACCGATTCGGCCAGCTCGCGCGGCTCGTTCGGGTTGGGCGGCAGGGGCTGGCCGTGGCCGACGTCGCAGAATGGGCAGCGGCGGGTGCAGATGTCGCCCAGGATCATGAAGGTCGCTGTGCCGCGGCCGAAGCATTCGCCGATGTTCGGGCAGGCGGCTTCTTCGCAGACGGTGTGCAGCTTCTTTTCGCGCAGCATGGATTTGATTTCGCCGAAGCGGCCGGCGCTGTTGCCCGCCTTGACGCGTATCCACTCGGGTTTGCGCAGCGGGGTGTCGACCGGCACGATCTTGATGGGGATGCGCGCGGTTTTCAGTTCGCCTTTTTGTTTGACGCCTTTTTCAGCCATTTTTCTGATCCAGTTGCTGTAGCAAGTGTTGCGAGAGTTGCTCGCCGGCCTCGTGAGCGGTGAGCGGAATATTGAAGTCTTTGGTCTGGATGACCTTCAGGCCAGCATAGCCGCAGGGATTGATCGCCGCAAAGGGGGAAAGATCCATATCGACATTGAGCGAGACGCCGTGGTAGCTGCAACCGTTGCGAATGCGCAGACCGAGGGCAGCGATCTTGGCCTCGCCGACATAGACGCCGGGGGCGCCGTCGCGCCGTTCGGCTGTGACACCGTGATTGGCCAGCAGGTCGATGACGGCCTGCTCGATGGCGGTGACCAGTTCGCGCACCTTGATCTTCAGTCGTGACAGGTCAAGCAGCAGGTAGATCACGACCTGGCCCGGGCCGTGGTAGGTTACCTGGCCGCCGCGATCGATCTTGACGATGGGGATGCCGACATCCTTGAGGATGTGCTCCGGCTTGCCGGCCTGACCGAGGGTATAGACCGGCGGGTGCTCGACGATCCAGATCTCATCTGGCGTCTCGGCCGTGCGGGTGGCCGTGAAGTCCTGCATGGCCTGGAAGGTCGGCGCGTAGTCGACCTGGCCCAGGCGTTTGACGACAGGAAGCACTTACAGCACGACCTTGATCATCGGATGGCCGCTAAGGTCGGTGTACAGCGCATCGAGTTGCGGTTTGGACGTGGCAATCACGGTGCACGTCAGGCTGACGTAGTTGCCGCCCGAACTGGCGCGCATTTCCATCGTTGCGCCGTCGAAATCCGGGGCGTGTACGGTGACGATGTCGAGGACGACCTGAGCCAGGCTGTCGTCAGCCTTGCCCATGATCTTCAGGGGGAATTCACAGGGGAATTCGAGGAGGGTGTCCTTGTACGAAGCCATCTCAGCCTTTGCGCATTACGGTGTTCTTGAAATCCTGATACCACTGCCACATTTGCTCGCCAAACGGGCCGGGTTTGCCGGTGCCGACTGGTTGGCCGTCGAGTGTCGTGATCGCCAGAATTTCCTTGGTCGATGAGGTCATCCAGACCTCGTCCGCGCTGCGAAGTTCCGTTTCGCTGATTTCACGGACTTCCAAAGCCTGCTGGTGGGTCGCGGCCAATTCGAGGATCACGTCGTAAGTGATGCCCGGCAGCATCAGGTGCGTCTTGGGTGGGGCGAGCAGCAGGCCATCCTTGACGATGAAGATATTCGAGGCCGCGCCTTCCTTCATGAAACGGTCGCGAATCAGCAGCGCCTCTGCACAGCCCTGCTCGACGGCCTGCTGGCGGGCCAGCACGTTGGCGAGCAGCGAAATGACCTTGAGGTCGCAGCGTGACCAGCGCAGGTCCGGCACGGTGATCGCGGCAACGCCCCTGGCGCGCACTTCAGCGGGTGTGGTGACCAAGGGCGAAGCGAAGGCAAAGGCCGTTGAAGGCACCGAGGCCGGCGGGAAAGCATGGTCGCGCTTGTCGTCGGCGCCGCGGGTGACTTGCAGGTAGATCGACTGGTCGTCCCAAGGGGCCGTTTCGATCAGTTTGGCAATGACTTCCTTCCAGCCGTCGGCCGTCAGCGGATTGGCCAGCTTGATACCATCGAGCGTCGCTTGCAGCCGCTTGACGTGTTCGTCGATGCGGAAAGCCCGGCGGGAATAGACAGGGATCACTTCATAGACGCCATCGCCGTAGAGAAAGCCCCGGTCGAGCGGGGAGATGCCCGCTTCCGCCAGTGGCAGGAAACGGCCATTCAGGTAGACGGGATCGGCGACGTAGGGCGTCATGGGTTTAGTTGAACCAGAGTCGGATGGTATCGAGGAGTCGAACGAAGATATTGCCGAGAGCGATATTTTCAAGGGCGACGACCGGATATTCGTTGTAAGGCTTGCCGTCGATGGTGACTTTCAGCGTGCCGACCTTCTGGCCCGCTTCGATCGGAGCGATCAGGCGCGGCTCGGCGACGAAATCGGACTTCACCTTGTCGGCATAGCCCTTCGGGACGACCACGGACAGGTCGCTGGCGAAGCCGACTTTCACCTCGCTCTGGGCGCCCTTCCAGGCGCGCAGCGTGGCAACAACCTGATCCTTGGCGAAGAGCGCCACGGCGTCATAGGAAATGTAACCCCAGTTCAGCAGCTTCTGCGATTCGGCGGCGCGGGCGCTGTCCGAGGTTGTGCCCAGAACTACCGACAGCAGCCGGCGCTTGTCGCGCAGGGCCGAAGAAATCAGGCAGTAGCCGGCCGCTTCGGTGTGACCGGTTTTGACACCATCGACCGTCGGGTCGATGAAAAGCAGGCGGTTGCGGTTCGGCTGGGTGATGTTGTTGTAGCGGAATTCCTTCATCGAGTAATACTTCTTGTAGTCCTCGGGGAAGTCGCGGATCAGCGCCGAAGCGAGCAGGGAGAGGTCGCGGGCGGTGGTGTAGTGCTGCGGGTCGGGCAGGCCAGTCGAGTTCATGAAATGGCTGTTCGTCATGCCCAGACGCTGGGCTTCGCGGTTCATCATCTGGGCGAAATTCTCTTCGCTGCCGGCGATGCCTTCGGCCAGCGTGACGCAGGCGTCATTGCCGGACTGAACGATCATTCCCTTGATCAGGTCTTCAACCGGTACTTGCGTGTCGACCCGGATGAACATCTTCGAGCCGCCGGTGCGCCAAGCCTTTTCCGAGACGGGCAGGGGCTGGCTCAGGCCAATGGTCTTCTGGCGCATGGCAGAGAAAGTCAGGTAGGCCGTCATCAGCTTGGTCAGCGAGGCCGGTTCGAGACGCTCATCAGGCTTTTCGGCGGTCAGAACCTGGTTTGATCCGACTTCCAGCAGCAGCCAGGATTTGGCGGCCAGTGAGGGCGGAACAGGGAGTTGCTGGGCCAGAGCCTGGCCGGCGATGACGATACTGAGGAGGATGAAAGCGGTCTTGCGGAACAGCGACATGGATTTTTGACTTTGTTTTGCGTTGGGGGCGGACATTATACCCTCGGCTCCGCACCGGCCTGCGGCGCTGCGGCACAGAGCGCCTCGACGGCCGGGTGGCGAATGCGTCGTTCGCTGGAGATGGCGTAGATCTGTTCGCTGACGCCGCTCATGGCGCCCAGCGGTTGTGCTTCGAGTTGCGAGGCAATCTGTTCGGCCAGACCGAGTGGCGCGGGGAAAATACCCAGGCCGCCGCGGCCGAAGGTATTTAGCAAGGCACTGTCTTCGAATTCGCCGACGATCTTAGGGCGAATATTGGTGTGCTCCAGCCAGCGATCGATCCGGCCGCGCAGCGCGTTGTGGCGAGTCGGCAGCAGCATCGGCGCACCGTCGAGGCTGTTCGGGAAATCTGGCCGGTAGCGCTCGGCGAGGGCTGGCGCGGCGAATAGCCCGGTAGCAAATTCGCCCAGCCGGGTGCTGAACACCTTCAGGTTGCCGCCGACTGGTGCGGCACGATCGGTCAGCACGACATCGAGACGGTGCAGGGCGAGTTCGGCCAGCAATGTTTCGAATTCGCCTTCATCGCAGATCAAACGGACATCGGCCGGCATGTCGGTGACCGTAGAGAGCAGTCGGTAGGCCAGCAGTTTCGGGATGCCATCTGAAATACCAGCACGCAGACGAAGCGTGGATTCGCTGTTACTGTGCTCCACCGCGTCAACCAAAGCGTCGCCTAACTGGAATATCTGGTCGGCGTAACCGAGCGCCACGCGTCCGGCTTCGCTCAATACCAGGCCGCGTCCCTGGCTGTTGAACAGTGCCTTGCCCAAGTGGCGTTCGAGCAGGGAAAGCTGGCCACTGATCGTCTGAACGGCAACGTCGAGCCGTTCTGCCGCCCGGGTGATGCTGCCTTCCTGGGCAACGACCCAGAAGTAATGGAGGTGCTTGTAGTTAAGCGGAGTCATAAGTTCATCAGTAAAAATCGAAGTAATAGTCAATTTTGCTCCTGTTTTCCTGGTTTGTGCAATGCAATATCATCGCCCCGTTTCTCTTTTGAGGAGTTCGACATGAAACGCATCTTCCTTTTTCTCGCTACCAACCTGGCGGTCATGCTGGTTCTCAGCGTGGCGACCAGTCTGCTTGGCGTTAACAAATTCCTGACCGCCAATGGCCTGAATGTTGGAATGTTGTTCGTCTTTGCCGCGGTGATCGGTTTCGGCGGCGCCTTCATTTCGCTGCTGATGTCGAAGACCATGGCCAAATGGAGCACGGGCGCTCGGGTCATCGAGTCGCCGAGTACATCAACGGAAATGTGGCTGGTCGATACGGTGGCCAAGTTGGCCAAGCGCGCCAACCTGCCGATGCCGGAAGTGGCGATCTACGACGGTGAGCCGAATGCCTTCGCAACCGGCGCAACCAAGAACAAGTCGCTGGTTGCCGTCTCGACCGGCCTGCTGCAGAGCATGACCCGTGATGAAGCCGAAGCTGTGCTGGCTCACGAAGTCGCTCACATCGCCAACGGTGACATGGTGACGCTGACGCTGATCCAGGGCGTGGTGAACACCTTCGTCGTTTTCCTGTCGCGCATTGTCGGCTATGTGGTCGATGGTTTCCTGCGTCGTGGCGACAGCGAAAACACCGGCCCTGGCATCGGCTACATGGTGACCAGCATGATCTGCGAAGTCGTCTTCGGCTTGCTGGCCAGCATCATCGTTGCCTGGTTCTCCCGTCAGCGTGAATTCCGTGCCGATGCCGGTGCGTCGAGTCTGATGGGCTCGCCGGTGCCGATGCAAAACGCGCTGCGTCGCTTGGGCAACCTGCATACCGAGCCGCTGCCGCAAAACATGGCAGCCTCCGGCATTGCTGGTGGTAAAGGTGGGTTTATGGCGCTGTTTTCGACGCATCCGCCACTTGAAGAACGAATTGCTGCCTTGGGAGGCCGTTGACCGTAGCCAGCCAATGGCACGCGGTTTGCTAAGTAAAACCTTATGATGCATTGCACAAAAACACTCGCCTTTGCTTTGGGCATGGGCGCGACGCTAGCCTTTGCGCAGCCCGAATTCGATCTGCCGCAACTGGAGGCGCTGGCTTTGTCGTCCAGCCGCTCTGTGATGGCGGCGCGCGATCAGATCACGGCGGCGCGTTATGCAGTTGATAGCGCCGGCGCCTTCCCCAACCCTGAGCTGGAATATCTCGGGGGCACATCGCGCAGCCGCGGTGTGGGCGGCAATACCGGCGACGCGCGTAGTGTCACGCTGACCCAGCCGCTCGATATGCCGTGGCGGCGGTCGGCGCGGATTGGTGCGGCGGAAGCAGGGCTGGAGTCGACGACGGCAGCGGTCAGGGCCTTTGAAGCGGATACGCTGGCGCGCCTGCGCCTCCGCTATTTCGAGGTCTTGCGGCGCGATGTCGAACTGAGCAATACGCGTGAAGATCTGGCTGCCATGGAGAGTGTGCGCTCACGTATTGCGCTGCGTGTGGAAACCGGCGAGGCGCCGCGCTTCGAGCTGATCAAGGCCGATGCGGAGTTGCTGAACGTCCAGAAAATAGCCCAGGCAGCCGGTTTTCGCGGTGAGCAGGCGCGTTCGCTGTTGCGCCAGAGTGTCGGTGGCGCCTTGCCCGCCGATTTTACGCTGCGTGGCCGCTTGCGGGATGTTCCGGGACTGCCGCCTTTGGATGGATTGCGTAAGCAATTGGCCGAAACCAGCCCGGATTTGGCGCGTGCGCGCTCCGAAATGGTGCGTGCCCAGTATCAACTTGATCTCGAGCGACGCCTGCGCTGGCCCAATGTGGCGCTGAAGGCTGGCGTGGATGAAGACCCCGACATGCGCTCCAACAAGCTCGGCGTTGTTGTCTCCATCCCTTTGTGGGACAGGCGCAGCGGCCCGGTAGGCGAAGCCTCTGCGCAGTTGTCGCGGGCTCGTCATGAGTTGGCTGCGCAGGAGTTTTCGCTGGCTCAGCAGCTCGAAATTGCCTTCCAGCAATATGAAATCGCCGAGGCCCAAGTTGTCGCGCTGGAGTCCGGAATTCTCAAGCAGGCCGAAGCGGCCGTGAAGGTTGTCGAAGCGGCCTATCGCTTCGGCGAACGTGGTTTTCTTGACGTGCTCGATGCGCGGCGTGTTTTTCGCGCAGCCCGCGCCGAACTGATTACGGCACGCTATGAACTGGCTTCGGCCTGGGTTGAAATTGAACGACTACGGGCGATCCCCGGAGGAAAAGAATAATGAAAAAAGCCCTTATTTTGCTGTTGACCGTGGCAGCACTGGCCGGCTGCAACCAGGAGAACAACAAGTCGGCGGCGCAACAGGTGCGCGACCCCTTGAGCGTTTTGCCATCGCAGGAACTGCTCGCGCAACTCAAACTGAGTGACGTCACCACACAGCCTGTGGCCGAAACACTGCGTGTCAGTGGGAGTATTGATTTTGATGAACAACGCCTAGCCCGCATCGGAGCTACGGTCACTGGTCGGGTAACGGATATTGACGCCCTGCTTGGCCAAAGTGTCAAAAAGGGCGAGGTGCTAGCCAAGCTGAACAGCAGCGAATTGTCCAGCCAGCAACTGGCCTATCTCAAGGCGCGTGCTCAACTCGAGCTGAACCGGCGCAATGCCGAACGCGCCAAGGCCTTGTTCGAGGCGGATGTAATCGGTGCGGCCGAACTGCAGCGCCGGGAGAGCGAATACCAGATTTCGAAAGCGGAAACGCGGGCGGCCAGCGATCAATTGCAATTGCTGGGCGTCAGCCCGGCGGCCATTGATCGTCTGGGCAAACAGGGCGAAGTCAATTCCGTGACACCGGTATCGGCAACCATGAGCGGCGTCGTTGTTGAACGCAAGTTGGCACAAGGGCAGGTCGTGCAACCGGCCGATTCCTTGTTTGTTGTTGCCGACCTGTCGCGCCTGTGGGCCGTGGCACAGGTGCCGGAGCAGCAAGTCAGCCAGGTCAAGGTCGGACAGTCTGTCAGTATCGAAGTGCCGGCGCTGGGTAACGAAAAACTGGTCGGCAAGCTGATTTTTGTCGGTCAGACAATCAATCCGGAAACTCGTACGGTACTGGTGCGTACTGAGCTGGACAATCGTGATGGGCGCCTGAAACCGGCCATGCTGGCTTCCATGCTGATCGAGGCGCGAGCGGTTGAGCGAATGGTTGTGCCGGCCAGTGCCGTGGTTCGCGAGAATGACGAAGACCATGTCTTTGTCGCCGTCGGTGATGGCGCTTTCCGTTTGACCAAGGTCAAGCTCGGGCCCGAGCAGGCCGGGAAACGGGTGGTGCTCTCCGGGTTGAAGGGGGAGGAAAAGCTTGTCGTCGATGGCGCCTTCCACCTCAACAATGAGCGTAACCGCAAGGAAATGGAGGGCTCGTGATTGAATCCCTAGTCCGCGGTGCGCTTGGGCAACGCCTTGTCGTTGCGGTGGTCGCCGCCATATTGTTTTTCTTCGGCCTCGATGCGGCACGTAAACTGTCGGTTGATGCCTTCCCGGATGTGACCAACATTCAGGTCCAGATCGCCACCGAAGCGCCGGGGCGTTCTCCTGAGGAGGTCGAGCGCTTTGCCACTGTGCCGCTGGAAGTGGCGATGACCGGTTTGCCGGGTCTGGAGGAAATGCGCTCGCTGAACAAGCCGGGTTTGTCGCTGATCACGCTGGTGTTCAATGACAAGACCGATCTCTATTTTGCCCGCCAGCTGGTCATGGAGCGCCTGCTGGAGGTTGGTACGCGTCTGCCGGCGGGAATCTCGCCGGTGCTTGGGCCGGTTTCGACCGGCTTGGGCGAGGTCTATCAATACACGCTGGAGCGTCCTGATGATGGTGATCGGGCGCTCACCCAAGATGAGCTGATGCAGCGCCGTACCGCCCAGGACTGGGTGGTTCGCCCATTGTTGCGCTCGATTCCCGGTGTTGCTGAAATCAATTCCCAAGGTGGCTTCGCCAAGCAATATCAAGTGCTGGTCAACCCCGACAGATTGCGTCATTTCGGACTGAGTATCGCTGATGTCTATCAGGCGGTCGGACGCAACAATGCCAATGCTGGCGGCGGCGTCCTGCCGCAGTATGCCGAGCAGTATCTGATTCGTGGCGTTGGCCTGGTCAAGGATCTGGAAGATTTGCGCCTCATCGTGCTCAAGGAAAAGGACGGTGTGCCGGTTTATGTGCGCGACGTCGCCGAGGTGCAGATTGGCCATGAGGTTCGTCAGGGCGCCGTGATCAAGAATGGCACGACGGAAGCGGTTGGCGGCGTCGTTATGATGCTGTCAGGCGGTAATGCCAAGGCGGTGGTCGGCAAGATCAAGGAACGGGTCGACGAGATCAACGCCAAGGGCATGCTGCCGGATGGCCTGAAAATCGTTGCTTATTACGATCGCTCGGAATTGGTCGATGCGGCGCTGTGGACCGTCACCAAAGTGCTGCTGGAAGGCGTGTTGCTGGTTGTTGTCGTGCTTTTCCTCTTCCTTGGCGATGTGCGCTCCTCATTGATTGTGGTCGCTACGCTGGTGCTGACGCCGCTTTTGACCTTCGTGGCGATGAACAAGTTGGGCATTTCTGCCAACTTGATGTCGCTCGGCGGTCTGGCTATCGCTATCGGCCTGATGGTCGACGGCTCCGTGGTGGTCGTCGAGAACGCCTATCTGCAACTCGGTCGCAAGGCAAAGACCGGCGAGAGCCAGCTGCGCGTCATCTTGCATGCCGTGGTCGAGGTGGCGACGCCGGTCATTTTCGGCGTTGGCATCATCATTCTGGTGTTCCTGCCGCTGATGACCCTGCAAGGCATGGAAGGCAAGATGTTCGCGCCACTGGCCTACACCATCGCGATTGCATTGGCCATTTCCCTGGTTCTGTCGCTGACGCTGACGCCGGTGATGTCGACCTATCTGCTGAAGCCGCCAGCGCATGATGGTGATCATGACACGCGTTTGATCGCGATCATGAAGCAGCGCTATCTCAAGATGCTGCACTGGACGCTGGCCAACGAAAAGAAAACGGTGATTGCTGCTGTCACTGCCTTCGGATTGACTGTTGCGACCCTGCCTTTCCTGGGTACGGCTTTTATCCCGGAAATGAAGGAAGGCTCTGTGGTGCCCGGCATCAACCGTGTTCCGAATATTTCCCTTGAAGAGTCAATCAAGATGGAAATGGAGGGGATGCGTCTGGTCATGCAGGTGCCGGGCGTGAAGTCGGCTGTTTCCGGCGTGGGGCGCGGCGAGTCGCCGGCTGACCCGCAGGGGCCGAACGAATCGACGCCGATTGTCAGTCTCAAGCCGCGCAGTGAATGGCCGTCGGGCTGGACTCAGGATGACATTCAGGATGCCATGCGCGAGAAGTTGAAGGCTCTGCCGGGTGTGCAGGTGGTGATGGCGCAGCCGATTTCGGACCGGGTCGATGAAATGGTCACTGGCGTGCGTTCGGATATCGCGGTCAAGGTTTTTGGCGACGATCTCGATCAGTTGAAAAAACTGGCCGGACAGATCGGCAAGGTTGCCCAGACGCTGCAGGGCGCCCAGGATTTGCGTATCGAGAAGGTCAGTGGTCAGCAGTATCTGTCGATTGATATCGACCGGCAGGCGATTGCCCGCCTCGGCCTCAATGTGTCGGATGTCAACGACGTGCTGGAGACCGCCATTGGTGGAAAGGTAGTCACCGAAATCTTTGAGGGCGAACGACGTTTCCCCGGGGTGGTCCGCTTGCCGGAGCGCTTCCGCAACAACGTCGAGGCGATTTCCAATGTGCTGATTACCTCGCCGAATGGCGCGCAGGTGCGTCTCACCGATGTTGCCAAGATCCGCGTGCAGGACGGCCCGGCGCAGATTTCGCGCGAACTGGGCAAACGGCGTATCGTGATCGGTGTGAACGTCAAGGACCGTGACCTCGGCAGCTTTGTCGCCGAGTTGCAGCAGAAAGTTGAAGCGCAGATCAAGTTGCCGGAAGGTTATTACCTGGAGTGGGGTGGTCAGTTCCAGAACATGGAACGGGCGCTGGGGCACTTGACGATCATTATCCCGATCACCATTGCAGCGATCTTCTTCCTGCTCTTCCTGCTCTTCAATTCGCTGCGTTTCGCTACACTGATCATCACCGTGCTGCCTTTTGCTTCCATTGGCGGCATCATCGGCTTGTTCATATCCGGCGAGTACCTGTCTGTACCGGCATCGGTCGGATTCATTGCGCTGTGGGGCATAGCGGTGCTTAACGGTGTCGTGTTGGTGTCGTACATCCGTGGCTTGCGCGACGATGGGCGTAGCGTGCGCGAGGCAGTGGTAGAGGGCGCAACCTTGCGTTTCCGGCCGGTCATGATGACGGCGACGGTGGCCATGCTCGGTCTGATTCCCTTCCTGTTTTCGAGCGGGCCAGGTTCCGAGGTGCAGCGGCCGCTGGCCATCGTAGTCATCGGTGGCCTGATCACCTGCACGCTGCTGACGCTGCTGGTTTTACCCACGATTTACCGCTGGTTTGATGACGAAGAGGTCGAAGCATGAAAGAGATCAAGGCGGTCATTCGCCCCAACAAATTGACGGTATTGCGCAATGCGCTGGTTGCGTTGCCGGGCTTTCCCGGCATGACGGTGAGTAAGGTCGAGGGGTGTAGCGCTCCATCGCGCCATGTGCCGGCGCGGACCAAAATCAAGGATGAGCTGACCGATTACACGGCCAAGGTGCGCGTCGAAATTGTCGCGCCCGATGATGTGGCCGAGGCAATCTTCCAGCGCATTACCGAAGTGGCTCAGACCGGACACTATGGTGATGGCCTGGTTTGGATCACCGACGTCGAAAAGGTCGCTTTCATTTTCAAGACAACTCCCGGGCCGGAGTAATTTCGAAATTGACCTATTACTTTAGTTAGATGTGTAGGATTTCACAGTAAGTTTTGGCCGGTTTTCCTAGAATTCGAATTGTTGAAATGCCCTGAAAGGGCCAAGGTCATTCGGAATCACATGGAAAATCGGCTCAACCCCGGGATTGGCGCTACCCTGATGTCGCCAGCAGAGCTGCAGGAAGGCATCGCCAGCCTGTCGCGCGGGGTTTATTTCAAGGAAGCCTCCCTGGACATGATGCTCAGCATCCTGACCGAGTCGGCCGCACAGATGTCCGGGGTCGAGCGCGTCAGCATCTGGGCGCTGACCGACGACCATCGGGAGCTCAGTTGCCTTGATCTCTACGAACGGTCCTCCGGACAGCACAGCAAAGGGACAAGTATCGATGCGGGGCATTACCCCGCCTATTTTCGTGCTTTGCAGGCTGGTACGTGCATTACCGCCGATGATGCCTATCTGCACCCGCTGACGGCTGAATTTGCGACCGACTATTTGCCGCGCCACAACGTGACTGCGATGCTCGATACCCCGATACACATTCGGGGCGAGTTGCAAGGCGTTCTCTGTCTTGAACAGGTCGCTTCACGCCACTCATGGACCTCGGCACATCAGCTTTTTGCTCAGGCCGTCGCCAATTTGGTCACCTTGGCGCTGGTCGAGTACGAGGCAGAAGAGGCTAGACGCGAGGCGCAAGTCGCCAGCGAGCGGCTGCGGGCGGTCTTTGACGCGTCAAGGGATGCGCTTTTTCTGGCCGATGGCGATAGCGGCGAGATTCTCGATGTCAATCGTCAGGCCGAGGCTTTGGTTGGCCGGGCGCGCAATGAATTGCTCGGTCGTCACCAGGGTATTCTGCATCCGGCGGAGCTCCAGAAAACCATGCTCGGAGAGTTTCGTCAAATGCTTGATGGTCGCCTGCCTTGGGCTTTGGCCAGCGAAGTTCAGCGAAGTGACGGGCGCAAGGTCCCTGTCGAAATTACTGCCGAGGTTGCCGATCTGGGTGATGGCCGGCGGCTCGCCTTGAGTATTTTTCGGCCAGTCTAGGTAGCTGCTACGGCAGTGACTGCCGTGGACAGGGAGTGCAGGAGCGCATTGATTTCTTCCCGGCACTCCACCGCATCCAGTTCGGCGGCATTTCGGCCAACGAACTCGGTCAATTGCCGGGCAAGGTGCATGATGCCCCACAGTTCCAATTGTTCAGCCTGCTGGGCCAACTTCATAGCTTCCGTGGTCAGCGCATAGGCATCAGGTGGCAGTGCGGCCAGCGCATCGTGCATCAACTCGATCTGCTCGCGAGACTCATCGACAAACAGGCGGTCAAGTACAGCCGAGCGTTCGGCGTTTTCGGGCGCCGAGGCTGTGGACTCCAGTCGCATTGAAAAGTGTAGGGCGCGGTCGGCAAAGGCATCATGCTCCAGACCGTCCGCTTCGCCAAGGCATTCAATGGCGCCGGTGATCGCGGCGATCAGGCGTGGCGACGGGCTCGCATTTTCCAGTCGGTCAGCCGCGCTGGCCAGCGCTTCCCCCAATCGGAGGCAGTCGCTGTCGGCCGTTTCAATGGCGATGGCGTATAGGCTGAAGATGGCAGGCCGGATGTCTTCAACGCCCGCACCGTGACGGTCTGACCACGCGGCCGCCAGACGCTTTCCGGCGGCGACCCAACGCTCATTCAGTTTTGCATCGAAGCGTAACTGGCGGGGTTTGCTTACCCAGGGCAGGATGGCGGCAGTCGCTTCCAGCGTTGGAGCGAGCGCCGCCCGGGTTTCCTCGAGATCCTCCTCGGGGATGTCCGCCATGGAGCTGCTTACTGAGCAGCCAGCTTGGCGAAGGCCGAAACGACTTCCGGCGGCGCCTGAACCAGTTCGATCAACACGCCTTCGCCACCGATCGGGAATTCCTCATTGCCCTTCGGGTGCAGGAAGGTGATGTCGAAGCCAGCGGCGCCCTTGCGGATGCCGCCCGGCGCGAAACGCACGCCATTGGCCGACAGCCATTCAACTGCCTTCGGCAGGTCGTCAATCCACAGGCCGACGTGGTTGAGCGGCGTGGTGTGCACAGCCGGCTTCTTTTCCGGGTCGAGCGGCTGCATCAGGTCGACTTCAACCTTGAACGGGCCAGTGCCCATGGCACAGATGTCTTCGTCGACGTTCTCACGCTCGGAAACGAAGGTGCTGGTGATTTCCAATCCGAATTTCTCGACCCACAAGGTGCGGAGCTTTTCCTTGGAGGGGCCGCCGATAGCGATTTGCTGGATGCCGAGAACCTTGAACGGACGTGTCATGACTGGATTCCTGTTATGGGTTGAAGAACGTAATCCATAATTATAGAGGCTTCTTGCGGTAGGCAAATACCACCAGCGCCACCCCGGTCAGGATCATCGGCAACGACAACCACTGCCCCATGCTGATCGTGTAGGACTGCCCGAAAATGCCGTGATCCGGCTCGCGGAAAAACTCTGTAATGAAACGGAAGGCGCCGTAACCAATCAGGAAAACTCCCGAGGCGGCAGCGCGGGGGCGCGGCTTGGCGGTGAATAGCCAGAGGATGATGAACAGCGACAAACCTTCCAGCCCGACGTGATAAAGCTGGGAAGGGTGGCGCGGGGACATGTCGCCGGATTGCGGGAAGATCATCGCCCATGGCAGGCCGGCGTCGGCGACCCGGCCCCAGAGTTCGCCGTTGATGAAATTTCCCACTCGACCAGCGGCCAGGCCAAGTGGAACCAGCGGCGCGACAAAGTCAGTGATATCGAACCAGTTCAGCTTGTGCTTGCGAGCCCAAAGGCTCATGGCCAGCAGCACGCCGAGGAAGCCGCCGTGGAAGCTCATTCCGCCTTTCCAGACGGCAAATATCTCCAGCGGATTGGCCAGGAAATACGCCGGTTCGTAGAACAACACCTGCCCAAGTCGCCCGCCAATAATCACCCCGAGCATGCCGTAGAAAAGCAGGTCGTCAAGTTGTTCGACGGTCAGAAAGCCAGGCCGGGTTTTGATCCGGTAACGCCCGAGCAAAATAAACTGAACGAAGGCAACCAGATACATCAAACCGTACCAGCGCACGGAGAGCGGGCCGACAGAGAAAGCGACGGGATCGAACTGTGGGTGAAGAAGCATCGAAGGCGCAGAGTGGGCTAGAATTAGCCGATTATAGTTCCCGCCCCGTGACAACAACGTGGCGTTCAGTTTCAGATGGAGAGAGTCATGCCGCAATACCGTTCCCGCACCTCCACCCACGGCCGCAACATGGCCGGTGCCCGCTCGTTGTGGCGAGCTACCGGCATGAAGGATGGCGACTTCGGCAAGCCGATCATCGCCGTGGTCAACAGCTTCACCCAGTTTGTGCCGGGCCACGTGCACCTGAAGGACATGGGCCAGCTGGTAGCGCGCGAGATCGAGGCGGCTGGCGGCGTGGCCAAGGAATTCAACACCATCGCCATCGACGACGGCATCGCCATGGGCCACAGCGGCATGCTCTATTCGCTGCCCAGCCGCGACTTGATCGCCGACTCGGTCGAATACATGGTCAACGCCCATTGCGCCGACGCCATGGTCTGCATCTCCAACTGTGACAAGATCACTCCGGGCATGCTGATGGCCGCCATGCGCCTGAACATCCCGGTCATCTTCGTCTCCGGTGGCCCGATGGAAGCCGGCAAGGTCAAGATTCAGGGGCAGGTTGTCCATCTCGACCTCGTCGACGCGATGGTCAAGGCCGCTGACCACTCGGTGTCGCAGTCCGATCTTGACGAAATCGAGCGCTCTGCCTGCCCGACCTGCGGTTCCTGCTCCGGCATGTTTACCGCCAACTCTATGAACTGTCTGACTGAAGCCTTCGGTCTCAGCCTGCCCGGCAACGGCACGGTCGTCGCCACGCACGCTGACCGCAAGCAGCTCTTCCTGCGCGCCGGTCGCCAGATTGTTGAGTTGTGCAAGCGCTATTACGAACAGGATGACGCCTCGGTCCTGCCGCGTTCTATCGCCACCAAGGCGGCCTTCGAAAATGCCATGACGCTCGACGTTGCCATGGGCGGCTCGACCAATACCGTGCTGCACATCCTGGCTACCGCGCAGGAAGCTGGTGTCGACTTCACAATGGCCGACATCGACCGTATTTCCCGTTCGGTGCCCTGCCTGTGCAAGGTGGCGCCGATGACCGACAAATATCACATCGAAGACGTTCATCGTGCCGGCGGCATCATGGGCATCCTCGGTGAACTCGATCGGGCAGGCCTGATCAATCGTGACGTCCCGAATGTCTATGCGAAGAACCTCGGTGAGGCGATCGACCGTTGGGATGTGGTGCGCGAGCACGATGTCAACGTGCATCAATTCTTCAAGGCAGCCCCGGGCGGCGTGCCAACCCAGGTTGCCTTCTCGCAGGATCGTCGCTTCAACGAACTGGATCTGGATCGTACCAACGGCTGTATCCGTAACCGGGCCAATGCTTTTTCGCAGGAAGGCGGACTGGCAGTGCTCTACGGCAACATTGCGCTTGATGGCTGTATCGTCAAGACGGCCGGTGTCGATGAGTCGATCTGGAAATTCTCAGGCAAGGCCCGAGTTTTCGAAAGCCAGGATGCGGCAGTCGAAGCCATTTTGGGCGAAAAAATCGTCGCCGGCGATGTAGTGGTCATCCGCTACGAAGGCCCGAAGGGCGGCCCTGGCATGCAGGAAATGCTCTATCCGACCTCCTATCTGAAATCGATGGGGCTCGGCAAGGCGTGTGCGCTGCTCACCGATGGCCGTTTCTCGGGCGGCACATCCGGCCTGTCCATCGGCCACGCATCCCCGGAAGCGGCCGATGGTGGCGCCATTGGTCTGGTTGAGGAGGGCGATACCATCGAGATCGATATTCCGAATCGTCGCATCCACTTGGCGATCTCCGATGGTGAACTGGCCCAGCGCCGCGCTGCCATGGAAGCCAAGGGCGAAGCCGCCTGGCAGCCGGTCAATCGCGAACGCACGGTTTCTGCTGCCCTGCAAGCCTATGCCCTGATGGCCACTTCGGCCGACAAGGGGGCAGTGCGGGACGTCAAGCAAATCCAGCGTCGTAAATGACACTTGCAGTCTGGTTCGGGTTTCTGGCGGCGTCGATCCTGATCGCTGTCACGCCCGGCCCGGGGGCGGTGATCAGCATGAGTACCGGCATGCGGCACGGTTACTGGGCAGCATTGACGGCGATTCTGGGCCTTCAGGCGGCGATCCTGCTTCATCTGCTGATTGTTGCACTGGGCCTCGGTGCCTTGCTGGCCGCCTCGGAGGCGGCGTTTACGGTCGTCAAATTTCTCGGCGCGGCGTATCTGGTCTGGCTGGGCATCCAGAAATGGCGGGCGCCAATCATTCCCGTCGACGCCGATGTACTCCCTGTTCGACGTAAAGGACTATTCCTGCAAGGCGTGCTGGTCAATCTGACCAATCCGAAGGCAATCATATTCATCGGCGCGCTGGTTCCGCAGTTCGTCAATCCGGCTTTGCCGCAAATGCCGCAGTACCTTCTCATCGCCACCACCCTGTGTCTGACTGATCTGATGGTGATGTCCGGCTACGCCTTGGCCGCGTCACACCTCGGGCGTTGGTTGCATGATCCGGCAGCCATTCGCCTGCAGAATCGGGCTTTTGGCGGTATTTTTGTTTCAGCTGGTGCGCTGCTGGCGATCTCGTCGCGACCTGTATAAGCATTTGCTGTCAACGCCAGGTTGTTTTGTGCGTTAATAGCGTACGGATGCAAAAGACCGAACCGGTCGTTCTCCTTGTTTGCAAGGGACGGGAAAGGGTTTTATCATCCTCAACTGATTTACCTTCCAACCCGAAGAACGGAGCAAGAGAATGAAAGCTGTTTATGTTGCCATGATGGCTGCTGGTGTTGTGATGGCTGGCCAGGTTCAGGCTGACGAAGCGCTGGCCAAGGCCAAGAACTGCATGTCCTGCCATGCTATCGACAAGAAGCTGGTCGGTCCTGCCTATAAGGAAGTTGCCGCCAAGTACAAGGGCGACAAGAACGCCCCGGCCATGCTGGCTACCAAGGTCAAGGCCGGCGGTAAGGGAACCTGGGGTCAGATTCCGATGCCTCCCAACAACGTCACCGAAGACGAAGCCAAAAAGCTGGTTGCCTGGGTTCTCGCCCAGAAGTAATTCAAGCTTCAAAAGCGCAAAAGCCGGCTGTATGCCGGCTTTTCTGTTTTTAAGTGTTGACAGGTCTCTAACTCGTCCGGATAATCTCGGGTTCTTCCGGAGGGGTACCCAAGCGGTCAACGGGAACAGACTGTAAATCTGTCGGCTCTGCCTTCGAAGGTTCGAATCCTTCCCCCTCCACCAGATTAAATGCTGTAGCAGCCTGTGACGCGGGCGTAATAAGCGGGTGTAGCTCAATGGTAGAGCTGAAGCCTTCCAAGCTTAAGACGAGGGTTCGATTCCCTTCACCCGCTCCAAGATGCAGTACGGCAGGAGTTTTAAGGTAGGCCCATGTGGCTCAGTGGTAGAGCACTCCCTTGGTAAGGGAGAGGTCGGCAGTTCGATCCTGCCCATGGGCACCACCGATTAGCTTGGATTCTGGATTTTTTACTTTATTTGATTATTGAGGAACTGGAATGGCTAAGGAAAAATTCGCGCGTACGAAACCGCACGTAAACGTTGGCACGATTGGTCACGTTGACCACGGCAAGACGACGCTGACGGCTGCGATCACCACGGTGTTGTCCGCCAAGTTCGGTGGCGCTGCCAAGAAATATGACGAAATTGACGCTGCGCCGGAAGAAAAGGCTCGCGGTATTACGATTAATACCGCCCACGTCGAATACGAAACCGCCAACCGTCACTACGCCCACGTTGACTGCCCGGGGCACGCTGACTACGTCAAGAACATGATTACCGGTGCTGCTCAGATGGACGGCGCGATCCTGGTCTGTTCTGCTGCTGACGGCCCGATGCCGCAGACCCGCGAACACATCCTGCTGGCTCGTCAAGTTGGCGTGCCGTACGTTCTCGTGTTCATGAACAAGTGCGACATGGTTGACGACGCCGAACTGCTCGAGCTGGTCGAAATGGAACTGCGCGAGCTGCTCTCCAAGTACGACTTCCCGGGCGACGACACCCCGATCATTCACGGTTCCGCACTGAAGGCCCTCGAAGGCGACCAGTCTGAAATCGGCGAACCGTCGATCTTCCGTCTGGCTGATGCCCTGGACACCTACATCCCTGATCCTGAGCGTGCCATCGATCAGCCGTTCCTGATGCCGGTTGAAGACGTCTTCTCCATCTCTGGTCGCGGTACCGTTGTGACCGGTCGTGTTGAGCGCGGCATCGTCAAGGTTGGCGAAGAAATCGAAATCGTCGGTATCCGTCCGACCGTCAAGACCATCTGTACCGGTGTTGAAATGTTCCGCAAGCTGCTCGACCAAGGTCAGGCTGGCGACAACATTGGCGCCCTGCTGCGTGGTACCAAGCGTGAAGACGTCGAGCGTGGCCAGGTGCTGTGCAAGCCGGGTTCTGTCAAGCCGCATACCCACTTCACCTCCGAAGTGTACATCCTGTCCAAGGATGAAGGCGGTCGTCACACCCCGTTCTTCAACGGCTACCGTCCGCAGTTCTACTTCCGCACGACCGACGTCACGGGCTCCATCGAGCTGCCGGAAGGCACCGAAATGGTCATGCCGGGCGACAACATCGCCATGACGATCAAGCTGATTGCTCCGATCGCCATGGAAGAAGGTCTGCGCTTCGCCATCCGTGAAGGCGGTCGTACCGTCGGCGCCGGCGTCGTCGCCAAGATCATCGAGTAATCGTTCTTTTTGAAAATCGGGGTGGGTGGATTGCCCGCCCCATCGTTCTTTGGAAGCCAAAAATGCAAAGCCAAAAAATCCGTATCCGTCTGAAGGCATTCGACTATCGCCTGATCGATCAATCCGCTCAGGAAATCGTTGAAACCGCCAAGCGCACCGGTGCTGTCGTTCGTGGTCCCGTTCCGCTGCCGACCCGTAAGCAGCGTTTCGATATCCTGCGTTCGCCGCACGTCAACAAGGCTTCCCGTGATCAGCTCGAAATTCGTACCCATTTGCGTCTGATGGATATCGTTGATCCGACCGACAAAACAGTCGATGCGCTGATGAAGCTGGATCTGCCGGCTGGTGTCGACGTCGAAATCAAGTTGCAGTAATGGCAGTTCGCGGATATAATCCGCGCCTTTCGGGGGTGGCCGGCGACGGCTGCCCATTTGTTGTTTTACATCGACCGGCCAATCGCAGCCGGCGATGAGGAGAATAACCATGAGTCTAGGCCTTGTTGGTCGCAAGGTTGGCATGACTCGCATTTTTGCCGAGGATGGTGCGTCCATTCCGGTAACTGTGCTTGACGTGTCAAACAACCGCGTGACCCAAGTCAAAACGCCGGAGATCGATGGCTACGCAGCCATTCAGGTCGCATTCGGCAAGCGCCGTGCCTCGCGCGTTTCCAAGCCCCTCGCTGGCCATCTGGCCAAGGCGGGCGTGGAAGCCGGGCATGTGCTCAAGGAATTCCAGATCGAAGCTGATCAGCTGGCTAGTTTCAAGGCCGGTGATCAGGTTGCTGTCACCATTTTTGCCGAAGGGCAAAAGGTTGATGTGACCGGTACCTCGATCGGTAAGGGTTTCCAGGGTGGTATCAAGCGCCACAACTTCAGTTCCAACCGTGCTTCCCATGGTAACTCGCTGTCGCATAACGCGCCGGGTTCCATCGGTATGGCGCAGGATCCGGGTCGTGTCTTCCCGGGCAAGCGCATGGCCGGTCATCTGGGTGATGTTCAGTCCACGATGCAGGGTCTGACGATTGTTCGCGTTGATGCCGATCGCCAGCTGTTGCTGGTCAAGGGTGCCGTTCCCGGCGCCAAGGGTTCCGACGTCGTTGTGCGTCCGGCGGTCAAGGCTTAAGGGGGCGACATGGAACTCAAGGTTATTAACGAACAAGGTCAGGAAGCTGCCAAGCTGCAGGCTTCCGATGTGCTGTTCGGTCGCGATTTCAACGAAGCGCTGGTCCACCAGATCGTCGTTGCCTATCAGGCAAATGCGCGTTCTGGCGATCGTCAGCAAAAAGATCGCTCCGAAGTCCGTCACACCACCACCAAGCCATGGCGTCAGAAGGGCACCGGTCGTGCTCGTGCTGGTTCCAATGGCAGCCCGCTGTGGCGCGGAGGCGGTCGGATTTTCCCGAACTCTCCTGAAGAAAACTTCAGTCAGAAGGTTAACAAGAAGATGTTCCGCGCCGGTATGGCTGCGATCCTCTCCGAGTTGGCTCGTCAGGACCGTCTCGTCGTTATCGACGATCTGTCCATTGATGCGCCCAAGACCAAGCTGTTCACGCAGAAGCTGAAGAGCATGGGTCTTGAAGGCAATCTTCTGGTCATCACTGACGCGCTGAACGAAAATCTGTATCTCTCGTCGCGCAACCTGCCTAACGTTCTGGTTCTTGAAGCTCAGGAAGCCGATCCGGTTTCTCTGGTTCGCTTCGCCAAGGTTCTGGTTACCAAGAACGCCGTGGCCAAGTTCGAGGAGATGTGGGGATGAATCAAGAACGTCTGATGCAGGTGCTGCTGGCACCGCAAATCTCCGAGAAGGCAACTTATGTTGCTGACAAGTATGAGCAAGTGATTTTCCGTGTTGCATCTGATGCAACCAAGCCGGAAATCAAGGCTGCTGTCGAGCTTCTGTTCAAGGTTGAAGTTGAGGGTGTGCAGGTCGCCAATGTGAAGGGCAAGGTTAAGCGCTTCAAGGGCGCAACCGGTCGTCGCAAAGGCTGGAAAAAGGCCTACGTGAGCCTCAAGCCGGGTCAGGAAATCAATTTCGTTGAAGGGGGGAATGCGTAATGGCACTCGTTAAAGTCAAACCGACTTCCCCGGGTCGTCGCGGCGTAGTTCAGGTCGTAAACGCCAGCCTTCACAAGGGAAAACCGTTTGCTGCACTGGTTGAAGCCAAGTCTGGCAACGCTGGCCGTAACAACAACGGTCGCATCACTGTTCGCCATCAAGGCGGCGGTCACAAGCAGGCGTATCGTGTAATCGATTTCAAGCGCAACAAGGACGGTATCCCGGCCAAGGTTGAGCGTCTTGAATACGATCCCAATCGCACGGCTAACATCGCGCTGCTTTGTTATGCAGACGGTGAGCGTCGCTACATCATCGCCAACAAGGGGATGGTGGTTGGTCAGCCGATCATGAGTGGTTCCGAAGCGCCGATCAAGTCTGGTAATGCTCTGCCGATCCGTAATATTCCGGTTGGTACGACGATTTGCTGTGTTGAAATGCTGCCGGGCAAGGGCGCGCAATTGGCTCGCTCGGCCGGTACCTCAGTTCAGCTGCTGGCTCGTGAAGGTACGTATGCTCAGATTCGCCTCCGCTCCGGTGAAGTGCGCCGTGTGCACGTTGAGTGCCGCGCCACCATCGGTGAGGTTGGTAACGAAGAGCATAACCTGCGCAAGATCGGCAAGGCTGGTGCGATGCGTTGGCGCGGTGTTCGTCCGACCGTTCGCGGTACAGCCATGAACCCGGTGGATCACCCACACGGTGGTGGCGAAGGCCGCACTGGCGAAGGCCGCGTACCGGTCAATCCGTGGGGTCAGCCCACCAAGGGTTACCGCACCCGCAGCAACAAGCGCACGAACAGCATGATCGTTCAGCGCCGTCATAAGCGTTAAGGGGTAGGAAATGGGACGTTCTCTCAAAAAGGGCCCGTTTGTTGATGCGCATCTGATCGACAAAGTCGAAGCAGTTCGCGCTACCAGCGACAAGCGCCCGATCAAGACCTGGTCGCGTCGTTCGACGATCCTCCCCGAGTTCATCGGCCTGACGATTGCGGTCCACAATGGCAAGCAGCATATTCCGGTGTTCGTCACCGAAAATATGGTCGGTCACAAGCTCGGCGAGTTCTCGCTGACCCGTACGTTCAAGGGTCACACCGCCGGCAAGAAGGCCAAGAAGTAAGGAGCTGACATGGAAACTCGTGCAAGTCTGCGAGGCGTACGCCTCTCTGCGCAAAAGGGCCGCTTGGTTGCGGATCTGGTGCGCGGCAAGCCGGTTGGTCAGGCTCTCAACATCCTGGCTTTCTGCCCGAAAAAGGGCGCCGGTATCGTCAAAAAAGTGCTGGAGTCGGCAATTGCCAACGCCGAGCACAACGATGGTGCTGATATCGACGAACTGACGGTGAAAACCATCTACGTCGAAAAAGGCATGGTGCTCAAGCGTTTTACCGCCCGCGCCAAGGGTCGTGGCAATCGGATCATCAAGCCGACCTGCCATATCTATCTGACCGTTGGTAACTAAGGAAGAGCCATGGGACAGAAAATTCATCCGACTGGCTTCCGCCTGGCAGTCACCAAGAACTGGAGTTCACGCTGGTACGCTAACAGCAAAGACTTCCCGGGTATGCTGAACGAAGACATCAAAGTCCGCGAATACCTGAAGCGTAAGCTTGCTCACGCCTCGGTTGGTCGTGTTCTGATCGAGCGTCCGGCCAAGAATGCCCGCGTTACCGTTTACTCTGCCCGTCCGGGCGTGGTGATCGGCAAGAAGGGCGAAGATATCGAGCAACTGCGTTCGGACCTTCAGCGCATCATGGGCGTTCCTGTCCATGTTTCGATCGAAGAAATCCGCAAGCCGGAAATCGACGCTCAGCTGATCGCCGACTCAATCGCCCAGCAGCTTGAAAAGCGCATCATGTTCCGTCGTGCCATGAAGCGCGCGATGCAGAATGCCATGCGCCTTGGGGCCCAGGGCATCAAGGTGATGAGCGCGGGTCGACTGAACGGTGCTGAAATTGCCCGTAGCGAATGGTATCGCGAAGGTCGTGTGCCCCTGCACACCCTGCGCGCTGACATTGACTATGCAACTTCTGAGGCGCTGACCACGTACGGCATCATTGGTATCAAGGTCTGGGTTTACAAGGGTGACATGCTTGACCGTAATGAGCAGCCGGCAGTTGAAGAGCCGTCTGCTGATGACCGTCGTCCGCGTCGTACCCCGGGCAAGCCCGAAGGCGATCGGCCACGTACCCGTACGGTCAAGAAGGCCGACGGTACGGTTGATCCGGCCAAGCGCGTAAGAAAGGCAGGTGCTTAACATGCTGCAACCTAACCGTCGCAAGTTCCGTAAGGAACACAAGGGCCGCAATGAAGGTCTGGCGACTCGTGGCACGAAGGTTTCCTTCGGCGAGTGGGGTCTCAAGGCCATCGGTCGTGGTCGACTGACGGCTCGTCAGATTGAGGCTGCTCGTCGCGCCATGACCCGTCATATCAAACGGGGCGGTCGCATCTGGATCCGTATCTTCCCGGACAAGCCGATTTCGAAGAAGCCGGCTGAAGTTCGTATGGGTAACGGTAAGGGTAATCCGGAATATTGGGTTGCCGAGATCCAGCCCGGCAAGGTTCTGTACGAAATGGATGGTGTCAATGAAGCGCTGGCTCGCGAGGCATTTGCCCTTGCTGCTGCCAAGTTGCCGATCGCTACCACCTTCGTGACTCGTCATCTGGGGTAATCATGAAAGCTAGTGAACTGAGAACCAAGAGCGTGGACGAGCTCAAAAAGGAATTACTGGACCTGTTGAAGGCCCAGTTCGGTCTGCGTATGCAACTTGCTACCCAGCAGTTGTCCAATACCAGCCAAATGTCCAAGGTGCGTCGCGACATCGCTCGCGTCCGCACGCTTATCCGTGAAAAGGCGGTGCAGCAATGAGCGAATCCTCCAGTATCAAACGTACTCTCATCGGTCGCGTTGTCAGCGACAAGATGGACAAGACGGTCACCGTCCTTGTTGAACGTAAGGTCAAGCACCCTATGTACGGCAAGGTGATGGTTCGTTCGAAGAAGTACCATGCCCATAATGAGGGTAACTCGGCCAAGGCTGGCGATCTCGTCGAGATCGTCGAAACCCGTCCGGTTTCCCGTACCAAAACCTGGGCTGTCACCAGCGTTCTTGAAAAGGCGATCGTTGTATAACGAAAGTTTTTAAAAACGCTTGCGCAGTGATCAAAGAAGCCGGTATAATCCGGCTTCTTTTTTGCGACTGCCGTCCTGGTGGTTGCGAAGTTGTTCGACCCGTACGGGTTCCAAGACTGACCGCCTGGGCGGATTAAGTTGGAGTTTATTTAAATGATTCAGATGCAGACGACTCTGGATGTCGCCGATAACACCGGCGCACGTTCAGTAATGTGTATCAAAGTGCTGGGTGGATCCAGGCGCCGTTATGCGGGCATTGGTGACATCATCAAGGTTAGCATCAAGGATGCTGCCCCGCGCGGTCGCGTCAAAAAGGGTGATGTATACAATGCCGTGGTGGTTCGTACCGCTAAGGGTGTTCGTCGTCCTGATGGCTCGCTGGTGCGCTTTGATGGCAATGCCGCAGTCCTTCTCAACAACAAGCTCGAGCCGATCGGCACGCGCATCTTTGGCCCGGTCACTCGCGAACTGCGTACCGAGCGCTTTATGAAGATCGTGTCGCTGGCGCCGGAAGTGCTGTAAGGAACGGATGATGGAAAAAATTCGCAAAGGCGACGAAATCGTCGTCATCACCGGTAAAGACAAGGGCAAACGCGGCACAGTGCTGCGCCGTGTCGATGATGAGCATGTGCTTGTCGAGGGTGTCAACCGTGCCAAGAAGCACGTTAAGCCGAACCCGGTCAAGGGTGTAGCTGGTGGCATCGTGGACAAAGACATGCCTATCCATATCTCCAATGTTGCGCTGTTCAATCCGGCGACCAAGAAGGCCGATCGTGTCGGCATCAAGGCGCTCGAGGATGGCCGCAAGGTTCGCGTGTTCAAGTCGAACGGCGAACTGGTAAACGCATAAGGGGTGGTCATGGCGCGTTTGCAACAGTTTTACAAGGACACCATTGTTTCCGATCTGGTTAAGCAGTTCGGTTACAAGTCCGTGATGGAAGTTCCGCGTATCACCAAGATCACCCTTAATATGGGTGTTGGCGAGGCGGTTGCTGACAAGAAGGTTCTGGAAAATGCCGTTGGTGACATGCAGAAGATCGCAGGTCAGAAGCCGGTTACCACGAAGGCTCGCAAGTCAATTGCTGGCTTCAAGATTCGTGACGGTTATCCGATCGGTTGCATGGTCACTCTGCGTGGTCCTCGCATGTTCGAATTCCTGGATCGTTTGGTGACCATCGCTCTGCCGCGTGTTCGCGACTTCCGTGGTATCTCTGGCAAGGGTTTTGATGGCCAGGGTAACTACAACATGGGTGTCAAAGAGCAGATCATTTTCCCGGAAATTGAGTACGACAAGATCGATGCTCTGCGGGGTATGAATATCAGTATCACCACGACCGCGAAGACCGATGCAGAAGCCAAGGCTCTGTTGGCGGCCTTCAAGTTCCCGTTCAAGAATTGAGGCAATCATGGCAAAACTTGCTCTGATCAACCGTGAAGAGAAGCGCCGCAAGATGGTGGCTCAGTACGCCAAGAAGCGTGCTGCCCTTGAGGCGATCATCACCAACGTGAGCCTGTCTGACGAGGAGCGTTATGAAGCCCGTCTGAAATTCCAGGCCCTGCCGCGCAATTCCAGCCCGTCCCGTCTGCGCAATCGCTGCCAGCTGACCGGCCGCCCGCGTGGTGTTTTCCGTAAATTCGGTCTGTGCCGTAACAAGATCCGTGAGCTGGCCTTCAATGGCGAGATCCCGGGTATTGTTAAAGCCAGCTGGTAATCAGGAGATTCAGAAATGGCTATGAGCGATCCGATCGCGGACATGCTGACTCGCATCCGCAACGCCCAGCTCGCCGAAAAGGCGTCTGTCTCCATGCCCTCGTCCAAGGTGAAAGTGGCAATTGCCGCCGTGCTCAAGGATGAAGGCTACGTCGAAGATTTTGCAGTTCGTCAGGCTGACGGCAAGGCAACTCTCGAAATCGCCCTCAAGTATTACGCCGGTCGTCCGGTTATTGAGCGTATCGAGCGTATTTCCAAGCCTGGTCTACGTATCTACAAAGGCTGCGACGATATTCCGCGTGTCATGAATGGTCTTGGTGTGGCCATCGTTTCTACCCCGAAGGGCGTCATGACTGACCGCAAGGCTCGCGCCAGCAAGGTTGGCGGCGAAGTCCTTTGCATCGTGGCGTAAGGAGCGAAGCATGTCTCGTATTGGTAAGAATCCCGTAGTGCTGCCCGCCGGTGTTGAAGTCACCGTCGGTGAGCAGATCGTCGTCAAGGGGCCCTTGGGTTCTCTGAAGACGGCTGCTCATTCAGCAGTCAATGTCGCCGTCGAAGGCCAGAACGTTACCGTTTCGAAGGTCGCTGGTGCAGCTAACGCTGCTGCCATGTGGGGCACCATGCGTGCCAACCTGAACAACATGGTGACCGGCGTTTCGAAGGGCTTCGAGCGTAAGCTGCAGCTGGTTGGCGTGGGCTATCGTGCCCAGGCTCAGGGCGATACCCTGAATCTGTCGCTTGGCTTCTCCCATCCCGTGGCTCACAAGATGCCCGCAGGTGTGAAAGTTGAGTGCCCGACCCAGACCGAAATCCTGATCAAGGGTTCGGACAAGCAGCAAGTCGGTCAGGTTGCCGCCGAAATTCGTGCATATCGCAAGCCGGAGCCCTACAAGGGCAAGGGCGTTCGTTATGCCGATGAAGTGGTGGTTATCAAGGAAACCAAGAAGAAGTAAGGGTGGCATATGTTTAACAAGAAGCAAGCGCGTCTGCGCCGTGCCCGCAAAACCCGGGCCAAAATCGCCGAGCTCAAAGCTGTCCGTTTGTGCGTTAATCGTACGAACTGCCACATTTACGCCCAGATCATTTCGCCTTGCGGCGGTAAGGTTCTGGCTTCGGCTTCCACGCTGGACACCGATGTCCGTAAGGATGTTGCGAACGGCGGTAACAAGGCTGCTGCCACTACCGTTGGCAAGCTGATTGCCGAGCGCGCCAAGGCCGCTGGTATTGAGCAGGTAGCCTTTGACCGTTCCGGTCTCCAGTACCACGGACGTATTCAGGCGTTGGCGGAAGCCGCGCGTGAAGGCGGCCTGAAGTTCTAACCGACGGCAAAAGGACGAGGTTAAGAAATGGCTAAACCTGAAAGAAACAAGAAGCCGCAACAGGCTGAAGAGCGCGATGATGGCATGCGCGAGAAGATGGTTGCGGTTAACCGTGTTACCAAGGTTGTAAAGGGCGGCCGTATTCTCGGTTTTGCGGCCCTGACCGTGGTTGGCGATGGTGACGGTGGTATCGGCATGGGCAAGGGCAAGTCCCGCGAAGTGCCGGTTGCTGTGCAAAAGGCAATGGAAGAGGCTCGTCGCAAGATGGCCAAGGTCAGCCTGAAGAGCGGTACCGTTCACCACACCGTGATGGGTCGTCATGGTGCTACCACCGTGATGATTCAACCGGCTCCCGAAGGTACCGGCATCATCGCTGGCGGCGCAATGCGTGCTGTCTTCGAAGTCGTTGGTGTCACCAACGTGGTTGCCAAGGCTCACGGTTCGACCAATCCCTACAACATCGTGCGTGCCACCATCGACGGTCTGTCGAAAGTGAATACGCCAGCCGAAATCGCCGCCAAGCGCGGTCTTTCGGTGGATCAGATCCAGGGGTAAGTCATGGCTGACAAGAAAATCAAAGTGACGCTCGTGAAGAGCGTTATCGGCACCAAGCAAGATCATCGGGCTACCGTCAAGGGCCTCGGTCTGCGCAAGCTGAATAGTTCTTCTGAGCTGGAGGATACGCCCGCTGTTCGCGGCATGATCCAGAAAGTTCAGTATCTCGTTAAGGTTGAGGGTTAAGCCATGCGTCTGAATACCATCAAGCCGGGCGAAGGTTCCAAGAAAGCAGCCAAGCGAGTTGGCCGCGGTATTGGTTCCGGTCTGGGCAAGACCTGCGGTCGTGGCCACAAAGGCCAGAAATCTCGTTCCGGCGGCTTCCACAAAGTTGGCTTCGAAGGCGGTCAAATGCCTTTGCAGCGTCGTCTGCCGAAGCGTGGCTTCAATTCGCTGACTCGTGCGCGCAACTACGAAGTTCGCCTGACCGATCTGGAGCGTCTGCCGGTTGACGAAATCGATCTGCTTGCGCTGCAAGTGGCCGGTATCGTTCCGGGCGATGCGCTTTCCGCCAAGGTAATCTTGTCCGGCGCGATTAGCCGCAAGGTTGTCCTTAAGGGTGTAGGCGCGACCAAGGGTGCCAAGGCTGCTATTGAAGCAGTCGGTGGCTCGGTCGCTGAGTAAGACAGGGAAAGGTTAGAACGTTGGCAGCAAATCCCAATACCGTTGGCAAAGGTGGCAAGTTCGGCGATCTCAAGCGCCGGCTTTGGTTCCTGCTGGGGGCACTCGTTGTGTACCGCATCGGCGCCCATATCCCGGTTCCGGGTATTGACCCCAACGCTCTAGCCGATCTTTTCAATTCGCAGAAGGGCGGCATCCTTGGCATGTTCAACATGTTCTCGGGTGGCGCTCTGGAGCGGTTCACCATTTTTGCATTGGGGATCATGCCGTACATTTCGGCTTCGATCATCATGCAACTGATGAGTGTGGCTAGCCCGCAGCTAGAGGCTCTCAAAAAAGAGGGTGAGGCCGGGCGTCGCAAGATCACTCAATACACTCGTTACGGTACCGTTATTCTCGCCCTGTTCCAGGGTCTAGGTATTGCCGTTGCGCTCGAAGCGCAGGCCGGACTGGTTAACGATCCTGGATTTATGTTCCGCCTGACCACTGTTTCCACCCTGCTTACCGGCACAATGTTCCTGATGTGGCTGGGTGAGCAGATTACCGAGCGTGGCCTGGGTAACGGTATTTCGATCATTATCTTTGCCGGTATCGCTGCCGGACTGCCAAACGCCATAGGCGGCTTGCTTGAGCTGGTCCGTACCGGCGCGATGCACCCGCTTACTGCCTTGATCATTTGTGTTCTCGTTGTTGCGGTTACCGGCTTTGTGGTCTTTGTTGAGCGTGGCCAGCGGAAGATCCTGGTCAATTACGCCAAGCGCCAGGTTGGAAACAAGATTTACGGTGGCCAGAGTTCGCACCTGCCCTTGAAGCTGAACATGTCGGGCGTAATTCCCCCGATTTTCGCTTCGTCCATCATTTTGTTTCCAGCAACTGTTGCCAATTGGTTTGGTTCGAGCGAGTCGATGCACTGGTTGAAGGATGTCGCGGGTACCTTGTCTCCCGGTCAGCCTATTTACGTGATGCTCTACGCCTCAGCCATCGTGTTTTTCTGCTTCTTCTACACCGCCCTTGTGTTCAATTCCAAGGAGACGGCCGATAACCTCAAGAAGAGCGGCGCGTTTGTGCCTGGTATTCGTCCTGGTGAACAGACTGCTCGCTACATAGACAAGATTTTGATGCGCTTGACCCTGATCGGTGCTGCTTACATCACGATCGTTTGTCTGCTACCTGAATTTTTGATCCTGAAATGGAACGTCCCGTTCTATTTTGGTGGAACTTCCCTGCTGATTATCGTTGTGGTGACCATGGACTTCATGTCTCAGGTTCAAGCCTATGTGATGTCGCATCAATATGAAAGCCTGCTGAAGAAAGCAAACTTCAAAGGCGCACCTATGATCAAGTAGTAATCAGTCATGGCGAAAGAAGATTACATTGAAATGCTTGGTGAGGTAGTTGAAAACCTTCCAAATGCAACCTTCAAAGTCAGACTGGAAAACGGACACATAGTGCATGGGTTCATTTCCGGGAAAATGCGGATGCATTACATCCGGATTCTCCCCGGAGACAAAGTAACCGTGCAAATGACGCCGTACGATTTAACCAAGGCCCGGATCGTTTTCCGGACCAAGTAAAAAGTTCTCTACGCAATAAACCGCAGGGCAAGGAAACACGGCTGCTTCCGAGCTCTCGCAGACGAGGAGTGAAACATGAAAGTCCAACCTTCAGTGAAGCGCATCTGCCGCAACTGCAAAGTTATCCGCCGCAAAGGTGTCGTGCGCATCATTTGCAAGGATCCGCGTCACAAACAGCGCCAGGGATAATCCCCAGGCCCGTTCGGCATTTGTTAATTTTCGAAATAGTGGAGTGATTCAATGGCCCGTATTGCAGGGGTAAACATTCCGAACCATCAGCATGCAGAAATCGCCCTGACGGCGATCTTCGGCATCGGCCGTACCCGCGCACAGAAAATCTGTGACGCAGCCGGCGTTGGTCGTAACGTAAAAATGAAAGACCTGTCCGATTCGGACATGGATCGTCTGCGTGACGAAGTTGGCAAGTTCACCGTTGAAGGTGACCTGCGCCGCGAAGTCACCATGAACATCAAGCGCCTGATGGACCTCGGTTGTTACCGTGGCCTGCGCCATCGCAAGGGTCTGCCTTGCCGTGGTCAGCGCACCCGTACCAATGCTCGTACCCGCAAGGGCCCGCGCAAGGCCATCGCTGGCAAGAAGTAATAGGGACAGAACATGGCAAAGACTGCTACCAAAGTTCGCAAAAAGGTTAAGAAGAACGTTGCTGAGGGCATCGCCCACATTCACGCATCGTTCAACAACACCATCATCACCATTACCGACCGCCAGGGCAACGCTCTGTCTTGGGCTACTTCCGGTGGTGCCGGCTTCCGCGGTTCGCGTAAGTCGACTCCGTTCGCTGCCCAGGTTGCGGCTGAAGCTGCTGGCAAGGCCGCTCAGGAATGTGGCGTCAAGAACATTGAAGTCCGTATCAAGGGCCCTGGCCCTGGTCGTGAATCCTCTGTCCGCGCTCTCAATGCGCTGGGTATGAAGATCACTTCCATTTCGGACGTGACGCCGGTGCCGCACAACGGTTGCCGTCCGCCTAAAAAGCGCCGCATCTAAGGAGAAAGACAAGTGGCTCGTAATCTCGATCCGAAATGCCGTCAGTGCCGCCGCGAAGGCGAAAAGCTGTTCCTGAAGGGCGAAAAGTGTTTTACCGACAAGTGTGCCATTGAGCGTCGTTCCTACGCCCCCGGCCAGCACGGTCAAAAGTCTGGTGCCCGTTTGTCTGACTACGGTGTTCACCTGCGCGCCAAGCAGAAGATTCGCCGCGTCTATGGCGTTCTTGAAGGCCAGTTCCGCAAGACATTTGCTGAAGCTGACCGCCGCAAGGGCCAGACCGGTGAAAATCTGCTGCAACTGCTCGAAGCCCGTCTGGACTCCGTAGCATACCGTATGGGTTTTGGTGCTTCCCGTTCAGAGTCCCGCCAAGTGGTCCGCCACAACGGTATTCTGGTTAACGGCAAGCGCGTGAATATTCCGTCGTTCATCGTCAAGCCGGGTGATGTTGTCCAGCTGACCGATCGCGCACGTGCTTCCCTGCGTTGCAAGGCTGCTCTCGAAGCTGCCGAGTCCCGCGGTTTCCCGGAGTGGATCTCCGTGGACGTCAAGGAAGGCAAGGGCACGTTCAAGGCCATGCCGCAGCGCTCCGAATTGCCGGCGACCCTGAACGAAGGTCTCGTCATCGAACTTTACTCGAAGTAAGCACTGAGCAGAGGATCTAGCCCATGCAAAGCAGTGGACTTCTCAAACCCCGCATCATCGACGTGCAGAGCGTTTCGCCCGTGCAAGCCAAGGTTGTCATGGAGCCGTTTGAACGCGGCTATGGCCATACCCTTGGTAACGCACTGCGTCGCATTCTGCTCTCTTCGATGATCGGTTATGCACCGACCGAAGTCGGCATCGACGGCGTGCTCCATGAGTACTCCACCGTTGATGGCGTGCAGGAAGATGTCGTTGATATCCTTCTTAATCTGAAGGGTGTTGTCTTCAAATTGCACAACCGCGACGTGGTTAACCTCAAGCTGGTCAAGGAAGGCGAAGGCGCCGTCCGTGCCGGCGATATCGAGTTGCCCCACGACGTTGAGATCATCAATCCGGAACACGTGATCGCTCACCTTTCTCCTGGCGGCAAGCTCTCCATGGAAATCAAGGTTGAGAAGGGTCGCGGCTACGTGCCGGGTAACGTCCGCAATCTGGGCGACGCCAAGACCATCGGCAAGTTGGTTCTGGACGCTTCGTTCAGCCCGATCCGTCGCGTTGCCTATGCGGTCGAAAGCGCCCGCGTCGAACAGCGTACCGATCTGGACAAGCTGATTGTTGATATCGAAACCAACGGCGTTGTCGAACCCGAAGAAGCCATCCGCTATGCCGCGCGCGTGCTGATGGAGCAACTCTCCGTGTTTGCTGACCTGGAGGGCACCGCTCCTGTAGCCGAGGCTTCCAAGCCGGCTCAGGTTGATCCGGTTCTGCTCCGTCCGGTGGATGACCTCGAATTGACGGTTCGTTCCGCGAACTGCCTGAAGGCCGAGAATATCTACTACATCGGCGATCTGATCCAGCGTACCGAGAATGAACTTCTCAAGACCCCGAATCTGGGTCGCAAGTCGCTGAATGAGATCAAGGAAGTGTTGGCCGCCCGCGGTCTGACGCTCGGCATGAAACTGGAGAATTGGCCGCCCGCCGGTCTGGAAAAGGCGTAAGCCTTTTCCAACCCGGGTTGTCAAGGGACGCCTGCAGAACATAGAAAGGATTAACCATGCGTCACCGCAATGGACTTCGCAAACTAAACCGCACCAGCAGCCATCGCCTGGCGATGCTGCGCAACATGACCGTTTCCCTGCTCAAGCACGAGGCTATCAAGACCACGTTGCCGAAGGCCAAGGAATTGCGCCGTGTTGTTGAGCCGATGATCACCCTGGGCAAGAACCCGACGCTGGCAAACAAGCGTCTGGCTTTCGACCGTCTGCGCGACCGCGATATCGTGGTCAAGCTGTTCGCCGAAATCGGCCCGCGTTACGCAACCCGTCCGGGCGGCTACCTTCGCATTCTGAAGTGTGGCTTCCGCGTCGGCGACAATGCCCCGATGGCATTCGTCGAGTTGCTTGACCGCCCGGAAGTTAACGAAGCGGTTGAGATTGAGGATGCAGCTGAATAAGCTGGAAAGTCTCAAATAAAAAAGGCCGGTTTTCCGGCCTTTTTTGTTTTTTGGAGCTTGAAGCTTTCTGTTAAGGGCAGTCGATTAACATCAGCGATATGTCGTCGCTGGCGGCGCAGCCGTTTTGATGTTTCCTCAGCGCTGTTTCGATCTTGGCAAAGCGATCTGTCGGCGAGGTGTTTGAGGCCGAACTGATCAGGCCTGAATTCCCAAATTGCTCACCTTGCGGGCTTGTGGCTTCCAGGAGGCCATCGGAGCATAACGCGAGTTGGCTTTCCGGCTCCCATGAAAATACTCGCGGATGGCCACCGAGTTCGTTGTTGCCAACGATACCGAGCGGCAAGTTGTCGGAAGGGAATGTGCATTCGACCCGACCCCAGCGGTCGAATAGGAAGGCCTCTGGCGTACCGCCCACCCAGATTTCGCCTTTTCGGTTGTTTTCATCGAGGCAGACTAGTGTGATCGCGACAAATCGCCCAACCGGCATGGATTCCTTGAGTTGTTGATTCAGTTCAAGAACAACTTCCTGAATAGACCGGTTGAGTTTTGTCATCCGGTAAAAGAGGGCCAATACAGGCAGCACGCTGATTGCAGCGGTCAGTCCATGGCCGGTGGCATCCGCGAGTAGCGCGTACAAGCGTCCGTCCTGGGAGCGAGAGGCTGCGACGATGTCTCCGCTGAAATGTTCGGCTGGAATGACCTTGTATCGGAGGCGTTTATCGTGAAGGCCGCTACGGTGGAGCTGCTTTTCCATCAGGCGAAGCGCCAACTGTTGCTCCGTTTGCGTCTGGTCGTAGTAGTCCTGCAGTTGGTGAGCGTTTTCGCGCAGCTTTTGTTCGGTTTCTTTGCGCTCTGAAATGTCGCGGATCACACTGATGATCATGCGCTGATTGTCGAGTTCAACCTGACTGATCGATATGGTCGCCGGGAAACGATGTCCGTCCTTGTGCCGAGCTTCTATTTCCTGTTCTTTTCCAGTGCCCATCGAAGCAATCGCCGGAACATCAGGACTAGCCGCGGTAGTACCAGAGATACTTGCAGAGCCCGGCATCAGTACCGAGGTGTTTTGCCCAAGCAACTCTGACGGAGGCCATCCAAAAATGCGCTCGGTGGACTGATTTACCGAGACGATGACCCCATCTTCGTTGGTGGTGACAATGGCATCCAGCACGTTGTCCGAGATCGCCTGGACACGGCGCAGGGAATCGATCGACTGCTGCTGCATGGTTAGGGAGCGTTGCATTGACCGCAGCTTGGCTTCCAGAACGACAAAATTGATTGGTTTCGTGAGGTAGTCGTCCGCCCCTGCGTCCAGGCCTTCAACGAGATTTTCGTCGCGATTCAGCGCGGACAGGAAGATGACCGGTGTCCAGCGGTCGCGGGTCATGGCCTTGATCCGCCGTGCCGCTTCAAAACCATCCATCACCGGCATCATGATGTCGAGGAGGACCAGGTCCGGAGAGTTGGCCTCAAAACTGCGCACAGCCTCCTCGCCGTTCTCGGCCAGGATGACTTCATGCCCAAGTTTCTTGAGGAAGACCTGGAGAATGTGCAGGTTGGTGCGGTTGTCATCAACCGCCAGTACCTTCATTTTGTTCATTATCGGAATCATGATCGACTAATGCGGAATGTCCGCGTTGAAGCGCTCAATATCGCTAGCTGTGATATTACCAACCTTCCTCGGAATTGCTGTTGAAACTTGGCAATCACCCGGGTGAACGCTCGCTCCGCTGGATCGAGGAAGCGTTGCGGGTTGCCATTGTGCCTATTCAACTGTGCCCAGCAGGCAGGTCATGTTCTTCCTGTTGCTGCAGGGTCCACATCCGGGCGTAGTGGGCGCCTGCAGCGAGGAGGGCCGAGTGTGAGCCACGCTCGATAATGTGGCCTTCGCTCATCACCAGAATTTCGTCGGCATTCATTACTGTCGACAGTCGGTGGGCAATGATCAGTGTCGTATGGCCAACGGCAACTTGCTCCAGCTGGGTCTGGATAGCCCGTTCGGTCGCGGAGTCGAGGGCCGAGGTCGCTTCGTCAAAGATCAGGATCGGTGGATTCTTCAACAAGGCGCGGGCGATGGCGACGCGCTGCTTCTCTCCGCCAGAGAGCTTCAGGCCGCGTTCGCCGACCCGGGTTTCGTATTTCTGGGGTAGCGACTCGATGAAATCGTGCATCTGGGCTGCGCGGGCTGCGGCGTAAACCTCCTCGCGACTCGCTTCCGGGCGACCGTAATTGATGTTGTAGAAGATGCTGTCGTTGAACAACACGGTATCCTGCGGCACGATGCCGATGGCGGCCCGCAGGCTGCTTTGCTTCAGTGTGCGGAGGTCGTGGCCATTGATCCGGATCGCGCCGTTTGTTACGTCGTAGAAGCGATAGAGCAGCCGGGCCAGAGTGGATTTACCGGCGCCGGAGTGACCGACGACCGCGACAGTCTTGCCGGGGGGAATGGCGAAGCTGAGATTCTTCAGAATCTGGCGATCCGGATCGTAGCCGAAATTGACGCTTTCGAAATTGATCTGCAAGGGGCCGGCCGGGAGCTCGCGGGCATCGGGGACATCGGCAATTTCACGATTTTCCTTGAGCAGGTTGAACATGCGCTCGATATCGGTCAGCGCCTGACGAATCTCCCGATAGACGATGCCGAGGAAATTGAGCGGAATATAGAGCTGGATCAGGAAGGCATTGACCAGCACTAGGTCGCCGATCGTCATCTCTCCGGCGACGACGCCGCTGGCTGCTCGCCACATCATCGCGGTGACGCCCAGCGCGATGATCGCCGCCTGCCCCAGATTGAGGAAGGCGAGCGTGGTCTGGCTGCGCGTGGCGGCCTCTTCCCATTTGATCAGCTGCTCGTCGTAGCGGCGGGCTTCCCAGCCTTCGTTATTGAAGTATTTGACAGTTTCGTAGTTGAGCAGGCTGTCGATGGCTCGGGTGTTGGCCGCCGAATCGTTTTCGTTGACGGCACGACGGATGTCGATCCGCCAGTTGCTGACCTTGACCGTAAAGACGACGTAGACGACGAGCGAGGTGACGGTAATGATGACGTAGCCGACATCGTATTTGACGAACAGGATGGCGAGGACCAGTCCGATTTCGACCAGCGTCGGCAAGATCGAATACAGCGTGTAGGAAATGAGGCTGGATATCGAGCGGCTGCCCCGTTCTATATCGCGAGAGACGCCACCGGTCTGTCGTTCCAGGTGGAAGCGCAGCGACAGGGCGTGAAGGTGCCGGAAAACTTCCAGCGATACCTGGCGCACCGCGCGTTGGGTGACTCGGGCAAAGAGGATTTCGCGCAATTCGGTGAATAGCGAAGTCGAGAAGCGCAGGATGCCGTAAAGGGCCAGTAGCAGGATGGGCAGGGCAAGCAACTGCTGGCTGCCGGAAAGGCCGTCGATCATTTCCTTGAAAATCAACGGGACGCTGACATTGGCCACCTTGGCGCCGATCAGGCAAGCCATGGCGGCCAGCACGCGCAGACGGTAAGACCACAAATATGGGAAGAGCGTGCGGAGCGTCAGCCAGACGTGGGTTTGGGGCAAGGCTTGGCCGGCGGGCGGCTTGGGGAGGGCAGAAGCGCGACGCATGGGATCTGGAGGGGATGTCCGTTGTGAGAATTTGTATCGAGTATATGAAAACCGCTGCCTTTCCGGGAGAATCCGGACATTATTTGCAATCGGGACTGATCATGACTGTCGACCGCCTCTCGTTACCGAACAAGCACTGCACGCTGCGCGTCGTCCCGATGCCGGCTGACCTCAACCAGAACGGCGACGTCTTTGGCGGTTGGGTCATGGCACAGGTAGACGTGGCAGGTGCCATCCCGGCAATGCGCCGGGCTTGCGGCAGGGTGGCCACCGTCTCAGTCAATTCCTTCCTCTTCAAACAGCCGGTTTCGGTTGGCGATATCGTCAGCCTTTACGCCGATATCGTGCGGGTTGGCACGACGTCGATCACCGTGCGGGTTGAGGTCTATGCCGAACGCAATTACGCGGCCCCGATCATCGTCAAGGTGACCGAGGCTGAATTGACCTACGTGGCGATTGACGGCGCGGGGATGAAGCGCAATGTTCCGGCCGAAAAATGACCGGAAATGGTCTAAAATCCGACAGTTAATCAATTACCCCGCCTCCATGCGAGCACTCCAATGAATAAATTGAACCTGCGTATCCTCCCTGCACTGTTGCTGGTTGCCTTTTCCGGCACATCAGCTGCTGCCGCCTTCCAGCTCTGGGAGCAAAACGCCAGCGGCCTGGGCAATGCCTACGCCGGTTCGGCCGCGGTTGCAGATAACGCCAGCACGGTCTTCTTCAATCCGGCAGGGATGACGCAACTGACGGGTTTTCAGTTTTCGGCAGGCGTAACCGCGGTTGGGCCGAGCTATGAGTTTCGCGACTATGGTTCAACCGGGGCCTTCAGAGGAACCGGCAATGGTGGCGACGCGGGCGGCTGGCATGCCATTCCCAATCTCTATTTGTCCGGTCGCCTGACTGACAATTTGTCCGTTGGTTTTGGCGTTTCGGCCCCGTTTGGGCTGGCAACCGAATACGACAGCAACTGGGTTGGGCGCGTTCAGGCGATCAAGTCCGAGATCAAGACCATCAACTACAACCCGTCGCTTGCTTATCGCGTCAACGACAAGGTTTCGCTGGGTTTTGGCGTCAATTACCAGCAGCTGGATGCCGAAATCACCAGTTATACCCCGGCCGGCCTCTATCGGGTCAAGGGTGACGATTCAGCTTGGGGATGGAATGCCGGCGCTTTGTTCACGCTTTCTCCGGCCATGCGTGTCGGTGTCTCTTACCGCTCCGCAGTGAATTACTCGCTGGAAGGAACCCGCTCAGTCGGGGCGAATTCCGTCGCAGCCAAGGCCGACATCAAACTGCCGGATACCTTCATTCTGTCCGTTTGGCAGCAGGTTTCCGATCGCTGGGAAGCGATGGGCGATTTGTCCTACACGCGCTGGAGCACGCTGGATCGACTCGATGTTCGCAGCTCGGCCGGTGTTGATACCGAGCTTTTCAAATATGAAAACTCATGGCGCCTTGCCTGGGGTGCTGCCTACAAGGCCAGCGATGCACTCAAGGTGAAATTCGGTATTGCCTATGACCGGACGCCGGTGCGCGATGAGTACCGCTCGGCTCGTGTCCCCGACAACGATCGTCTGTGGTTGTCGCTGGGCGGCCAATGGAATACCGGCCGTTACGGCAAGGTCGATGTCGGCTACTCGTATCTCTATGTCCGTGATCCGTCGATCCAGCAGTCCAAGGTGGTGGGAGTCGCCCACGAACTGCGTGGCGATTACAACGCCAGCGCCCATATCGTCGGCCTGCAATACTCGGTGGGTTTCTAATCTCTTGAGCAAGGGGCCGACGTGCCGGCGCTGGAACTGGGCGGGATGACGCTGGGGCTGCGTGAAGGGGTGATCGTGCTGATCGCGCTGGTCGCGGTCTACATGCTCTTCGTGCTGTTGCGCATGCGCCGGCTGCATAACAAGCCTGCTGAAACGCCCGTTGCTTCACTCGACAGCCGGGAGTCTGAAGCGCCGTCAGAAACTGCGCTGAATACTGCTGACGTTGACGCCGACGATCGCTGGGAGCAAACCCCGGCCGGTCTTGGTGAAGAGGTTTTACGCCAGGGGCTGGAACAGGACTTGGCCCAACTGCGTGAAGAAGTTGATGCCATGCGCGGCGAACTGGCTGCGTTGCGCGATGATATGCTGCACGAGCTGGCCCACCTGCGGGCCAGTCAGACGGTTTCCCCGATTTATGGTGATGCCATGCAGATGGCAGTCTCCGGCTACGATCCGGCAGCCATCGCTGAACGCTGCGGTATTGCCCGGGCCGAAGCAGAACTGGTTGTTGCCCTGGCCAAGAGTCAGGAACGTTGAGGTAGGGAATGGCGGATCAACCTGAAGTTTCCGAAAACGAAGACAATGCCGGCGAGTTGCGCGGCAAGCTGATTGGCCGTTTGGCCATGGCTGGCGTTCTGGTCGCGCTTTTGCTCGGTGTGCTGGCTTTTTTCGACTACCTGGCGAATCCGCCTGAGGAAGCCGAACAGCAGGTATTCACCCAGGCTGTTCCCGTGGCGCCCAAGAAAGAAGTCTCGCAGCCGGTGACGCCAGCCGAGAATTTGCCCGAACCGCCAGTCCCGGAAAAAGCGGAACCCCCTGTCGAAGCGCCGCCTCCACCCCTGGTGGAAGCGCAACCGCAAGCCGTGGTCGAGGCCAAGCCTGAGCCCCGTGCTGGTGCCAAATTGCCTTCGGTCAATGCAAAGCCAGCGGCTTCGGCGCCGCCGGCACCTGCGCCGCAAGCCGTGCCTGAAGCAACGACAGCGCCATCGAATACGCTGGCCCCACAACGCGCTACTGCGCCAGTGGAGGCTGCGCCCGCCAGACCTACGTCGCGTATCGTTGAAGCAAAGCCGGCGCCGACACCCGCACCGGCAGTCGTGGCGCCGAGTGCGCCGCGTCTGTTCTCCGGCTTCCTGTTGCAGGCTGGGGTGTTTTCAAGCATTCAGCGCGCCGAAGAACTACATGCCCGCCTGACCTTGAGCGGCGTTCAATCGACCCTTGAAACCCGAGTTCAGGTTGGTCCATTCCGGACCAGGCACGAAGCTGAAATGGCTCAGGCAAAGCTCAAGGAACTGGGCGTCGAAGCCATTCTCGTTCCGCCCAAAGGCAAAAACTAGCGAATCAGGGCATGCCCGGCAGGCGGGGCAGGCCCAAGCCACGACGGACGTCGCGGTGTAGCTGCAGCGGCGGTGGCAAGGGCGCGCTATAGCTGCGCCTGTCTTCATAGCGTCGATCATCGTAATACCTGCCGCCACGGTTATCGTAGTGGCGGTGCCCGGATTCGTAATAGATATTTGCCCTCGGGTAGCCATAAGCCGGGTAGGTTTCCACATACGCCGGCGGAGCACGGTAATAACCCGCCGGATAGGCCGGAACCACCGTGCAGGCACCAAGACTGCCGAGCAGGGCAGTGGCGAGACTGAGGCGGATAAGGGTTTGCGAGAGCTTCATGGGGAAAGTGCTTCCGGTGGTTACGTAAGCAAATAACGCGGACACGCCCTGCCCGGCATACGTGGATGCCGGGCTAGATTGTAACAATTCGTTAGAGGGCGGCCCTGCAAGGGCTTTCAGGATTTTCTTCATGTGTTTGGTTCGGTAGCCGGCGCTTGTCCGGCCAGCGCCTTGCGCGCCCGATTGGCGAAGACGGTCATTTCCTTGGCGGCCTGGATGTCGCCGTTGGCTTCGGCGACGGCGATCCCTTGTTCGTAGGCAGTCAGGCAGCCGATATTGTCGCCGGCTTCGGCGCGTGCCTTGCCGAGTGCCTTCCAGGCGGCTGAGTATTTCTGGTCGCGGTCGACGGCTTCCTTGAAGCAGGCTGCCGCTTTTGCCGGGTCGCCGGCCTTCAGGTATTCGTTGCCGAGCGAGAAGCGGAGCAGGGCGCCGTCGCGCGGGCCGTTGAGCATTTTTTCCAGGGATTCGATACGTGGGTTCATGGGTTACCAAGGCTAAAATAGGGTTTTGCAATCCGGATACAGGAAGCTTACTCATGGCCAAGACCATCATCGCCACCCCGAACGCCCCGGCCGCCATCGGCACCTATTCGCAAGCCGTGCGCGTCGGCGACACCGTTTACATGTCCGGGCAGATCGGGCTCGATCCTGCTTCCATGCAGATGGTAGACGGGATCGACGCGCAAATCGTTCGCGTTTTCGACAATCTGAAGGCTGTCGCCGAAGCCGCTGGCGGCTCGCTGGCTGATGTCGTCAAGCTCAACGTCTTCCTGACCGATCTGGCCAACTTCGCCAAGGTCAATGAAACGATGGCCAAGTATTTCAGCGAGCCCTTCCCGGCCCGCGCCGCCGTCGGCGTCAAGGAACTGCCGCGTGGCGCCTTGGTTGAGGCCGATGCCGTGATGTTCATCGGCTGATCATCATCAGATGACGACGAGCGGGGCTTCGGCCCCCGCTTCTCCGCCGATTCGCGCCTCCGAGGCGCTGCAGAAGAAGCTCGCCAAGATCGGCCTCCATAGCGAGGCCGATTTGCTGGTCCATCTGCCGCTGCGCTACGAGGACGAAACCCGGATCACGCCGGTCAATCGTGCCTTTGGTGGCGAGCCGGTGCAGATCGAGGTTGTTGTACAGAGTAACGAAATCCAGTTCCGGCCGCGCCGGCAGATGATTGTGCGGGCGGCCGACGACAGCGGCGAGATCACGCTGCGCTTTTTCAGTTTCTACCCGAACCAGCAGGCTGCCTTGAGCGAAGGCTCGCGCATCCGCGTTTTCGGCGAAGTCCGTGGCGGCTTCTTTGGTGCCGAGATGGTGCACCCGCGTTTTCGCAAGGTCGGTGACAACGAGCCGCTGCCAACCGAGATGACCCCGGTTTACCCGTCGACAGCCGGGCTGGCCAATTCAGCGCTGCAAAAGCTGATCGGGAAGGCATTGGTAGTGGGCGATCTTTCGGAAACCTTGCCGGATGAACTGCGCCAGCGTTTGAAATTGCCGGGCCTGGCGCGCAGTCTGCGCTTCCTGCACACGCCGCCACCCGGCACCGATCTTGATACCTTGCATGCCCGCAATCATCCCGCCTGGCGGCGAGTGAAATTCGACGAGGTGCTGGCCCAGCAACTCTCCTTGCGCCGCGCCTATCTGGCCCGCCGTGAGCAGGGGGCGCCGGTGTTGGTGGCCCAGGATGATCTGGGCGCCCGTCTGCTCGACCAGCTGCCTTTTGGTTTGACCGGCGCCCAGTTGCGGGCGATGGCGGAAATTGCCGACGATCTGGCGCAGCCTTACCCAATGCAGCGTCTGCTGCAGGGCGACGTGGGTGCCGGCAAGACCATCGTTGCCGCGCTGGCGGCGTGTCAGGCGATTTCGGCCGGCTGGCAGGCGGCGTTCATGGCGCCGACCGAAATCCTCGCCGAACAGCATTACCTGAAATTGAAGGATTGGCTGGAGCCATTGGGTGTCAGGGTGGCCTGGCTGTCCGGCAGCCTGAAAACCAAGGCCAAGCGCGAGCAACTGGCCGCAACGGCGGCCGAGGCGCAACTGGTCGTCGGCACTCATGCGCTGATTCAGGATGGCGTCGACTTCGCCAAACTTGGCCTGGCCATTGTCGACGAGCAGCACCGCTTCGGGGTTGCACAACGGCTGGCCTTGCGCAAGAAAGGCAATAACCCGCACCAGTTGATGATGTCGGCGACGCCGATTCCCCGCACCCTGGCGATGAGCTATTACGCCGATCTTGATGTGACCGTCCTCGACGAGTTGCCGCCGGGCCGGACGCCAATCAAGACACGGCTGATCGCTGACAACCGGCGTGAGGACGTCGTCGGGTTCGTCAAAAAGCATGTCGAGGAAGGCCGGCAGGCCTACTGGGTTTGCCCATTGATCGAGGAATCCGAGGCGCTGCAGTTGCAGACGGCGCAGGACACCTACGAACAGCTTTCGATCGATTTGCCGGAACTGACGGTCGGGCTGGTGCATGGCCGCCTCAAGGCTGATGAAAAGCAGGCGGTGATGGCTGCCTTTGCTGCCGGTGAGATCGATGTGCTGGTGGCAACAACGGTGATCGAAGTGGGCGTCGACGTGCCGAATGCCAGCCTGATGGTGATCGAACACGCCGAGCGTTTTGGTCTGTCGCAACTGCACCAGCTGCGCGGGCGGGTCGGGCGCGGCAAGTACGAATCGAGTTGCGTGCTGATCTATGCCGGGCCGCTTGGCGAAATCGCCCGGCAGCGGCTGAAGATCATTTTCGAGAATACCGACGGCTTCGAGATTGCCCGTCAGGATCTGCGGATTCGTGGCCCCGGCGAATTTGTCGGCGCCCGGCAGAGCGGGGTGCCGCTATTGCGCTATGCCGATCTGGAAATGGATGCCGATCTGGTCGAAATGGCCCGCGACGTGGCCGAGGAAATGCTGACCGAGCATCTCGAGTTGGCAGAACGGCACCTCAAGCGCTGGCTGGGCTCCAGGGAAGAACTGCTCAAGTCCTGACGCGATTGGCCGAGGCGGTGATGCCGTCGCACAGCGTTTTCAGGGCGGCCATCGGCGCCGCTTCGCGCAGGTGGATCATGCCGGTCGGCACCAGGCTGAACTCGTCAGGCACCGTTTCGATGACCAGATCAGCGGCGTGGCTGGACTGTTCGGCGACGCGTCGCGGCATCAGTGTCCAGCCGAGGCCGACGGCAACGCAGCCGAGAATGCCTTCCAGCGTGCCGAATTCCATGGCATCGGCCACAGCGTGGCCTTGGGCGCGCTGCCAGGCGATGGCGCGGGTGCGATAGGCGCAGCCTTCCCGGAAGAGGATCAGCGGCAGCATGACCGGGTCGGTTCCGGCGGCATGTACCTGCACCAGTTCTTCGACCACCAGTTCCTCGAATTGCAGGTCGGGATGGATGACCGGGCCGGCGACGAAGGCGCAGTCGAGCTTGTGGTCGAGCACCTTGCCCATCAGCGTGCTGGTGGTGTCGGTGAAGACGCGCAGTTCGAGCCCCGGGTGTTCGCTGCGCACTGCTTTCAGCGCACTCGGCAGGTGCAGGGCGGCAAAGGTTTCCATGGCGCCGATGCGCAACTCGCCGGCGCTTTCGCCAACCTGTCGCACGGCGCTGGCGGTCTGGCGTTCCAGCATCAGCATTCGTCGCGCGTAGTCGAGCAGCACCCTGCCCGACGGTGCGAGCTCCAGCCCGCGGCCCTTGCGGATGAACAGTTCGGCGCCAAGCTCCTCCTCCAGACGCCGAATGCGGCCGGTGACGTTGGACTGCACGGTGTTCAACTTGCGCGAAGCAGCGAGGATGCCGCCTTCTTCGACGACGGCCTGAAAGGTGCGGAGGGCGACGAGTTCCATTGGTATCTCAAAAAACGAATGGTGCGTTCTAAATAAATCACTTGTAGTGATACTTTACTCTGTTTATTGTTCGCTTATCAATAACAAGGGGAACATCCCATGAACTCACAGAGAGAACGCCTCAAGGTGCTTGGCGCCGGAATCTTCAGCCTGCTGCTGACCTTCGGTGTCGCCCGCTTTTCCTACACGCCGCTGCTACCGATCATGCAGCAACAGGCTGGTCTTGGGCTGGCCGAAGCAGGCTGGCTGGCGGCCCTCAACTACGCCGGCTACCTGTGCGGGGCGCTGGCTGCCTCGCTGATCAGCAATCTGGTGCTCAAGGATCGCCTGTACCGCATCGGTCTGGTCGTCGCCATCCTGAGCACGGTGATGATGGGCCTGACGAACGACCCGATAGTCTGGATGGCATCGCGCTTCATCGCCGGTCTGAGCAGCGCCGCCGGCATGTTGCTCGGCACCGGGCTGATCCTCAACTGGCTGATTCGCCATAACCATCGGCCGGAACTGGGCATCCACTTCGGCGGCATCGGCCTGGGGATTTCCGGTTGCGCCGTGGCGGTGTGGCTGATGACAGGCACGCTTGACTGGCGCGAACAGTGGTTTGCCTTCTCGGCGATTGCCTGCGTGCTGATCATTCCGGCGCTGGCCTGGCTGCCGGCACCCGATACCAGTCCGGTGACCAAGAGCGGCGCGACCATGCATGACAATCCGCCGAGCCCGCTCTTTCTCGGCATCTTCATGGCCGCGTATTTCTGCGCCGGTTTCGGCTACGTGATCAGCGCCACCTTCATCGTCGCCATCGTCGACGGTCTGCCGGGGCTGGCCGGGCAGGGCGCGCTGGCCTTCCTGGCCATCGGTCTGGCCGCAACGCCGGCTGCCTTCAACTGGGATCTGATTGCCCGTTACACCGGCGACATCAATGCCCTGATCCTCGCTGCGGTGCTGCAGATCGTCGGCATCATCCTGCCGGTGGCTGTCGGCGGATTGATCCCCACCATCTTCGGGGCATTGCTCTTTGGCGGAACCTTCATCGGCATGGTCAGTCTGGTGTTGACCATGGCCGGGCGCTACTACCCGACGCGGCCGGCAAAGATGATGGGCAAGATGACGCTTTCCTATGGGGCAGCCCAGATCATCGGGCCGGCCATCGTTGGCTGGCTGGCCACCCGGCTGGGCAACTATTCGATAGGCTTGACCATCGCGGCCGGCGTGATGGTGGTGGGCGTCCTGCTCTTGTTTATACTGAAAATGGTGGAAAAGCAGGACGCTGAGGCCTCGCTTAAGCCCTCGCTGCAACGCTGAACAAGGAGAAGAAATGTTCAAGGGAATTCTGATCGAGAAGGATGATGCCGGCTACCGTGCATCGGTGCAGGACATCGACGAAAGCCAGTTGCCGGAAGGCGACGTGACGGTCCGCGTGGCGATGTCGTCGCTCAATTACAAGGACGGGCTGGCGATTACCGGCAAAGGCCCGGTTGTCCGCAAATTCCCGATGGTGCCGGGCATCGACATCGCCGGCACGGTCGAAAGCAGCAATAACCCGGATTACAAGGCCGGCGACCGCGTCGTGCTCAATGGCTGGGGGGTTGGTGAAACGCACTGGGGCGGGCTGGCCCAGAAGGCGCGGCTGAAGGGCGACTGGCTGGTCCCGTTGCCGGCCGCTTTCACCGAGCAGCAGGCCGTCGCCATCGGCACCGCCGGCTACACTGCCATGCTCTGCGTGATGGCTTTGGAGCGTCAGGGCGTCAAGCCGGCGGATGGCGAGATCGTCGTCACCGGCGCGGCCGGCGGGGTGGGCAGCGTGGCCATCGCGGTGCTGAGCAAGCTCGGCTACACGGTTGTTGCCGTCAGCGGCCGGCCGGAAGAAACGGCTTACCTGAAGCAGCTCGGCGCGGTCGAAGTGCTCGACCGGGCGGCCTTCTCCAGCCCCGGCAAGCCGCTGGGCAAGGAACGCTGGGCGGGGGCGGTCGATGTCGTTGGCTCGCACACGCTGGCTAACATCTGCGCCACCACCAGGTATCGCGGCGTGGTGACTGCCTGCGGTCTGGCTGGCGGCATGGATTTTCCATCGTCGGTGGCGCCGTTCATCCTGCGCGGCGTGACGCTGGTCGGCATCGACAGCGTGATGTGTCCGCGTCCGGAGCGTCTGGTCGCCTGGCAGCGTCTGGCCTCTGATCTGGATATCGCCAAGCTCGGCTTGATCACCCATGAAGTCTCGCTGGCCGAAGCCATTCCGACTGCAGCGCAGTTGATGGACGGCAAGGTCCGCGGCCGTGTGGTCGTCGACGTCAATCGTTAAAGGAAGCGGCTGATGCCCTACGTCAACATCAAGATCACCCGCGAAGGGGCGACGGCCGAGCAGAAGGCCCGGCTGATCGCCGGTGCGACGCAGCTGCTGGTCGATGTGCTGGGCAAGAACCCGAAAACGACCATCGTCGTCATCGATGAAGTCGATACCGACAACTGGGGCGTGGCCGGCGAGTCGATCACCGTCCGGCGAGCGCGGGGCGAGTGAGACTGTCCCTTCGATATTTTTGAACTGCTTCAAGCATTGAAACCATGAGCCACCTGTTCGAGCCCCTGAAACTCCGCGACATCACCCTCAAGAACCGCATCGGCATCCCGCCGATGTGCCAGTACTCGGCGCAGGATGGCATGGCTGGCGACTGGCATTTCGTCCATTACAGCAGCCGCGCCATCGGTGGCGCCGGGCTGATGATTCTCGAAGCGACGGCGGTGACGCCGGCCGGCCGGATCAGCCCGGGCGACCTCGGCCTGTGGAACGATGAGCAGATCGAACCGCTGGCCAAAATCGCCCGCTTTGCCCGGGAGCAGGGCTGCGTACCGGCCATCCAGCTTGCCAACGCCGGGCGCAAGGCCAGTGTAGGTCTGGGCTGGGGCGAGCAGCGAACCCTGCGGGCAGATGAAGGCGGCTGGACGCCGGTCGCGCCCTCGGCCGTTGCATTCGGCGATGGCTATGCGGTGCCGCAGGCGCTCGAACTGGCCGAGATTCAGGCCATCGTGGCGCAGTTTGAGGCATCGGCGAAACGCGCTCTGGTAGCGGGTTTTCAGGCCATCGAAATCCACGCGGCGCATGGCTACCTGCTGCATCAATTCCTGTCGCCGCTGTCAAACCAACGCACCGACGCCTACGGCGGCAGTTTCGAGAACCGCACCCGGCTGCTGCGCGAGGTCGTATCGGCCGTGCGTGTCGTGTGGCCGGAAAGCCTGCCGCTGCTGATCCGCCTGTCGGCGACTGATTGGGTCGAAGGTGGCTGGTCAGCCGACGAAACGGTCGAGCTATGCCGCAGCCTGAAAGCACTGGGCGTCGACCTGGCCGACATCTCGACGGCCGGCCTGGTGCCCTGGGCAAAAATCCCGGTTGGCCCCGGCTTCCAGACAGAGTTCGCGGCGCGTGTCCGCAATGAGGCCGGCTTGCCGTCAGCGGCGGTCGGCCTGATCACTTCGGCGGCGCAAGCCGATCACATCCTGCGTACCGGACAGGCCGACATGGTCCTGATCGGCCGCGAAATCCTGCGCAACCCCTATTGGCCGCAACAGGCCGCCCAGGAACTGCGGCAAACCGGAGTCTGGCCAAACCAGTATCTGCGCGCGGCGCCGTCTGGATCGATTGGGCGCTGAGTTGAGATTTTGTTGATTGGAAGTGCCCGGCGATGTTTGCTGGGCCCTCTTCGGTTAATGCTGGCAGGTAGCGAAATGTCGGCTTCTTGCTCTCAGCGAATATCCTGAAGCTATTTCACCGTACTTTGATTTCTCACCAATACGGGTTTGGTTGCGAGAACCAAAAAAACCGCGTCACCTACTTCAATGTCACCATCAGACTGAATTAGAGTCATTAAACCCGTCACGTCAGATTTGACAATGTACTCGAAGGCTTCTTGCTGCGTTGCACTTGCCTCAATAGCTGCGCCAGCAATACCACCTACAACCACGCCGGCTACAGCGCCTACGATATTCCCTCTTGTGCCTCGTCCCAACCCTGAGCCAGCCACTCCTCCAACCACTGCTCCAGAAGTCCCACCAACACTACTAGTTCCGGATACCGTTACGGAGCGCTTTGAAACGACAACGGCCTCAATTGTTCTCGCAGACATATTCAGCGAACTCGCGGAGTACTGCCTATTGGATGCGTTTGGTGCTGCACAACCAGCAAGAATTGCCACTACAAGCAAGGTGGGCAGTAAGGTGAAAAGCCGGTGCATAAGAAAAATGTCCTAAGGTTGAATCTTTAATTCTTCCAAACTTGAAATGAAGTTTGTAACGTTGGCTCGCATTGTCCTGTTCCGAGCCTCAGTCGCACGAATAAACCCAGCAAAGGCGTAGTCGAATGGGACGCTACCGGTCGACGAAATATCCCGTCTAAATAGCAGCTTGCCATCACGGCGGTCATAAACCTCATATCGAACAATTGCTTCAGTTTCAAAAGTTATTCCGCCATTTGGACTTTCAAATTTCATGACCTTTGCAGTAAGTGACACCTTCCTGTCTGAAAGGTCATTGAATACAGCAGATTTGAGCAACGCTTCATCGAGAGCATCTTTTAGTGCTGTCTTGAAAGAAAGCTCATATTGGTTACCCATAAATCCGACCTGAGTTTCGCCAAGGCGCTCTTCTTCTTTGGCGACGGAAACAGTAACGCTCTTCAGCTCTGCGGCAACTTTGTTCTTGGCTGGCAGAACATCTTGTGGAACAAAGTTAAGAGGGGGGGCTGACGCACATCCAGAAAGCAAGGCAAGCGTAGCAATCAAAATAGTAATTTTTTTAATCATTTTTATTTCTCCCATTAAATCTGGTTGATTCGTCGTTTTCTGTGAAAGATTATGCGTGTGAGCTTCCGAAAACACCAGCGCCTCCTTCTGGTGAATAACGCCTATTGCTTGTTTGTGGTTTCCAAAATCGCTGTGCCTCCACAGGATCAAGCGCTCCAACGTAAAAATCATTTCCATCGCGGGAACTTTTCCCGGGCGCATTGTCTATATCGCTTCAATTTTCTACTTACCTGCGATGAGGCAACAATGGACGAAATTTCTTACTTGGGTATTGGCTTTACTGTGGCCATCTTTGGTCTGGCCTGTTTGATGGCGATGAAGTTGTCTTCCAAGACTGCCTATCACTAAGCGAATTCGTTAAACGCGGCTGCTTCGACGGGCAATTCGTCCCGTTCCGGCAGCAGGCGTAGTCAGGCGTGCCGGGCAGTTTTTGCTTGGTGCGACAGTGAAAAGCCGGGGATTCCCGGCTTTTTCCATTTCAGTGCTTCGGTTTTGGTTGCTTGGTCAGGCGATGAAGGCCTCGACGATGCGCGCGACTTCTTCCGGCTGGTCGTGGTGCAGCATGTGGTCGGCGTTGTCGACCCATTCCTCGCGAACGTCGGCAAAGCAGGCCTGACGGGCGGCCCAGTCGCCGGGGCGGGTGTCGAATTCGCGGATGACCCAGGACTGGCGGCCGGCGACCCAGAGCACCGGGCAGGTGATCTTCTTCCAGATCGCCATCGATTCTTCGAGGCGGAACAGGTAGGGGGCGGGGGCCTTGTGCCAGGGGTCGCCGTTCCAGATGATGCCGTGGCGGCGTTCGCCGCCCTTGGTTTCGCCATCGCCGATACGGGCGAGGTGGCGGGAGAGGTAGTCGGCGCGTTCCTGGGTCAGGAAGCGGTCGGTGTGCATCAGGCGGCGGGCGAAGCCGGCGCGGTCGCTATAGAGATGCATGCGTGGCGGGCTTTTGAGGACGCCCAGCCATTTCTGGTAGCGTTCTGTCGCCATGTCCGGCGTGGTCGGGGCGATGCCGAAGCCTTCCAGCGAGATCACGCTTTCCACCCGTTCCGGCCGGATGCCGGCGTACAGGCAGGAGAGGATGCCGCCCATGCTGTGGCCGACCAGCTTGACCTTGCCTTCAGGGGCGTAGCGGTCAAGGATGGCTTCGAGGTCGCCGAGGTGTTCGGCGAAGAAGTAGGGGCGGTTCAGCCATTCCGAACTGCCGAAGCCGCGCCAGTCGGGGGCGATGATGTTCCAGTCCTTCTTCAGTTCGTCGACGACGAACTGGAAGGAGGCGGAAACGTCCATCCAGCCGTGGAGCAGGAACAGCGTTGGCGCCTTCGGATTGCCCCAGCGCCGGATGTGCAGGCGGATGTCGGGCAGGTCGAGGTATTCGGAGCGGGAAGGCGTCATCAAGGGTCAGCCGAGCAGTTTCTTCAGCGCCGCTTCCAGCCGTTCCGGCGTGAAGGGCTTGGACATCCAGCCGGTGGCGCCGGCGGCACGGAAAGCCGTTTTCATTTCGTCGGAGGTTTCGGTGGTCAGGACGAGGATGGGCACGTTCTGCTTTTCGGTGCCGCTGCGAATCGATTTGACCATGCTCAGGCCGTCCATGCCCGGCATGTTCTGGTCGGAGATGATCAGGTCGACGTTTTCCTGGCGCAGTTGTTCAAGGCCGGCCCGGCCACCCGCCGCCTCGACGATGCGATAGCCCAGTGGCTGCAGGCAGGCCTTCAGCATGTTGCGGATGGAGGTGGAGTCATCGACGATCAGGATGGTTGGCATGGTGGAGTGACCTTGGCTGTAATCAGGGGGAAAGGTGCCCGGAGTGCATCGGCTTGGATTCAGACGAGAGTTTTCCAGATTTTTGCAGCGAATGCTGATTTATTCGTGATGCGCCTGGCCATAAGGACTTCGTGGAATTGCGGGTTATTGGCACGGGCTAGCCATTCGAAGGCCACCATTTCGCGGCTGACGATCTCGGCGCCGTTCTGTTGCATGCGTTACAGGGCCGGTTCCTTGTCGCGCAATCGGCGCGAACCTACGGCCTCATCGACAACAAAAACCTCCTTGCCGGCGACATCCAGTAGTCAGGCCGTGTGCGCCAGCACGTCCTCGCCGCCTTCGATGGCCGGGAGTATGGCGCCCTGGATATCGACGACGAGCAACACGGATTCCGAGGGGGTTATTTGCATGGGGTTTTCCTTTGGGGATGGAACATTGTGATGGATTCGGGCTGGGTCAAATTTCCTCTCGTGGCGTGTGTATCAGCTTTGCATTCCCGATACATTTTTATACGTTTCCCGCTGCACGGAATGCTAATTTGAGTGCAGGGAGAAAATGAATCATGGCAACAGAAAATCAAGGGAACGCAATACTTAGGGAACGCAAAGGCGATCGGCGCATAAATCGGCAATTGTCGGGGCCGCCGTACCAGACTGCCGAAGGAATCATCACGGTCGATAGGCGAACGCACCTGGATCGTCGGGCCAACTGGATCAGTGACTTTGCTTTTGCGCCGGAGGCCAAGTCGCGCTTGTCGGTGGTCGCCCTGATTGCCCGACTCGAAGAACTGCTCCGTACACATGGTGATATTCCGGTCACCCTGCGCGATGCGGACACCCAATGGCTGTTCCCGCTCGAAGCGCGCCACGTCAAGGTCATGCCCGGTGCCGAAGAGAGCCTACGCCTGGAGATTGCAGTGGCCTACGGCGATCCTATGGAAATGTCCGGTCGAGGAATCTGATTGTGGCGCAGCCTCAAACCGGCGGCGAATCGTCGTGGAACCTGCCAGCCATCTGGCACCGGTTGTCCTTTTGCTGGCGTGATCCGGAAGCCTCCGCCGAGGTCAGGGCGACGCACCGGGTCCGGCAGTTCCAGGCCTTGTGTCAGCAGCTTCCGGTCAGTGCCTTCGATTGCATCGTCTGCTCGCTGATCTATGTCGTTCTGTTCTGGAACGAGGCGAACCGCGGACTGATCGTTGCGTGGTGCCTGTTGATCTGGGCCATCTGGGCGGGCGGGCTTGGGCTGTGGCGCACACTGCGGCACGAGACCGAGAGCCGGCGCTGTGTTTCCGCTGCGCGCTGGATGACAGGAGTGCTGGCTATTTCCGGCGTGCTGTTTGCGCTGATGTTCGTTTATCTGTTCGGCGTGACCGATACGCGAGGGCAGATCCTGCTCGCTGCATTTTTCGGCACCACGGTGACGCACGGGGCCTTTCACAACGCCCGCTGGCCTTGGGCGGGCGGACTATGGGGCACTGGGATGTGTCTAGTCGGCGCCGTCGCGCTACTGTTTTTCTATGGCCTGACCTACCTTTATCTGGCAGTCATTCTGGCGCTTTACAGCATTTCCGTGCTGGCCTCGGTGTTGATCAACTCCCGTCTTTTTGTCCGCAAGCTGATGGCCGAGAGCGAAGTCGAGCGGCAGCGGGATGTCATCGGGCTTCTCCTCAACGACTTCGAGGGGGAAGCCAGCGACTGGTTGTGGGAGTGCGATGCAAACGGTCGGCTGACCCATGTTTCACCGCGCCTGGCCGAAGTTCTGGGTGCCTCGCAGGATGTCTTGCTCGGGCGTTCCATGGTCAGCCTGCTGGCAGAGCGGAGTCCCGATGGCGCACAGGTGGCGCTCGGCGAGGTGTTTCAGCGCAGCGCGCCTTTCCGTGCCATCGAGGTGTCGATTGGGCACGGCGAAACACTGCACTGGTGGTCGCTGGGCGGAAAACCGCTGCTCGATGCATCCGGCCTGTTTGCCGGCTGGCGGGGCGTCGGTTCCGACATTACTGCCGAGGTGATGCGTCGCGAAATTGAGCGCCAGTTGGGTGCCAGCCGCGAAGAGGCCGCCCGGGTGGCGGCCGAACTCGATGCGGCGCGGCGCATTCAGTTGGGCCTGCTGCCTGATCTGGTGGCGGGTTTCGTCGGCGAGCGCCGCTTCTCGATCTCGGCCATTCTGGAACCGGCGCGCGAGGTCGGCGGCGACTACTACGAGTGTTTCCAACTGGATGCACAGCGCATCTGTTTTGCCGTGGCCGACGTGTCCGGTAAGGGTATTCCGGCCAGCCTGTTCATGGCGATGACCAAGGTGCTGACGGCCAGCCTGACGCGTCGGAGCGACGATCTGGGCTGGGTGGTCGGTGAAATATCGCGGGAACTCGATGGCAACAACACCGAGATGCTGTTCGTGACGGCATTCATTGCAGTCCTGAACCTGGATGGAGGGGCGTTGGATTTTGTTTCCGCCGGCCACGATGCGCCCCTGCTGCTCAGGAATGGCGGGATTTCGCGTCTCGATCTGGCCGAGGCCCTTGGCCCCCCGATGTGCAGCGTGCCGGACTATGCCTACACAGCGGGCCGGGCGCAGCTGTTGCCCGGCGATACGCTTTGCTTGTTCACCGATGGCCTGACAGAAGCCTGTGATGGCCAGGATTATTTCGGCAGTGCGCGCTTACAGGAGACGCTTTCAGGCGTTCAGCCAGGCGTATCGGTCGGGGAAGTTGCCATCGGTCTGCGTGACGAAGTGCGCCGTTTCGAAGCAGGACAGATGCCGGCCGATGACCTGACCATCATGGTGATGCGCTGGCAGGGGCACTCGTCAAATGGCGAGGCCCAGCCAGCCTAGGTGCGCCTTACATGCCGAGATAAGCCGCCCGCACCTGCTCGTTGCTGATCAGTTCCTGGCCGGTGCCGGTCAGCGTGATATTGCCGGTTTCGAGCACGTAGCCGCGGTCGGCGATGGCAAGTGCGGCGAAGGCGTTCTGCTCGACCAGGAAGATGGTCATGCCCTGCGACTTGAGCGTCTTGACCACGTTGAACACTTCCTCGACCAGCAGCGGTGCCAGACCCATCGACGGTTCGTCGAGCAGCAGCATCTTCGGGCGGCCCATCAGGGCTCGGCCGATGGCCAGCATCTGCTGCTGGCCGCCGGACAGCGTGCCGGCCGGCAGATTGCGCTTTTCCTTGAGGATGGGGAACATCGAATAGATCTTCTCCATGTCCTCGGCAACCTGATGCTTCGGCTGGGTGTAGGCGCCGAGCCGCAGGTTGTCTTCGATCGACAGTGGCCCGAAGACCTGGCGGCCTTCCGGGCTCTGGCAGATGCCGCGGCGCATGCGCAGGTCGGAGCGCAGTTTCGAGATGTCCTCGCCGTCGAACATGATCTTGCCGGCGCTCATCGGCTGCACGCCGGAGAGGGTGCGCAGGAAGGTGGTCTTGCCGGCACCGTTGGCGCCAACCAGGGCAACCAGCTCGCCCTTGCGGACTTCGAGGTCAATGCCCTTCAGTGCCTTGATGCGGCCGTAGCAGCTTTCCATGCCCTTGACCGAGAGCAGCACGTCGCCACCGGCAGGGCCGGCGCCCGGTTGCAGCGAGCCGGCGCTGTGGGCGCCGAGGCCGATGGATTCGGGGGCGAGGCTGGCAATGCGGTGGAACAGTTCGCGGAATTCAGCCCGTGCCTTGCTGCCGAACAGCGGGTCGTCGTTGTCGAGGAAGGCCTTGTCGATCTCGGCCCAGTCTTCAGTCGTCAGCACCTCGCGGGCGAGGGGCATGGCGTCCTTTTCCTCGCTGCGAACGTGGCTCTTGATCGCGGCAGTGTAGTTGCGCAGGGCGCCAGTGAAGGCGGCATTGCTCTCGCCGCCGCCGGCTGTCGCCGCCAACTTGGCACGCAGGTCCTTGAGGTTTTCCGGGCCGTTCCTGTGTTCGGCCTGCAGGCGGTCGAGGATGGCGGCAGCATCGGTCGAACGTTCTCGCAGCAGGCGGAAGAGGTATTCATCTTCCTTGGCGTGGTGGGCACGATCCATGAACTGCTCGATGTAGTCGAAGACCGAGGTGAAGAAGGGTGTCTCGACCTTGCTGCCGGCGTCGATCTCGTCGGCGACCATGTCGAGTGTCGTGGCGATGCGCCACAGGTTCTGGTGCTCTTCGGTGATGATGCGCAGGGCTTCCATGCTGTTCTCCTCTTATGCGTGAGCGCCGAGGTAGGCGGCGATCACGTCGGGGTTCTTGCGGATTTCTTCACCGGTGCCTTCGGCCAGCTTCTTGCCGTAGTCGAGGACGAGGATGCGGTCGGACAGGTTCATGACCATTTTCATGTCGTGTTCGACGAGCACGACGGTGACGCCGGCATCGGCGATCTTGCGGACCAGATGGTCGACCTCGATGGTCTCCTTGGGGTTGAGACCGGCGGCTGGTTCATCGAGGAAGATCAGGCGCGGCTTCATGGCCAGGGCGCGGGCGATTTCCAGACGCTTCAGGGCGCCGTAGGACATCGCGTCGGCCCGGGTTTCGACGTACTGCTCCAGCCCGACGAAGGCCATCAATTCGGCCGCTTCGGCGCGCATTTCGCGATCACGCTTTTTCAGGCCCGGGAAGCGCAGGGCTGCCTTGACCAGATTGCGGTCAAGCCGCAAGTGAGCGCCTACCATCACGTTCTCGACGGCACTCATGTTCATGCAGATCTGCAGGTTCTGGAAGGTGCGGGCGACGCCGCGGGTGGCCAGTTCGTTCGGTGACTTGCCGTGGATGGCTTCGCCGTCCAGCCGGATCTCTCCGGTGGTCGGTTTGTACACCCCGGTGATCAGGTTGAACAGCGTCGTCTTGCCGGCACCGTTGGGGCCGATGACCGAATAGACGATGCCGGAATCGATGTTGAACGACACATTCTGGACGGCCTTGACGCCGCCGAAGTGGATGGAGAGGTCTTTGACTTCGAGCATGCTCATGATTACTCCCCCTTCCCGAATTTGGCGGCCAGCGTCGGGACGAGGCCCTTGGGCAGGAAGATCATCGACAGCATCAGGATGGCGCCGAAGACCACGGTTTCCCAGCCTTCGAAGGTGGCCAGCGCCTGGGGCAGGGCGGTGAGCAGCACGGCGCCGACCAGCGAGCCATAGACCGAGGCCATACCGCCGATGACGACCATGGTGACCAGTTCGATCGAGTGGAAGAAGTCGGCGAAGTTGGGGCTGACGAAACCGACGTAGTGCGCCGTGACGCTGCCCATCAGGCTGGCGAAGACGGCGGACAGGACGAAGATCGCCACCTTGTAGCGGACGACATCGACACCGACGACCTGCGAGGCGACTTCCGAGCCGTGCAGTGCGCGCAGGGCGCGGCCGAACGGCGAGTCGATCAGGTTCAGCGAGGCCCACACCGACACCGACAGCAGGATGGCGACGACCCAGTACCACTGCTTGTCGTTGCTTAGCTCGAAGCCGAACAGCCCCATCGCCGGCACCGGCATGCCGTCCGGCCCACCGGTCCATTGCGCCTCGTTGCGCAGCGCAATGTTGATGATGATGCCGAGGCCGAGGGTTGCCATCGCCAGATAGTTGCCCTTGAGCTTGAAGATCGGGCGGGCGACCAGGGCGGCGAGAATGCCGGTGGCGACGGCGCCGGCACCCATGGCGAGCAGCGGATGCCAGCCGAAGTGCGTGGGCAGCACGGCCGAGGCATAGGCGCCAATGCCGAGGAAGCCGGCGTGGCCGAGACTGATCTGGCCGGCAAAGCCGATCAGGAGATTCAAACCGAGGACGATCACGGCATTGATCGCCATGCGTACGGCGAGGTCGAGGTAGAAGCTGTTGGGCATCACGAAGGGCAGCACCAGCAGGATGGCGATGACCAGATAGAGGCCGTTATAGACACTTTTTTTCATACTTACACCCGATCCGTCGATTTGCCGCCGAACAGGCCGCGCGGCATGAAGAAGAGAATGAACAGGATCAGCACGAAGGGGATCGCATCCTTGTAGGCCGACGAGATGTAGCCGGCGCCCATGGCTTCGAGAATGCCGACCAGCAGGCCGCCGACCACGGCGCCGAGGCCGTTGCCCAGACCGCCGAGCACGGCCGCGACGAAGCCCTTGAGGCCGAGCATGATCCCGACGTCGTAGGAGGTCATGGTGATCGGGGTGAGCAGGATGCCGCCCAGTGCACCGAGCGCGGCCGACATGGCGAAGCTCATGAACAGAACCCAGCCGGTGTTGATCCCGACCAGTTCGGCGGCCAGCCGGTTGTAGGAGGTGGCCAGCATGGCCTTGCCCTGCAGGGTGCGGTTGAAGTAGTACCAGAGCACGACGACGACCAGCGCCGTGACACCCAGCACCCAAAGACTCTGCGGCAGCAGCGTCGCGCCGAGGATGTCGATCGGGGTGTCGCCCGAGAAGGAGGGCAGGCCGTGGGTGTTCTTGCCGAAGATGACGGCGGTCAGGCCGCGGATGACCAGTGAGGCACCGATGGTGATGATGATCAGGGTCACCGTTTTGGCGCCCTTGACTGGCTCGATGGCCAGCTTTTCGATGATCACGCCGACGATGGCGGGAATCAGGATGGCCAGCACCAGCGCGACCGGCAGCGGCAGGCCGGCCTGGGTGAAGAACACCGCCAGCATGCCGCCGAGCATGATGAATTCGCCCTGGGCGAAGTTGATCACGTTGCTGGCGTTGTAGATCAGCGTAAAGCCGAGAGCGGCCAGCGCGTAGGTGGCGCCGACCGTGATCCCGGAAAAGAGGAATTGCAGGAACTGGGCAAGCATCATGCCCTCCTTCTCTGTTGGTCTTGGGGGTTCATCTCGTCTCCTTTTGTGTTTTTGTCGTGTGCCGGACTCAGGCTGGCAGCATGTGGTCGGCGTCGGCCACCACCGGCTGCTGCTGGGCAAAGAAGCCTTCGGTATGTATCAGTTCGTCCAGCGCACCCTGGGCCTTGGCGGCGGCGACGCAGCTATCGACGAATTCCGGGCTGCCGGCGATGAAGAGGGTGTGCTTGGACAAGTCCTTGAACAGTTGCGGCAGCACGACATCGACGCGGCCTTTCAGGAAGCCGTCGGCTTCTTCGCGGGTCAGCGTCACCTTGTAGTCGAAATTGCGATGCTTGGTGCGCCACCAGGCCATCATGCCCTGGCTATAGACGTCTTCCTTGGTGCGGGCCGAGAAGAGCATGGTCACCGGTTTCTTGAAGCCGCGACGGAGGGCGGCTTCGGCCAGCGCCAGCACGGGGGCGAGGCCGGTACCGGCAGCGATGCAAAGGACCGGGGTGTCGACCGAAGGGTCGCCGATGAAGGTGCCGTAGGCGCCGGAAACCTTGACGTTGTCGCCGGCCTGCAGGCTGTCGTGGACCCAGTTGCTGGTCACGCCGCCATCGGCGCGGGCAACTTGCAGCACCAGTTCGCCGTCGGGACGGGGGGCGTTGGAAATGGAATAGGCGCGGGCCGGAATGTCGGCGCGCGGGTTGCCGAGCGTGACGTACTGGCCGGGCCAGTAGCGGATCGGCTGGCCGACCGGGCGCAGGCGCAGTTCGACGACGCGGGCGGCGATCTGCTTCTTGTCGGTGACGACGAACAGCGCATCTTCGCGCGGGGGGAAGAGTTTTGGCTTCGCATCGGCGGTGCCCCACTCGATGGTCAGTTCCTCGGAAATCGGCTTGGCCATGCACATCAGGCCGAAGCCCTGCTTGCGCTCATCCTGCGAGAGAGCCATGTCGAGCACCATGCCCTGGTCGAACTGGCCCTGGGTGACCTTGACCTTGCATTCGCCACAGGCGCCGGCGCGGCAGTTGTTGGGCAGGGCGTAGCCGGCCTTTTCGAGCGCCATCAGAACGGTATCGCCATAGGCGCAATCAACGGACTTGCCGGAGGGTTGCATGATGATACGAGCCATTTTGTCTTCCCCTATTGGAATTGGTTTCTCTGTTGCGGCAAGGCCGGCGCCCTTGTGGGAGCGCCGGCCGGAGCAAATTGCTGTGACTGGTCTGGTTTAGAAGACCGGAATGATGTCTTCCATGTCGATTTCGGAGACTTCCTGGCCGGTGATGCCGACTTCCGGAATGGCCGGGAACGGAATGTTGTAGCGATCGAGCACACCCTTCAGGTTGATCATCGCGTTCTTCCAGTTCTCCAGCTTGGCCTCGTAGGTCGGGATGCCGAAGCCGGCGCCGCGGGCAACTTCCTCGGCTTCTCGCTGGTTGGCGATGAAGTCGGACGGCAGGTCCCAGAACTCCATCGGCGGCTCGAACAGCACGGCGGACAGGAACAGGTAGCCGGCGCGGATCTGCTTGGTGACAACGGCCTTGGTCGAATCATCGAGGCCCGGGTAGTCACGTTCCATGACCGCCATGCAGATGGCCATGTGACGACCTTCGTCGCGACCGATGTTCTTGAAGCCTTCCTTGAACACTGCTTCACGGGAGTTGTCGAACATCTGCTTGAAGATGGTGGCAGCAGCAATCTCGCCCATCAGGAAGGAGCTGAACAGGACAGCCAGGTCGTACTTCGGCACGGCCTGCTTGTAACCCGTCCAGTAGCGGCCGCCATTGAAGTACAGCCACTGCACGTTCTTCTGCAGACGCTTGCCGAGTTCGGTCTTCGGCACGTAGGTCAGCGGGTCCGGGTGGCCAAGCATCTTGGTGATGGCCAGGCCGCACATGATTTCGTGGTTCTGCTCGTCGCGGGTGACGGAGAAGAAGCATTTGCGGACCGGATCTTCCTCGTGCACTTCGTAGGTCTTGATCAGCGCTTCGGCGAAGACGGGAGGGGCGGATGCATCGAATACCGACAGCAGGCTCCACCAGTAGGCGATCGACTCACGCTCTTCCCAGGTGTAGCTGTCTACATCCAGCGTGTCCCAGGGCAGCTTTTCCGGATCCCAGTTCTCGCGCAGCGAGGCTTCCCAGACTTCCTGCAGCTTCTTGGTCTTGCTGTTCCAGGACAGGGGATAGATGTTCGGCTGCGGTGTGGCAGGCGGGAATTCCATCTTGTCGGCAAAACGTTCCTTGTTGCTGGCCATGTCTTTGTCTCCTTTTGGATACGAATCTTGTCATCGGGTTAATGATCCATCCGGACGTGCGGATGGCGTGAGACGGATCATGATACGTATCGATGCTTTATGTCAACAAATTCTGTATCGGTTTGTTGGAAATTTGTTCGGGAACAAATTCTGTATTTCGGAATCATAGCCTTCGATTGAAGATTGGCAAGATATAAATAGCGGTTTTTAAGACTATTTTTAATAAGTAAGAAATTTCTTTCGCTAAACAGAATGATCGGTTTTTGTGTTTTTAACGATACTTTTGTTTGACAATTGTTATCTTAATTCGTATCGTGTAACCAGATTGGAGTGCGCTGCATGCGCCTCTGCCCAAGAAAAGACATCTTCAAGGAGATTCCCGATGTCCCACCCCCTGCTCGACAAGCACCGCGCCACGCTCGATGGCGCCCTCAATGCCATCCAGACCCGTGGTTACTGGTCGGCCTATAACGAGATGCCGAGTCCGAAGACCTACGGCGAAACGGCGGCTGAAGATGGCAAGAAGGCTTTTGATGCCCATCTTGGCAAGCAGTTCGATCTGGGGCAGCCGGGTACTACCGGTTGGGTGGGCGGCGAGCAGTCTCCCTATGGCATCGACCTGAATGTTCAATATCCGGTTTGCGCCTACGAAACATTGATCGCCGCCGGCCAGCAGGCCATGGCTGGCTGGCAGAAGATCGGTGCCGATGGTCGCACCGGTATCTGTCTGGAAATCCTGGCTCGCCTGAATCAGCAGAGCTTCGAGCTGGCCCACTCGGTGATGATGACCACCGGTCAGGGGTGGATGATGGCTTTCCAGGCCGGTTCGCCGCACGCCCAGGATCGCGGCCTCGAAGCTGTTGCCTACGCTTATCGCGAACAGAGCTTTGTGCCGGCCGAAACGACCTGGGAAAAGCCGCAGGGCAAGAACCCGCCGCTGGTCATGAAGAAGCATTTCGAAATCGTTGGTCACGGTGTCGGTGTCGTTGTCGGCTGCGGTACCTTCCCGACCTGGAATACTTACCCCGGCCTGTTTGCCGCGCTGTCCACCGGCAATGCCGTCATCGTCAAGCCGCACAGTAATGCAATCCTTCCGGCCGCCATTACTGTGCGCACCATTCGCGCCGTACTCGCCGAGAACGGCATCGATCCCAATCTGGTCACCCTGTGCGTGGCTGACCGTGCTGCCACGCAGAAGCTGGTTACCCACAAAGCCGTCAAGTCCATCGACTTCACCGGCGGCAATGTCTTCGGCCAGTGGCTGATTGACAACTGCCGTCAGGCCCGCGTCTATGCCGAGCTGGCTGGCGTCAACAACATCGTCATCGACTCTACCGATGCCTACAAGCCGATGCTGCGCAACCTGGCCTTCACGCTGTCGCTGTATTCCGGCCAGATGTGTACCACCTCGCAGGCCATCTTCGTGCCGGCTGGCGGCATCGAAACGGAAGACGGCCACAAGTCCTACGACGACGTTTGCGCCGATCTGGCCCGCGCCGTTTCCGGCTTCCTGTCCAAGCCTGAAGTTGCACTGGCCGTGCTCGGTGCCGTGCAGTCGGCCGATACGCTGAAGCGCATCAACGAAGCCGACAGCGGTTCACTGGGCAAGGTCATCCTCGCCTCGACCAAGCTCGACAATCCGGAATTCCCGAAATCCGAAGTTCGCACTCCGGTCCTGCTCGCCTGCGATGCCGCCGACGAAAAGGCCTACATGGAAGAACGTTTCGGGCCGATCAGCTTCATCGTCAAGGTCGCTGACACCGCTGCCGCCATCGCCCTGTCCGAGCGCATCATCACGACACACGGCGCGCTGACGGCCGGCATCTACTCGACCAAGGCTGAAGTCATCGACGCCATGACGGCAGCCACCATGCGTTCCAAGGTCGCCCTGTCGATCAACCTGACCGGCGGCGTGTTCGTCAATCAGTCGGCGGCTTACTCCGACTACCACGGCACCGGTGGCAATCCGGCGGCCAATGCGTCTTACGCCGATGCCGCCTTCGTTGCCAACCGTTTCGTTGTAGTGCAGCGCCGCTACCACATCTAAGAGGCAACGATGAATTTCCAAAACATCACCTTCACCGTCGAAGCCGGCATTGCCCGCCTGACCCTGAATCGCCCGGACAAGCTGAACAGCTTCACTGGCGAAATGCATGCCGAACTGCGCACCGCGCTCGACCGCGTCCAGAGCGACCACGCCATCCGCGTGCTGGTGCTGAGCGGAGCCGGCCGCGCTTTCTCGGCCGGCCAGGATCTGGCTGATCCGGACATGGCCAAGATCGACGGCAAGATGCCGGACATCGGCAATGTCGTCGAGCGGAACTACAAACCGCTGGTCATGCGTTTGCAGAACCTGCGCGTGCCGACCATCGCGGCCGTCAATGGCATCGCGGCCGGCGCCGGCGCTTCGGTGGCGCTGGCCTGTGACCTGGTCATCGCCACCAAGTCGGCTTCCTTCCTGCAGGCTTTTTCCAAGATCGGCCTGATTCCGGATACCGGCGGTACCTGGTTCCTGCCGCAGCGCGTCGGCATGGCCCGCGCCATGGGCCTCGCCCTGCTGGCCGACAAGCTGCCGGCCGCAAAGGCTGCCGAATGGGGCTTGATCTGGGAATGCACCGAGGATGCCGACTTTGCCGCCCGCATTGATGCGCTGGCCAAGCAATTGTCGACCGCGCCGACCAAGGCGCTGGTCCGCACCCGTCAGGCCATGCACGCCGCGCCGGGTCACACGCTGGAGCAACAACTGTCCTTCGAGGGCAGCTTCATGCGCGAACTGGGCTGGAGCCCGGACTACGCCGAGGGCGTTGCCGCCTTCATGGAAAAACGTGCCCCCAATTTCACCGGAGAGTGAAAGCGTGAGTCACTCACCCCTACCTCAACAGGCCGTCATCGCCGTGGTCGGTACTGGCGCCATGGGTGCCGGCATCGCCCAGGTCGCTGCAGCGGCCGGCCATCCGGTCAAGCTGCTCGATGCGCGGCCGGACGCCGCGGTGCGCGCCGTAGCCGGCATTCGTGCCCAGTTCGCCAAGCTGGCCGAAAAAGGCAAGTTGTCGGCCGAAGCCGCACAAGCGGCCGGCGAGCGCCTGAGCGCCGTCGAGCAAATGGCTGATCTGGCCGATGCGGCGCTGGTCGTCGAGGCCATCGTCGAAAGCCTCGAAGCCAAGCAGAAACTGTATGCCGATCTCGAAGCCATCGTCGGCAAGGATTGCCTGTTCGGCACCAACACCTCGTCGATTTCAGTGACCGCCATTGGCGCCGCACTGAAGCATCCTGAGCGTCTGGCCGGCCTGCATTTCTTCAATCCGGCCCCGTTGATGGCGCTGGTTGAGATCGTTTCCGGACTGGCCACCGACAAGGCGGTCGCCGACACCTTGTTTGCCACGGCCAACGCCTGGGGCAAGACGGCGGTCCATGCCAAGTCGACGCCGGGTTTCATCGTCAATCGCGTCGCCCGGCCGTACTACGCCGAAGCCCTGCGTGTCGCTCAGGAAGGTGCTGCCGATTACGCCACCATCGATGCCTGCTGCCGTGAGGCCGGCGGCTTCCGCATGGGGCCGTTCGAGCTGATGGACATGATCGGCCACGACGTCAATTTTGCCGTGACCAATTCGGTCTGGCGCGCTTTCTACAACGACCAGCGCTTCCTGCCCTCTCTGATCCAGCAGGAACTGGTCGATGCCGGGTTCTTCGGCAAGAAGACCGGGCGTGGCTTTTACGACTACCGCGAAGGCGCCGTTCGCCCGGCCGCACAAACCGAGGCCGCTCAGGCCCCGGCCGGCAAGATCACCGTGTTTGGCGAATCGGCTGCGGCCGAAGCGCTGGCCGAGCGTCTCGAACACAGCGGCCTGACTTTCAGCCGGGCACTGGATACCGACGGCCGTGTCGCTGAAATCGGCCGTGCTGCCATTTACGTGACCGATGGTCGCAGCGCTACCCAGCGCGCCGCCGAATCGGGCGTCGCCAATACCGTTCTGATCGATCTGGCCCTGGATTACAGCAAGGCAACGCGGATCGCCATCGCTGCCGCCGAGCAGTGCGATCCAGTGGCGACGGCTTCGGCCATCGGCCTGCTGCAGGCCGCTGGCTTTGCCGTCTCGCGCTTCCTCGATGTGCCGGGCCTGATCGTCATGCGCACGGTTGCGATGCTGGCCAATGAAGCCGCCGATGCCGTCAATCAGGGCGTCTGCTCCGAAGCCGGGGCCGATCAGGCCATGCGCCTCGGCGTCAATTACCCGCAAGGGCCGCTGGCCTGGGCCGATCAGGTTGGCGTCGCCGCCATCCGTGATGTGCTGGCCAATCTCGGCACCAGCTACGGTGAAGACCGTTATCGCATTTCGCCGCTGATCCAGCGCGCCGTTTTTGCCGGAAGGAAAATTCATGACTGAACACAAGCTCACCCCCGCCGAGGCGCAAGCCCTGGCCGAGGCCACCGCCGAAGCCATGTGGTCGCGCGATCGCGCCGCCCAGGCGCTGGGCCTGAAGATCGTCCGTGTCCAGCCGGGGGCTTCGCTGCTGACCATGACGGTTCGGGGGGACATGGTCAATGGCCACCACATCTGCCACGGCGGCATGATTTTCAGCCTGGCCGATACCGCCTTTGCCTACGCCTGCAACAGCTACAACAAGAACACCGTCGCCTCGGCCTGCCATATCGATTTCCTGGCCCCGGCCAAGGAAGGCGAGACGCTGGAAGCTGAAGCGGTCGAGCAATCCGCTTCCGGCCGCACCGGTGTCTATGACATCACCGTGCGCACCACCGGCGGCAAGACCGTCGCGCTGTTCCGCGGCAAGAGTTATCGCATCAGCGGCGAAGTGATCGCCGGACTGCAACAGGCCGACTGAGCCGACAAGAAAACGAGGAGACAACCATGACATCCAAAATGCCATTGCCCGGCGAACTCGATCCGATCGAAACGGCCAGCCGCGACGAGATTTCGGCCCTGCAACTCGATCGTCTGAAGTGGTCGGTGCGCCACAGCTACGACAACGTCGAGCCGTATCGTCGCAAATGCCTGGAAAAAGGCGTGCATCCGGACGACCTCAAGACGCTGAGCGACCTGAGCAAGTTCCCCTTCATGACCAAGCTCGACCTGCGCGACAACTATCCGTTCGGCCTGTTTGCCGTGCCCCGTACCAAGCTGGCCCGCCTGCATGCATCGAGCGGCACGACCGGCAAATCGGTCGTCGTCGGCTATACCCAGAACGACATCGACAACTGGGCCAACGTGGTTGCCCGTTCGATCCGCGCCGCTGGCGGCCGGGCCGGTGACATGGTCCATGTCGCCTACGGTTACGGCATGTTCACCGGTGGCCTCGGTGCCCATTTCGGCGTCGAGCGCCTCGGCTGCTGTGCCGTGCCGATGTCGGGCGGGCAGACCGAAAAGCAGGTCCAGCAGATCATGGACTTCAAGCCGGAAATCATCATGGTCACGCCGTCGTACTCATTGGTTATCGCCGAGGAGTTCGAGCGCTTGGGCATCAAGCCCGATGAGATTTCGCTCAAGGTCGGCATCTTCGGGGCCGAACCGTGGGGCGAGGGCATGCGTGGCGAGATCGAGCGCAAGCTCGGCATTGACGCCATCGACATCTACGGCCTGACCGAAGTGATGGGCCCGGGCGTTGCCTGCGAATGCATCGAGACCAAGGATGGCCCGGTGATTTGGGAAGACCATTTCTACCCCGAGATCATCAATCCGGAAACCGGCGAAGTGGTTGCCGATGGCGAAGAGGGTGAGCTGGTGTTCACCTCGCTGACCAAGGAAGCCTTCCCGGTCATCCGCTACCGCACCCGCGACCTGACCCGGCTGCTGCCGCCGACCGCCCGCTCCTTCCGCCGCATCGGCAAGATCACCGGTCGTTCCGACGACATGCTGATCATTCGCGGCGTCAATGTCTTCCCGACCCAGATCGAGGAGCAGATCCTGCGCGACAAGCGTCTGGCCGGCAATTACCAGGTTGTCGTGACCCGCGATGGCCACATGGACAATCTGGAAGTGCGTTGCGAAGTCCAGCGCGAGCTGTCCGGCAAGCTGTCCGCCGCCGACATCCAGCAGATCAGCAAGGAACTGCAGCACCGGATCAAGACCATCATCGGCGTGTCGACCCGGATCACCGTCATGGAATTCGATGCCATCCCGCGCACCCAGGTCGGCAAGGCCAAGCGTGTGCTCGACGAGCGACCGAAGCAGAACTGATGCTTAGACCCAACCCCCCCAGCCCCCCTTGTCAGGGGGGAGCCCTACCTCCCTCCCCTGAGAAGGGGAGGGCCGGGGAGGGGTTTTTACGGAGTGAACGAACATGAACGAAGCCTTTATCTGCGACGCCATTCGCACCCCCATCGGCCGCTACGGCGGCGCCCTGGCCGGCGTGCGGGCCGACGATCTCGGTGCCATCCCGCTCAAGGCGCTGATGGAACGCAATCCGCAGGTCGACTGGACTGCCGTCGAAGACATCATCTACGGCTGTGCCAATCAGGCCGGTGAAGACAACCGCAACGTCGCCCGCATGTCCGGTCTGCTGGCCGGCCTGCCGATCGAAGTGCCGGGCACGACAATCAACCGCCTGTGCGGTTCCGGCATGGATGCCATCGGCCTCGCGGCCCGTTCGATCAAGTCCGGCGAAACCGAACTGATGATTGCCGGCGGCGTCGAGAGCATGTCGCGCGCCCCGTTCGTCATGGGCAAGGCGGAAAGCGCCTTCTCCCGCAATGCTGCGATCTACGACACGACCATCGGCTGGCGCTTTCCCAACCCGCTGATGAAGAAGCTGTACGACACGCATTCGATGCCGCAGACGGCCGACAACGTCGCCGCCGATTTCGCCATCGGCCGGGCCGATCAGGATGCCTTTGCCGTGCGCTCACAGCAGCGCTGGGCGGCGGCTCATGCGGCCGGTCGTTTCAAGGACGAAATCGTGCCGGTCGTCATCCCGAAAAAGAAGGGTGATCCGGTCGTCGTCGATACCGACGAACATCCACGTCCGGAAACGACGCTGGAAATGCTGGCCAAGCTGAAGGGCGTCAATGGTCCGGAACTGTCGGTCACCGCCGGCAATGCATCCGGTGTCAATGACGGTGCCTGCGCACAGCTGCTGGCTTCGGGTGCTGCCGCCAGCCAGTATGGCCTGAAGCCGCTGGCCCGCGTTGTCGGCATGGCGACCGCCGGCGTGCTGCCGCGCATCATGGGCTTCGGCCCGGCGCCGGCCGTGCGCAAGGTGCTGGCCAAGACCGGCCTGACGCTGGACCAGATGGATGTCATCGAACTGAATGAAGCCTTTGCGGCGCAGGGGCTGGCGGTGCTGCGCGACCTCGGGCTGGCTGACGATGCTGCCCACGTCAATCCCAACGGCGGTGCCATCGCCATGGGCCACCCGCTCGGCATGAGCGGCGCCCGGCTGGTTACCACCGCTGCCTATGAACTCAAACGCCGTGGCGGTCGCTACGCCCTGTGCACCATGTGTATTGGTGTCGGGCAAGGCATCGCGATGGTGATCGAGCGTGTTTGACCACAACCAATAGAGGAGACAAATCCATGAATTTCAAGATGAAGAAGCTTGTTGCCGGTGCTGCCCTGGTTCTCGGTGCCTTCGGCGCCATTGCTGCCGATCCGATCAAGATCGGTTCCGTCCTCTCCGTCACCGGTCCGGCTGCCTTCCTTGGCGACCCGGAACTGAAGACGCTGCAACTGTACGTTGATGACATCAACAAGAAGGGCGGCGTCCTCGGTCGCCCGCTGCAACTGGTCCATTACGACGATGGCAGCGATGCCAACAAGGCCAACGGCTTTGCCAAGCGCCTGCTCGAAGACGACAAGGTCGACGTGCTGGTTGGCGGTACGACCACCGGTTCCACCATGTCGATGGTGCCGCTGGCTGAAAAGTCGGCAACGCCCTTCATCTCGCTGGCCGGTGCCGTGGTCATTGTCGAGCCGGTCAAGAAGTTCGTCTTCAAGACCCCGCACACTGACCGCATGGCCGCCGAGAAGGTCTTCGAGGACATGAAGAAGCGTGGCCTGACCAAGGTGGCGCTGCTCTCCGAAACCTCTGGTTTCGGTGCTTCCGGCAAGAAGGAAACCGAAGGCGTCGCCGCCAAGTACGGCATCACGCTGGTCGCCAACGAGACCTATGGTCCGAAGGATACCGACATGAGCCCGCAGCTGACCAAGATCAAGACCACGCCCGGCGTTCAGGCCGTGTTCGTGTTTGGTCTGGGGCAGGGACCGGCCATCGTCACCAAGAACTACAAGCAACTCGGCGTGACCCTGCCGCTGTACCAGTCGCATGGCGTGGCTTCCGACGACTTCCTGAAGCTGGCCGGCCCGGCGGCTGAAGGCGTCCGCCTGCCGTCCCCGGCTCAGCTGATCCCGGAAAAGCTGGCTGCCAAGGATCCGCAGAAGCCGATCGTCACAGCCTATGAGCAGGCCTACAAGGCGGCTTACAAGCAGGACGTTTCGACCTTCGGCGGTTATGCCTACGACGGCCTGATGCTGGCGGTTGATGCCATCAAGCGCGCTGGCGGCACCGACAAGGCCAAGGTGCGTGATGCCCTCGAAGCCACCAAGGGCTTCGTCGGCACCAGCGGTACCTACAACATGTCGGCCACCGACCACATGGGCCTCGACCTCTCCGCTTTCCGTTTGCTGGAAGTGAAGGGCGGCGACTGGTCCATCGTCCAGTAACACTGTAGTTCCGGGATGGCCGCCTGGCGGCTGTCCCGGCGGAATGCGGCGATCCATAACGCCGCTTCCCCCTCAACAGGAGACACACATGTATACCCAGTCTTTCAACGTACCCGATGCGCCGGGCGGCAAGGCCGTCGCTCAGGTGCCGTCAAAAGAAGATCCGGCGCTGCAGGCGGCTTTCGATACCCGCATCGATGCCGATGGCCGCATCGAGCCGCAGGACTGGATGCCGGAAGCCTACCGCAAGACCCTGGTTCGCCAGATCAGCCAGCACGCGCACAGCGAGATCGTCGGCATGCTGCCGGAAGGCAACTGGATTTCCCGCGCCCCTTCGCTGAAGCGCAAGGCCATCCTGATCGCCAAGGTGCAGGATGAAGGTGGCCACGGACTCTACCTGTATTCCGCCGCCGAAACGCTGGGCACCAGCCGCGACCAGATGCTCGAAGGCCTGCACAGCGGCCGCGCCAAATACAGCTCGATCTTCAACTACCCGACCCTGACCTGGGCCGACGTCGGCGTCATCGGCTGGCTGGTGGATGGTGCCGCGATCATGAACCAGATCCCGCTCTGCCGCTGCTCCTACGGCCCCTACGCCCGCGCCATGGTCCGCGTCTGCAAGGAAGAATCCTTCCATCAGCGCCAGGGCTACGAGGCACTGCTGGTCATGATGACCGGTACCGAAGAACAGAAGGCCATGGTTCAGGACGCCGTCAACCGCTTTTGGTGGAAGTGTCTGGCCATGTTCGGACCGCCCGATGCCGACAGTCCGAACAGCGTGCAAGGCATGCGCTGGGGCATCAAGCGTATCTCCAACGACGACCTGCGCCAGAAGTTTGTCGACGCCACCGTGCCGCAAGCCAAGGTACTCGGCGTGACGCTGCCCGACCCGGACCTCAAGTGGAACGAGGAACGCCAGCATTACGACTACGGCCAGATCGACTGGAACGAATTCTGGGAAACCGTCAATGGCAACGGCCCCTGCAACAAGGAACGCCTGGCGACCCGCGTCAAGGCACACAACGACGGCCAATGGGTGCGCGACGCCGCGCTGGCCCATGCCAACAAACAAAAAGCCCGTAGTGTTAAGGAGGCAGCATGACTACCGAACTGAAAGAATGGCCGCTCTGGGAAATCTTCATCCGCAGCAAGCAGGGTCTTGAACACAAGCACTGCGGCAGCCTGCACGCCGCCGATGCCCGCCAGGCACTGGAAATGGCCCGCGACGTCTATACCCGCCGCCAGGAAGGAGTCAGCATCTGGGTGCTGCCGTCCGCCGCCATCACCGCCAGCAACCCGGATGAAAAGGGCGAACTGTTCGACCCGGCCGCCGACAAGATCTACCGTCACCCGACCTTCTACGAAATCCCCGACGAAGTGGGGCACATGTAATGAGTGCCGCCATCGATTACCTGCTGCACCTGGCTGACAATGCCCTGGTCCTTGGCCAGCGAAATGCCGAATGGTGCGGACACGGGCCAATCCTCGAAGAAGACATCGCGTTGTCCAACGTCAGCCTCGACCTGATCGGTCAGGCCCGCATGCTCTATCAGCTGGTTGCCACGCTGAAGGGTGGCGATGCTACTGAAGACAAGCTGGCCTACTTCCGCGATACCGGCGAATTCCGCAACTACACGCTGCTCGAACTGCCGCATCATGGCCCGTTGTCCGGCTATGCTCACAGCAGCCTCGATTACGGCACGACCATCGTCCGCAACTTCCTGTACAGCGCCCTGATGGCCCTGCTCTGGGAAGCGCTGGCCAAGTCGAACAACGCCGATCTGGCCGCCATTGCTGCCAAGTCGCTGAAGGAAGTGCGCTATCACCTGCGTCATTCCCGCGACTGGCTGGTTCGCCTCGGCGATGGCACGGACGAATCGCATGCCCGCGTTCAGGCTTCGCTCGATCACCTGATGCCCTACACCCAGGAATTCTGGGCCCATAGCCCGGCCGAAGCGGCTGCGGTGAAGGAAGGCATTGCCGTCGATCTGAACACCCTGAAGGCCGACTGGGATGGCATCGTCGATGCCGCGCTGGAAGAAGCCACGCTGCAGCGCCCGAAAGCCGGCGGCTATGTTTCCGAAGGCAAGAACGGCGTGCATTCAGAACACCTCGGCTTCCTGCTCGCCGAAATGCAAAGCCTGGCCCGCGCTCATCCGAATGGGGTCTGGTAAGCGATGAACACCAACGTCGATGCCGCCTGGGCTGCGCTGGAAGATCTGGCCGATCCGGAAATTCCGGTCATCTCGCTGCGCGAGCTCGGCATCCTGCGCGATGTCCGGGTTGGTGCCGACGGCCTGGAAGTGGTCATCACACCCACCTACAGCGGTTGCCCGGCGATGAGCCAGATCGAGGATGACGTGCGCTCGACCTTGCTCGCCAAGGGCATTGCAGCGCGTGTCGTGACGCAACTGGCTCCCGCCTGGACCACCGACTGGATGAGCGAGACCGGCAAGGAAAAGCTGCGCGCCTACGGCATCGCGCCGCCGCACCAGACGCCGGCCGGCAGCAATGTCGTGCGCTTCATCAGCAAGCCGGCCAAGGTCGAAACCGTGCCCTGTCCGCATTGCGGCTCGGCCAATACGCTCGAATCCTCCCGTTTCGGATCGACGGCCTGCAAGGCACTGTACAAGTGCCAGGATTGCCAGGAACCGTTCGATTACTTCAAGCCCTACTAGTCTCCACCGGAGCAACAAGAAATGTCAGCCCTCCGTTTTCACGAACTCACCATCAAGCGCGTCAGCCCCGAAGCGGCCGGCTCGGTGGCGATCACTTTCAATATTCCCGACACCGAGCGCGAAGCCTTCAGTTTCCAGCCCGGCCAGTTCCTGACCCTGCGTGCCAAGGTCGATGGACAGGATGTCCGCCGCAGCTATTCAATCAGCAGCCCGCGCAGCCGTCTGGCCAAGGCCGGCGAGCTGGAAATCGGCATCCGTCCGGTCGAAGGCGGCGTCTTTTCCAACTGGGCGGCACAAACCCTTAAGGCAGGCGCCAAGCTCGACGTGATGCCGCCGGATGGCCGCTTCGTCGTCAAGAAGCAGCGCGCCATCCACCGCGTCGGTTTCGCCGCCGGTTCGGGCATCACACCGATCCTGTCGATTGCCGCGACGACGCTGGAAGAGCAGCCTGAATCCAAATTTACGCTGGTCTACGGCAACCGCCGCATGTCCAGCGTGATGTTCAACGAATCGCTGCAGGACCTGAAGGACCGTTACCCGGACCGTCTGACACTGATCCACATCCTGTCGCGCCAGGCGCAGGAAGTCGATCTGCTGCAAGGCCGGATCGACGGCGCCAAGGTTCAGGCCGTGATCGATGCCCTGCTGCCGGTCAAGAGCATGGACGAAGTCTTCATCTGCGGCCCGGAAGCGATGATCGAAGCGACCGAAAAGGCGCTGATCGAAGCCGGCGTGCCGGAAAGCCGCGTCTATACCGAACGCTTCACCTCCGGCCCGGCCCAGGCGGCCAAGATCCAGGCCGATACCGATGCCGCGCCGACCCGCGTCGCTGCCGCCAAAGACATCGCCCTGACCGTCGTCCTCGACGGCAAGGAGCATGATCTGCAGATCGGCTCCGATGAGCACGTGCTCGATGCCGCGATGAACGCCGGCCTCGACCTGCCGTTCTCCTGCAAGGCGGGCGTCTGCTGTACCTGCCGCGCCAAGGTGTTGTGCGGCGAGGTGGTCATGGACAAGAACTACACGCTGGAAGGCGACGAAATGGCGCAGGGCTTCGTGCTCAGCTGCCAGGCCCGTGCCACCACCAAACGCCTGGTGGTCAGCTTCGACGAACGCTGATCCATCCTGACGAAAACTGCACTTGGACCGCCCCACGGCTCCCTCCGGGGGCGGTCATTTTTTTGGAGTGAACCATGACCCAAGTAGTCCTCACCGAAGTGATCGGCAAGGTCGGCCTGATCCGCATCAACCGTCCGGAAGCGATGAATGCCCTGAACAACGAAGTCGTCGACGGCATCGGTGCCGCCATCGATACCTACGAAGCCGACGAGAACATCGGCTGCATCGTCATCACCGGCAATGAGAAAGCCTTCGCCGCCGGAGCCGATATCGGCTTCATGAAGGATTTCGACTACATGCACGCCTACAAGACCGATTTCATCACCCGCAATTGGGAACGCATCAAGACCACTCGCAAACCGGTCATCGCCGCCGTATCCGGATTCGCCCTCGGTGGTGGCTGTGAAATGGCCATGATGTGCGACATGATCTTCGCCGCCGACACCGCCAAGTTCGGTCAGCCGGAAATCCGCCTCGGTACCATGCCCGGGGCCGGTGGCACGCAACGTCTGCCCCGCGCCGTCGGCAAGGCCAAGGCCATGGACATGTGCCTGACCGCCCGCATGATGGATGCGGTCGAAGCTGAAAAGGCCGGTCTGGTCGCCCGCATCATCCCGGCCGATCAACTGCTCGAAGAAACCCTGAAAGCCGCCCAGACCATTGCCGGCTATTCGCTGCCGGTGGTCATGATGATCAAGGAAACGGTCAATCGAGCCTACGAATCCAGCCTGAACGAAGGTCTGTTGTTCGAGCGCCGCGTCTTCCACTCGGCCTTCGCCCTCGAAGACCAGAAGGAAGGCATGGCGGCCTTTGTCGAGAAGCGAAAACCGGTGTTCAAGAACCTCTGAGGATGGCTGCCATGTACGAAACCCTGGAAATCGAACGGGCCGGCAAGGTCGCCACCATCTGGATGAACCGCCCGGCTGTCTTCAACGCCTTTGATGAACAGCTGATCGCCGAACTGGCTGCAGCCTGCAAGGAACTCGATGCCGATACCAGCGTCCGCGTGGTGTTGCTCGGTGGTCGCGGCAAGCATTTCTCGGCTGGCGCCGACCTCAACTGGATGAAGCGCGCCTCGCAATTCACTCACGAGCAGAACGTCGATGATGCCCGCAAGTTCGCCGGCATGCTGCGCACCCTGGCCCAGATGAGCAAGCCAACCATTGCCCGCGTGCAGGGTGCCGCCCTCGGCGGTGGCACCGGCCTGACGGCCGCCTGTGACATGGCAGTGGCGAGCAGCGATGCGGTGTTTTCCACTTCGGAAGTGCGCTTCGGGATCATCCCGTCGGCCATCAGCCCTTACGTGCTGCGCGCCATCGGCCCGCGCCATGCCCTGCGCTATTTTCAGAGCGCCGAGCGGATCAAGGCCCCGCGCGCTCTGGCCATCGGCCTGGTCGGCGATGTCGTCGAACCGGATGAACTGGATGGCTGTGTCGCACAACTGGTCGAGGCCTTACTGCAAGGCGGCCCGCAGGCCCAGAAGGCGGCCAAGGATCTGATTGGTGCGGTGAACGGTCAGCCGATCGATGCAACGATCAGTGAAGAGACCGCCCAGCGCATTGCCCGTCAGCGCGCCACCGATGAAGCGAAAGACGGCATTGCCGCTTTCCTCGACAAGCGTCCGCCGGCCTGGTTGTAAGCCGGCCGTTCATTCCCTTGCGAGCGGGAATGAACGCGCCTTACGGCTGCTTCGGTTCGCCGTGGGCGCCGAGGCGCAGCGACAGCGCTTCGGCACTGCGTTTCAGTTTTTCGACGACATCGCTCTCCGGGCTGATGTCGAGCATGCCCTGGACGCCAACGACCAGCAGCGACATGGTGATTTCGTTCTTGAAATTGAAGACCGGCGCGGCGACGGCCTCGATGCCCGGCACCTTGTGCTGGCCATTGGTCGCCGCGTAGCCTTGGGTGCGGATGTCGGCGAGCAGTGCTTCGACGGCCTGCTTGCTGCGCAATTCCGGCGGGATGTGCGGTTTCTTCAGTTCTTCCGCAATCAGCGGGGCGACGATCTTCTTCGGCATCCACGCAGCGAAGACCCGGCCGGTGGCGGAACTGAGCAGATCGAGGACGGTGCCGGTGATGACATTGACCGTGATCGGCCGGCGCGGCCGTTCCCAGCGGACGATCACAGGTCCCTGGTCGGCCCAGACGGCAAGCGCCGTGGTCTGGTTGATTTCATCGCGCAATTCGGTGATGGCGTTGAGGCCGAGGCGGACGCGGTCCAGTCGGTCGAGTGCGACGAGGCCGAGGTTCAGCGCGAAGCTGCCGAGGTCGTAACGCGAGGTCATCGGATCCTGGTCGACCAGGCCGGCCCGAATCAGGCTGACCAGGTAGCGATGCGCCTTGGAGGCCGGCATGTCGGCCGCTGCGGCAATATCCTTGAGCATCATAGAGCGCTGGCCATTGGCCATGGCGCGCAGGATGCCCATGCCGATTTCCAGCGACTGGACGCCGTGTTTTCCTTCCAGTTCCTCACTCATGCTTGCCCCTGAATTCTGTTATTCAAAACTAGTTTTATAATAAATCAAAATATCAAAGGAAAACATTGTCTTATGTCAAACCTCCGCGTTTATTCCATTGACGGTATCGTCCCGGTGGTCGATCCCACCGCCTATGTTCATCCGAGCGCCGTGCTGATTGGCGATGTGATCGTCGGGCCCGGCTGCTATGTCGGTCCCTGCGCCAGCCTGCGCGGCGATTTCGGCCGCCTGATCCTGGAGGCCGGGGCCAATCTGCAGGACACCTGCGTCATGCACGGCTTTCCCGGCACCGATACGGTGGTCGAGGAAAACGGCCATATTGGTCATGGTGCCGTGTTGCACGGCTGCCGCATCAGGAAGAATGCCCTGGTCGGCATGAACGCCGTAATCATGGACAACGCGGTGATCGGCGAAGCGAGCATCGTTGCCGCCTCGGCCTTCGTCAAGGCGAGCCAGGAAGTGCCGCCCGGTATGCTGGTCGCCGGTGTGCCGGCCAAGGTGATCCGGCCGCTGACCGAACAGGAAATGGCCTGGAAGAGCGACGGTACGCGAACGTATCAGGAACTGACCCGACGTTGCCTGGCAACCATGGTCGAAACGACGCCGCTGACGGCGGTCGAGGCCGACCGCAAGCGGATCGAGATGCCGGATGTGGTGTCGCTGACGGACCTGAAGAAACGCGACGCCTGATCAGGCAGATAGGGGGTCGTTCTGTGGAAAGCGCTCGGCCAGCGTGACGTCTTCTTCCGGCACGCGGCCGTCGGCGAGGCACAGCAACTGGTCGAGGTGACGGCTGGAGAGCGATTCCAGCCGCTTGTACAGTTCCTTGCACAACAGTCGTGCCTGCTGGCCAGGCCAGTTGGCCGGCAGCAGGACTTCCGGCAATTCCGGGTCGCGCAGCAACAGGCGCCGGTAATCGTGGATGAGCAGGATACGGAGCAGGAAGGCATCCTGCTCGCTGACGCCGGCCAGATGGTCGCGGCGAAGTTCATCAAGAATGGGCTGATAGGTGGCGACGAAGGCGCTGTAGGCCTCGGCCAGATGGCCCAGATCCCAGGACCGGCGTACCAGGTCGGCATCGCTGGCCGACTGGGCCGAACGCGCGTCGGCGGCGAACAGTGGCATCAGCGCGCCGATGGCCGATGACAGGCCTTCGGTGATCAGCGTATCGAGCACGCTGGACAATTCGGCGCTGGGGTGCACGAAGCAATCGGCACCCAGTGCGCCAAAACCCTGCCAGAACAGGGCACGTCGCACCTGCTCGCGGACCTTGGGGTCGAGATCGCCGACGACCAGGATCAGGCGCCAGCGGCGGTCCCAGAGCGGCGCATCCGAAGCATAGATGTGCCGTGACGCTTCCTCGAAACGGCGGCGGCCGGATGGGGTCAGCACATAATCGGCACGCCGGCCGATGGTTTCGGTGCGCAGCCATTCTTCCTTGACCAGACGGAAGACGGAAGTGCGGATCAGTCGTTCGTTGAGTTCGAGCGGTTCGAGCAGGCGGATCAGGCTGCCCAGCCAGATCCGGCCCCCGCGCGGCAGGATCGCATCGCCAAAGACAGTAATGATCAGCGAGCCGGCCTGAACGCGGCGCTGTTGCCGGAATTCATTCAGGCGGGATTGGATGGCGGTGCTCACGAGATGGGCTGCTGAACGGCGTTGGGTCAGAGGTTAAGGGCAGATTTCGATTGTACCCGATGCTGAGTATCGTTTTGAATCGGTGTCTTTGGCGACAAATCCCGTAATCGCCGCATCCATTGAATTTCCGCCGGTTTGATTGATACAGGAAATCGCCATTTTCCAATGCGCTTGTAGCTGATTTTTGGGTCCCCAGAGAGCGGGATCGACGTGTCATAATTTGCGGCCAGAATTGATTGTCTTCATCCGTTGCCGTTTTAGTCGTCTTGAGGAATACGTAGATGTCAGGTTTGTCGAAGATTCGGGGTTTCGGGGCTGTACCCTGGTTGGTGGCGCTGGCGATCGCGATCGCCGCTGTTCTGATCTACACCAAGCCATGGCAATCGGAGACGACGGGCGCCGGGGATGGGCCATTCGAGATTGCTGATTTCTCGAATCGCGATTTCGAAGGATCGCCATCGCTGGCCCTGAGTTTTACCCTCCCGATGGACGCCAAGAAGGGTTACGACGAACAGATCCAGGTCTTCGAGATGCCGCCGCGCCCGGGCGATGCCAAGACGCAGGTGAATGAGTCCGAGGATGAAGGAGAAGAGGGCGCGCCGGGTAGCGCCAATCCGCAAGTCAGTACCGAGCCGGCCGATGTTGCGACCGAGGGCGGCAAGCTGGTCAAGGGCGCCTGGGTGGTAGGCGACAATCCGCGAATTCTCTATTTTCCGCACATCAAGCCGCAGACGCGCTATGTGGTTCGTGTCGCTGCTGGCCTCAGTTCGCTCTCTGGCCAAAAGTTGAATGAGGAAGGCCGTTACTCGGTAATAACGGCTACGGTAGCGCCCGCCTATTACTTCGCCAGCCGCGGCACCGTATTGCCGGCCAAGCAGAATGGTGGTCTGCCGGTGGTCACCGTCAATGTGCCCGAGGTTGATGTCCAGTTCCTGCGCGTCAAGCCGGACCAATTGCCGCGTTTCCTCGACAAGGTGATCAGCGGGCCGCGCCCGCAGGCGCGGGCCAAGCGCCAGAACAACGACGATTACGACTACGACGTGGAGTACGAGGGCGATTACGACTGGCGCGCCACCAGCCTCAAGGGGGCGGTCAACAACTGGTCGCTGGACAGCCTGCACACCCTGACCGAAAGCGTTTTTGTCGGCCGCTTCCTGACCGAGCAGAAGCCGAACAAGCGCAACGTCACTTTCCTGCCGGTCGAGGACATCAAGGAGCTGCGCGAGCCGGGCATCTACATCGCGGTGATGAGCCAGCCCAACCGCTTCCGCTACGACTATCAAGTGACCTATTTCTACGTCAGCGATCTCGGCCTGAGCACCCGCCTGTTCGCCAAGGGCGCCGATGCCTACGTCAGTTCGCTGACCACCGGCAAGGCGGTTTCCGGCGTCGAAGTGACCTGGATGGACGAGAACGCCAAGGTGGTGGGGCGCGCCGAAACCGACAGCAGCGGTCGCGCCAACTTTGCCGAGCGGCCGGCTGCAGCGAAGGTCATCATCACCCGTCACGGCCAGCAGATATCGATGGTTACGCTGAAGGAACCAGCGCTCGACCTGTCCGAATACGATGTCGCCGGCCTGCCTGGTCGGCCGGTGCGCCTGTTCGCCTACTCCGGGCGCAACCTCTATCGTCCCGGCGAGAAGTTCGACATTTCCGTGCTGGCCCGCGATGCCGATGGGCGACCGGTACCAGCCCAGCCGATCCAGGCCATCCTCCGTCGTCCGGACGGCAAGAGCCAGTTCACCGCGACCTGGCAGCCGGATGCCAAGCTCGGCGGTTATTACCAGAGCCGCATCGAACTGCCGGTCGACGCCGCCACCGGCGCGTGGACCCTTGAACTGCGGGCTGATCCCGCCGACAAGCTGGCGACGACCAGCTTCCGCTTCGGGGTCGAGGAATTCCTACCCGAACGCATGAAACTCGACCTGAACAGCAAGCAGGCGACGGTCTCGCCCGACGAATCCCTGAAAATCGACATCAAGGGCGCCTACCTCTACGGCGCCCCGGCGGTTGGCAACCAGTTGCTCGGCGTTGCCGTCTTCGAGCGCCAGAAGAATCCCCTGGCGCAAAAGCTGCCCGGCTTCGAGTTCGGCGATACCAATGAAGACAGCCAGCGTCAGCGCGTCGAACTCGAGCAGAACCAGCTCGACGAGAACGGCGACCTGGCGCTGGAAGTCGATCTCGCGCCGGCCAAGGGCAAGCGTTCGCCCTACACGGTGCGAACCACGCTCAGCCTGCTCGAAAGCGGCGGCCGGCCGGTGGTGCGCAATTTTGAACGGGTGATCTGGCCAGCCCCGGTGCTGGTCGGTGTCCGTCCTCTGTTCACCGGCGACTACGCCCGCGAAGGCAGCGTTGCCCAGTTCGAGGTGATCCGCGCCAACGCCGAAGCCAAGCTGCATGGCGGCAAGGCGCTGCCGGTTCGCCTGTTCCGAGAAAACCGCGACTACTACTGGCGTTTCGACGATCAGCGCGGCTGGCACTCGGGCTTCACCGAAACCGACGAACTGGTCGATACGACGGTCGTCAGCATTCCCGATGGCAGCCGCGGCAAGCTTGGCCTGCCGGTCAAGTACGGCCGTTATCGCGTGGAAATCACCGATTCGGAAACCGGCCAGATCACCAAGTACCGCTTCTACGCCGGCTGGAGTGCGCGTGGCGACGAAACGCAAGGCGTCCGTCCCGACCGGGTGGCGCTGAAGTTCGACAAGCCGGCCTACAAGGATGGCGAGACTGCCAAGCTGACCATCACCCCGCCGCATGCCGGCGAAGCGCTGGTCACCGTTGAGGCCGACAAGACCCTTTGGCTGAAGCGCGTTTCGGTGCCGCTCGAAGGCACGACCATCGACATTCCGGTCGACAAGGACTGGAAACGCCATGACCTCTACGTCTCCGCCGTGGTGCTGCGACCGGGGAGCGCCGGTGAAAAGGTCACCCCGGCGCGGGCGCTGGGCCTGACGCATCTGCCGCTCGAGCGCGGCGACCGCAAGCTGGCGGTCAGCCTCGATGCGCCGAAGAAGATGCTGCCGGACACACGCCTGAAGGTGAAGGTGAAAGTCCCCGGCCTGCCCGGGCAGCAGGCGGTGGTCACGTTGTCGGCGGTCGATGTCGGTATCCTCAACATCACCCGTTACGCGACGCCTGATCCGCATGGCCATTTCTTCGGCAAGCTGCGTTACGGCGCCGATCAATACGATGTTTATGGTCGCCTGATCGAGAAGATGGGCGGCCAGAAGGGCAAGCTGAAGTTCGGTGGAGATGCTGCGCCGAAGGCGACCAAGAGCCTGCCCAAGAAGGTTCGTCTGGTCGATCTGTTCTCCGGGCCGGTGCAGTTGAATGAGCAGGGCGAAGCAGAAATCGGCCTCGACGTGCCAGACTTCAACGGCACCCTGCGCCTGATGGCGGTGGTCGCTGCACCGGACAAGTTCGGCAGCGCCGAGGCGGAAACCATCGTCGCCGCACCGCTGGTCGCCGAACTGATGACGCCGCGCTTCCTGACCGTCGGCGACAACGCGACCATCGCGCTCGACCTGCACAACCTTTCCGGGGCCGCACAAAAGTTGAAGGTCCGCATCGAGAACGCCGACGGCCTGAAGATCCAGAACGCCGAGCGCGACCTGGATCTCAAGGACCAGCAGAAACAGACCCTGCGCTTCCCGCTCGAAGCCGGCAACGCCTTTGGTCTGGCCGATGTCCGCGTGCTGGTCAGCAGTGCTGCCGGCCTCAAGCTGGAACGCAGCTTCGGCCTGCAAGTCCAGGCGCCGACGCCGCAGCAGCAGGTGCTGAAAATGCTTTCCGTCGGGCCGGGTGAAACCGTCGAGGTCAAGGAGTCCGAACTTGGTGGTTTCCTGAAGAGCACCGTCCAGTCACACCTGATCCTCTCCGACAAGGCGCCGATCGACGTGCGCAGTGCCATCCAGGGCTTGCTGACCTATCCGTACGGCTGCGCCGAGCAGACGACCAGCACCGCCTACCCGCATGTGCTGGTTGATGAGGAGGGCGCCAAGCTGTTCGGCCTGAAGCCTTACAGCCGCGACCAGCGCGCCGACATGCTGGAGAAGGCGATCGCCAAGCTGGGTGCCATGCAGGCACCGAACGGCGGCTTCAGCCTGTGGGGCAATATGTCCGAGTACCAGTACTGGCTCTCGGCCTATATCAGCAACTTCCTGCTCGATGCCCGCGAACAGGGCTTCAAGGTGCCGGAAGCGATGCAGAAGAACGCCATGGAATTCCTGCTCAAGAATCTGCAGGAAGGGGCGGCCGGCTTGCCCACCGGCAAGGTGACCTATAACCAGAACGGCTGGCAGGATTACCGCTACGGTGGCTCCGGTCGCTTCGGCGTGCTGGCCTATGGCGCCTACGTGCTGTCCCGTGAAGCCAAGGCGCCATTGTCGACGCTGCGCCAGATGTTCGACCTGCGCGAGCAGGCCCATTCCGGCCTGGCGCTGGTCCATCTTGGTCTGGCCCTCAAGCTGATGGGCGACGAAACGCGTGCCCAGACGGCGCTGGCCGAAGGCGTCAAGAAGAGTCGCGATACCGGCTACTGGTGGGGCGACTACGGCAGTCCGCTGCGCGATGCGGCGCTGTCCTACGCGCTGCTCGATCGCCACAAGCTGAAGGTCGAAGGCCAGGACAATCTGGTCGCCGTCGCTGCCGCCGAACTGGGCAAGAACCGCTACACCAGCACCCAGGAAAAACTGGCGCTCTTCCTGCTCGGCCGCAACTTTGCCAAGGCCGGCGAAGGCGAGGCCGGCTGGACGGCCGAAGTGCTGGGCAAGGAAAAGCCGGAAACCATCAACGGCTCCGGCACTCTGGTCCGTCCGCTTTCTGCTGCTGCCTTGCAGGGCGGCGTTCGGATCAAGAACGCGCACAAGGAAAGGCTCTACCTGCAGCTCGCCTTCAGCGGCAACCCGGCGAAGATGCCGGCCAATCGCGACGATGCCATCGCCCTGACGCGCGACCTTTTCGAGGCCGATGGCAAGCCGCTGAAGAGCCGGGCGCTGAAGGTCGGCGAGTCGGTCATCGTCCGCATCAACGTCAATCCACGCAGTTGGATCAATACCGGCATGGTGGTTGATCACATCCCGGCTGGCCTCGAGATTGAGAACCTCAACATCGCCCAGGGCGAGGGCATGGCCAGCACGCTGATCAACAACGTCAATCCGGCCGAGGCGATGCAGGATCCGCGCATCCAGCACGTCGAGTTCCGCGATGACCGTTTCGTCGTGGCAGCACGTCTGCAGGGCAAGCTCAGCCTGTTCTACCGTGCCCGTGTCGTTACCCCCGGCAAGTTCGTCTTCCCGCCGATCTACGCGGAAGATATGTACCGGCCGGATGTCTACGGTCTGGCGACCGGCGATGCCACGCTGACGGTGACGGACGGGAAGGAAAAAACGACGGCTGTTCCGGTGCCTGTGCCAGCCGCAGCGCCGGCAGCAGTGGCAACACCAGCGCCGGCCAAGCCCTAAGACCCGGTGCGCGGCGCGGATTGGCCGAATTCCTGGCGCGGGTGGCTGATCCGCCGTCCGCGCTGGCAGTGGGGCGTGCTGCTCGCCCTGCTGCTACTGGCAGGCCTTGACGTCGCTTTCCCACCACCGGTGCCCGGCCGCGATGCGCCGAATGCGCTCCTGATCGTGGCCCGCGACGGCACGCCGCTGCGGGCCTTTCCGGATCGTGACCACGTCTGGCGTCATCCGGTGGCGCTCGCAGACGTTTCGCCGCTCTATCTGCAGGCGCTGGAACGCTACGAAGACCGCTGGTTCCGCTGGCATCCGGGTGTCAATCCCCTGGCGCTGACGCGCGCTGCCTGGCAATGGGCGTGGCATGGGCGCATCGTCTCCGGCGGTTCGACGCTGACCATGCAGGTCGCCCGCATCATCGAGCCGACGCCCCGGACGCTGCCCGGCAAGGTCCGGCAGATCCTGCGCGCCCTGCAACTCGAACTGCATTACTCCAAGGATGAAATTCTCGCCATCTACGTCAATTACGCCCCGATGGGCGGCGTGCTCGAAGGCGTCGAAGCGGCCAGTCGCGCCTATCTCGGCAAGCCGGCCAAGCGCCTGAGCCATGCCGATGCAGCGCTGCTCACCGTTTTGCCGCAGGCCCCGTCGCGCTTGCGGCCGGATCGGCAGCCCGCCCGTGCCCGGATCGCCCGTGACAAGGTGCTGCACCGCATGGCCGGCGTCTGGCCGGAGACGGAAATCCGCGATGCCCTGCAGGAGCCGATCATCGCTCAGACCATCCGCGATCCCCTTCTGGCACCCTTGCTGGCCGAACGCCTGCGCAAGGAAGCGCGTGGCCGGCTCCGCATCGACACGACCATCGACGCGCAAGCCCAGCAGACCGTCGAGTTGTTGCTGACCAGCCGGCTGGCCGCCTTGCCACCGCGCGTTTCGATGGCCGCCATGGTGGTTGATAACGAAACGCTGGAAGTCCGGGCCTATGCCGGTTCGGCCGATTTCGGCGACGTCGACCGCTTCGCCTTTGTCGACATGGTGCGCGCCTCGCGTTCGCCCGGCTCGACGCTCAAGCCTTTCCTTTATGGACTGGCGCTGGATGAAGGCTTGATCCACTCCGAATCGCTACTGGCCGATGTGCCGCAATCCTTCGGCGGCTACCAGCCGGGTAATTTCCAGCAATCCTTCCATGGCGCGGTCAGCGTTTCCGAAGCCCTGGCCAAGTCGTTGAACGTTCCGGCCGTCGAGGTACTCGACCGCCTTGAGCCGAACCGTTTCGTCGCCGCGCTGCGCCGCGGTGGCCTGAAGCTGGATTTCCCCAAAGGCGAAACGCCCAACCTGTCGGTCATCCTCGGTGGCGCGGGGACGACGTTGGAACAACTGGTCGGCGCCTACACCGCCTTCGCCCGTCAGGGCGTGTCCGGCAAGCCGCGCTATACCGCAGATGCGCCCTTGGTCGAGCAGCGCATGCTGTCGCCCGGCGCCGCCTTCATTATCCGTGACGTGCTGGAATCCGGCGGCCCGGTCGGTCGTGCCGTCGAGCAGGGGCCGGGCATCCGCCGCGGCATCGCCTGGAAGACCGGGACCAGCTTTGGTTTTCGCGATGCCTGGTCGATTGGCGTGTCGGACCGCCTGACCGTCGGCGTCTGGATAGGCCGGCCGGATGGCACGCCCAATCCGGGCTTTTTCGGCGCCAATATTGCCGCGCCCTTGCTGGTCGATATCTTCGATGCACTCGACCGTCAGCCGGCCACGACGCGAGTTCCGCCGCCCTCCGTGCAACAGGAAAAGATCTGCTGGCCGCTGGGTACGCGCTTCGATCCGGCGGAAGAAAGCCTCTGCCATCGGCAAGCCCTGGCCTGGGTGCTGAACGGCACTGCGCCGCCGACTTTCCCCGATCGCTTGCGCAACGGCGAGGTACGCTACAGCTACGAGGTCGATGCCGTCAGCGGCCAGCAGGTTACGCCAGATTGCAGTTCGCGGCCAAGCCGTCGGGTCGAAGCCGTGCGCTGGCCGGCGGCGCTGGAGCCGTGGCTGAGCGCCGATATCCGGCAAAAGGCCCAGACCCCGCCATGGGATCCCAAGTGCCAGGCGAAGAGCGAGCCGGAAGCCGGACTGCGCATCGTCGGCTTGACCAACGGCGAGGTGCTCAGACGGCCGCGCCCGGATCAACCGCCGGTGGTCCGCCTTGAACTTCGCGGCCATCGCGGGCAGGTCTATTGGCTGATCAACGGCCGCCTCGTCGCCCATCGCTCAGCCGCCATGCCGCTGATTCACCGGCTGGAAGAAACAGGGCGGGTCGACATCACGGTGATGGATGATCAGGGACGCTTCGACCGGTTGACGGTCAGCGTGCGCTAGGCCAGGACGATTCAGCCTTCGAGCTTTCCGGTTACGGGAAATGCTGGCTGCATGTGAAGCAATTCACGCGAAAGATCGCGAAATTCTATTCAATTCGCGTAAAATCCCGCAAAAATCATTCGTCATTAATTTGTGACGGATGCACCTCCCGTTTGGTCTCCCCCGGCAATCCCTCATGCTCCCGACTTTTCTCTCTGACACCCGTCTCTACGAACTCACCTGGCGCGATGAAGCGGGGCCTGATCTGGCGGTCGAGGCCTGGTGGGGGCGGGAGGCCTTGTCCGGGGGGGGCGAACTCTGCATCGACCTGCTGGCGACCGATACCCACCTCGAACTCAAGCGTTTCCTCGGCCGTTCCCTGAGCCTGAACACCCGCCTCTCCGACGGTTCGCAAGCGGCCCGCAGCGGCCTCGTCCGCGCCGCCCAGAAACTTGGGGCCGACGGCGGCTTTGCCCGCTATCGCCTCACCGTCGTGCCGTGGATCTGGCTGCTCAGCCGTGGCCGCCACAACCGCGTCTTCCAGGAAAAGACCGTCATCGACATCGTTGAAACAGTCTTTGCCGATTACGCCGATGTCGCGGGCTGGCAATGGAGCGACGAAGTCGCCGGCTTCCTGGCTGATGCCCGGCCACGCAGCTACTGCGTGCAATACGGCGAATCCGACTACGCCTTCGTCTCCCGCCTGCTGGCCGAAGAAGGCCTTGGCTGGTGCGTCGAAGAAGACAAGGAAGCCCCGGCCGGCCATCGCCTGCGTCTCTTTGCCGACAGCCAGCGCTTTCCCGAAGACATCGTTTCCCAATCGGCCAACGGTGGTCAGGGCATTCGCTACCACCGGGCCGATTCGCAAGAGGATCAGGACGCTATCCTCGCCTTCGGCGAACGCCACCGCCTGGCTAGTTCGGTGATCAGTGCCGTCACCTACGACTACAAGGCCAAGAAGAACGTCACCCTCAACATCCCCAGCGCCCAGCCCATCGGCGGCAAGAACGCCCCGGTCCTCGAAAGCCACGACCACCCCGGCCTCTACGCTTGGGCCAATGCCGCCGAAGCCGAACGCTATGGCCGGCTCGCCATGGAAGCTCGCGAAGCCGGGCATCGCACCTGGCTGGGTCGTAGCACCGTGCGCAGCCTGCGCCCCGGCACCGCCTTCGACCTGATTGGCCTGCCAGTCGATCCCGCCAAGCCCGAGGCCGAACATCGGTATAACGCCACCGACATCACCCACATCGGCATCAACAACCTGAGCGGCGAAGCCATCGCCGCCATCGCCCAACGCCTCGGACAGGGCAGCCAGAAGATCGATGCCAGCGATGCTCTGGCGACGGGTGACACCCTGATCCCGATCAGCGCCCCGCCAAACCTCCCGGCCGAACTCCTCAGGCTCGCCGTCGACCGCGGTTACGGCAACACCTTCGACGCCCATGCCGCGAACGTCCCCTGGCGCCCCGAACTCGAAGACCGCTCCGGTGCCCGCATCAACCCCCGGCCCACCGCTCCGGGCCCGATGAGCGCCATTGTCGTCGGCCCCGAAGGCCAGACCACCGCCAACGGTTCCGACGAACTCTGGTGCGACGCCCTCGGCCGCGTCAAAATCCGCTTCCACTGGCAACAAGCCGAAACGCCGGATGACCGCGATTCCTGCTGGGTCCGCGTCCTCAGCCGGCAAGCCGGCGCCGGCATGGGCTGGCAATGGCTCCCCCGCATCGGCCAGGAAGTCCTCGTCGACTTCGTTGGCGGCGACATCGACCGCCCCTACCTGCTCGGCGCCCTCTACAACGGCCAGGGCGAAGGCGGCATTGCCGCCACCCCGGGCGGCGAAAACACTAAAACCCAAACCGACAATCTCTTCGATAGCGCCAGCGATCACCGCCCTAGCGGCCAGGGCAACACCGCCAGCGGCAACAGCCCCGCCTGGCACGGCGCCGCCGAAAGCAGTCACCGCCACAGTGCCGCCCTCACCGGCTTCAAGAGCAAGGAATTCGGCAGCGCCAGCGGCTACAACCAACTGCTCCTCGACGACAGCGACCAACAGCAACGCCTGCAACTCAAAAGCACTCAACACAGCAGCGAACTCAACCTCGGTCACCTCATCCACCAGGCCGACAACTACCGCGGCTCCTTCCGCGGTACCGGCACGGAGTTGCGCACCGACGCCTGGGGCGCGCTACGTGGTGGCCAAGGCCTGGTCATGACCACCTGGGCCCACCCAGCCGCCGGAGCATCGACGGCACAACCCGCCGGCGACATGGCCCCGGCCATGGCACTGCTCAGGCAAGCCGACACCTTGGCCAAAACCCTTAACCAGGCCGCCGCCACCCACCAGACCGTCCAGCTCGCCAGCGCCATCGGTACTCAGGGGCAAGACCAAAGCAAGATCGACCCCGAAGCCGCCCCGCTCAAAGCCTTGCACAAAGTATCCAGCGGCATGGTCGACGCCAAAGACCAAGCCGCCGCCAAGCAAGAC
>Ga0316603_10000061_pt1 | contig 106608 bp, 129 predicted proteins | sample OWC_soil_day10_n_FD_207649 | JGI IMG/M metagenome (GOLD analysis project Ga0316603, IMG submission 207649) | Wetland soil microbial communities from Old Woman Creek delta, Ohio, United States - OWC_soil_day10_noCT | ecosystem: Environmental > Terrestrial > Soil > Wetlands | place: USA: Ohio...
CGGACAGTGGATGGTGGTGCAATATCGCGCTAAATGGTTCTGATTTTTAGCTGCTTTTATATCAAAACGATAGCCAAAATAAAAGCGGCTTGACGAATCAAGCCGCTTTTGAAACTAAAACTAATCAGAAAACCTCAAATTTTTAGATTAATTTGAGGAGTAAGAAGTACCGACACTGTCTGGACAGGACAATTTACTGGTTTTCATTCAAATAAACTTCAAATTCATCCGTATTTGCCACTCTTTCCAACTCTGTACCATATGGTAAATGTAAATATGGAATGATTGCTGGGTCATAATTAGCGATAGTATTCATACTATACACACCGCTATTAGAAGAGTTATCCAAATATTCTTGAGTTTCATCTCCAGAAAAAAACCGCCATCCGTTATCCATTTCATTGCGTGGATACTCACGATAAGCATTGCCAATTTTAAACCCTTCAACCATGATTTTATCGGTTGCTATAGCACCACCCATTTCTGGAATGAGTTTTTTAATTTCGCTTGAATTTATATAAAAAATCTTACTCATATCATTTACCTTGTTCATATTTATGACTACGATTCCCAGATACAGACTCCGCTTGATAATTCTGTGAATCTCTATATGTATCCAAAAACTCCTGTTTGGTTATATTTCCATCAACATAGTCTTTGTGCAAATCTCTATACTCTTGACCAGGTTTGTGTCCCATATCCCACTGTCCATTGCGATTTTCTGCTTTATTCCAAAATAACTCTTCACCAGTATTTTTATCAAAAACTTTCCCGTTCTCATCCATCGACTGTTTCCAAGTATCTTCAACTTGGTCTTTTCCGTATTTAGGTCTATTTTTTGGATTCGCATATGGCAAGTTTTTGACTGTGGCTTCTACCCCTTGCTCAAGCACCTCTGTTCCACGTTCAACATCATGTACCAAATCCGCCGCATCAGCGGTGCGTTTAGCGATTTTAGCAGCATCTGCTGCTTGGTCAACCCCAGGGATGATGCTCGCACCCACCGCACCCCAAGCCATGGCAGCATCTGCCCCGCTGGAATGCTCAGAAAATATCGCTTCTCCCGAAGTATAGACCGCATCGACCACGTCAGGCACAACCCCTAAAACAGGGATGGCACCCGCCGCACCCAAGCCGATATGGATACCACTGCTGATGTTTTCATACCGCCAACTGCCCACCTCTGCTTTGACCAGCTCCCACCCCTCGCCCAATTCTCGCTTGAGTCCTGACAGCATTGCCACTGTGGGTGCGTCTTCGATATCCTTGGCTTGCTGAACAGGTGCCAGTACCGCTTGCAGGGGTTTCTTGCCACACGCGCAGTAAATCACGTCGTTTTCATAGGCGAATTCTTCGGTGGCGTTGACAATGTCAAACACGCTGATGTCCACATCGCCACTGAATATACCCACCCGATACGGGCCGCCGTCCTTTTCAATGGGTTTGATTTGACCGCAGGTGTAGCACTGTACCATGTCGCCGATAAATGCAACGGGTATGCCCGTGAGTGCAGGTGAACTGCGCCCAACTGGTAGAATAATGCCTGTTTCTCCCACCAACGGGTCGCCTTCAACGAGAATATAGCGCAGACTTCCCATCGCTCCATCTGAGTCATCACCATCGCCCAAGCCCAATGCTTCGCTGATGACTTCTCCTGCGCTGTTGACCAAAGACCATCCATCTGCGAGTATTGACATGGTTAGCCTTTCAATTCACCAGTAAACCCGCCACCGTTGGTCATAATCGATTGCATTTGACCCTGAGAGAGACCCAGTTCTCTATCGCTACTCGGCGCAGGTAGCGCACCAGAACCATTCGCCAAACCAACTAAGCCTTGCGCAGCACCAAATGCTTGGCTTGCACCCGCAAGTGATGGTACGTAGTTGCCCGCAACACCAAGCGCAGAGCCGAATAAGCCCACCGCACCACCCGAACTCAAACCGCTGGCAAGCCCCGTAGTCGCACCTAAGCCCTGCGCAATGTTGCCCAAGGCTTTTGAGTCAGTGAGTTATACTGCTGTTTTTGAAACTAAAGCCAATCAGAAAACCTCAAATATTTAGATTAATTTGAGAAGTAAGAAGTACGGACGCTGTCTGGACAGGACACTTTACTTATTATCTGCGCGTAGAGAACTAATTTTTTCATTCCAAAACTTAACGAATTGAATATGCTGACTACGAGACAAATATAATTTGTTCTTTAAATCATTTGGATCTCCCCCGAATATAACTGGCAATAGTTCAACTAGTTCTTGATCACGGAGATTTATGCTTTTTACGTTTACCTCTTGGTTCATTATCAAATCACCTTTTGAGACAACTGAAACAAGAAGTCAGAGAAAGAACTTCCAACTTTCTTCGCATACTTCATGTCCATGCCGATAAATGGCAATTGCAATATGCTTATAGCCCCCCCCCTCAAATCGAAACCAAAAGCTTCACCGCCACCATTTGAGCCGAATAAAAACACGTCAGGGGCGTATTTTTTAACTTCATATTCTTCATTGAACTGTATCAAATCAGATACAGGCCATAAAATCATATAGTTTTCACCTATAAACCCTTCCCCCCCATCAAAAGTCAGCATCAGCGTTTTATAATCGGCTGACAATTCAACTCGAAGAAACGTTTCTACCTTAGCAAGAGCCATTTCTGTTGCTGCTTCTAAGTTTCGCTCCCAGCCATTATCAAACAAACTTAAGTCCATGATTACTCTCCTTTAAAAATTACTCCTTTGTGTCTGCGATATCTTTTTGTAATTGATTCCACCATGGAGTAACTTGTTGTCTATGTATACTTCTATCAAGAATTATTTTATTTGCAGGGTCAGTCGGACTGCCTCCAAATTTTACAGGTTGAATTTCATGTATATCAACACTCTGTCCAACTAAGTCCTCATTTTTTCTAATACTTGCATTAACTCTATTTGCAGCCTTTCGAGCTTCTTCATACTCATCTCCATCAATCAATCTAAATGGCCCTTCAGGTTTTGGAACGCTCTCTGGGTAGTTGTTCCAATCATTTATCGAAAATGAACCATTTGCTACATCTCGGGTTTTTTCTAAATCATGAGCCGCATCCATTGCTTTTTCTGCATCATGTACCAAATCCGCCGCATCAGCGGTGCGTTTGGCGATTTTAGCAGCATCCGCTGCTTGGTCAACCCCAGGGATGATGCTCGCACCCACCGCACCCCAAGCCATGGCAGCATCTGCCCCGCTGGAATGCTCAGAGAATATCGCTTCTCCCGAAGTATAGACCGCATCAACCACATCAGGAACAACTCCTAAAACAGGAATGGCACCCGCCGCACCCAAGCCGATATGGATACCACTGCTGATACCGCCGTACGTCCAACTGCCGACTTCCGCTTTAGTAAGTTCCCACCCCTCGCCCAATTCTCGCTTGAGCCCTGACAGCATTGCCGCTGTGGGTGCGTCTTCGATATCCTTGGCTTGCTGAACAGGTGCCAGTACCGCTTGCAGGGGTTTCTTGCCACACGCGCAGTAAATCACGTCGTTTTCATAGGCGAATTCTTCGGTGGCGTTGACAATGTCAAACACGCTGATGTCCACATCGCCACTGAATATACCCACCCGATACGGGCCGCCGTCCTTTTCAATGGGTTTGATTTGACCGCAGGTGTAGCACTGTACCATGTCGCCGATAAATGCAACGGGTATGCCCGTGAGTGCAGGTGAACTGCGCCCAACTGGTAGAATAATGCCTGTTTCTCCCACCAACGGGTCGCCTTCAACGAGAATATAGCGCAGACTTCCCATCGCTCCATCTGAGTCATCACCATCGCCCAAGCCCAATGCTTCGCTGATGACTTCTCCTGCGCTGTTGACCAAAGACCATCCATCTGCGAGTATTGACATGGTTAGCCTTTCAATTCACCAGTAAACCCGCCACCGTTGGTCATAATCGATTGCATTTGACCCTGAGAGAGACCCAGTTCTCTATCGCTACTCGGCGCAGGTAGCGCACCAGAACCATTCGCCAAACCAACTAAGCCTTGCGCAGCACCAAATGCTTGGCTTGCACCCGCAAGTGATGGTACGTAGTTGCCCGCAACACCGAGCGCAGAGCCGAACAAGCCCACCGCACCACCCGAACTCAAACCGCTGGCAAGCCCCGTAGTCGCACCTAAGCCCTGCGCAATATTTCCCAATGCACGTGAGCCTGTGACGCCAGCAACCGCCCCCACAATGTGTGCCGCTTGGCTCGCCAGATTGCCAACCGTATCAATAAATGATAAGGATGCATTACCCGCAGTTTGGTTAGCAACTGCGCTTTCATCTTTTGGCCAAACGTATTTGCCAAAGTCCTGCGGCTTTTGCCAAGGCTCTCGTGTGTCCTTGGCTATCTTGACCGTCGCAGGCCCCGTCGCCAATCCCGCGACTTTGGCGTGCCCCTGTTTGTCTAAAACACCTTTCTTCAGTACACCCAGTGCGTCCATCACTGTGTACGCCGCACCAGAGAATTTGGCAAGACTTTTATTGCTATCGTCTTTGTAGTCTTTATTCAATTCAAGATTGCCTTTGCCTGGCTTGAGCGCAGGAAATGAGACTCCTTTGCTCTTTGGACCAGGCATTAGGTGTGTTGCCGCATGTTCGACCCATGCGCCAGCCGTACCATGTTCAATCCCGCCACCATTCCATTTGGAGTAACTGCCTCCGCCATTAATGATGACTTCCTCTTTGGCGGTGATGATGATTTTATTCGCAGTTTGGGTGATGTTGAGTTTGGCAAATGCATTGAGGTTGTCTTTGAGTGCTTTGATGTCAATGTCGCCACTGGCGGCAATGAGTTTCATGCCCGCTTTGTAGGCAAACATGCGCACGGCTTGAACAGCACTCACAAGGAAACTTTTGTTGGAGACCACGCTGGTGTGGTTGCCACTGGTCATCGCAAGGTGTTCACCCGTGTGCAGGTGCATGCTCTCAGGCGTGGTGGTTTCTATCCCCGCAGGCGATGCAACGACGATGTGCGGCGCAGTCAATTCAGGTAGGCTTGCGGCATCGTCCGAGCCTTTGATGGCTTGATTTTGGTTTTCTAATGCTTGGGAAACGTCTATCTGGTCCTGTGTTTCGTCCATCGCTTGGTTTTGTGCCGCGACTTCTCCCATGTTTTTATGGATTTGTTGGGCTTCAACCAGTCGTTTGTGCGTCTCGGGCATGTCGCGTTGATGTTTCGCGCCTTTGCTCCGCCCTTCGGTGGTGATGAGCATCCCTTGCGCGGCACGGATGGCACCCCAGTTGTCGGTGCGAAGTTCAAACCCTTGTCCACGGTAGTCTTTGCGACCGCTGACATCTGGAATGCGGGTGATGTAGCCTAAGTTAAGTTGGCTAAGCCCATGGTCTGAAGTCAGTTGAACCTGCACCTCTCTGGGCGTATCGTCCATGATGAGGTGGTTGTTTTGTGAACCGTCAATTTCTTTGGATTTGAAACCTGATAATACGTATTGACTGGGTAACTCCCATAACGGCATATGGTCTGGGTTGACCGTTCGCCCTGAAACATAGGGCATGTCGGGGTCATGGTGAAAGAAGTCGATGATGACTTCTTGTCCGATGCGCGGGTGATGGACGCCGCCGAAGTTGGTGCCTTGCCATGGGTTGGAGACGCGCACCCAGCAGGATGAGTTTTCGTCTCGGGCTCCATACATGTCCCAGTGAAATTGTATTTTCACTCGTCCATATTGATCCACCCATACTTCTTTGCCCTCAGGCCCTACAATGGTCGCCGTTTGGGTCGGAGCATGGGGTTTTTTGAGTAGGCGGTCTGGGCGGACTTGTTCGTTACCAGGCTGAACTAAAAAGCATACTTGTACTTTGAAGTTTTGATGGCTGCCCGTCTCTTGACTCACTTCTTCGATAACATATTCAGTGGCGAGCATCAGCCAATCGCGATTGGCATCTTCGGTCGGGTGGTTGTGTAGGTTGAAGGTATGGCCTGTTTGCATACCACGCAGATTACCTGCACCAATGACACGTTGCCCATGTTGGCGCAACTCTTCCATACGAATGCGGGCTTTGGTGTCTCCAGAATTAGGGTCAAGGTAGTCGCCTTGGTGCCATTCATATTTTTCTAATGTGTTGTGCGCGGTTTGCCACGGTTGATTTGCTACTACGGTGAGGTCTGCTGTCGGTGTTTTAAACTGAAAGTCGTTCAGACGAATAGCGCCTGTGGTGTGGGTTTGGGTGGGTTCAAACTGACTGACGTATTCTTCCATCAATTTGAGGTCTGGTGGATAAACAAAGCAGTTTTGATAGGCGACAGAATCCATGGGTTTGTAGGAGCCCAAATTGTCGGATAACACCAAGGTGTGACTGCCTGCTTTGTGCTCAAAATGGTATGAAATACCCACTTCTTCCATCAAGCGTTTGATGAAGTCATAGTGTGTCTCACCGTACTGAATTTGCAGGTCAAGCTGCGGATATTCATTCACCAGACGGGTTTCAACAGGGTATGGAAGGGTTGATAAAACAGTATTTAATATGTCAGGAATGGATTGGTTTTGCCAAACTTTGTAATCGCTGCTTTGCGTGAGTAACCACAACCAAGGGCGCAGTGTCACCGAATAGATCGCATGACGACCCTCGACCCCTTGATAGCTCGCACTGGTGACCAAACCGTTGATGTCGCGTGTACCCTGCCCTTGCGCAGCGGGTAATGTACCACCCGCTTGACGTTCGATGTCTTCACCAAAGAAACTATCTATCGAGTCAATTTTGCCATCCAACTCAATATTGATATTGACCAGTTGCCCAACAATTGAGTTAAGCGGAAAGTTTGAGCCTGGAGCACCGCCCTCCATCGCACTGGCTTTGCTAATGAGCCCATCTATAATTCCGTTACCGTACTCATCTTGTGAACGTATCAGTACTTTGTATTCAAACAACTCATTTAAAGCCTCTCGACCTGTAAGACTTTTAAACAACATGAACGGCGTGCCGTAATCCGATACTGGAAAATTAGGGCTTGATATGACGACTGTACGCGGCTTGAAGGAGGACATAGACAATCCAGTTTATGTGTTGTAAACGTTAAATAATATGTAACTTATGTAGTATAACAATCGAAATGAGTTGATGCAAGCAAGACAATGTGATTTGTTTTTGCCACTTATTGAGTTGTTAATATTTGAATAGCCACAGTTAAAAAAACCACTTACTATTGCATTATAAAAAGTACAGATTTTTTGAGGATTTCGCAGTATTAGGCATGAAAATGCTTAGAACAATTCTATATAAAATTCGAACAAACTAATAATAACAATAACTTTCCAGTTTTTAGACTCACATCCATAAGGATGGCTTTATAATCTTACTGTTAAATGACCGCATGATTATACAACTGCTGACTCACAACTTGGCTTATTACGATACCAAGACTAGCCTTTATTGATGAAATAAGAATCTCTATGAAAACCTCAAATATAAAATTAGCGTTATGGGTTAGTCTGAGTATTTTGTTGTTCAATGCCTGTGCGAACAACAGAACACTCACCCCACAAACTCAAACAGAAAAATTCAACACATTACAAGATGGGAAAACGACAAATGATGAAGTACGTATTATTTTAGGAGCTCCAGACGCAACATTAACCAAGGGCAAACTCAAAACTTGGATATATCGCGACCAAAATAATTCAAAAAAACAAATTTATCAACTACCAAATGGTCTCCAAGGTCAAGGTATTGTTCTTGTTTTTGATGCGACGGGTGTTTTAAAAGAGCACCGTCAGGTTAACTTCGAAGAACTTAAAACCATACAGATGCAACAGGAGCGAGAAAAATCGAGCCCTATTGTCATAGAAAAAACCGAGGATCCGAAACCTGCATCCGCCATCGCAAATCCATAAAATTTAGTTGAATACAATTTTATAGTTATCAAACAAAGAAAAATCGGCCACATCAGTCATCCACATGCGCTGACCCAAACCAACGGTGGCCGTCGTGCCAATATCATGCCAATTTGTAATAAGTGCCAGCCTCACATTATCTTCGGATCTTTCTGAGTTTGGATACCTCGCAGGAATAAAAGCCGATACAACGCCGCCATCTTTTAGAGTAATTTCTGCAATAGCCCACACCACATCACGCAAGTCATGTGGTGGTTCTATTTCAATGCTTTTAACCTGATCCATCGCCAACCACATATATTGACCATTCAAAATAAGTTCCATAATCGGCCCCAAACGACTGTCCGCATCAGCCAGCCAAGTGAATATATGTTGTTGATTATCTCTACTATGTATCACGCCAGAGCACTCGGGTACTTGATTCAATGCCTCGCTACGCATTTGATCCGCATCTTCAATAAGATTTTGAGCCTGTAAATTTAATGCTTGCAAAAGACCCGCGCACCACGTAGGCGGTTCTTGTAAAAATCTTGGTACTGTATCTCCCGAGAATACTTTACTGCGGAATACCTCAGCACGCACCAAATCACCATACACATGAGCTGTTGCCGCCAAGGCTTTATCAAGCTTTACACAAATTTGCAACTGCTGCAATGCACGCTCCCACTGCCCCATTACAACCATGAGTTGAAATAGAAAAAAACGTTTTCCGACTGCGGCTGGTTGTTTTTTTATTTCCTGTTCCAGTTGTTCAACAGCTTCCTGTAATGACCTGCCATGTAAGTAGTCAGTAAACTTTGGAATTGATTGTGCAACTTCTTGTTGGTTTAACATAACTGCCTTTCTAGAACAACGGGTAGGATGGAAGTAGATTTATTTATGCTTGGATTCTTTAGCGAATGAATCAAGTATATCATTGGCAGAAACCTTGTCATCCAATGACTCGCTAAATTTATTGAACCAATCATCATCAGATTCTTTTTTATCAATCTCTACCTCACGGTGTTTGGTTTTGTTTTGACTGTTTGGTTCACTGAAATAACCATCCATGCTGCTAACATGATGTTCCTTTCGAGTAAACTCAGGAGTGCTTTGTACAGCGTAATCGCGGATATTTTGATTTTCTAAACTAAATAAGCGCAGAGGTTCAACACGCAGTTCACTCTCGAATAAAGCATAGTCATCGACATCATCCAATCGCCCAATCATTTTGTCAATGTTGTCCTTGTTGGCCAATAAATCATTGATGCGCTCAAGATTATCTAATGGCACCATATGGTCATCATGATGAGTTTTTAGGGCGAACAAATGCTCCAGTTCTGAAATTTTAGAGTTCGAAACAAACTTGTCGGTGGAAGTGTTTTGCCAGTAATCAACTTCTTTGGTAAGCAACGATGGATTGATAATGGCAATTTCACTTTCAATCGCCAATTGATCGAGAATATCCAAGGACTCTTTATTTTCCGTTGCTTGTAGATTACGAATATGAGTTGATTCGGACTGAATTTGCTGAAAAAACTGTTGTTCATCAAAATGCACACCAAGCCCCATATCTTCGAACGTGGTTCTTTCTATCGCATTTTGCACTCCAATCGCCAATATTTGATCTTTATGCGAGTCGCTCAGCATTAAATCATCGTATCCACCCGAATCAGGAGAAGACAAATCTTCCGCATTCAGCATCAGTAAGTTTTGTAGTGTTTGAGCAGCCTCAATATGGCGATGATCTGACACAATAATTTGGCACAAACCAAGTTCAATGAGGCTGTTATGAGCGATTAGGTGCATTGCTTGGTGAGGCAACGCTTGACCATCAACTGCCAAACTAAATTGGCTACTCAAGTTTTGTATGTACCAACAACCATCTTTAAAAGATATCTGGGCATGCTCATCATCGACATAGGCTCCGCTAACAAGTTCTCCCGATAGAAAGGAGTTGTTTTTGCCAAGAATATGGATATGTCTCAAAGTTGTCCATGAACTTCCGTGTACCTTTTTACCTTTGATACGCAAAATAGTTAAAGTTAATTTGGTGGGTTGGTGAAGGGTATTCATTCTATGTCTCATTCATTTGTTCATTTCAAGAGCCAATAACAACAAAGCTTAATCGTAGACTCTTCTAGTGTGGTGCAATAACAAAAGAACATGTATACTACGATATAACAGAATCATACAATAAAACATTCGCATAGCCCCTATTTTGATAAAAAAACATGGATCCTTTACTGCTAGACTACTATAACAAAGAATTAATCTATCTCAAAGAAATGGGAGCGGAGTTTGCGCAACAGCACCCAAAAATCGCCAGTCGTCTCGGTATGAAAGGCTTGGAGGTTGCAGATCCTTACGTAGAGCGTTTACTTGAAGGTTTTGCTTTTTTGGCAGCTCGCACACAAATCAAACTTGATGCTGAGTTTCCACGTTTCACACAACGCCTGCTTGAGGTTATTTATCCCAACTATCTGTCCCCTACTCCATCTATGACTGTTGTACAAATCAACCCAAAAACCAGTGAGGGTGATTTAAGTAAAGGCTTTTCCGTTCCACGCGGGACACAGTTTTACAACAGAGTCCGCGGTGAAAGCGATACCGAAGTTGTATTTACCACCAGTCAAAATGTCGAGTTATGGCCCTTATCCATTAAATCCGCACAACTAACTGGCGCACCGCCAGATATCATAAATTTGGAACGTTATATTCCTCCAACCCAAACAGTCAAAGGAGCTCTGAGACTTGTGATTCAACTTGAGGGGGAACAAACCTTCGATAAATTAGCCAATTTGGATCGATTACCAATTTATCTTAGTGGCGATGAGCGCATTGCCAGCCAGTTGTTTGAATTAATACACGCGCACAGCGTATCGACTATTGTATGCGCCCCTGGAGAAGTCAATACTCAATCCAACACCACTCAGCCAGGTGTTGAGTTGGAAGGGTTTGAACCTGAACAAAGTTTATTGCCATTACATTGGCACACCTTTCACGGGCACAACTTAATTCACGAATACTTTGCCAATCCAACTCGCTTTTACTTCTTTGCGCTCACTGGATTGTCGCAAGGTTTACAAAAAATCAAAGGTAAACGTGCTGAAATCATTGTATTACTCAATGAGACATCTAACGAATTGATTGCACATGTCAACAACGAACAATTTTCTTTGTTTTGCACCCCTGCCATTAACTTATTTGAAAAACAAGCCGATCGCGTTGAGGTCAACTTAAAGCAAACTGAATTCCACTTGGTGATGAATCGTCAACGCCCACTGGACTATGAAATTTATAAAGTTACCGAAGTGCTTGGACAAGAATCCGATTCCTCAGAAAATACTCTGTTTAGACCTCTATTTGAAACCCTTAATCAAGATGATGGCAATTATGGCAAATATTTTTCAATCAACCGAGAAATGCGTTTGGTCTCAGACTCGATTCGTAAATACGGTACACGTACACAGTATATTGGTTCTGAAGTTTTCGTTAACTTAGTAGATCAGTTTGAGGCGCCATATTCTGACAATATCCGCTATTTATCAGTGACGGCTGAAGTAACCAACCGCGATCTCGCAATTTTGTTGCCACGCAATGGTAAGCGTGATTTGCTTTGTAAACTTTCCATCCCCAGTAAAGAAATTGGCATAATCCGCCCAATCTCACCGACTCGAGCACCATTCGCTTTGCGCGAACGTGCATGGCGTTTGATACGCCAATTGAGTTTTAACTACTTGCCTTTAAGCGAATTAGATGGCCGAGCAGGCGGGCAAGCCTTGCGAGATCTTCTGAAATTATTTGTCGCCCATCAAGACGAAAATGCAAAACAGCAAATTAATGCTTTATTGGGCAGCGAAGTTAAAGCAGTGAATCGCCGCCTGCCAGGCAAAGGTCCTATTGTGTATGGTCGCGGAATTGAGTTTGAACTGAGTATAGATGAACAAGGTTTTTCAGGTAATAGTCCTTTCCTATTCGGTTTAATTTTGGAACACTTTATTACTAAACACGTATCCATAAATATGTTTACCCAAGCCAGCCTGACCAGTTTGCAACGTGGCCATATACACCGCTTTGCACCTCGAATGGGGCGACGTACTGCGGTTTAAACTTTGTTCTCATTTATCCCACGGAGACAATAAAAAATGAATAATGCCACTAAAGTTAAAAACAAATCAAACGAAACTGAGAAACTCCGACGCCGCCATAATCAACAATTATTGCCAACACTATTTGACCGTTTGTTTGATGATGCGCCACGTCGTCAAGGCGAATTAGCGACGGAATACACCGTAGATAAAAAACGGATGTTGGAAATTGTACAGCGTGACTTGGCATTTTTGCTCAATACCAGCTCAGCTGAACCCACTATTGATCGAGATACCTACCCATTGGTCGCCTCTTCTGTTATAAACTATGGCTTACCACCTTTGGCAGGTGAGCATATGGCAGCAAAAAAATGGGCCGAGATTGAATCCATTCTCAAACGTACAATAATTAATTTTGAGCCAAGAATTTTGCAAAGCAGTCTTGAAATTTTACCTGCGAAAGCTACTGATAAACTTGGCGATAAAGTTTACAATATGATGTCCTTTATTATTAAAGGACAAATTTTCTTAGAGCCATACCCTTTGGAATTCACGGTTCAAAGCGCGCTTGATTTGGAAAGTAATCGATTTTTAATGCAAAAAATTGGCGAACAATAAAAACACACCATGACCCTCCATACCACAGCACACAAACAAACACATCACTACATACAAAAAGCCCACGATCAACCTTGGAATCATGGCTTTTCACGTATGTTGCGTTGGCTGGAGGCACGCTACTATTATTTACCACGTGTCGGCAATGCGGTAAAACCCTCAGAAGAAATCATACGTATCGGTCAAATTCCAAGTTTGATTTTTAGCCCGCGAGAAATAGCCGAAGTCACTTTTGACAATGGACGTACTCATATTAAAACCTATGGCTTAGGTTTATGGGGGCCAAATGGACCATTACCCTTGCATTTTAGCGAAATTGCCCAACATCGCCGCGAAATGCAACATGATCACACCCTAACAAATTTCGTGGACTTATTTCATCATAGGGCTTTGAGCATGTTTCATCGGGCATGGGAAATAAACCAAAGCACAGCAGGACTGGATCGACAGCATGATGAGAAATTTTCACGCTATCCTGCATGGCTGACAGGTGGCGAACTGGACGAATTGGCCACCACAAATTTACCGACTCACGCACAGTTATCAGCCAGCGCACATCTCAAACATCAATCTAAAAATCCATCAGCGATTGTACAGACTCTTTCGCATTATTTTCAAGTCCCCGTTACTTTAGAGGAATACCACTTCAATTGGATGGATATTGACCCATCTGATCGTACTCAACTCGGCCTTGGTGAAAACACATTTTTAGGGCAAAGCGCCATGCTGGGTGAATGCGTACCTGACCGCCAAAATGCTTTCCTGCTCACCTTAGGCCCCCTCAGCCTTTCTCAGTACCTACGGTTTTTACCCAATGGTGAAGACTTAGGCACTCTTATCGATTGGATTCGAGCGTTTGTTGGGCTAGAATACAAATGGATTCTGAAACTATTGGTCGAACAGGAAGAGGCCACCCCCGTTCAACTCGGCGGTAGTCAAGGCTTGGGTTGGAGTACTTGGCTGGGAGGAAAACAATCCGATCAGAAGCCTGAACCTGTAGTCGGAATGGTTTTTGAGCCCGAACAGTACACATCTCTCATACAAAAAAAACGCGCAAAAACATCTAAGAGATCAGAGGAAAAGCGCCTTAAGAAGACCACTCAAAATGCCCTCATACATGAACTGGAGAATCTATGAACACTTGGTTGAATGCCCACAAAAAACTACTTGATCCTATTGACCCCATCCAGCCCTGCGGTTCTAACATTGAATATGATCCCGCATTTATTTTATTGTTTGCTAGTGTTGAGCCAAAAACTGAAGCTCAGTATGGTGATTTCACAAGCGAGGCTGAAACAGTCAACTGGGGAGAGGTTAGTAAAGACGCAGAGATATTACTCCTACGCAGTAAAGATATTCGGTTACTAATTATATGGTTACGCGCACAAGTCAACATCAATGGGGCACAAGGACTTGCAACAGGTTTGAGCCTGCTTAGAGAACTTCTATCTCAATATCCGCAAGAATTGCATCCAAGCATGGAAGTCGATGGTGAGAAAGATGAGTTTTATCGTGCCAATGCCCTTTCTGCCTTGTTAGAAATCACAGGTTTACTAAATGAAATTCGTCAAATTTATTTGAGCAAAAACAATGCATTTCGCTTACAAGTACGCGATATTGAAAGAGCCATGGCCGCGCCGCGCCCCAGCGATGCCTTACCAATCAGTAATGTAGTACAACAACTCAATGCTTTATATGACACCCAAAGTAAAGAGCTTAAAGCTCTTGAAGATTCAAGCCGTTTAAGCAAAGAAATTGAGATTTTAGCTAACCAGCAACTGCCTGAATTCTCTCCCAACTTTGAGCCGCTTATCAAATTACTCAGTTGGTTTGATACCGAAACACCTATAATATTGCAAAAAAACGGACTTTATCGTCCCAACCAAAATGCAGCTCAACTGACTGAGCAGGCGATAAAAACGGGCGAATCCAACTCGATAGAACAGCAGGTTTCAGAAAATAAAACTGCATTAGGAAACATCCGCACTTACGATGCCCAAGATGGTCGTGCTGAAGCACAAGCTCTGATTCGGCAAGCGCGTTTGTGGTTTGCAACCAATGAACCGAGCAGTCCTGTGGTACTCCTATTACAACAAGCTGAAGGGCTAATAGGAAAGCCGTTTGAGCAAGTATTTCAGGCTATCCCCGTAGAGTTGGTGGAAAAATGGCAAGCAAATGAAATGCTAATGGCAAAACCTGATAGAGATTGATAATCTAGAACCGCAATCTCACTATGGAGCTTGCACTGAAAAATCAATTTGATTCGCCCTAAAGCTCTCAAACACTATTTCATAAAAATGCACTAACTCCTGTTAAGGCTTAAACCATGAAACGTAAACGCATAGCCAGTAGACTGATCAATCCATTGATGGGATTGCAACCTCTAAGCCAAGCCGACCAAACCAAGATTTCACTGCATCAACATTTGGCATTGTCTTCAATTCGTAAAGGCAATGGTTCCGAACAAGATTTATCTAACATCATAAAAGCACTGGAATTACTTTACATTGCCGCATCTGAACGTCCTGATTACTTTGTTTCGCCTGAAAACAGTCTAAACGTCATTCGACAGACGGCTATGGAGGTGTATCTGGCAATAGAAAAAGGGCGTGCAGATGAGGGGCATGATACTAAATGGTACCTAAATGAACACACTCAAACGAATATCGCTGAAATATTACACGCAATAGATGACTTATTGCGTCATTCGACGGTATTCAATGTTGACAGGTGGCTAACAACGCGGCGACATTCTGTGATAACAGGTTATTTTAAATGTTTAAAAAATTAAGATTTGACAATCCAGAGTTATTATAATAAACCCCATGGGTATTGCATCTAATTTTGGATTATTTTCGTTTGTAATGTCTGATCTGCCCTCGTTTCAACGGACAGTTTAAGCGGCTAATTTCATGTTAGCCAATTCGAAGTTTACAGGCGATTGCTAACCGATTGTTGAATGCTTGCGTTTACGGTTGTAATACACTTCAATAAACCAAAAAATCATGGACTGTGCGTGCTCAATTGAGCCGAACGAATACTGATACACGTACTCGACTTTGAGTGTGTGAAAGAAGCTCTCACAAGCCGCATTATCGTAGCAATTGCCTGTACCGCTCATGCTGCATTTGAGTTGGTACGCCTTAATCAATTTCTGATAAGCGTGTGAGCAATACTGGCTTCCACGGTCGGTGTGCATAATAACATCCGTTGGATAGTCTCGACTACGCAGCGCCGATTTAAGCGCATCACAGACCAGTTTGGCATTGATGCGCACACCAAACGCCCAACCAATCACTTTACGCGAATACAAATCTAAAATCACAGCCAAATACAACCACTGTTGTTTCATACGAATGTAGGTGATATCGCCTACCCATGCGGTGTTTGGGGCTGTCACGTTAAAGTCTTGCTCCAGCAGATTTGGTTCAATCGGCAGATTGTGTTTGCTGTTGGTGGTGTATTTAAACTTGCGGCTTTGAATACCACGAAGCCCGATGCGCTTCATTCTGCGGCGCACACGTTCCAACGATGCCGACAAGCCAATCTCTCGCAATTCTTCGCAGATACGCCGATAGCCGTAACGTCCTGCGTGCTCATTATAAATGTCCCTGATGTGCTTATCCAATTGCACGTTAGAGATTTCTCGATTTGAAACTTCACGCTTACGCCAGACGTAGAAACCACTGCGCGAAACACCCATGATGGTACATTTACGCAAGGTCGACAGTCCAGTTTCCTAGGCAATCATCGCGTACTTCACTATTTCAGGCTCGCAAAGTACGCGCTTGCTTTTTTTAGGAATTCGATTTCCTTCTTGCGAATCTCTAATTCTTTGAGTAAAGCGCGGTTCTGACGCTCTAAGGCTTGGTAGTCTTGTTTGCTTGGTTTGGCTGTGTTGCTGGTCTTGTCTGGCTTGGTGTTGCTCATCGTGGCATAAATCCAGTTGGTTAAAGTCCCGTAGTTTACCCCCAAATCTCTGGCTATTTCAGCGTAACTTAATTCCCCTGATAAAGCCAATTTGACTGCTTCTGATTTGAATGACTCATCGTATTGATTGCGTTTCATTTAACACCTCTTGTTTACGTTAATAGGTGTCCGTCAAATCGAGGGCAGATCAGTGTGATCGAAAAACTCCTATTTGTATGTTCAACAGAGATAGTTTCGACCACTCACCTGACTGTATCATTGTCTGTATACTCATGCGAATGCGCAATTGTTGCTTAGAATTTAATCTTGAGACAGTCTCCATTTGACTTCCAATCACCATTTAAAGTCTGACCATTCAGTCCAGTCGTGAAAACCCTGTGGATTACTATCCTGAACTTTAGCAAGCTCTTGAAGCTTTTGTTCAAATGCTTTGTAATCAGGGCTTTGTGGAAATAGGATACTCAAATAGGTCGGAAGTTTCTTCAATCTTGCTTTCAATGTTGTCCCTGAAAACACGAACTCACGGTTTTGAATATAGATAAATTCTATCAAATAGTCTTTGGAAATAAAACCAAACTCTTTTACCCATCCCATTACCTTCTTAGTAATGTTTGCATCATGTTCATCAAGTGCATTTTCAACACAAGCTTCAAGCCGATACAAATCAGATTGAACTGCACTGTAGGTATTTCTGAATGCGGCTAAATTTCTCAATATAGAAACCTGAGCAAGGAACTCTGGCCACAAAATATCAACTGAGTAGTACGTTGATGGCTCATCATCAGAACCTTTCATCAAAATTTCTCGATGCCCAGATTTTGCCTTGCGTACATCATAGGCCAATGCCAATACAAACTCTTGCAAATCAGAGTCTTCGCCTACCAAATAATGAATTGTCTCATATAGCCTTTGAAAATCGTAATAGTCGCCAGAAAGACTTATCCCTGCGCCGTATGGAGTGCATTCCCCTCGCAACATAATTTATCCTTTCAAACTTCATTGCACTATATCCAATATGCTACTCCATAATAGGGGACTTATGGGAAAATTTTTAAAAGACAACAAAATTATTCATGAACGGTCATAGCCAAGTTGCCCGTCTACCAGTTTCCTTTCGCTTCGATTGTGAGGCGTCAAAGCACGCTGTAACCCAACTTTTAGAGCAATCACAATTTTGGTATTGCACAAACATTGTGACAGCGTTTTTATGCACCGCGAGTACTGCTACAGTCCTCAATGATTTCTTGTCTGATTGTCACGACCCAGCACCTCAAAAACGTGAGAAATTGTAATTGGAACAATAACTCGTTACATGCTGGACACCAATGCCATCAGTGGCTCCTTTATGAAAGGACTAGACAACGTGCGCACTAGGGGCATGAACTTACTCACACCTTCATTGTATATCCGTCATCACTGAAGCAGATTTGTATTTTGTTTGGCCAAAAATCCCGGTGCTGTGACACTGCCCCCATCTCGTGCATGAGTCACGAGTTTTTGAGTAGGGTCGAAGTGTTGCCTGAAGTGCCAAGTACGCAATCCACTACAAAACTCTCAGAACCGATTTAGAACAGCAGGACCCTTGGATAATCTCAATATGTCATCGCTGCTAACGCTGCATCGAGTGGTTTAGTGCTTGTAACCAAGGATAACTTGTTTGGACAAGTAACCGAGTTATATACTGAAGTAGGTTTTAGTCATGCATACGGCTCTTCGTCCATTCTTACACAATCCATATCTCTATCAAAGAGTTTGCTAATAGCCATCTCTGAGTGGGGATAAGAAACCTCGTGCTAAGTGTTATTTTTGCATGTAAGGCTGTCTATGTGCGCGGCATCTCCCCAACTCTGATGGACATTTTTCTCATATCCTATATCTGAAGAGGTCTGCATGAACCCATGCAGACCCGCCTCCACGGCGAGTGGCATTTATTGATTGATCATCCGCTTGGCTTTGACCCATTCAGACAAAGTCATTTTGCCTGTTTGCCAAACTCTATCACGCCATTCTGCCGAGAGGTTTGCCCCAAGTCTTTGAATATTTTCAAGCCCAAACGACTCTAAATCATATTTTGCGTAGAAAAACGTTAAGGGGATTCCGAGTGCGCACGCTACAAACAAAATTGGGACATACAGATGAGTTTGCATATAATCGGGATTGGCAAAATGTTTGATAAGCATCAATCCTGCCAAACAAACATAAACCAACACTATAAAACGAATGAGCTTCATTATGAAATCGGCCTCACAAGGTCGCAAGGTTGACATGTGTTTCCCCCGATAATTTTAAAAGATTAGAAAAATCAATCAGATTGGCAATGACTTCTAATGAATACTGATACCCATCCGACCATTGGCTCAATCTTGGTCCCGCCACATTGAGCACGGCAATATCAAAATCGGCAATAAATGCCAATGCCAACTCGCTGGCATATTGTACACTCACTGCTTGTGCATCTATCAATTTGTATGGCTTGTGCAAGCGGATGCACTGCACCATGGTCTCTTGAGTACCACCAGACAAATACCCATGATATAAAATCAAAGTCCCATCGCTCTCACTCAAATTGCGAATGGTACGCTGGCGATAACCAGCGGTGGACAATTCGGTGAGTGGGTAACGCTCATCAATCACTCCGTCTTCGGCTTTTCGACCTTTGGGGCAATAACCACCACAAGAGAACTGTGTGGTAAGTGCGGCATCCAGAGCACCTCTATCCACGCCTGTTTGTCCGCCTGAGATGATTTGGCTGAGGTTCATTTTATTCCTGATATGCATTTTGAAATTATAAAGTCAAAGTGTTGAGTCGGCTCCATTTTGCGAAGGTTTTTGTGTTTTTTATGCCAAAAACTTATGCTACAACGTCACTCTTAAAGCGAATTCTTTGAATCTTTGCTATGCTACAAAAAAGCCAACCGTTCCAACCACAGTATGTAGGCTATTTAGTTTGATGGTGAACTCAATTCGCTGCAAGCAGTGTATCCAAAGGGCACAACTCATGCTGTGATGGATGTGTATCGCGAGTATTGCGCATTAATGAAATCAATGATTGATTACATGGATATACGAGTACATTGAGCCGAACACAGTGTACATGACCTTTACCCATTGTGATTGCCGCCTTGTCCATGTTGCTCGTGAACAAATTGAGTGTATAGCGAAATCTGTCATTGAATATGTTGTCATATCCGCAGATTGATGTGTGCCAACATCTCCAAGAGATTGCGGCGTAACGAGCAGGGGGGCTTATGAACCTATTTTCTTGGCTTAGAAATGTGTTATCAACATCAGAACCCAACCCTATCTCCTCCTCAGATGGATTGCATGATACAGCATCATATCAAGACGACTTTACCATCAACCCTGCCAATGGATTGCCAATGGTAGGCGGTATGCCTGGCTTGGACATTGAGGGCAATCCGTTTGGTACGAATTTACATGACTCATTCGAGCATTCGTCTTTATTCGATTTGAATGACAGTTTTTCAAACAACTCTTGGGATGATTCGTTTTAGTTGAAAAAACACCCCTCCTAAAAACTCATTCGTGCTTATAATTTGATTATCGTCACAACAATCAAAAAAATCTATTTAGTGAGCATACCATGAGCACCCAAAATACCCACGGCGGTCGTCTTACTGGCGCAGTGCGCACGGCAGGGGTTGGCGCATACGCCGCGCCAAATGTTAGCCAAAACCTCTCTGTGAGCTACGTCCCGACAGTCAATGTATGGTGGGCGCATCCATTCAAACCCGAAAAACCCCAATACAAAGGCTATCTCACCGCCTGCCTACCTGTGGGCAGTAGTGATACACTGAAACTCAATCGTGTGGCACAGCAAACGCTGACACAAATTTACAGAAGCGGTTATACTTATAAAAAATGTGGCGTGGTATTGATGGGCATCGAGTCGGCGACCACTCAAATGCAATTGGACTGGCTTAATCCACCCGATAGCGATAAACGAAAAAGTCTCATGCACACCATAGATGCACTGAATCAACGCTTCGGACGGCACAGTATCCGCACAGCTGATCAGGACGCCGCAGGTAATAATGCAGGCTGGTGCATGAAGCGCGAGCGATTGTCACCATGCTACACCACGCAATTTGCGCAGTTGTTGCAAGTGAGTTAAATTTTTTGTGAGGAAGCACAATGAACTATCCAGACACAGTGGTTTCGGTTGATGTAATTGAATACCTCAAACTCCATGTAAGATTCCAAGACGGCACTGAAGGTATCGTGATATTTGAGCCTGATGCACTGAAAAATGTCTTCGAGCCTTTAAGAAAGCAAGATTTCTTTAATCAAGTCCATTGTAAAGACGGATTTGTAACATGGGCAGGTGAACTTGACATCGCCCCTGATGCCATGTATGAGCAAATAAAATCTACGGGAAAAATGATAATTAAGGGCATTTCCAATACTCATACAAACCATTAAAGCGAAAACTTAATCTGTGTGCAGTCATTTTAAAGACCTTGCGCATTCTGATGCGATGCGCCAGTATTTCGCCGTGGATAATCCCATCGAGCCGTACAAAGCAGATGTTTGGTCAAACCACACCGCACCATTTATCCGCCAGCATCCCTTTGCCAATGTGGGAGATGAAGCCATACCGATGCGTGAAGCATTGGTTGGGCGGTTTGGGCTGATACCCCACTGGGCGAAAGATGACAAAATTGCCCGTCACACTTACAACGCTCGCACAAAAACCGTCGCCGAGAAACCCAGTTTTCGCGACGCATGGCGGCGAAGCCAGCACGCCATAATCCCCATACAAGCATTCTATGAGCCAGACTGGAGCAGTGGCAAAGCCATCGCCACACGCATTGCCAATGCCAGTGGAGAGCCGATGGGCATCGCAGGATTATGGACACAATGGCGTGACCCAGTCAGTAACCAAACGATTTACAGTTTCACCATGCTCACCATCAATGCCGACCACCATCCCTTTATGCGCCAGTTTCACAAAATTGATGCTGAAAAGCGCATGATTGTGATACTTCCGCGTAGCCCGATATGATGAGTGGTTGGACACGAGCATCAGTCGCAGAATTGAGTTCTTGAAATCATTTGATAAAGTGGATTTGCGATGAATTCCGAAGTAAACACAACTAACCCATCCCCTCATAAAACGTATCAATAAACGCCTTCACCTTATCAGACACGCGCTTAATAATGGATTGTCGTTCTAAAATTTTGGGTTGGAAGGTCAATGCATCGACAATCTCTTGCTCACGTGGTAAACGCTGTTCAAACAAATACAGCTCCAACAACTCGCGCAACGCCTCAGGACGCACTTGCTCCGCATCACATAATGACTGCATGGCTTGCGTGCGTTTATCCGTCCAAAATGCATCAAACTTTGCTTTCACAGCATCTGCATCCACTGTCTCACCGATAGCCAACGCATTGGACTCAATAAACTCCTCAATCAAAACACGTTTACTGCGTAGTTGCACTTCAGTTTTGAGTAATTCATTGATTTCTGTTCGGCGTTTTTCGCGTTGCGCTTCGGGCAAACCATTCAATGCAATCAGCAGATTGATGATGTACGCCACATTGATTTCGTCACGGTGAATCAAGTCCAATTCAAAATCCACGTCATTGATAATCGAGACTTTTTCTGCGCCATTATCGCGTTTGTATTTATCGTGGATGTCTAAATACTTGCTTTTAAAATCCTCAAAAGTCTGCGCATCCATTGCCAAATCCTCGGCTGAATGCTCGGCAAAATCAGCGAACGATTTGAGAATATTCATCAAGCGTAGCAATTCACGATAGCGCGTCACAAATGCCAGTTCATCTTCTTCGGTGAGTAAATTATCCACACTTTGCACCGTCGGTGTGATTTCGAGCAGTTTCTCAACCGCCTGATTAAACTCACTCACATAGTCGGTGTAAGGCTTCACCAAAACGGTTTCTTTGGCATTCTTGTTGGAGAACAGCGCAATCGCCTCATCGGTAGCTTTCTTCAGATTGCGAAAACACACAATATTACCCTGAGATTTACGCGCGTCCAAAATCCGATTGGTGCGTGAAAACGCCTGTACCAAGCCGTGGTATTTCAACTGTTTGTCCACGTACAAGGTATTGAGTTTTGGGCTATCAAAGCCCGTCAAAAACATATTCACCACGAGCAACAAATCCACTTCGCCCGCCCGCACGCGCTTGGAAACATCCTTGTAATAGTTGTAATACGTTTGGCTGTCCTTCGTGCTGTAACTCGTACCAAACTGCGCGTTATAGTCATTGATGAACTCATCGAGTTTATCGCGTTTAGACTGATCGATTTGTCCACCTGTGGGCAGCTCTGCTGCTTCTTCGCCGATTAAACCATTTTGCTCTATCGCGGGCTCATTCGCGCCAAAACTAAAAATCGTCGCGATTTTGAGCGGACGGGAACCACTTGCCAATTGTTTTTGCTTGAATAACTCATAATACTGAATCAGCATCTCGACGCTACCAACGCAAAACATCGCGGTGAAATCCCGTTGATGCGTCTTGATATCGTGGTGCGCGAGGATGTAATCGACAATTTTGCCCGATCGTTCAGGGCTTGCCATCAATTCAGCGGTATCGATTCCCTCGACCTCGATGTCCAATTGATTCGCGCTGTCCTTATACTTGTACCGCCCGACATACTCGACCGAAAACTTCAAAACATTCTCATCGCGTATCGCATCGACTATCGTATATTTGTGCAAACACTCGCCGAATAAATCGCGCGTGGTGCGCGACTGACCGAGCTGCACATTTGCATTGTCACCAAATATCGGCGTACCCGTGAAGCCAAACATCTGCGCTTGGGTAAAGAACTTCTTGATATTCGTATGCGTATCGCCAAACTGACTGCGGTGGCATTCATCAAAGATAAACACCACTTTTTTATCCCGCAGGTGATTGATTTTATCTAGATAATGCTCTTTGACAATCGCGTTATTGAGTTTTTGTAGGGTCGTCACGATGAGCTTCGTGCCCTCGTCATTGAGTTTTTTGATTAGGTTATGCGTATTGGTGGTTTCATCCACGCTGCCCTTGGCAAAACTATTGAACTCACGCGCCGTCTGAAAGTCCAAATCCTTTCTATCCACCACAAACAGCACCTTATGCACCTTGGGCATATTCTGAATAATCTGACTGGCTTTAAACGAAGTCAAGGTTTTACCCGAACCCGTGGTGTGCCAAATATAACCATTGTCATCGCTGGACTTGACCAGCTCGCACATCCGCTCCACCGCATAAAACTGATACGGGCGCAAAACTTTCATCACATTTTCGGTGGTCAGTACGGTGTAATGCGTCATCATCTTCGACACATGACAGGGTTTTAAGAATTCTGCCGCGAATGCCGATAAATCGGATAAACGCTCATTGTCCGCATCCGTCCAATAAAACGTCTGCTCAAAACTCACCTTGTGATTGTTGGAAAAATACTTGGTATTCACCCCATTACTCACCACAAACAACTGCACATACTGAAACAAACCATAACCCGCATCGAACGAGTCACGCTTATAGCGTTGGATTTGGTGAAACGCTTCTTTAAGTTCCACCCCACGACGCTTGAGTTCAACCTGCACCAGTGGCAAACCATTGACCAAAATCGTCACATCGTAGCGCGTCTTGCGCCGTCCTTCGATACTCACCTGATGGGTGACTTGATACTCGTTTTGACACCATTCCTGAGTATCGAGAAAACGAATGCGCACATTCTCGCCACCCTCGCGGCGCAGCACAAACATATCGCGCAAAATCTGCGCCCGTTCAAACACACTGCCGTTATTCAAATGATTGAGCACCAAAGCAAACTCGGCATCCGATAAAACCACTTCATTGTGAATTTCCAATTGACGCTTGAGATTGCTCAGCATCATAGACTCATCATCAATGCGCACGGACTCATAACCCAATTCAACCAATTGGGCTATGAGTTTGTCTTCTAAAATAAATTCGGATTCGGTGTTCATGGGCTTTATAGCTTTAGTTTAGTTAGAAATGTCGGCGGACTTGGATGACTCCCAGTCTTTATACGACACAGCAGGTTGACCCAAGACTTTCCAGTAAAACGGTCCCGATACGGGCGAACCCATCAGCATCGTGGCGGGGGTTGATGTGCTCGTGAACGACACATCCGCGACCAGCTCGACCGAATCGCTATCAGGGTGCTCAATGATTTTGCCTTTTTCTATCAATGTCGCACGGTTTTTACGGATGGAGTCATATACAGATTGCTGAAAGGTCAGGCGACCACGCGAACCCGCCCGCACGGTGAAAATCCCATCACGGATATACGCAGTCGCACTCACCACGCCATCGCTGCTATTGAGCGTAAACTCCGCTTCCACAGGCGCAGGAGAACCCACCGCATCCACCGCTGGTTTACTCGCAATCGGTGTCAGCACCTGACAGCCCAGCGCGGGCAGCACAAAGCGCAGATTATCGATAAAGGTCTCCATGTCCGAAATATCCGCCGCAGACAATCGCCCCGTGTAGTCGCGCAACTCACGCGCGTTGTCTAATGTGTAGGCGGTTTCTTGGCTGATGATTTGATACAAGCGGTATTCGAGGTAGGAGCAATGAGTTTTGGTCAGCGTGGTGTCCTTGCACTGCACCAAAACCACCGTATCCCAAAAGTCTTTTTTCTTCACATGGTCATTCATCCGCGCCATGCCATTCATCGTCTCACCCACATAGACGCGATACACCTCGTCTTGCTCGTCCGAGCGACTGAGCAGGAAATACACACCCGCCTCCAGCGCATCGGCATCCTGCTCCAATAAATGCAGCGCAGAGCGCGGCGCAGAATACACATAACCCGTCCAGCCGAATAAATCAGCGCGAATCACACCGTTGTGCTGGCCTGTGGTGTAGAACAGGCGGATTTGTTTGCCGCGTTGCATAAAACTCCTTAATTACCCATAAGATTTTTTTTGACTCTTTCTGCAAATTCGACATATTTATTTGCTTCATCAAGGTTAAAGCCCTTGTCATTTTTTGAGTTCCTACGGCTGCGCAAAGGATCTTGGTGCAACTCCGAAAGAACCATATTTAGGTATTCAGCAACCTTATCCTCATCCACCTCCTTGATTTTGTTGGAAAAAGCGACTATTGAACGACTTAGTATTGTTTTATATCTATAATCTTCTTCTAAATTTTTCCAGCGGACGTGACGATTTGCACAAAATACTGCCGCAGATATTGATACCGCCACTAAAGAAAATCTCCCAACTAAACCAACCAAACTGTCACTATTTTGGTATTTAAATACTCCAATTTCTCCACCTGCCAACAAATATCCAAAGCCCAAAGATATTACCAATGAGACAACAGCACCCAAAATCCACCCATAGTTGACTGTAGCTTTTGATAGCTCATTAAACCCCGTGCTATATGCCGCTGAAATGCCTTCCGCACTTTTTAACTCCAATGCCTTTTCAGCAGAGTCGATTAAGTTTTGTATTTTTATTTGTTTGTCATTTAAGTCTTCATCAATGATTTTGCTTTTATTGTTGATAATTGAGTCCATAAGTTCGTCGTTTTTGGCAATAGACTCTGCAAAAGCGACAATTTCTTTTTTCCGATTTTCTACATCTTGCTCAAATTCCTCTATTCGTGCATATTGTCTTTGAATTTTTTCCTCAATGATTAAAAATTCAGAGTGTTTGTTATCTGAAAATGCACGCACTGACTCAATTTCGGTTTGCGCATTTAAGACCGTTGATTTAATTTCTTCAATTGTTTCCTTATCTGATTCAGCAGAAGAAATATCTTGAACAAGTTTCCTATACCTTCTTCTTAGATCAAGCAATTCTCTTTTAACCTCACTCAACTCCAAATCTTCTAATGAGTGTTGATAACAATTTGCCGCCATGACAGCATCAGCAAAACTAATATACTGCTGAATGACTGTTGGTACTTGCTGATTTAAGTGGGCTTTAAGGGCATTTAATGTCGAAAAAATTTGATTGCGTGTTTTATGCGTCAAACTATCAATATAACCATTGTCGATACAGCTCAACAAAGTGGCTTTATGAATCATATACCCCTTGAATGCATCTGCTCCAGTTGTCTCTGAATGCAACTCCTTATCTGCATAAGTTTGACTAAATGCGTTCAATTTTTCATCTATATCCGTCTCATCTAAAATGCTTTTAATTTGTTCTGTTGTCTTTTTCATATTCTCTCTGTCAGATAAACATTTGTTGTAAAAGCCCTTGTTTCCATTGCTGGGCGGATTGGATTTGTGCATCTACTGCGTTGATTTTTTCGTCTAATTCGGTGAGGAATTGGGCGATTTTCTGCTGTTCGCTCAAATCAGGGATGTTGATTTGAACTTGAGCAATGTCCGCCTGACCAATGGTCGTCATTGTGGCGGTTTTCCCTCTTGCTATGAATTGATTTCGTACGTTATCTGTTTTGAATAAGTAGTATAGAAATTTGGGGGATGTATTGGCTAAATCCGGTCGCATACGGATTAAATGCCCATCAAATGTAACATCCTCATCATGTTTTAAAAAAACATTTGAATATGCTATTCCTTCTTTCACCAAAGATGAACGTGTGAAAAATATATCACCATACAGGACTTTATTCTTCTCGAACTCAGAGGGATCTATATCAACTTTAAAAAGTGTTGTCGGGTCAATACTGCCTTTAACGTACATATCCTTAACGTTGATAAGTCGATAGCCAGAGCCGACTTTTTTTGGATCATTAAATACACCGTTACTAAATCCGTTAATTGATAGTTCGCTTATTGTTGAGTATCGCCATTCAGGATAATCCGCGCCGTTGTCGTCTTTGAAGCGCAGGGTTTGGGCAAAGATGCATTGCATCATGCCTTGTTTGTATTGCGTGAGGGCGGTTTTTTGCGCGGTGAGCGCGGTGATTTTGTCATCGACTGCGCTTAAAAAATCGGCGATTTTTTGTTGTTCATCAGGTTCGGGGACATTTAACTCTAAAGTTTTTAACTGGCTGGCATATAGATGCACAACAGAAATCCCTTGTGCTATATTGGCAATGCTTTGTTTTTTTGCGTTGTTTAGATAGTATGATAAAAACACACCATTGGCATCACTTTTAATAATGTTTAAGTCTCCACCCAATGCCACGCCTTTTTTCAACACGCATGATGCTGTGGCAATATCCAACTGGGTTTCACCTGATGCAGGAATAATCACGTCGTTTGCATCACTAAACACCAATTCATCAGCAGATAAATTCGTTCTTGAAATGACTTGTTTAATGGTTTCTTTGTAATGAGTGTATAACTCTCCGTATCGAATGCACTCGAACTGTCCATCTGTTGAAATATCCGCTTTCGCAATGCCTTTGCCTTTGCTAAATTGAGCAATATCACCCAAGTTTTTGCATTTCCATTCCTTATTAAACTCCCCAAACCTCAATTTAGGCACATTCATTTTGCACCTCGCTTGTTGCTTTTGATGTTTTGTTCAATCGCGTCTATCGTCAGCGGGTCGGTTTCTTCTAAGTCTTGTTTATCCGCTTCGATGGCTTGCTGGGCTTTGCGCTGTGCGTCAAATTGCTCGTATAGGGCGTTGATGTGGGCTTCCATTTGGGCGTGGCTGATGCGCCCTGCGCCTTGGAGGACGGCTTTGTCGTTGAACGCAAGGAGTTTATCCACGGTCTCACGCCAGTAGTCGATGGTGAGGGTTTGTTTGTCTTTGACGCGCAGTTCGGCGGTTTCGAGAAATATGACGGTGAGGCGGTTGAGGCTGTCGATTTCGTCGGCGGTGAGGTAGTTTTTCGCCGTGGTGATATCGCCTTTGCGCACGACTTTGCCTTTGAATGCGGTGAGGTTCATGTTGGGTGCGCTGGCATCGGCGCGCGCGGTGATGAGTTCGGCGGCGGTTTGACCTGTGACGGCGTAGAGGAGTTTGTTTTGAATCTGGGCAAAGAACATTTGCGTGGCTTTGTCGCTGGGGTCGTAGTCGGTGGAGAGCTTGAGCAGGTCACGGACTTTTTGATAAAAGCGCATCTCGGACGCGCGTATGTCGCGGATGCGTTCGAGCAGCTCATCGAAGTAGTCAAAGCGTCCGTTGGGTGCTTTGAGCCGCTCGTCGTCCATGACGAAGCCTTTGGTGAGGTATTCGCGCAGGTGGGCGTTTGCCCATTTACGAAACTGGGTGCCGCGCGTGCTGCGTACGCGAAAGCCGATGGCGAGTATCATGTCGAGGGCGTAGAAGGTGACGGAGTATTGTTTGCCATCGGTGGCAGTTGTCAAGTAATCCTTGACAACTGATTCGGCTGATAATTCTTTTTCTTTCAATAGGTTAGCGATGTGCAGGCTGATGTTTTGTTTGGAGGTGGCAAAAAGTTCTGCCAGCTGATTTTGGTTCATCCATACGTCACCATCTCGCGCGTAGAGGGACACGGCGGCTCGGCCATCATCTGTATGGTAGATGATGAGATTTTGTGGGGCTGTGGCGTTGTTGATTTGGCTCATATTGATTACCTCACGCTGCGCCAAAAGGCGAGGTGATGCCCAACTGCTGGCAGTAGTCGGCGATTTTGGCATCGATTGCGCCCATGGACTGCTCGATGTCGCGGATGTGTTGCGCGACGGCTTCGATGTCGATGTGTGCTTCGGCTTCAAAGGTGTCCACATAGCGCGGGATGTTTAGGTTGTAGTCGTTGGCTTTGATTTGCTCGATGGTGGCGACTGCGCTGTATTTGTCTATGGCGGTGCGGTTTTTGTAAGTGGTAACGATTTTGGTGATGTGTTCAGGCAATAATCTATTTTGGGTTTTAACTTTTTCAAATTCGCGTGATGCGTCGATAAACAGTACGTCATTGGGGTGTTTGCGACATTTTTTAAACACGAGGACACAGGTCGGTATGGATGTACCATAGAAGATATTCGGCGGTAGCCCAATGACGGCATCGAGGGCGTTTAACTCGCGGATGATGTGGGTGCGGATGTGTCCTTCGGCCGCCCCGCGAAACAGTACACCGTGCGGCATGACCACCGCCATGATACCATCCTCGGCAAGGTGGTAGAGCATGTGCTGGATGAATGCCATGTCGGCTTTTGACGAGGGCGCGAGTTTGCCATACTGGCTGAATCGGTCGTCACTCATGTGGATGGGGTTCGCACTCCAGTTCGCCGAGAACGGCGGATTGGCGACGATGGCTTCGAATTTTTGTCCCATGTGTTGTGGGTGTTCGAGGGTGTCTTCTTGGCGGATGTCAAAGTCACGATAATGTACGTCGTGCAATATCATGTTCATCCGTGCTAAGTTATACGTGGTACGGTTGAGTTCTTGCCCATGGATTTTTCCGATTTTGCCACCGCGTTCGCGTGCTTCACGGTTCACTCGCAGAAGCAATGAGCCGCTGCCGCAGGTTGGGTCGTAGGCGTTTTTGAGTAGTTTTCGATCGCTGGTGACGATTTTCGCAAGTAAGCTGGATACAGGCTGTGGGGTGTAAAATTCGCCTGCTTTTTTACCCGCGCCACTGGCGAATTCGCCAATCAGGTATTCATACGCATCGCCCAATACGTCTGCATTGGCATCGTGTAGCGCAAAGTCGATTTGATCCAAATGCAGCAGAACTTTTGCTACGAGTTCGTTTTTGGCTTTTTCGGTATTGCCCAGTTTGGATGAGGTTAAATCGAGGTCTTCAAATAGATTGATGAAGTCGTCTTGGCTCTCGGTGCCAAGGGTGCTTTGTTCGATATTGCGCAGGATTTTTTCAAGATCAGTGAGGATGTAGTTCTGCGTGGCTGTGCCGTCCTTGCCCTCAACTTTGCTATTGCCTTTTTGGGCAATGGTAGTGAATAACTCGGTGGGTTTAAGGAAGTAGCCCAGTTGCTTGACACTGGCATCACGAACGATGTCGATGATTTGCGCACCTTCGGTCGTGGTTTCGTCTAACTCTTTAAAATTGAGATTGTCCGCTTTGAGAATGTCATCGCCAAACAGGGCGATTTTTTCAGAGAGGTATTTGTAAAAGATAAAGCCCAGAATATAGTCACGAAACTCATCGGCATTCATCTTGCCTCGTAGCGTATTGGCGATATTCCATAGTGCTTGTTGGAGCAAACGGCGTTGTTCTTCTGACATGTTCAGCCTTTGAAATGTGACGCAAAGTGGTATTTTAACAGACTCGTGTGGGTGTGGATGTATATCTGTGGCAAGTATTCCAACGTGATTTTAATCTGATACCTTCAAAATTTTTTGTCAAGTTGCACGCCATTTGAGAAAAATTCTTTACTCATATAGACAATAGATTTGTTTTGCGCATACATCGCATGAAAGAGATCCCAACGCAAAGGTGTGGGTTACTATGGTGTTTAAATGGATCGCTATGCGCTGCGTAATGGTATTACTATTGTAGACTCGCCAGTCATCGCTTCGCGCTCTAATCGAGATAATTTATCTCCTAATAGCTGCCATGCTCTTTTCTTTTCATTGGCATAGCCAGCCCGCTGGTAGATGCGTTTCATTTTAGATTGTTCTTTGTGATTTAAGCAGCGTTCGATTGCTTCGGGTGGAATGCCTAAGTCAACGGCAATGGTCGCGCCTGTTCGGCGTAAATCGTGGGGTCGCCATTGTCCTCCACTGAGTATGAGTGCGTCGGTTTGTTTGGTGCGATTGCTTAATCGCCGCCCATTTTCTCGCTGTCTATCTGCAACTTGTTTGGTGACTGTTTTGCTACATACACTGCTGTTAAGGCTTTCCGATGGAAACAGATAGATGCCATGACCGCTGATTTCATGCAATTGCGTTAATTTTTCAAGCGCAAACTCACTCAGGTAGATGTCATGGCTCGTACCATTTTTCGTTTCTGGAATGCGCCATGTATGCTCTGTCATGCTAACGTCCGTCCATTTTGCGCCCAAGACTTCTGATATACGCGTCATGGTCGCAAATTGTATTTTCAATGCCAACTGCGCGCTCATACTCAAACCGCTCTCAGGCATTTTGACAAATAAATTTATGATTTCCAAAGACGACAAAACCCTGTCACGCTCAGTATCTTTACCCAAAGATGATTTTTTAATCCGTGCAGTGGGGTCAATATCAATGATTTCTCTATCTACTGCAAAGTTAAACATTTGCCGCATGGCTGACAATACGGCTTTATTCATACGAACTCCACCACGCATAGTGACTCTATCCACTATGTCTTGTATGTGCGCTCGTTTGACATCTTCTAAAGCTAATTCACCAATATAGGGAAATACATCCTTATTAAACATTCTCAGGGCTTCTGCCCCGCCGTCTTTGCGCCTGCGTAGTTCAAGGGTTTTCCATGTGTTAAAAAATTTTATGACTGTTATTCGTGCTTGTTGTTGTGCAATTTCCTGCTGAATTCGCTCACGTTGTGCCATTGCATTTTGCTTTTGAAGTTCAATATCAGCTAATTCTTGGATTGTGCTAGCAATTTGTTGTTCTTTGAGCTTGCGTAAATGCTCAATCGGGTCTATTCCCATACCTAAAAGCACCTGCATTTCCTTTCGCTTGGCATTCAGTTGCGATAATGACATCTCTGGGTAAGTACCGATATGCAAGGTGCGCGATTTTTGATTAAAACGATAACGCCATTCAACATAAACATTGATGACGCCCTCGGTTGACAGGCGCACACGTCCACGCATGCTTGAACCCATTGAGTACACCTGCCCTGAATCTTCAGAGGTAAGAGCCTCAAGTTGTTTGGTCGTAGTTAATCTTTTTGCTGATTTATTGCTCAATTTTTCCCCCAACATTTCCCCCAACAAATTTTTTAGATTTAGTTAAATTTCAGTAGATTTCATTGTACACTAAAAAATTTGATATTTTTATAATACATTGATATTAAAGAGTATTATAGACTTTAATGGATTTCAATGGGCTTTAAAAAATACTATTTCTTTTTTATGGGGTGCAAGGGGTAGTGAGTTCGAATCCCACCGTTCCGACCAATAAACATAAGGCCTCACAGTTTTTAAGCTGTGAGGCCTTTTTCATTGCTTTCGTAAAAATAGTAAATTGCCCCGCCGCATCTGGTAGACTGAGGAACGCATCCTAACTTTTTGAGGAACATCATGTACAGCGCATCATTTATGTTTATCAAAGGCGAATACGACGATGAGTTCTACGCCTTGAATACAGAACTTACCGCGATTGCCAAAAGTTATACAGGCTTTTTAGGGGGCGAGGTCTGGCATGGCAAAGACAACCGCGTCAACGCTGTATATTACTGGGACAATTTAGACGACTTGCGTGCTTTCGCGCGCCATCCACGCCACGTTGAAGCCAAACGCCAGTACAAACGTTGGTATCAGGGCTACCAAATCGTTTTGGCAGAAATCATTAAAAGTTACGGCGACGGCAACTACCCGCACATCACACCCAATCAGCGAGCGTAACGCAATGGTTTATCAAAGCTTGTGACGGGGCAGTACACCAGTCGCATCAGTCGTTGGCACACTCGGATGCCAAACCCAGTTCTTTTGCCATCATGTCGCGCAGTATGTATTTTTGGATTTTTCCTGTAATCGTCATCGGAAAGTCCTCAACAAAGCGCACGTAACGCGGTACTTTGTAGTGAGCAATTTGTCCGCGACAAAAACCGCGCACCTCTTCTTCGGTACAGGTTTCTCCCGCGCGCACCACCACACAGGCGCACAATTCTTCGCCAAACTTGGCATCAGGCACACCCACACATTGCACGTCTTGGATTTTTGGATGCTGGTAGAGGTATTCCTCGACTTCGCGCGGATAGATGTTTTCACCACCGCGTATGACCACGTCTTTGGCACGCCCCGTAATCGTGCAGTAACCATTTTTATCGAGCACGCCCAAGTCGCCCGTGTGCATCCAACCATCGGCATCTATCGCCGCTTCGGTTTGTAATGCACCATTCCAGTATTCAGACATGACACAATAGCCTTTGACGAGAATCTCGCCTTTTTCACCACGAGGCACCGTCTCGCCCAGCTCATTGACAATTTTCGCTTCGATGTGTGGCTGTATTCGTCCCACCGTGGACACGCGCATGTCAATCGGATCGTCCACCGCACTTTGAAAACTCACGGGCGAGGTTTCGGTCATACCGTAGGCGATGGTGACTTCGTTCATGTGCATGCGCGCAATGACTTTTTTCATCACCTCGATTGGACAAGGCGAGCCCGCCATAATGCCTGTGCGCAGCGAGTCCAGACGATAATCACCAAAGTTTGGCAAGTCCAACATGGCAATGAACATCGTTGGCACACCGTGCAAAGCGGTGCATCGCTCACTTTGCACCGTTTCCAATACATCCTGCGGATTGAACGCTTCACTGGGATACACCATCGCCGCGCCGTGGGTCACACACGCCAAATTCCCCAGCACCATGCCAAAGCAATGGTACAAGGGCACGGGAATGCACAATTTATCATCGGGGGTTAAACGCATGCTCTCACCGATGTAGTAGCCATTGTTGATGATGTTGCGGTGGCTCAGTGTTGCGCCTTTGGGCAAACCCGTTGTCCCTGAGGTGAATTGAATATTGATCGGGTCGGTGGGCAAGAGTTGCGATTGTATGAAATCAAGTTCAGCCAACTCATCCTCAGTGCTTGGCACGAGCAAGTTATCAAACGGTATTAGCCCTGCAAAAGTTTCCGTACCCAAATGAATCGCGATTTTTAAATCGGGTAGGTTTTTTAAATTCAGTTCTTGCCCTGTTGGCGTGCTGGCGATTTCAGGCGCGAGCGAGCCCAAAATATCCACATAATGGCTGGTCTTAAAATGCGGGGCGAGGATGAGGGCTTTGCACCCAACCGATTTGAGCGCAAATGACAACTCGGTGCTGCGATAGGCAGGGTTGATGTTGACCAAAATCAAACCCAATTTCGCCGTGGCAAATTGTGTCAACACCCACTCGGCACAGTTGTGCGACCAAATGCCGATGCGCTCGCCTTTTTTCAAACCCAATTTGTGTAACTGAACCGCGAGATTGTTCACCTGCTCTTGTAATTGTGTGTAGTTGTAACGGATGTTTTGGTGATTGACGATGAGCGCGGGTTGCTGCGGATATTGCGCAACAATCTCATCAAAATACGCACCGATGGTTTTTTCAATCAGAGGAACATCGGTACCGCCGACCACGTGGCTGAGCATTGTATTTAAAGTCATTGGAAAACCCCTTAAAGTTGAATTGGTACAACTGCGCATCCATTCCGTCACTCGTTTCAGATCGCAAACCTGCGGCATTATGCCACCGTTGAGGCGACCTTATCACCCATTTGATGTCCATCATCAAATTTCTGATCCCAACGCCAACGCGTTTTTTATTTTTGAGTTTAGGGATTTTTCCTTGGCTTGAACCAGTCCGTGGTATCCTAACGCCTTGCCAAAATTCGTTCCAATGTCCTATGAACAGCACCATTGCCAATCATTACCAAAACACCTTAGCAGCCATTGAGCAGACCTGTCAGCGCAGTCAACGCGCCGTTGCGGATGTTTTATTGCTGTCAGTGAGCAAGACCCATCCTGTCGAATTGGTTGCGGCGGCTTATGCTGCTGGCGCGCGCGATTTTGGTGAAAATTATGTGCAAGAAGCGGTGGATAAAATCGAGGCGATGGACGCGCTCATGCCCAACAACCAAGCAATTTGGCACTTTATCGGGCCACTGCAAAGCAATAAAACCCGTCTGGTTGCCGAATATTTTGATTGGGTGCACAGCGTGGATCGCTTGAAAATTGCCCAGCGTTTGAGCGAGCAACGTCCCGTTTCACGCGTACCATTGAATGTGTGTTTGCAGGTCAACATCAGCGAGCAAGAGAGCAAAAGCGGTTGCGCACCCGATGAAGCCAGCACTTTGGCGTTGAACATCGCGCAATTGCCGAATATACGTTTGCGTGGTTTGATGGCAATTCCCGCCCCTGTTAATTCAGCGGATAATTTGGCGCAACAGCGCGCACCGTTTGATGCATTGCGTGCGCTGTTTGACAGCATCAAAACGCAACTACCGCCTGAGCAGGCGAATTTTTTTGATACACTTTCGATGGGCATGTCCGACGATTACGAATTGGCAATCGCCGCTGGCAGCACCATCGTGCGCGTGGGCACGGCTATTTTCGGCGCGCGCCATTACCCCAATGAATTGGAAACACAATGAACCACATCGCATTTCTCGGCGGCGGCAATATGGCCACCGCCATCATTACAGGCATGATTCAAAAAGGCGGGTTTTTGCCCGCGCAGATTTCGGTGGTTGAACACAATGAAACCCAACGCGATTTACTCAGCCGTGACTTGGGCGTTCAGTGTTTTGAAAACATCGCCTTCGCCCACGCACAAATGAGCAGTACACCAAATGTTTGGGTACTCGCCGTGAAGCCACAAAACATGCATGAAGCACTGACGGAATTGGCACAACACATCACCCCCGAGCAAATCGCCTTGAGCATCGCCGCAGGTTTACCGATGGCAACCTTGCAAAATTGGCTCAACGGACACAGCAAAATCGTGCGCACCATGCCCAATACACCTGCCTTGGTTGGGCAAGGCATGACGGGCGTGTTTGCGCCAAACTTAAATCCCAACGAGCATGCTTTGGTCGAAAAAATCTTGGCCTCTGTAGGTCAAATGGTGTGGGTGTCAGATGAATCGCAAATCGATGCCATCACTGCGATTTCAGGCTCGGGGCCTGCTTATGTGTTCTACATGATGGAGCAACTCACCCAAGCGGCAATGGATTTGGGCTTTGATGCCACCACCGCCAAGCAATTGGTGCAAGCAACCTTCGCAGGGGCGGTGCAACTCGCTAGTGAATCGACTGAGAGCATTGCCACACTGCGTGAGCGCGTCACCAGTAAAGGCGGCACAACCGCGGCGGCCTTGACAAGTTTTGCAGAGCATGGCTTGGACACCGCGATTCATGCAGGCGTTGCCGCGTGCAAAGCGCGCGCCGAAGCCTTGGCACGCGAATTGAGGGGCTAATTTGTATGGCAAAAGCAAAAAAAGCCAAACCGCTGCCCATCGGTCGAATCTTGCAAAATCAAGGGTTTGGCACGCGGGCGTATTGTTATGCATTGATTGAAGCAGGCGATGTGTGGGTCAATGGTGAACCGTGTTTCAATCCCGACGAATTTTTTGATTTAGACGGTTTGTATTGGCAAATCGGCGAGCAAACTTGGCGTTACCGTGAGCATGTTTATGTGCTGATGAACAAACCCGCGCCCTACGAATGCTCGCAAAAACCGCAGCACCACTTGAGCGTGTTGTCGATTCTACCGCCTGAATTGCGCGAGCGTGATGTGCAATGCGTGGGTCGCTTGGATGTCGATACCACGGGTTTGTTGTTGCTCTCAGACGACGGTCAATTCATTCATAAAAACACCTCGCCCAAGAAAAACGTTGATAAAGTCTATCACGCCACCTGCGCTCAGGCCTTGACCGACGAGATGCTCAACGCTTTGAAAACAGGGGTTTTATTACACGATGAGAACGAAACCCTCAAAGCGGTGGACGCGCGTGTTTTAAGCAACATGGGTGACAACGTTTTGGAATTGACGCTCAGGGAAGGCAAATACCACCAAGTCAAACGCATGGTCGCTGCGGCGGGCAATCATGTCGAACAATTGCACCGTGTGCGTGTCGGAGAATTCAATTTGCCCGACGATTTGCCAGTCGGCGAATGGGTTTTTTTAGAACTCGACTGATTGATTTCACACCGCACAAATCAAATCCATCGCAAAGTCATGAGCTTGGGGTAGCAAATCCACCTGCCCCTCTCGATGCGCCACGCCAATCAATTTGGGTAACGCCCAACCCTGCGCCTGCCAGTGCGCCAAAGTACGGTCGTAGTAACCACCACCATAGCCCAAACGATAACCATCACGCGTAAACCCAACACACGGCAAAATCACAGCATGGATGTTTTTCGGATCAATCACCCAATCGACTGGCGCGCAACGTGGCTCTAAAATACCGTACGCACCTTGCACCCAATCTTCTACCCCCGCATCACGCGCAAAAACCAAAGGCGCGTTTTTCTCGCGCACAATCGGTAGCAACACCGTGCCTCCTTGCGCGCGCCACGCGTTCGCCAGTCCAGTCAAATCGGGCTCACCCTTGAACGCCTGATACAAAGCAATGCACGCATCTGTTGGCACATTTTGACGCAACCAGTGCAACAGCTCAGCCACCATCTGCGCATTGCGTGCCTCATATTCACTGGCTGTCAGACTTTGCCTGCACTCAAGCAAAGACGCGCGCAAAGCAGCACGAGAAACAGTCACAGCAGTTTCTTGGGGGGGATTGAGGTCTGTCTTGCGTTTTGTCGGTACAATAATCATATTATGTCCACATGAATTTGATAACCTGTATCAAATTGAAACAACCATCTTTGGAGAATCTATGTTGCGTCTGAATCAAGTTCGTGTCAGTGCGGTGAGTTTAACCGTTTCCGCGATTATCAGCAGTGCCACGCTCAACGCCTTTGCGCAAGAATCCACCCCTGTGGGCTCGGCCAACGCCTACAGCGCACTCAAAATCGCGCCACACTATCAAGATGAAACATTCAAACAACTCCAAGCCGCCGCCAAAGCCAATAACGTTGAACGTGCCGCGCAACTGGCAGCGCAATTGAGCGACTATCCGATTCCCTCTTATGTCGAATACTATCGCATCAAGCCGCAATTGTACAACAGCGATGGCACAGGCAATATCTATGCGCCCGATGCCGAAGTGCTGCAATTTTTAAACACCTACAAAGGTCAAGCGATTGCCGACCGTCTGCGCAACGATTATCTGTACGTGCTCGCTGCGCGCCGCGACTGGAATAATTTCAATGCCCAATACGCTCAGTTTGAACTCAAGGACGATGTGTCTGCCAAATGCTACGAGCAAATGGGCATGCTGGATAATGGACAAAACGTCACCGCCAACACCAAAAAAATCCTCATCGACAGTAAATCTGCCAATACCAAAGCCTGTCAACAATTGGTGCAGCAAATTGTTAATCGCGGTGCATCGGATGAGGACATCAACTATTTTGCCGCTCTCTCGGCCTACAACAGCGCGACTCAAGGCCAACAAATCGCCGCTGCCAGTCGCCAAAGCACGGGCAGTTTGATGAGCAACCTCATCAATCAAGCGAACAACAATGGTAATTTTCAAAGTGCCAGTATGAGCGCGCAACAAAACGCGTTGTACCAGGCCTATTTTGGCTATGCCCAAGCGCGCCGCGCCGCGCCCGATGCCGCGAGTTATTTCAACAACGCTTACAACCAATACCCCAAACTGCAATTGCCCGATGATGTGCTCGGCTGGCAAGCGCGTGCGGGTATGCGCGCAGGCGACTGGGCGTTGGTCGCCAAAGCGATTGATAAAATGAGTGACGAGGAGCGCAACACCTCGATTTGGCAATACTGGCGTGGTCGCGCCTATGCCGCGCAAAATCAAAACACACAGGCGAATATGTTTTACGAGCAAGCCGCCGCGAATAAGGGTGGCTACGACTTTTATGGCATCTTGGCACGCGAAGAATTGGGGCAAACCCTGACACTGCCGACAAAAACCATGCCAACCGATGCTGAGGTCAACGCCGCCAGTCGCACCGATGGCTTTGACCGTGCGCGTAAATTCTATGCGATGAACATGACGTTTGAAGGCAACCGCGAGTGGAACTTCCCATTGCGTCGAATGGATGACCGACAATTGCTTGCGGCCGCCGAGTACGGTCGCCGTGTGGGTTTGCTTGATCGCATGATCAACACCTCCGAGCGCACCAAAACTTTGTACCACTTCAATCAACGCTACCCCACCCCGTATTTGAGCATCATGGAAAACCGCTCCGCTCAGGCGGGCATTCCCACCGCTTGGGCGTACGGCATTATTCGCCAAGAATCGCGTTTTGTGACACTGGCGCAATCATCCGCCAATGCCAACGGTCTGATGCAACTCATACCGAGCACCGCACGCATTGTGGCACGTTCACTGGGTTTACCCAATTTCACATTAGACCAATTGGGCGATATTGACACCAATGTTCAACTCGGAACGGCTTATTTGGCACAGACCAAAGACAAATTGGATGGATCGTTCCCACTTGCGTCTGCGGGCTACAACGCGGGCCCAGGTCGTCCACCACAATGGAAAAGCACCCTCACGCGCACCGTTGATGGCGCAATTTATGCTGAGACCATTCCTATTGCAGAAACCCGTGGTTATGTGAAAAACGTCATGGCCAACACTGTGTTTTATTACCTCGCAATGAAACAACGCCCACCGAAACTTAAAGATTTGATGGGCACGGTCAGCCCGTATTAATCTTGTACAAAGGTCAAAAACTTGAAAGCCCGCAATTTAGCCAATGTGTTTTATGAATGGGATGGTGATGTCTTGGTACTCAACATCCTTGGCACACCCAGTGCCAAGCGTGACGCGATTGGCAAACCCAAAGGCAATCAACTCAAAGTCAGCGTGACCGCCGCGCCTGTGGCGGGCAAGGCGACCGACCACATGGTGCGGTTTTTGGCCAAAGAGTTTGGGATTTCAGTCAAAGACATTGAGGTCGTTTATGGACGCGAGAGTATCCACAAGCAATTGCGTTTTAAAAATTTAAACCAATTGCCTGCGGGGATTGAACCGCCACAAAGGGATTTATTTTAGCAACATCACTTCGGTTGGGTCGATGGCTGACATTTTTTGAATCATATTGCGACAGTAAGGGCGCACCGTATTCAAAGCGTTTTGATAACGTGGTGCTTTCTGTAAATCACTCCAACCCAATCCCACACCCCGCGCACGCAAACTTTGAATTCTGGCTTGTGCGCTTTTTTGATGCGCACGGCGAGCATAATTTTTTGGCAGCCCCTCCAGCGCAACGTCCAAATCATTCGGACGATTGCACACCATCGCCATATCACAGCCTGCGTCCAAAGCCACACACACGCGTTGCACCACATTAGGATAAATCATCGCTGCGCCTGCCATGCTCAAATCATCGGTGACAATCGCACCTGTGAAACTCAATTGCGCACGCAGCATCTCCAACCACACCTTAGAAAATCCTGCGGGCAATTTATCGACTTTGGGGTAAATCACGTGCGCGGGCATGACCGCACCCAAGTCCTGCGCCAAATGTGCATAGGGCACCACATCATCTGCCAAAATCTTTTTCAAACTTCGTTTGTCAACGGGCATGTCCACGTGCGAGTCGGCCACCACAAAACCATGCCCAGGAAAATGCTTGCCACAACCGACCATGCCTGCTTGCAACATACCGTGCAACAAGGCTTTGGCCAACACCGCCACATCCTGTGCAGATGACGCAAATGCACGGTCGCCAATCACCGTGCTACCGCCATAGTCCAAATCCAACACAGGTGTATAACTGTAATCCACGCCCACGGCACGCAATTCACTCGCTAAGACAAACCCCACTTCGGTCGCCAACTGTATGCCACGCAAACCATCACGCGCATACGCCACACCCAATTCACGCATCGAGGGTAAATGCGTGAAACCATCGGATTTAAAGCGTTGTACGCGCCCGCCCTCGTGATCCACACTGATGAGGATATTCGGGCGAATGGCGCGAATCGCTCGAATGAGTTTGGTGACCTGAGCGCGTGATTTAAAATTGCGCCCAAACAAAATCACCCCACCTGTGTTCGGATGCGCGAGACGACGTTTGTCGTCATTCGTTAAAGTCAAACCCGTTAAATCCACAATCATCGGGCCCAATAAATTTGTATTCATCATACTGTCGTCACCTCCGCCACCACAAATGCACAGACCATGTCAGCTTCATCGGTCACGCTCACATGAAAACTCAAACCATGCTTGATGCACCACGACTTTAATGGCTCATTCAACTCAACGACTGGCTTGCCCGTCGACGCATTCACAAACTCTGCCATGCGCCAACTCATCGGCTGATGCATACCCAAACCAATCGCTTTAGAAAAAGCCTCTTTTGCCGCAAACCGTGTGGCGAGAAACAACAACCCACGCTCACGGTTGCGCTCAAACCGACGGTTAAAAATTTGTAACTCGCGCTCACCCAAAATCCGTTGTGCAAACCGCATACCGCGTGTCTCAAACGCACTGTGTATGCGCGCCACGCGCAGTAAATCAGTGCCAATGCCGTAAATCATGCTGTGTCCTTTGTCTGCAACTGTTTGAGTTCGCGCAAAATTTGTCGTGTGAACAAAGGCTTGTCGGTCACATGCTGCGCCAACATCGCTTGAAACAAAGTTTTCGCTTCGGTTTGCGTGCGTGCAGAATGAAATACACCCGCGCGAATATCCAGCACGGTTTGCCCCATCAAACAGATGAGTGCATCTTCATTGGCTGTGGTTGATGGCAAGTGGAACCAACGCTGTTGCACCACATCATAGCCAATCGAAACATCGGCAGCAACCTCACCCAAAGCCGCCAAATCAGGGGAAAAACCCAACTCAGTCAATAACGCCAATTCAAACCGACGCAACACTTGTGCCTGCTCGTTGGCGGTGTGCGCATTCAAACTCAAGTCTGCCAAACCGTGTTGATACGCATCAAACAAACCCGCGTGCGCATTGTCAGACGAATACTCGCGCGCCAACGCGCGCATCAACCATTCGTTCATATAATAACCTGAAATCAACGCCCCGCCTTGCAACATCGGAATCCCGCCGACCCACTCGGCATCGAGCAAGGTGCGCACCGCGCCTTTACCCGAAAACCCCATAGCCAAGGTTTGAAAAGTCTGAAAAATACTGGCGCGCCAACGCGTGTAGGGACGCAACGCGCCTTTGGCCATGATGAGCAAACGCCCATGATTGCGCGTGAACACATCGAGCAGCAAACTGGTCTCGGAGTACGGTTGGCTGTGCAAGATATAAGCAGGCTGGTGCAAAATCTTCGCGCCTGCGCGCGTGCTACTGCCTACGACTTTGCTCAAAGCCTTGGCCAGCGGCGCATCCAAAGATGCAATAGGAAGGTCTTTGATTTTATGCATATCGCGCATGCTGGTTTTTAAATTTCAGAAAGAAGCAAAGATTTGGAATCACTGACTACCTATTATCAATGGAACAAGTACCATGGCTCCATGCAGTACCAAATACACCCAACCTAATATGGAGAGGGTTTGCACTTGGGATAACCACTCTTGTGCACGACGCACGCGAGCAGTACCCTGCACATCAAAAAATTGATATTGCTTGCGAGCTGTAATCCATGCAGGAGCGAAAAAACCAACGGATATAACCAAAACAACCAAATACCAACTGGCAAAAAAAACACTCAGTAACAACAAAATCGGAGGAATGACACACAACAAAATTAAATATCGGATTTGTGTTGATTGCGCAAATTCTGAATATATTGCAATGTGATTACGAAAAGCTAAAAACAACCTGTAAACTGTTATTAAAATTACAATCAAAGCGACAATATCAACCATGTTATTCTCTATTTTTATTAAAATTTAATTAACTATTTCCGTCTCATACAAAACACCATCTTTTAACTCCAACACCCTGTCGGACGCTTTTGCTAAAGTCAAATCATGTGAGACCAATATAAATGCAATTCCTAAGTTTTGTGCCAATTGACGCATCAGTGCAAACACCAGTTCTGCCGTTTCTCGGTCAAGATTACCCGTAGGTTCGTCCGCAAAAACACATGCAGGTTCAGTTACCAATGCCCGTGCAATTGCGACGCGTTGACGCTCACCCCCTGAAAGTTGGCTGGGCAAATGATTTACCCGTTCCGATAATCCCACTTTTGACAGTATTTCTCGAGCCTTATCATGTGCTTGTGTACGATGGGTACGACGTATGAGTAGCGGCATAGCAACATTGTCTAAAGCTGACAGTTCAGGCAACAAATGATGAAATTGATATACAAAGCCGAGATTTTTATTGCGCACGATATTTCTATCATTATCAGAGAGCCCTGAATAAGTTTGCCCTAAGAGATAAACTTTTCCATAATCAGGCAAGTCCAAGCCACTTAACACGTGAAGTAGTGTAGATTTTCCAGAACCTGATGCACCAATGATTGCAACACACTCGCCTCGTTTTATTTCTATGTCCACTGATTTAAGAACAAGCACATCTAAATCATTATCCGTGAATGATTTATTAATGCCTGTTGCTTTTAATACAATACTTGCATCATTATTCATGATTTACCTATTTATTAGCTTATAAAATTCATCTTATTAGCAAAAATTACTAATAAATATTACTCGTACCTCAATGCACGCGCTGGCTCAACCGCAGCCGCTTTGAGGCTTGGATAGATGGTCGCCAAAAGGCTCAAGCCAAAACTGACCACGGCAATCAAAACCACTTCTTGCCAACGGATTTCTGATGGCATGCGGTTGATAAAGTAAACGCCCTTAGGCAACAACACCAAGCCAAACGCTGATTCAATGCCTGCGACAATCGAACCAATATTCGCCGCCACCAAAATGCCCAAGCCCACACCAATCATCGTGCCCATGCCACCAATCAATGCGCCTTGTATCATAAATATTTTCATAATGCTGCGGCGCGATGCACCCTGCGTGCGCAGTATGGCGATGTCGGCTTGCTTTTCATTCACAGTCATCACCAACATGGATACCAAGTTAAAACCCGCCACAATCGTGATGATGAGCAGAATAATTGTCATCATGGTTTTTTCGGTTTTAACGGCAGAGAACCACGCGGGATTGATGCTCGTCCAATCACGAGCCAACGCGTTAATGCCCGCTTTTTCAGCAGCCGCTTCAATCTGCATACCGACGGTTTGCGCTTGATCCATGTCCTTGATGTTCACGCGTAGACCTTGATTGCCTTCGTGAAACAAACGCGTGGCATCATTGACATGGATGTAAGCATAGGAATTGTCAATTTCAAAGTGCCCAGAGTTGAGGATGCCAACCACGGTAAATTCACGCATCCGTGGCAACATGCCCGCCACCGTGACATTCGCTTCAGGTGCGAGCAAAGTCACGCCTTGCCCCAATGCAAACTGATTGGGCGCGGTTTCCAAGCCCAAAGTACGCGCCAGTTCCACACCGATAACAATGTTAAAACCATCATCGGTCAAATCGCTCAATCGCCCTGCGATGAGTTTTTTATTCACATCTGAGACTTCTGATTCTTGCGTCGGATCAATGCCTTCAACTTTCACGCCGAGCATATCGCCTTGGTGCAGGATGATGGATTGACTGCTCATATACGGCGCAACCCCTTGCACCTCGGGATTTTTGCGAATAACTTGTGTGAGCGGTGCTTGCCAACCCGCAGGCGTATTCGGCGAAGCGTACACCTGTATGTGCGGTATGACCGAGAGCATTTTGGTGCGCACTTCTTTTTGAAAACCATTCATCACCGACAACACAATGATTAAGGCCGCCACACCCAAAACAATGCCCACCATCGAGAGGATGGAGATAAACGAAATAAAACGATTTTGATGCGCACCGCGCGACACACTGGTGTAACGCCAACCCAGCAACCATTCAAATGACCAATTCATACTGTCCTTATTTTTTTATTGGGAATCGAGCAACTGCATTTTGATTTGCTCCCCCACGATGCAAGCAATAGTTTATCATTCTTACCTATCCAATGAAATGCAAACCCCTGATTCCATGCTTGAACACAACTCTTCTGTACCGACTGTTTATCTAAAAGCCACCGATGCGCGCTTTTTCGAGGCATTGTGGCGCAATGCGCCGATTTCTGAGCAAAAGGCTTGCGCGGCTTTGCGTGGTTTAAACGATGCCCGAGCAACACATCGCACACACGTTTTATCCGAAAATGCTGTGCACACCGTCGATGTGTGTTTGACCTTGCAACAGCAGGGTTTGCCGACTGATTTGGGTTTAGCCCCTCTGCTCGCCGCGCAGGCAGGCATTGCTCAGGCACGTGATGACATTCAAACCCAAGACACCGCCACATGGATGCGCCTAACGCCCGTGTATTGGGCGGCGGCACGCGACCATGTGAATTTACACGAACTCGGTGGCGATAGTATGGATGTGGCTGATTGGACACAAATTGCCCAAGTCATCACCCCGTGGCTAAATGAATTGGACTGGGAAGTGTTTGTGCTCGCACGCGAAGCCTATATTCGCGTTGCCTCGGGTTTTGACTACCGTGCGCCGAGCTTGGCTTTGGCGCAAAGCGATATGTTGGAACGTTTTTTACCACAAGGCGCGGATTTGAAACCTTGGCAAACCCTGCTCACCGAGTTACAAATGTTGCTTCACAGCCACCCCATCAACGCGACCCGCACACAACGTGGCGCGCCACCCATCAATGGTTTTTGGCTCGACCAGACGGCGAGCGCAACGCAGTTCACACCTGAATCATTAACACAAAAAACACTGATTCAACCGAATATTCAAACACTCGATTACGATGTCTCTTTGACTCAACTGGCGCAATTACTCCATTCTGTTACTGAATCATTGCGCGCTAGCAACCAAGCCGTCTTGTATGTATTGACCGACCGACCCGATGCCTGTGCGCATCAAATTGAATTCGCGCCCCCAAGTCTGTGGCAGAAGTTCAAAGCCAAATTAAACCAGCATTCAAACGCGCCCCAGCCCTTCGCATGGCTGACCCCTGCATTGGATGAGGACAGTTTATGACCGATATTGTGCAACGCAGTTTCAGTCCGCTGGCGGCTGAGGATTTACAAAAAAATGGTTACTCGCCTTTACTGGCGCGCCTGTTAGCAGCACGTGGTGTGCGGGACGCAGCGGATGCTGAATTATCGATGAAGCAATTGCTCGCGCCAGCAGGCTTGCGCAATATCGAACACACCGCACGCCACATCGCCGATGCCATTGCTTCTCAGCGCAACATCACCATCATCGCCGACTACGATTGCGATGGCGCGACCGCGTGCGCTGTGGCGGTGCGCGGATTGAGATTATTGGGCGCGCTGCCTGAATGTGTGAACTTCTTAGTGCCCAATCGCTTCGACTATGGCTACGGTTTATCGCCCGAAATTGTTGAATTGGCGGCACATCAAACCCCCAAGCCCGACCTGCTCATCACAGTGGACAATGGCATGGCGAGCATCGAGGGTGTGGCACGGGCCAATCAATTGGGGGTGGGTGTGATTATCACCGATCACCATTTGCCTGCGGACACCTTGCCCGATGCGCTGTCCATCGTCAACCCCAACCAAGTCGGTTGTGATTTCGAGAGCAAACATTTAGCGGGTGTGGGCGTGATGTTCTACGTGCTGATTGCCACGCGCGCTGAATTACGCAAGCGCGGCGCATATGCGGATAAACCCGAACCCAATCTGTCCGAGTTGCTCGACTTGGTCGCGCTCGGCACAGTGGCGGACGTGGTCAAACTCGACCACAACAACCGCATCCTTGTCGCTCAAGGTTTGCAGCGCATCCGCGCAGGCAAAATGTGCGCGGGCATTCGCGCCTTGCTCAAAATCGCTGGACGCGATGCGCAAAAAGCCTCGACTTTTGACTTGGGTTTTGCGGTCGGGCCGCGCTTGAATGCGGCGGGGCGACTCGATGATATGGCGTTAGGGATTCGTTGCCTACTGACCGATTCCGATTCAGAAGCCGAACACATCGCCAGCGAATTGAACGACATGAACAACGAACGCAAACAGATTGAAAAACAAATGCGTGAGGACGCTGAAATCAATTTATCGGCACTCAAAATCGATGCGCACAACAGCATTTGCGTGGTACACGAAGAATTTCATCAAGGCGTGATTGGCATCGTCGCAGGACGCTTGAAAGAAAAATACCATCGCCCGACCATCGTTTTTGCGCCCGATGGCAAAGAGTTTCTCAAAGGCTCAGGTCGCTCGATTGCAGGCATTCATTTGCGTGATGTGCTCGACTGGGTGGACAAACATGCCCCCGAGGTTATCGTCAAATTCGGTGGTCACGCGATGGCGGCGGGCTTGACCATCGTTGCCACGCAGTATGAGTTGTTCAAAAACACCTTTGAGCAAGCGGTGCTCGCCATGAGTGAGCCCGAAGTATTCATCAAACAAATCACCACCGATGGTGAACTCGTGCCCGACGATATGACGGTGGAGAACATCGATTCCATCAATGCTCAGGTGTGGGGGCAAGGCTTTGCGCCACCGTTATTTGAGGGTGAATTTGAGATTGTCGAACAGCGCGTGCTCAAGGATGCTCACCTGAAATTGACCCTGCGCAATCCACACGGCACCTACAGCGCGATTTGGTTTTTCCATGCACAGGAAATGGATTCGCCCATACACTGCGCCTATCAAATGCAACGCAATGACTGGAACGGAAAAACCAGTGTGCAATTATTGATAGAGTACGCTCATTCCATTCATCACGGTGAATATTGAAAGCAAACACCCACCAAATCGGTGGGGTTGTGTGGGGTTTTTGGTGACCTGAACTTTTAAAGCGCGTTACAACACATCGGGCACAACGCCCTTGCCTTGACGAATCACACGCACCCCTTCTTCGCTGATGTCCAAAACCGTGGTGGCAACGTTGTCACACACACCGCCATCAATGATTAAATCAACGCGTTTGCCAATTTTTTCTTGAATCTCATACGCATCGTTCAGCGGCGCATCCTCATCGGGCAGGATTAAGGTACACGACAAAATCGGCTCGCCCAATTCACGCAACAAGGCCTGCACAATCTTGTGGTCGGGCACGCGCAAGCCGATGGTGGCGCGCTTGGGATGTAGGGTGCGACGCGGCACTTCTTTGGTCGCGGGTAAAATGAATGTATATGCGCCAGGGGTCAAAGATTTGAGCAAGCGGTATTGCTGATTATCGACCCGCGCGTATTGTCCCAACTCCGATAAATCATGACACACCAAAGTCAGGTGGTGTGATAAGTCAATTTGCCGAATCTGCAAAATTCGTTCCATGGATGCGCGGTCACCCAAACGGCAACCCAGCGCATAACCCGAGTCGGTGGGATAGACGATGACCCCATTTTTTTGCAACACGTCCACAGCCTGCGCTATCAAACGCGGCTGCGGTGACTCAGGATGAATGTCAAGAATCGGGCAAGTCATATTACAAATCCTCGGATTCAATCACTGCATACGCCGAGTGGTTGTGAATGGACTCAAAATTCTCAGCTTCAACTGTAAACGCTTGCACGGAAGTTTGCGCCCGCAATACGCCCGCCACATCACGCACCAAATCCTCGACAAATTTGGGGTTGTCATAAGCACGTTCGGTGACGTATTTTTCGTCAGGGCGTTTGAGCAAGCCATACAAATCACACGAACCTTGCAGTTCAATCGCGCGAATCAGTTCATGCAAATTAAATTCACCCAAGGCTTCATTGGATAAGGTCAGATGCGCGGTGACGTGCGAGCGTTGATTGTGCGCGCCGTACTCGGAGATTTCCTTAGAACATGGGCACAAACTGGTCATGGGAATCAGCACCGACAAACGAATATTGGCCACACCCTTTTTCGCCACCCCGCGCAAGGTAATTTCGTAATCCATTAAACTTTGGATGCCCGACACAGGCGCGGTTTTTTTAATGAAGTACGGAAAATGCACTTCAATGTCGCCTTGCTCGGCTTCCAAACGCGTGAGCATGTCCAAAGTCATGGTTTTAAAATTTGCCAAGGTGAAAGCTTCAGAATGCTCTTCGAGCAAAGACACAAAGCGTGACATGTGCGTGCCTTTTTTATGCGCGGGTAATTTGACGGTGAGCGCGTACTCACCAATACTGGCCTGTGCGCCCGCGCCCAAATTCACCAACATGGGAAAACGCACGTCCTTAATGCCCACGCGCGCAATCACCATATTGCGCGGGTCATGGCTACTTTGTATGTCTGGAATAATGTTGTTTGTCATAATCATCATGGTTTAACGTGCAAAGAATGAACTATGCCACAGATTTTCAAAACCTGCTCGCAGTGGATCGACAGCCGTATTCATTCATGCGCGCAGTCATCGGTTGTCGTTTGATAGATTCGCGCGATTGAGCCACATCGCATCGCCATAACTGAAAAACCGATAACCGTTGTCAATCGCATGGTTGTACGCATCGCGCATGGTCTGCACGCCACTAAAAGCGGACACCAACATGAGTAAGGTTGATTGTGGCAGATGAAAATTGGTAATCAGTGCGTCCACCACACCAAATTGGTAAGGTGGGCGTATGAACAGCCGTGTTTCTTGGGTGGCCGCACGCATCTGCCAGTCGCCATTTTTGCTTGGGTTTTGTTGCACATAGGCGGACTCTAATGCGCGCAACGAAGTCGTACCCACCGAAACCACGCGGCGTTTTTCGGCGCGTGCTTGGTTAATCAGTCGTGCGGTGCGCTCGGGAATTTCGTACCACTCTTCGTGCATGATGTGCGCGCTCAAATCCTGCGTGGACACAGGTAAAAATGTCCCCGCACCGACATGCAAAGTCACATACGCGAGCACCACGCCTTTTTCCTGCGCCTGCTTGAGCAAGTTCTCATCGAAATGCAAGCCCGCCGTCGGCGCAGCGACCGCACCATCATTCTGCGCAAACACAGTTTGATAACGTTGAGCGTCAAAACCATCGGCCTCGTGGTTGATATACGGCGGTAAGGGCAAATGTCCGTGCGCGTCCAGAATCTCCAAAATTGGCTGGTTGCTTTGTAGGTGATAAAAACGCTCGTTTTTGGACAGAACGGTCAACGTGCAGCCATCAGAAATCTGTATGATGCTGCCATTTTGTGGCGTTTTGGAGGCACGAATTTGCGCGATGCACTCGTGCGTGCCGCTCACTCGATCCAACATGACTTCGACTTTGCCGCCCGTGGCTTTTTGCCCAAACAAACGGGCTTTAATCACCTTGGTATTGTTCAAAACCAATACATCGCCAGCGCGCAATTGTGCCAACACATCGGGGAAAGAACCATCTTGTAAAGTATCACCCACGACCAACAATCGGCTCGCGGTGCGCTCGCTCGCAGGCATTTGCGCAATCAGCGTGTCGGGTAAATCATAATCAAAGTGAGTGAGGTTCAAATCATCGGCATGATGAATCACCGCAGGCAATCGATGGGAAAAATGGTCGGTCATATCAGGAGAAGGTCAACAACGCGCCGTGCCTACACAAGGACACAACAGGCGCACAGCGATACAATAATCGCGCATTTTACCGTAAATCCGTGCCCATCAAGACTCAAAAAACACACTCCGCGCCTTTTTTCACTGCAAACTAGCACGAAAGCCGCAAATATCCTTGCAACGCAGTGAAAAATCAACGATAATTGCGGACTTGTTAAACCCATTTGGGCTTTTTATTTCGGCGTGTGATTAGGTTTTATGTGGTTGATTTAAGTGATCAATTCTACCACCGCTTAATTGGCTGCCATTTTTGAGGATCTACCATGAAACCAAACATTCACCCAGAATACCAAGAAGTTGTGTTCCACGACATCTCTTGCGACTTTAAATTCCTGTCTCGCTCTACTGCAAAAGCACGCGAAACGATTGAATTTGAAGGCAAAACTTATCCTTTAATCAAATTAGAGGTTTCTTCTGAATCACATCCATTCTATACAGGCACGCAAAAAATCGTGGATACTGCGGGTCGTGTTGAGAAATTCAAAAACAAATACGGCACACGTGCCTCTTCTGCGAAAACAGAAGCGTAATCGTTTGGCTTTTAATGCACGAAAAGACAGCAATCGCTGTCTTTTTTGTTATCAAATTGAATTTTCGAGCGTCTCACATCAATTAAAGCCAATTAAATCCCAAACAACTTGAAAACCGCCCCTGCTGTTGGTTAGAATTGAACCTGTTGCTCAACCAAAATCTTTATTAAAAATCGGACGTCATGAAGTCGGCCAACACCACCAATCCTCTACGCTTAAATCAACAAGACACCTCGCGCTTACCTTACCGATATTTTATTTTATTGGCAATTGCATATATCCTACCTGGTTTGATATGGCGCGGCTTATGGAAACAAGAGGCGGAAAGTTTCGGTGTGATGCTCACCATGGCGCAAGGGGCAAAAATAGATTGGTTGTTGCCCAATGTCGCGGGCGCGTACGTATTTGACAGCGGCCCTTTACCCTACTGGATAGGGGGAATTTTCATTAAAATTTTTGGTGGTTTGCTGGGTACTTTCAATGCCGCGCAGTTGGCAATTTTTTGTCAAGATGCTTTATCGATGGTACTCTTATGGCAAGCGGTGTTTCGTTTGGGCAACTTGCCCGACTTACAGCCCCAGCGTTTGGTATTTGGCGGTGAACCTGCACCGCAAGATTATGGGCGTATGTTGGCAGACTCCGCGGTGCTACTGTTTATCGCAACCTATGGTATCGCTACGCACACCCATGACACCAGTAACGGCGCGACCCAACTCATGGTGTGTATGTTGTGGTTGTTCGGTGCCACTCGAGCCTTGGGCTCATCCAATTCAGCTCGTTGGTTTTGGGGTTTGGGACTTGCCGGTCTTGGCTTGAGTGTGCCTTTCGCTTTGTATATTGGATTTGTGCTCATCACGTTGGCGGTTTTGTTTTTCACTCATTGGCGTGAACAAAGTCTGCACAACGCACCCTTGGTACTATTGCTCGGCGTGGGTCTGCCCTTAACCTGGGTGGTTAATATGAGCCAACATGGTGAATTTTATGCCAGTTGGCTGAGTATGCAACATTTCGCGCCCATCTCAAAAGCAAATATCGGGTTTTTTCTACGCAATATTTTTGTGTTTACTTGGCCTTTATGGCCTTTAGCTATGGTGTGTCTATGGCGTTGGCGGGCGCAATGGAGCAATCCGATGATGCTCTTAGGGATTTTACTCATACTGATGCCTTCCCTACATTTGGCACTGACGGGACAAAGATTTGTCACTACGTTGTTGATGTTTACACCTGGTTTGTTGGTGTTGGCGCCTTTTGGGTTGGCAACACTCAATCGCGGTCGCGCCAACATCATTGACTGGTTTTCACTGATTACTTTTTCATTGCTTGCGGCGGCTATATGGATGTTGTGGGAAGCGGCATGGTTGGGCTATCCAGCATTTGCAAAAAACTTCATCGATAAGTTCGCCCCAAATTTCACCCCTACCTTTAAATGGTTGCCTTTTTTGTTTGCGTCTATGGTGAGTTTTGCTTGGGCTTTTTTATTGCACTGGCGCATTCGTTTTGAGCCCCGCGCGATATGGAAATCGGTCATGCTGTCCTCAGGTGGTTTGGTCATGGTGTGGGTACTCTTGGCAACACTCGCCATGCCTTTCGTTGACTATGGTCGCAGTTACGAAAAGGTTGGGGAAAGTTTGGCGAGCAAATTGCCTGCGCAAACCACCTGTGTCCACGCCTACCAATTGCCCAATGAAGCACGAGCCGCTATGTATTATTATGCCAATGTGTCATTTGTCCCCGACCAGTCGGCTTTTGCGCATGTACAATGCCCTTATATTCTAACCACCAGTCAAGCCCTTAATCTGCCAAAAACACCTAGCGAAAACATCGAAATCGCGTTTATGGAGCGCACGTGGCGCGTGGCTTGGAGCGGTGAGCGTGTCAGTGAGCGAAAAAAATCCTTGATATTATTGCGCACTGATTAACCCATTTGTTGACACACATTAAATAAGCGATAGAGAATTGATTGTTCAAGCAGGCACTTATATGATTTTCCTTTTATTCGCATTAACCGTGACTTGAGTCGATAAAATTGGCACACAAACTTGGACATCATTGGCAAAATGTTCAGACCTAAAACTGTTTTAATTTAAAGGAGCGTAACAGTGGCAACTATTTTAAAAGAAGACTTCATCAGCTCAATCGCCGATGCTTTTCAGTATATTTCGTATTACCACCCCGAAGACTACATTCGCGCACTCGGAGCAGCCTATGAACGCGAAGCATCACCCGCGGCCAAAGATGCGATTGCGCAAATCCTCACCAACTCACGTATGAGCGCCCAAGGGCATCGCCCGATTTGCCAAGACACGGGCATTGGCGTGGTGTTTCTAAAAATCGGTATGGGGGTTAAATGGGACACCGACATCACCATCCAAGAAATGGTCAACGAAGGTGTGGCGCGTGCCTACACCAATCCTGATAACCTATTGCGTGCATCCGTACTGGCCGACCCAGCAGGCAAGCGCACCAATACCAAAAACAACACCCCTGCCGTGGTGCACATTGAAATGGTCGCGGGTGATGGCGTGGAAGTCATCGTTGCCGCCAAAGGCGGTGGCTCAGAAAACAAATCAAAAATGGTCATGCTCAACCCATCGGACTCCATCGTGGACTGGGTTTTGAAAACCGTTCCGACCATGGGCGCGGGTTGGTGTCCACCGGGGATACTCGGCATTGGCATTGGCGGTACACCTGAAAAAGCCATGTTGTTGGCCAAAGAAGCCATCATGGCACCCGTGGACATGCACGAACTATTGGCGCGTGGTGCGAACAATCGCATTGAAGAATTGCGCATTGAACTGTACGAAAAAGTCAACGCACTGGGCATCGGTGCGCAAGGCTTGGGCGGTTTGACCACCGTGCTGGACGTGAAAATCATGGACTACCCAACCCACGCGGCTTCATTGCCCGTTGGCATGGTACCGAACTGCGCGGCAACCCGCCACGTACATTTCCACCTACACGGCGATGGCCCAGCGATTTTAACCCCACCGTCAATGGACGCATGGCCTGAAGTCAGTTGGACACCCGATACCGAAAAAAGCCAACGCGTGGATTTAAACACCCTCACCCCTGAGCAAGTCGCCGCTTGGAAACCAGGGCAAACCTTATTGCTCAACGGCAAAATGCTCACAGGACGCGATGCTGCGCACAAACGCATCGCCGACATGCTCGCCAAAGGTGAGAAACTCCCTGTCGATTTTACCAACCGCGCGATTTACTACGTCGGCCCAGTGGATCCCGTGCGCGACGAAGTCGTCGGTCCTGCAGGCCCGACCACTGCGACACGCATGGACAAATTCACCGAAATGATGCTCGCGCAAACGGGTTTAATCACAATGATCGGCAAATCCGAGCGCGGCCCCGTGGCAATTGAAGCGATTAAAAAACACAAAGCCGCGTACTTAATGGCGGTCGGCGGCGCGGCCTACTTGGTCTCGAAAGCCATCAAAGCCGCAAAAGTATTGGCGTTTGAAGACCTTGGCATGGAAGCGATTTATGAATTCGACGTGGTCGATATGCCTGTGACCGTGGCGGTGGATTCAAACGGCGTATCGGTGCACGAAACTGGGCCGCAAGAGTGGAAAGTCAAAATTGCGGATATGAAAAAAGCGTAAGCGCGTATCGCATAAAAAATAAAAAGGGCAAAATTTTTGCCCTTTTTATTTGTCCTGTTTGCAGTCCATCAAACCTCAAACCAATCAAAGCCTTCGTCCTGACACGCCACACAAAACGGTATATTGTGCGGCGTGAGTAATTCGTCGAGCATCCGCGTCACCAGCGCGACATCATTGGTCTCTCTGCTCAAATGCGCTGCATGCACCGAGCCCAATTCGGCATGTATGAGTTGCTCAAGTAAGCGGTGCGCATCGTGGTTGTCCAAATGCCCATGCGCGCCCACGATGCGTTGTTTGAGCGTCGGCGGGTATTTGCTTGAAGCGGACATTTTTTGCGCATCGTAGTTGTACTCGAGCACCAGCGCGTGACAGCCTTGCAAAATGCGCACCATCAAAGGCGAAACATGCCCCGCATCGGTGAGGATGCCCAAGCGTTTGTGGGTCACATCCGCATCTCTTAATTCAAATACAAATTGCAATGGCTCGCGCGCATCGTGTGGCACGGTGTAGGGATGAATGTGAATCAGACCAATTTGAACGGGGTGATTGTGTGTGCAAAATTGCACGGCTAAATTCGCGCATGAGCGTGTGCTGTGATTGAGCACGCTGTTGTACGTACCACGCGACATATACAAGGGCGTGCCGAATTTGCGCACGAACCTTGCCACGCCACCAATGTGGTCTTCGTGTTCGTGGGTGATGATGAGCGCATCAATGTCCTGCCCCGTCAATCCCAGCCGGGCCAAGCGTTTCTCGGTATCGCGCACACTAAAACCACAGTCCAATAAAAGACGCGTTGTCCGATCGGAACAACGCGCTTCTATAACGGTGGCATTGCCTGAACTGCCGCTACCCAAACTGGCGTAGCGAAACGCAACAGCATCCATATTATTTCAAATTGCTTTGCAGGGTTTTGAGCACCTTGCTTAAACCTTCATCGGTGTAGGCTTTGCCTGATTTATCGGCAAAATTGACTTTGACTTGGTTGGCAGATACTTGGGTAAAGCACACTTGGTAAGTCTCGTTGAGTTTACCAAAGGATTTTTTGAATAACCCACGGTCATCTGGATTGGGGGTCACGTAATACACGCGTTGACCAATGTCTCGATCAATCACAGACAATCCCGCACGGTCTAAAACCTGTCCGACACGACGCCATACGTTTTCCATGGTGTCATTGACAATTAAATCCTGACCTTGAATACTGGTGCCTTTGAGCACATTGGTAGAACTTTGTAATGCGGCTTTGGCCGTTGCCTCATCTGTACCCAAGGCAACCATCAAACGGCGCAAAAGTTCCACTTCAAGTTCAGGATCAGCGGCACGCGGTTGCCATATTGTAGAGTCCTTGCTAGAAGACGTGTACACCTCTTCCATACCACGGTGACTGATGTAGATTTCCACACCGCCATTGACTTTCTCAACACGCGTACGGAACATATCACGCAAACCCGTGTCATACACAGCATCCAAGGCTCGGCCAATCAGTTTACGCAAACCTGTTTGCGGTAAATTGGCGCGGTTTTCTGCCCAATCGGTTTCCATAATGCCCAATTTAGGTTGGTTGGTACGAAGCGTAAAACCGTTGTCTTCCCAAAAAGTTTGCACAGTCGGCCAAACCTTCTCAGCTGGACGCTTGACCACCAACCAGCGTGTATCGCCAGCACGCTCAATGTGCATGTCTTGAGCCTCCAATGCGACGGGGGTAGCGTTGGTCGGTGTATTGGCATTTTGTGCCATGGCTTTTGCGCTGACCGCGCTGCCCAAATCGAATTGGGTGTTTTTCTCGTAACCCGACATGCCTGGAGGCACTTCCAATGGCGAGCCTTTAACATTGCTGCGATAGTCAATTTTGCTGTCTGTCGCGGTCAAACACGCCGTTAATGAGAAACTCATCGCGGTCATCAAAGATAGGTTCAAGAGCGTTTTTCCGAATGTATTCATCGTTATATTTGTCCTAAAACAGGTTGTGTCAGATTAAAAAATTTAGATTACTTTAAACAAAAAACTTAGACTAATTGTGCAGATTGCAGAGCAGATTGAATCACCACTTGATTGGGCTCGGTCAGTACGGTCAATGGCGAACGGATGCCCAAGCCAATTTTACCCATTTTAGCCAACGCCCATTTCACAGGGATTGGATTGGCCTCGATAAAGAGCAATTTATTTAAATCACACAATACCGCATTTAAGCGATGCACTGTGGGCAAATCACCGTTGAGTGCTGCCACGCACAAATCATGCATCATTTTGGGCGCGATATTCGCGGTCACAGAGACGTTGCCTTTCGCACCCATGAGGATGAGTGCGGCGGCCGATGAATCATCACCGCTATACACGGCGAAGTCCGCAGGCACTTTTTGGATTAGCGCGATGCCACGCCCCACATCTCCTGTCGCGTCTTTCACACCAACGATGTTGTCCACCTCCGCCAAACGCACGATGGTTTCATTCGCCAAATCAGCAACGGTTCGACCAGGCACATTGTATAAAATCACAGGGCAGTCCGCCGCCTCAGCAATGGCTTTGAAGTGGTTGTATAAACCGTCTTGGGTCGGTTTATTATAGTAAGGCACAACCTGCAAAGTACCATCGGCACCGACAGAATGCGCGTATTTGGTCAGTTCAATCGCTTCACGGGTTGAATTACCACCCGCACCCGCAATCACAGGCACGCGCCCAGCCGCCTGAGCCACAGCAACCCGAATCAATTCACAATGTTCATCAACTGATACCGTTGGCGATTCGCCACTCGTACCCACCGCAACAATCGCATCAGTGCCTTGCTCAATATGCCAATCAATCAAGGCACGATAGGCATTAAAATCCACACCACCATCATCCAACATTGGGGTGACCAAAGCCACCAAACTTCCTGTGATCATTTTTTGACCTTAACCTTTAAATAACAAGCGGTCATTTTAACCGCAATGCCACAACAATACCATCGAATTACAACGCTTTTTTCGCAGTATTTTTGCAAAACCCAACTCATTGAAAAATAATTTTAAAAAAAGACTTGCCAACCCTACAAATTGTTTGCTATAGTTTCATCTCTTAGCGGCCGTAGCTCAGCTGGATAGAGTACTTGGCTACGAACCAAGGGGTCGTGGGTTCGATTCCTGCCGGCCGCACCATTATTTGATTACTTTGTAATTCGTATTACAAAGCGTTTAACTGAAAAAAAGAGTCATTATGCCTTTAATTCGTGTAAAAGAGAACGAACCATTTGAAGTGGCGATGCGTCGCTTTAAACGCGCCATCGAAAAAACAGGTCTGTTGACCGATTTGCGTGCACGTGAGTTCTACGAAAAACCAACGACTGAGCGCAAACGCAAACACGCTGCTGCCTGCAAACGCCAACACAAACGTCTGCGTAGCCAAATGTTACCTAAAAAAATGTATTGATTCTTGATGTGTTGATCCGATTTAGTATCGGGCACATCGAAGCCAAACATAAACAGACCCGCTCAAACTGAGCGGGTTTTGTGTTTGTTTGCGCTATAATGATTAACCACCCCATTTCAGGAGTTTTTATGAGTTTAAAAGACACTTTACAAGCGGACATCATCACAGCAATGAAAGCACGCGAGAGCAATAAATTAGCCACACTGCGTTTATTGTCTGCCGCGATTAAGCAGCGCGAGGTGGATGCCCAAACGGTTTTGGATGATGCCGCGGTGATTGCCGTGATTGAAAAAGCCTGCAAACAACGCCGCGAATCGATTGCTCAGTACAGTGCCGCTAATCGCCAAGATTTGGTCGATGTGGAGCAATACGAGTTGGACGTTATCAGCGCGTATTTACCCGCACAAATGTCCGATGATGAAATCAATCAAGCCGTTGCTGATGCGATTGCACAAACAGGCGCGGCCAGTATGCAAGAGATGGGCAAAGTCATGGGCGTGCTCAAAGGCACACTCGCGGGCAAAGCCGATATGTCCAAAGTCTCTGCGTTGATTAAAGCACAGTTGAGTTAATAACCTAAAAAAATCGCATGATACCTGCTGAGTTTATCAATGATGTACTCGCACGCGTTGATATTGTTGACGTGGTGGGACAGTATGTCCAACTCAAACAAGCAGGCATGAATCGGCAAGGTCTGTGCCCGTTTCACAACGAAAAATCCCCGTCATTTACCGTCAGCCCGACCAAACAGTTTTACCACTGTTTTGGTTGCGGCGCGCATGGCACTGCGTTGGGTTTCTTGATGGAGCACAATGGTTTGACCTTTATTGAGGCACTCAAGGATTTGGCGCAGCGCGCGGGCATGAAAGTGCCTGAGGACAAACCTCTATCGCGCCAACAGATTGCCGAGCAAACCGAACGCAAAATCCGCACACAAAATATTTCGCAGGCTTTGGATGAGGCGGCAAAATTCTACAAAGCACAATTACCAAAAAATCCTGAAGCCATCGGTTATTTGAAAAGACGCGGTTTAACAGGTGAAATCGCGCAAAAATTTGGTTTGGGCTACGCGCCTGAGCATCCAAACCTCAGCAGCGTATTCACCGACTACACCGAATCCAGCAGTTTGATAGACGCGGGCTTGGTCAAACAGCGCGAGGACAGCACTCGGCGTTATGATTTTTTTCGCGAGCGTGTGATGTTTCCCATCCGCAACATCAAAGGTCAAATTATCGGCTTTGGCGGGCGGATTTTGGACAGGGGTGAACCCAAATATTTGAACTCACCCGAAACCCCTGTGTTCCAAAAAAACCAAGAACTCTATGGCTTGTTTGAGGCACGTGCCAGCATTTCTCATCAAAAATTCGCCTTGGTGGTCGAGGGCTATATGGATGTGGTCGCGCTGGCGCAATCAGAGATTCACAACGCAGTGGCAACACTCGGTACAGCCACCTCAGCCCTACACATCCAAAAATTATTTCGCTTCACCGACACGATTGTCTTTAGTTTTGATGGCGACTCTGCAGGGCGCAAGGCCGCATGGCGTGCGATGACCAATGCCCTACCTTATATATCGGACACGCGCACGATTAAATTTTTGTTCTTGCCGCCTGAGCATGACCCCGATACCTTTGTGCGTGAATTTGGAGCAGATAAATTTCATGCCGAAATCAGCACCGCAATGACTCTGTCGGAGTTTTTGCTGTATGGTTTAAAACAAGCCGCGCCAGAAGCCAACGCCGAAGCGCGTGCGCGCCAATTGCATTTGGCAAAACCATTGTTACAAGCCATGCCCAATACCGCCTTGCGCACGCAAATTATTCAGGCGATTGCCGAGCAGTTGCGCATTTCGCCGAACGATGTAATTGAGTACGCCGAATTGGCGACCAACCAACGCCCCGCCAAAAGGGGAATTGAAAAATCCAAGCGCAGTCAGCCACTTTCTGCGGTTGATCAAGCCTTGCGCTTGATACTGGAACACCACAGCATTGCGGCACACGCCAATCTCAACCTGTGGACGCAACAGCCACGACATCAAGCATTAACCGAACTCATCGTCTTTTTACACACGCAGCCCGATTTACCCGAAGCAGCGTTGCACCACCACTTGGAACAACTGAACCACTGGTCTTTGTACCAACATATTTTGCAAAAGCAGATGCAAGCCCCTGAAATAACGCCAGATGACGCACTCACCACTTTGCAAGCCCTTGAAAAAAACCTGCATCGACAATATTTAGATGATAGATTGAGCGTATTGGCAAGCCAATTGGCGCACGATACTTCAGTAAAAGACGAGTACAGTCAATTATTGCGTGAACGCGCTCAACTCATATAGTGTTTTCAGACAAGACCCTACTTAACAGATTGTTTTTTCAGCAAAAAACCATACTTTAATCCACGCTTGAAGTACAGTTTGCTTAAAAAAAGCGCAAAAATATGCTATAATGCCCGACTACATAGTGCACTGTAAAAGAAGTTGTTTTGCTGGTGCTTGTTTTCGGTGAGATGCACATGGGCACATTGATGCTTGAATGTGCTTTCAATCTTTTTGTATCGAGATGCGCAGTCATTTTATTATAAAGGCCAACACCATGAGCTCAAACAAAAATTCCAGCAAAACACGCAGCCCTCAAACCAAAACACCTACAAAAACGACGAGCAAACCGATCGTCAAAAACGTTGCCAAACCCGCGCCTAAAGTGAAAGTGACTGCCAAAACCAGCGTGAAACCACCCGCTCCAAAAGCAGTGGTTAAAACTGCGGTAAAAACAAAGCCCGTTGTCGCATCGAAACCAGCGGCAAAAGTGACACCAAAAGCCTCTGCAAAACCTGTCACCAAGGCCGCGCCAAAAACCTCAACCGCACTCAAACCAGTTGCCAAAACCGTCATCAAGGCTCCTGTAAAAGTCACTACAACCTCCCCCGCGAAAACATCTGCAAGGGTTCCTGCAAAAGCAACCGCACAACCCATTTCTAAAACCAAGCCCAGCGTTGGCAAGCCTGCCGCTAAAGCGCTGAGCAAAGCCACACCAACCACGCTGGCCTCAAAACAGAAAAGCACCATGCCCGAACGTAAAGTAAAACCCGAAGAAAAAACCATTGCCAAACCTGCTGCCCGTGCTCAATCCGCAAGCAAAACCGCTGCCACCAAAGTCAATAAATCTGAGCCAGAGGTAAAGCCCGAAAAAACCACAACCATTAAAGTCGCAGCCAAAAAAACCAAAGCGCCAACAAAATCTAAAACCGATGATGAGTTATTAAACGACAATTTGGACAATGTCAGCGAAGTCGATGATGATTTAGTCACTGATGATTTGGATGTGGAAGATATTGCCATTGAAACCAAGCCCGAAAAAACCAAGGGCAAAAAAAGCAAAGAAACTGCTGAAGAATCTGCGCAGGCACTTGAATTTAAAAAAGCGCAAATGACCCTTTTGATTAAATCGGGTAAAGAGCGTGGCTACCTGACCTATGCGGAAATCAACGACAGTCTGCCTGATGACATGGTTGAGGGTGATGCGTTGGACAACATCGTTTCGGCGTTCTCGGATTTGGGGATTCAAGTGTATGAACAAGCCCCCGATGCCGAAGCCTTATTGATGAGCGACAACGTACCTGTTGCCAACGCCGACGACACCACCGAAGAAGAGGTCGAAGTCGCCGTATCCACCTTAGATTCGGAGTTCGGTCGCACGACCGATCCTGTGCGCATGTATATGCGCGAAATGGGGATTGTCGATTTATTGACCAAAGCACAAGAAATTGAAATTGCCAAGCGCATCGAAGAAGGTCAACGCGAAATGATGGTGGCGATTTCTGCCTGCCCTGCGATTATTCAAGAACTGCGCGATAGTTTTGCCCGAATTCGCGCAGGCGAAGCGCCCGTCGATGAAATCGTCGATGGCTTTGTGGGTGTTGAAGAAGCATTTGAAGATGAAGAAGAAGCAGAGATTGATGACGATGAGACCGAAGAGGAAGCGGCAGAGACCTTGTCGAACAAGCAATTAGAAGCACTCAAGGCCAAAGCACTCGAGAAATTCAACACCATCGAAAAATTATTTGACAAAATGCGTGTCGCTTTTGACAAAGACGGCTATCGCTCCAATGCGTACAACAAAGCGCAGGATGCGATGACGACCGAACTGATGGGCATTCGCTTCACCGCAAAAACGGTGGACAAATTGTGCGACAAACTGCGCCAACAAGTGGCCTCGATTCGCGACATCGAAAACCAAATTCGCAGCTTGTGTGTCGACAAAGTGGGCATGAAATTGGACTTTTTCATTGTCAATTTCCCTGGGCATCAAACCAATCTGAACTGGGCGCACGAATTGCTGAAAACACCACACAGTTTCAACGCGGTGTTTGAGCGCAACATTCCAACTTTGCACGAGTTACAAAATCGCCTCATCACTTTGCAAAATGAAGTATTTTTGCCATTGCCTGATTTACGCGAAATCAATAAACAAATGACCGATGGCGAGAAAAAAACCCGCGTGGCAAAAAAAGAAATGACCGAAGCGAACTTGCGCCTCGTGATTTCGATTGCCAAACGCTACACCAATCGCGGCTTGCAATTTTTGGACTTGATTCAGGAAGGCAACATCGGTTTGATGAAAGCAGTGGATAAATTTGAATACCGCCGTGGTTATAAATTCTCAACCTACGCCACATGGTGGATACGCCAAGCGATTACCCGCTCGATTGCCGATCAGGCGCGCACCATCCGCATTCCTGTGCACATGATTGAAACCATCAACAAAATGAACCGCATCTCGCGTCAAATTTTGCAAGAAACGGGCGTTGAGCCAGACGCATCGGTACTGGCCGAAAAAATGGAAATGCCTGAGCACAAAATCCGCAAAATCATGAAAATCGCCAAAGAGCCGATTTCTATGGAAACACCGATTGGTGATGATGAAGACTCGCATTTGGGCGACTTCATCGAGGATGGCAACGCCATGACCCCAGCGGAAGCGGCACTGCACACAGGCATGCAGGACATCGTCAAAGACGTATTGGATTCGCTCACGCCACGCGAAGCGAAAGTTCTGCGCATGCGTTTTGGGATTGAGATGACCACCGACCACACACTGGAAGAAGTCGGCAAACAATTTGATGTGACGCGCGAGCGCATCCGTCAAATCGAAGCCAAAGCCTTGCGCAAATTGCGTCACCCTTCGCGTTCTGAAAAGCTCAAAAGCTTTTTAGAGAACAACTAAGTCTCAAAAAATTGGCGCAAAAGTGGCATCAAACCCCACATTTGCGTACAATATGGGGTTCAGACTTTTGGGCCGTTAGCTCAGTTGGTTAGAGCAGAGGACTCATAATCCTTTGGTCCGCGGTTCAAGTCCGCGACGGCCTACCAATAAAATCAAGCACTCACAGCAATGTGGGTGCTTTTTTTTGTTCTACAAAATAAGACTTGTTCTACAATTATAAAAAAACCGCATTTTGTTGCAAAATTGACGCACAAAAGCCACAAATGAAAAATAATTGCAAAACAATTAAAAAACGCTTGCATGTATTATTATTCCGTGTATAATACCAAAACATGGAAGCAACAAAGCGACCAACACCGACGGGCGGTGAGTAGCCCGAAAAACTCAAAGGAGTATTAAAATGGAAAAATATTATATTATTGAAGACAAAGACGGATATGTTATTTATTCACCAACGTGCGACAGCCGAGAAGAGGCTATCGCACTTGCAAAACGTCATGGAATTAAACGCTCTGAAATCGCATCAGTGAAAGTAGCGTTTAGTTATAAATATTTCTGCGCGTCTTTGAGTGCTTTAAAAAAATGTGAAGGAGACAGAAATAAATCTTTAATATTATTAGATAAAGCAGGATACGATACTTATAATTATCACTTTGCAAACAGTTTTAGTGAAGCCGTTGCTGTTTTTGATGCTGAAAATGCAGATGACTCAATTTAACAAACGCACCTGCCGCCCGCGTGACCAAACAGCGGCAATTGCCAAGGTGTACCCACAAGCGTGGGTACAAATCGACGAATTTAGGGCAGACAGAGGGCATGGGTTGCCCGCGTGGGCAGACTGGTGTTTTATCCCGCTTGCTGCAACTTATGCAATCGCAAGCGCACAGCACGGCACAAACAGACTCAATTTGCAAACAGTCAGTGACGTCGCAAAACTCGCTGCACTTGGGACGTGGCGCGTGACGCAAGGCATCTATCGATTTGACCCTGCGGTGTACGACCCAATACGCCAAACCGCCTTAAACAAGGACTTGCCGTGTGATGTACTGTATCACTTGCCCGAATGGTGCATTTACATTGAGACACCCGACATGACGCTTGACGGTGCGCGGGTGTACGGTGTGTATGCCCACCTCGAGCAAGACCAAAACGATGGTCGGCACGAGTTGCGCTTGTTGCTTGACACCGACAATCAGTTAATTGCAGTGCCGCTACACATCGGCGCGTGGACGCTTGCTGATGCAATGATGATGGCATACGGTGAGGCGGTTAAATACGATACGGATGGATTGTTAGATACAAGCTACATTGAGCCACTCACAAAAGTGGTGACGCAAATCATGTCGCTGATAATCTACATCTGTACCCAAGCGTCAGAGATTGACGGCACGCCAAGCAATCCAACGCCAAAAAAAGTGCGTGGACAATGGCGATTATTCCCCGCCGAAAAAGCAAAAACTTGGAATGTGGGTGTGCGCATGGGCGCGGCACTCAGACGTGCATATCACGCGAGCGAGACGGGGCAAGGACATGGCGGTACAGTGAGACCACACATCCGCCGAGCACATTGGCACAGTTATTGGGTCGGCAGTGGCGATGACAAAAAAATCAATGTCAAGTGGTTGCCGCCGATTGCGGTTAATCTTGACGATGATGCACTGCCAGCGGTGGTGCGTAAAGTAGAGTAAATATGGCAAATGCACAAACAAAACACAGCATCAAACTACGCAGATCCACACGCGCACAGCACGCAGAGCGCGTGCGCTCGGAAGGAGTGCGCATTGATGTATCGTTGCTCGATGCTGACAGCACAGACTACGTGCCGCGCATGAAACAACTCATTGCAGACCATGGCACAGCACCTGCGGCATTGCGCTTTTTGCTTGATTTTTATCAAAAAAATCAGCATCGGCAAAGTGATTGATGCGCTGCTTGCCAATTGGCATATCGGTGACATCAACGATATGGTATTGACTCCTCACCATTAATTGTCTGCACATCCGCCAAATGCTTGCCTTGAAAATACTCCACCTGCGCCCTCATCTGCCCTGCTATTGTGGACAACTCGATAACCGCAGTGCTTGGCACGTCAAGCGGTCGATGGTCGATTGAGACGGCGGTGGCGTCATTGCCCATGCTGCCGCTGGTGCTATGCGCGGTGTCGTTTGTATAATTGGCTTGGTTTGGCACGCGCTCAGTGAGAGCGCGATTGCGCCAATAATCAGCAGTTTTGGTAGCATTTTGAAACTCCTTGTAATAATTGGTGTCGAGTTGCGCCGTGGCGATGGCGTTGGATTTGGTGAGCGAATCGGCTTTGGCTTGCGCTTGTACAACTTGATCGGTTTGCTCGTTTTTGAGTTTGGTGTATTTGGCTTGCCAGCGCAAACCATTAAAATATCCGCCACACAGCACGCCCGCAAGCGTAAACAGCAACAGGTAATACCCAACTGGCACTGTCGATAAAAACGCGCCTGCGCTTGATTTAATCAGTTTTTGCCACATATCAGCCTCCCGTACACAATGCGTATTCTTGCTGCCTGCGTTTTGTCAGTCCACGCAACACGCGCCCCTTTTGTTTGTCCCAGCGCAATATTTGTTTACACGCGTCCGCGTAATCGCCAGCGTTCAATTTACGCACCAGAGTTGAGCCGCAGAACGCGCTCACGCCAATGTTGTATGTCAATGACACATACGCATCCCATTCTCCTTGAGTTACTGGCACACGCACGCATTGGCGCATCTTTGATTCTGTTTTTGCAACGTCTTTCATCAGCCATCGTTTTGCGGTGGCTTCATCAATACGCCTGTCCGTCATGCGTATTGGTTTACCCGTGTCTGGGTTGACCGTTGTACCGTAACCTACTGTCGGCACGTCTTGGGGCGTTGGCATATACACAGTTGGCACGTATTTTTCGTATCCCGCAACCATGCCTATTAACAGAGCAGACGCTGTTACAACGGACACAAGCAAGCGGTGATTATTTGTCATCATCAACCCCGCACTCGTCTCGTAAATCCTTGACACGTAATTCGTGCTCCAACGCTTCGCGTTGATGACGCTTGTGGTTGTAGTACCAACTCACTAAAAAGCCCGCTATCGCAACACTTACCCCCAAGAACGCTAATCCCTCTTGCGAGATCAGCCATCCAAGCACACCAACTCCAGCGCCAGCAGTTGAGGTTTTATATCCTATTGACGCAATGAGCGCGTCATGCCCGTGGCTATCCAATATTTGATTAATCATTTTTCAATCCGTTTCTAAATTCAGGGGGCAATTGGTTGTTATTTCGCTCGCTCAAAAACGCCTCATAGCAATGGTTTTTATTGCGCGCCAACCAATTGATAATCGTTGCGCACACTTGCCATCGCCACGAGCCTGTTTTACGCGATGAGCGATAGGCTCTGCTCGACAAAGTTTCATCAGCCCAACCTCTGAAAAAAAGTGCATTTAATAATTGGTCAAGCGCAATGAGTACTTGCAATAAGTAAAATTTCATAACTTGCTCCAAGACTTAAAATAAGCATCCATCTGCTCGTTGCTGATTTTTAGTTTTGCTTGCATGTCCAAAAACAACGGGTCATTGCGGTCAAAAAATTGCGACTTTTGAAACCTCACTGAAACGATTATTTTTTCTTGACTATCAGGCATGCTGTCGATGTAATTTGCAATCGGGTCGTACATACCGATGAGTTTCAGCCCTGCATGAAACTGAGCGAGCGATATTTGCTCAGGCACGGGCTCCGTCTCGACAAATTCTGCGCCCTCACCGTCATTGGTTAAATGAGTGAGGTACTGTTGATACAGTGGGTCAGCGTCAGCCATCATGCCTTTATTACCCGCGTCATCCCACAACGCTCCCGATTGATTTGTAAAGTATTTTTTCATTACGCGTCCCAAGACTTTAGTATTGTGTGTCCGAGATTAACTTGAGCCGTCGAAGATGTTCCACCCGCAGAAGCAAGACAAAAAAACCCAAAGATGGATTTTGTGGGGATATTTGTTGTCAGAGAACCAGAAAACGTATCTTCCGCGAAAGAAGCGCTCCAACGCTTTGCTTTATATGTGACGCTTTGACTAATCGGGTCGCTTTTTAGTTCGAGGTAAAATCTATACTGTTTGGCTGTGGTCGGTTTTAACCACCCCGTATCAATTTTTGTGCATGTACCAGACGTATCGTTGTGCATGATTTGGACTGTCGTATCCGTGCTGTCACATGCGAGAATAATGCAGTTTAAAAAGGTCGAAGGATTAACATCTGTTGTGGGCGCGTTGGTTATAATGCCCATCGCGAATCGATGAGTGGGGATTGTTGCCAATGCCCCTGGGATGTACGCATTAGACTGATAAAGACTGGGTAATGTCATAAAAGGCGCAGTATTACTCCCATACATTCCAGCGACCGCAGAAACAGAAGGGGCTGTTTGAGCAAAGCCATAAGATGTTCTACACAAGACTCCGTCAGTTGCTATTACTTCGCCGTTGTTACCACTATTTCCAACGTAGGACATTACACAGCCTGTTGCTGTGGCTGCGGTTCTATAAGGTAAAAACTGCTGGTAAACAGCATACGCTCGGTCAATATCTCCCATTGTTGGAATATCAGACTGATAGTTTTTTGTTCCAAGATTTTGCATCTTTATCCCACAATTAAAGCGCGATATTGGCCAACCGTTGGCGCAACAGCAAAAGTCAACTGAACCGTATTGACTGTATTCGCAACCCAATCACACAACACCCCTCCATGCGTTGATGCGTCATATACACTTACAGCCACATCTTGAGTATTCAAGTTGTGGGTAACAGTGATTGTCGTTGATGAGCCATCGCCAATGGTCGCGGCAACTTTTTGAGCAACTATTGCGCCATCGATCTGTATCACACCGCCAACAATCGAAACGCCCGAACCAGCCGAATAAGACTGTCCAGCATTGGACTGTGTGAACGCCAAAGCGGTTGTACCGATTGTAATGGGTGCATCAGTCGTCATTACCCACACGCTATTTCCAAGCGTTGTGCCCTCGGAAACAAACACAGACGCACCCAAAATTTCTGTTGATGCGTCAAAGTCAGCAGCCCGCGTCCATGAGCCTGATTGAGCCATGTAAACACCATTTTGTGCGCCACTCGATTGAGACTTGACAAGGACACGGTCATTCGCGGACAACGCAACACCATCAATCGTCTGCAATCCGCTCAATGTGATGTTGGCAGTGGTTGCGGCGCGTACCGGGTCTTTCCACTTGTAACCTTGAGCCATCGCGTCAACGTAGGCTTTGGTTGCAATGTCTTGTTGACTAACTGGGTCTGCAACATTCGTGCCGCGCAAGCCGTTGTAATCCAAATGGTTTGTGAGTTTCATTTTTTCCCTAACTTAAAATTGCCTTGCCAACGGTTGGCGTAGCGTGTTCAATCAATACGATGTTTTCGTCAACATAAGAAACGTTCGGCTCAATACGCATGTTCAATTGATTTATCACCGTGACTTGCGGGTATCTGTTTTGATTATGCGCAATCATCCAAGATGCGGAAGCATCTATTTGTACGTGCACATAATCAATTGCAGCGTTTCCGTCATCGCCCTTTTCGCCTTTTGCCCCGCGCAACGCACGCACAACATTAACGAATCGCTCAAACCCATCGCTCACAATTTCCAACCTTGCTGGGGCTTGGGTTTGCAAAGAAATCGTGCCGCTCGCGGTCTGCTGCTCTGCTTTTAGTGCGCGTACCTGCGGCTTAAAAACCAGCGTAATTTGTTGACTCATACGCGCTCCAGCAAATCAAATGTCGTGATGCTGGTTGGTAGGCGTTGCGCAATACCACTCTCTGCGTAATCAAGTTGTATCGAGTATTTACCTGACCGCATCGTTGCCGTTTGTTCCGCGCTTAACGATGCCAGCCACTGACCATTTATTTTTTGAGCATCGAACTCATATCGCTTCCCAGTTTTTTGGCTTCGCGCAAAGAGTTTGACATCTTCAAACACCAAACCGTCAGGAGGAATGATGATTATTTCGATGCCAAACCCCGCGTACATCGCATAATCATGATTGCATTGATTTAATAACATGCTATCCTCGCTTAAATGGATTCACCTGTACGCAATACATCTTGTGAGTATTGCCATCTTTTTCTACTTTAAGCAACTTCCAACCGATGTACACATACACGCCATAAAACACGCCGCGCAATTGGAATGGCGTGAACCAACCGCCATCATCACTCACCGCTAAGAAGTCTTTTTCGCCGCGATAATAAATATACGCAACGCTTCGGCATGTCACTCCAAACGGATAACGCGCAAAACCATAAACAGAATTTCGCAACAACCAGTACACGCGGAACGCATAGCGACTCAGCGCGGATGTCTCGTAGTCCGCACGAAAACGATTCACCCACTCGCCCAATCCGTAATTGCCGTGATAGCCCTCGTCGAGTGGATTATCAAAAGTCTGAAACCAATACAACCAACGCACCAAATACTCACGCCCATCAATCACACGAACAAATACAGGCAAGGCAATGAGCGGTGCAAGAATGTACGACGTGAGCACCAGCGCAATCATGGGCAGTGCCAATGCAGACCACACCACATACCCCAAATATCGTTTAAATTTTTTCATGATTTCGTCCTAAACTCAGGCGGTAGTTGCAAATTGTCACGCTCGCTCATAAACGCATCGCGGCAATGATGACGGTCAAAAAACAGTCCATTGATGAGCGCGGCGCAGATGCGCCACCGCCAACCAAACACACCCGTGTCGTGGCGTTGGCTCATACGGTACGCTCGACTGCTGAGCGTCTCATCTGCGTAGCCACCAAAAATCACATTGAGCAATTGGTCTATGACGAGGAGGAGTTCCCATACAAAAAACTTAATCATCACAAACTCGCAGCCAAAACAAACAAGTCATCCAACTGCTCATCCGTCAATCCAAGCGTCGCCGCTAAACCCAATGTATTGACCCAATCGCGCTGCACCTCCGAGGCGTATTCCCATTCGATTTTTATTGACTTCGGCGTGGACTCAGCAGCAATCGCAGCATCAACATCATCGAGCAAACCTGCTTGCAACAACGCCAATTTGGCTTGCCGCATGGTTACCGTTTTGGGCGGAGCAGCCGCCAAAGCGCGCTGATTTGCCAAATACTCTTGTACTTCTTTTGAGCTCTCGCTCAAAACATTTTTAGTGCTTGGCATTGCGTCACCACTATAAACCGTCGCAATAACATTTCCATCCATCAATTCATAAACCACTTTGCTCATTTTTATCCCCTCAGTCTGGTATATAGACGTAACTGGTTTTTGTCGACATGATTGACGTCGTGTAAGATTCACTTTCATTCCCAGTCAGTATCTCAATCAACGGCGACGATCCTTTTAACACCCTAACCGCCGCAAATTGTGTCTGACTCCCAAGCACTCCGTCACCCAATTGCTGGACACCGTTAACCCGAATATTTAGCGATATGCCAGAGCCGCTCGTGTACGGAGTAGATACATTGTTGGCCGTGTTAATCATCAACCAGCCATCCAAGGGCAAAGTTGTGAGCGTTACACTTTGACGCACGGATGGGCCGTAAACAGGGGGCATCTGGTATGCGTGGGAATACAACTGCCCCGCTTGTGTACACTTGGGTTTAAGCGGATTAAGCACGACCCAATCAACGCCGTCGTATTCAACATCTGTGAGCAATCCAGTAGTGATTACGGCATTTACCTTCGCCCCAGTGATGTCATATTGTTTGATTGATTTTGCACCTGTCGAATTGAGATTGAGTGTGCTGGACGCTGAAGTCGCGGCGTGAAATTTAACGCGCGCGCGCAAGCCTGATGTCAGCGTTGGCGCAAGTGATAAAGCCGCTACATAAGTTGGGGCAGTGCCTGTTGTCGTTGCAGAAATATAAGATTGATTTTGCAAATCTATTTGAGACACCCACGGCGCAGATGTTTGACCCTCGCCCCATGCAATTGTTTTTACTTCTGTTTGAACGGCGTTTGTAAAATTCAGCAATAGCGTTGCTGTTGTTCCATCATCAATTGCATCATAGTTTTTACTGGCTATATATTGACCAAGCGTAGCGGCCATAATTGATGATTGGCGCATCACTTTATTCACAAAGTCGGTTTGTGCGATACCGTCACTCCAACCATTTACTCGTGTTGGTGAATTTGCAAAAGTTGTCTGGTCTAATATGTAATTAGATTGATTTGCAAACGGTAAAAAATCATTTGTTGACATAAATTTCCTTTATTTATCATAGGGCATTGACCACGCCCCAACTCCAAATCCACCGATCAATTCATTGTTAATTCCAAAACCAAATAGAGGTTTTCCATTGCTTGCTGAGAATGCGCCATTAAACTTAACCCCCATTGATTTAAGCGGTATCACTTGGTCTCTAAACACGCTCAATGCGCGAATATCAATGTTTGGCCCGACTAAATACATGGTGATACTCATATCCTGATTATCGACAATGAATAATTTTGTTTTTTCATCATTGAATGCTTCGCTCAAGATGCTGTTTGCGCCATTGGTTGTTCCGTCCCATGAATTGGCTTTAATTTTTATTTTGAGCAAGCGGCGATACATTTCATCATCAAGTGATACAACACCCTCCACAGGGTCATATTTGCCAAGCCATATACCTTGACCAAATCCAAGACCATCAACACCAAATGAAAAATACACATTTGTCAGCGGGGTTTTTAGTTGACGAGATAAACCTATCCACTCACCAAGAACATCAAGTTGCTTGCCATACGCCGTGTCAATGTCGTAGTAAAAGTTAATTTTGTTGAGTACATCTATGTTTTGACACGCCGCATCTAAAAGAACCGACAGCATTGCTAAATATTTCGGGTTTTTATGTTCGCTGGTGATTAAATTTAAATACTTGTCAATCGTTGCCATATCAAACCACATTCAAAATAATGTCTGAAACCAAACATTTTGCCCGTTGATTAAATGCAATTGCCACATCATTAAATGCCTGTGTTTCGCCAACTACACCAAATACTATTCCCGTAACCTTGAACGAATTACTTTCGGCGTTATTCAATAAACCAGCAACATTCGCCAATTTGAAAGCCGTTACATCTTGACCAATAGACATATTGTTGATGTAATCTGAAATAGCGGATTTAATGTCATCCCCCATTGTGCTGACATACCCCGTCAGAGCATTTAGGCTGACCGTTACGGCAATATTGATATATGTTGGTCTGTAAAAATTTATAACAACAGGGTATCCTGTTGCCTCGTCATAAGCCGTTACCGATGTTGCGCCATACGAAGAACAGCCCTCTGTTTTTCTGGTATAAATAACTTGGGCAATGTTTTCATCTGCGCCGCCATCAACCACTGCGCAAACTGAGTGAGGCGGCAAACCGTTGCTATCAAAGACACCCGTATCATTCTCATAAACCTCAACGTCAGCAACACCAGCCACCTGCGCAAGCGCGCCCCGCATTGCTGAGATAAGTGTTTTCGCGGGCAATGCTGTGCTTATTTTCTGTCTTGCTTTAAGTTGCGGGTCTGTTTCCTCGGTCTGCCCAATACTTGCAGCGGTTGGATTTGTTACGCTTTGCCAACCAAGCGTTGGCGTTCCTATGGTCGTAATCGTATTTACGCTTGCAGTTATCGCCCCTGATGTACCGCATGTGGCGGTGACAATGATTTGACCAGAACTTGGAATAATCACCTCTACTGGCAAATTCCATTGATTTACACCGTCTGTCACTGACCCGTTGTTTATAATCGTTCCCGCTATTCCGTTAAGCAATAAATCAACAGTTGAGTTGGTGCTTTCGATGCGGGATATTCCATTGATTTTGACATTTCGTGATAATCCAGTACCTTGAGATGTGGTCGGTGAATATGAGTTAAATACCCCGATAGTTGAACTGTTTAAATCATTTATTGCCGCTGCAAAAACACCAAGTATCTGACCGTCTTTACTATCATTTTCGAGATAAATATCATCACCAAAAATGCCGCGCATTTTCGTTTTTAATGTATCTAAAATCACATCATAGGTCGGCGCACTTGCGCCATTTGAATCTATGGTTACGCCTAAAGTCATGTTTCACCCATTAAAAAACCACTCATTGAGCGGTTGTGATTGTTGTTTGTCCGTAGATGGTGTCTATGCTTGCCTGTATCGTTAAATGTCGCGTATCGGCATTTAGGTTGCTTGAATAGGCTGTTATTTGCGTCACGCCCTGCGTTCCCAAAATACGCATTTGCATAAGTTGGTCGTAAGTATCTTTTGTGTACTTTCCAATAACCCCAGTCAAATACGGTGTTCCATCTTGTGTATCAATGAACCATTCGCCAGACCATAACTTTAATCGCGTCAAAACCGCCTGACCCACACCCTCTGGAGTGTCATGATGAAAATCATTCAGGCTGCCACCAAAAATATAATCACCATCTGCATCTAATTTGCGATATTTCATTGTGGTTTTCCTGTGCTATTGTTTCCGCTTTGTACGCCACTATGTGTGTGGTTGTTAAAGCCAATACCACCCGAATTGACATCGCCATTTGCGGTTATGTTTCCAGTTGTTGTTTGCGAGCCATTAAAATTGCTTTGCGGTGCATTAACATTAAAACTTTGAGTATTGATATTTACCGTAGCCGCATTAAGATTGATAACGCCATGCCCAACCTCTGCAAATGTTGAGCCATCATCCGTGCGCACTTGAACGGAGTTTGTGCTGTAACCAGATATTTTTGTGGCTTGTGAAAACGTACCCATAATTGCAAAGCCATCGGATAAGTCATGAGTCCGTGACCACGCAGGAATATTCTTATATCCACCAGATTGCCACCACGTATCAATACAGCGTGATGCAAATACGATGAGACACTCATCACCCGCCTTAATTGGTACGGTCACAGTAAATCCGCCAGCACGCGGTACAATAATCGGTACATCTAATAACAATGGATAATCAACAGCGGATTGTTTGCCGTCTTGACCTGTAACAATGCCTTGTATTGCCAGTTGTGCTGTAATGGTTTGTTTGTTCGCATTGAAACTTTGAACAATTGCGGGCATCGCCGTCCAAAGCCCAGAAAGCAGATCACCATGCGCCGCATCTAATGCCGCCTCAAGCGTTTCATTATTTTCTAATACTGTTTGCATTATCTTGTCGAATATAAGTTATCACCGCCAGAGGTAGCACCGCCCTCCGATTGGGCAGGAATTGAATTTATTGCTTGCGCTGGAGGGTTTGAATTAACCCCCCAGCATAAAATATCTGTGTACCATTCATTTCCGCGCGTATCGCCTGTATGAGAAGCCATCATCACTTTGTATAACCCATCTGAGTTCCATGCGCCACGTTGAGCATTTTGTTTCGAGGCAACCTCCCCCTGTTGCAGTCCATCTGGATTGCTACCATATTTCCCTACTTGTGCTTGGTCATTTGTTGCTGTACTAAATAACAATTGCTGAATATCGTTGTTATTCAATTTAATGTACTTTCCCATCTTAATGTCAGGGTTGAGTAAAACCTTAACTTGAATGCCGCTTGTCGTTACTGTCGGCATTCCAATCATCCCCGTGTTTTGATTGACAACAATGTACTCTCTGATATTCTCTTGTTTTTCAGACAAAGGCAGGATGTGTAGGCTTCCATCTTCAATATGGGTTGAGCAATACGTCTTGTCACACAAAGCCTTGATGTACTTCATTGTCTTACCATACATGACATATCCACGAATATTTTTGAATTGGCTTGCATCGGGAAACTTAGGTGAATCACCTTTTTTTACTTCGTATTTCTCAGCGTCTTTTTGCAATCCATCTGCTATTGCTTGGGTATCTGCACCCGCTGGCACAGATTTATTCGTAACCGCCGCAGTGAGTGTTAACAGACCATCCGTTGCCAATACATGCAAATAGGTATCCGTTCCGTTTTCACGCCCATAAATAACTTGGAATGTCTGACCAGTGAACAGTAATTTCTCTTCACCACCATAGCCTACAAGTAATTGCACCGCTTGCTGGTCATCTTTGATTTTTGATAAAACATCTTTGGACGGGTTATAAACTTTAATGTCCAATGTCTTGGGGCGCGTAGTAAGGGCTTGAGACACTGAGAATGTCATTCGGGCATCGGATATAGATAGGAAATCCGTGTCGGATGTCTTTGTTACAAATCGAGCATTTCTAATCCACTGAGCAGTCATGTCACCACCATTTAACAGCCGCGATAACCGCCGCCAAACCATACAAATAAACTGCACCAATGCCGATATAAAACATCACTCGAACGCTTTTGTATTTTGCTATTGACTCAATCATTTTATTACCTCTGAATTCAAATTTAATGTTAAAATCCACTCAGTTCCTCTCGTTACTTGTTCTAACGGGTTGAAATAAAAAGCCCCGCACATCTGCTAAATGTCGGGGCTTTTGCTTTATTGATCAATCGCTTGTTGCTTAAAACGCCATTGCATAAGATTCTCTATGTTTTCTTTGCATAAATCACACGGTGAATTTGGTGCAAAAAAACCACCTATGAATGAGGCGGTTTGTTGAAATCAAAAAACCCCGCTTTCGGGCGGGGTTGGCTTAGTTCAACTCATCGTTTATCATTTTTGATATTATATTTCCGACTGCATCTATATATGAAGCCCTATCTCTCTTTGATAGACCGAGTTTGTCGTATGCTTTATCAAGCCTCGCAGCTGTTGCCCCATCCTCAAAATACTGCGTCTGTGGAAACCCCATTGTTCTTACTGCTGAGTCATCTATTCCTTTCGCCCCTATGTCAATATAAGTGCAAACATACTGATTTTTTGACTCTGCGTAACATTTATCAACTGTGTCCGCAGCGCCTAAAATACCATATTGTTGGTACACGGTTACAAATATTCTTGCGGCTGATTTTGCATCAACAACAACATCATCAACATCACGGGCATACACATTGCACGATAAAAACATTATGACCAAATAAAGAATTTACGCATAAACCATCCTTTTAAAATGGGATTTCACATATCACACTTATTTAAAAGAACAAATAGCGTTAAGCGCTAACTCTCCAAAAGTATCTGGAATAACTTCTTCGTATGTAACTGTATTATCGCTTGCTATTTCTTTTGTTTCTCCAGATAAAGTAACAAACCTTCCTGTTCCTATAGCCAGAGTTCGATTTTTGCAATTGTAAAAATATTTTTCAATTGTCAATTTTCTCTTAAGTTCTTTATATTTTTCCACTGGCGTGACAAATTTCACCCAAGCAGAAGAGTTCGTTTTTGTTTGACTGTCAAAATACGCATCCTCCCCGCTATTGGTGGTCGCAATAAATACCCACCGATCAGTTAAATCTTGAGTTTGTGCAAACCCAATAGAAACAAACAAAACGAGAAGAGCAGATAATAAAAATTTAATCATATTCATTTTAACCGCCATTTAATTCAATAATTCGTTCGCGCGTCATTTGAGTATCGCAGTCAAAGTCCGTAATTTTCTTTTCAAAATCCTCTTTACTTATCGGAAATGATACTGGTTTATTTTTTGAACCATTTGGTTCACCGCATTTCTGTTTTTTTTGTATTACCCATGCACGCTGATCATCTAAAAGCGCAGCCTGAACATCTGGAGCAAATTTTTTCCATAAATTATTGATTTCTTCACGAACTAATTTGTTCTCTTTAATCGATTCAGTATATTGCTCTTTCAATTGAGCCATTTCTGATTGAGATGTGGATAGTTCTTGCTGCGCTTGATTTGAGTGAATATTTGCAATCCGATTCTTATCGTCTGATGTAACTTTTCTTACGAATCCAAGTATATCTTGATTTCCATTGGGCGAAGTATATGAAAGTTTATAAGATGTCTTATCAGTATTCCAAACTTTGCGTAAAGTCGAAATCGCATTATCTTTATCAATCAAATTTATTGTTTCGTTCGATAAATCAATATCACCAAGCGAAAATTGTAAAGGAGCGTCTCCATACAACATAATCAATCTTGAGTTGTCATAATCAATTGTGACTGTCTCATTTCCTGTTGTCCAAACAGCAGAAACACTCCTCATTAAATCCTCTTTCTGATTTGTTTGATTTGGCTGCTGCACTTGCTCTGGTTGCTGTAATGCTGACTTTGGTTTTTCTGTGCACGCTTGAACGAAACAAGCCAGTAAAATTAAAATTGATAGCGACTTACGCATAAAACCTCATTTTAGGATAAATTTTGGATTCATCATATCAAAACTTAACTTAAGTCGCAACTTTTTGTCGGTGCTTTACTGTTGTTCTGTATTGATGTCGTTGGTTTGCCATCGCTACCGCACTTCCTGTCAATCTCGCGGCTTCACTCGCATCTGATACACCGTTTACCGTAATGTTATTGGTGTAACTAACGTTATTGGTTTGCGCACCACTCAGGTTTGAAGGATTTACACCAAGGGGATATGAATTTCTTTTTAACATTTCAACAACGTTTCGCGTTGTTTTTGCGTTGGCATGATTATTTGCAACTCCCTCATAATAACTTTGACCTTGTTTGATAAATCGAGTGCCAAATTTATCTTTAACAGACATGTTTTGAGAAACACCTACAGATGCCCATTTTTTTGCCATCGCATCTTGAGCCTGACTTATTGATGCTTTACCAGCTATAAAAAGCTTTACAACATCAGGGAGACCGGCGTAGAAGAGTTTGTTTTGATTTTCTTCGGTAAAAATACTTTTTTCATTTAAACCCGCCTTTTTCATATCCTCAATTAATGTGCCACGAATCCACTGACCTTTACCAACAGCGTTAAACTCTTTGTTTTTTTGCCGCTCTAATATTTCACCAAAAGTCATTGCAGTTAGGTTTTCTTTTCCGGATTTATATCCACGTGCAGAACCATAATTGACGGAGTTATACCCGCCTTCTCCGCTACCAACCGCATCAAATAAACTTTTGATACCACGGCCGGCACTCCTAATAAACTTACCAGCGCGATACCCTGCACCCTGTGGCTCTTGCGATGGTTGATTGCTTGCGTAGTCATTCGTCACTGTCATTGTGCCGCGCTTGAGTATCTCACGTGCCTCATCACGACGCTTAATATCACCCTCTAAATCATGCTCAAGTTGTGCGAGTTTGGCACGTTGCTCTTTGGCACTTTGTAAGTTTGATTCGGTTGGTATCGCCTCAAGCACTTTAATCGCCGCTTTCTGTTTTGCGATTAAGATGTTTTTCGCAATAATGTAATCGGTGGCATGTGATTCTTGCAGTGAGTATTTGCCACGCTCTTCATCGGTTAATGCACGGGTGTAGGTTTGCCGATTCCCTGCTTTGGTTTCACGGTAATACTCGGCTTTCTGCTCATCGGTCATGTTCGCCGTAGGGTCACTCTCACCATGCAAACCTTTTAAAAAGTCCTGCTTGGCTTCTGCCCACGATTTATAGTTACCAAGCAATTCGAGTATCTTTTGGCTAACATAGTTCACCTCATCGCCTGCGGCATGGATTAGTTTAGACAATCCTTTCCAGTCAAACGAGATGCCAATATCCCCGCTCCATTTTGCATAAGCGGCTATCAGTGCGCCAATAATTGCCACAATCGCCATCACAAGCCAAAGAACAGGTGAGGCCGCAAGCGTAAATGCGGTTGTTGCCAACGATGCCACGCCCATTGCAACACCCAACCCAATCGCCGCCGCAGACAATGCCGCTAAACCAACCGCAATAGCCTGTACGGTTTTGGGGTTCTTTTGCATCCAGTCAGTAATCCGATTGAGCACGGGCATGACTTTTATAGCCAATATCGAACCCGCAATCTGAAATTGCTCTTGTACCCCTCGCAATGAGTTGTCAAAGTCTTTTGAGGCTTGCTCTGCTTGATTAACATCAAGCCCCATGGCTTTTAGTTGCGCACGATACTCATCTTGGTGTTTTCTGAACTCGGCAGGATTGCTACGCATTGCCATCATGGTACGCTCACTAATACCCATTGCTTGTGCGTACTGTGCCGCCATATAGTAGGGCATCTTAGCAAATTGGTCTGCAAGGTCAGGCATCATTTCAGCCACGCCTTTAAGTTGACCTTTCGCATCACGTGTTTGCACACCGATGGACTGCAACAAACCCTCTTCACCTGGATTTTGTCGCATCTTTTGCGCCAATGCTTCAAGGCTCTGTGTGGCATCGTCTGCATCACCACCCATCTTTGAGATAGACGAACCAAAGGCTTTAATGTCCGCGCCCTCACCAACACCGCGCTTTTGAGCGTAGTACAGTCCTTCGTACTCTTTAGCCACAGCCTGTATGCCCATCACCCAACCTGTGAGTGCCGCACCCATAGCCGTAACACCAGCCACAAACTCTTTGGACAATACGAGGTTTGACTTACCTACGCTTTCGTTGTTTTTCTTGATTTCATCCGAAGCCTTTTTATGCGTGTCAGCATTGCCTTTATTGGCTTTGTCGATGTCGGCCGCAGACTTTTGGACGTTCTGCTTGTTCTTGTTGAGGTCTTTCTCTGATTGTTTTAGTGTCTCAGGATTGACAGCAATACCAATGTCAACCAGAAAAGATTCGATGATATTTAACATTCTTGACCTCAATATCTCACATATAAGTGTGATGTAATTCCTAAATCTTCGTAAGTTGGCTGCTGATGCCCGTTGATTAAATCCGATGTGACATACATTTCAAAGCCTAATTTCATGTATGAGTATGGCTCTAACAAGTCCACGCCTGTTACCATAGGCATCGCAGTTATCAGCGCATTGCCACGACTATCCAATAAATCAATGAAGTAATTCGTTCCACGCCATAAAACACGTAACCCATAAGTTACACCGTTAATAGAGGTTTTCAGTATTTGGGATTGCGCGCTCAACGGTATTTCATAGTAGGTCATTTCTGATTCCTTTCGACATACTCACGCATTAAAATATCGTTGTCTTCATTCACTGCAATTGCATCATTCATTCGGCGGATGTCTTCAATATGAATCGTTCCGTCAATCAAACTCTCATATCGACACATGCCTTTAATGACTGGCTTATACATCCAGTCTAAATCGCTTGGGAGTTTTCGCCATTCAATTCCTGTGGAATCTTCAATGTAGCGGCGTTCATAGCCGCTTTCGGAAAAAAAGTGGCAAAATTCTCTTTCAAACTTTCGCCAACCAATTTCAGCATTGTTACAAGGTCAATATCGTCAAACGCCAAAACGCCCGATACCATTACGGACACATAATCGCCCTTGTCATTCTTGCGCCACACACATGATAGTGCTCGATTAAAAATGTCGTTGCGCTCGTTGTCCGTCATTTGAGCCAATGTCTGAGCCATTGGGCTTGACACCGCCATAACCGCAGATGCCCCATCCATGCCGCTTGTGATTACTGGAGCAAGTGCCGATACAAACGGCGAGATAAGGCTTAACAAATTTGCTTGCGCAAACACATCTAATTTATCGATGCGATATGTTTTTTCATTGATGGTTTTTTCAATCATTTTTAAATTCCAGTTGGTGTTCCATTTTGTGCGACAGGCTGCACACTGCCAATATTTGCAGGGGATGCCGTTGCGCTTGGGCTTGATTGTGTATCAGACGGTAAAGAGATTATCTCTGTGCTAACGATAATAATTTCTTGAAACACACAATCTAAAATAAGGGCGTTTTCTGTCTCAATGTTCGTTGTGGTCGATAATGACTTGATTAGCATGTTTCGGTAAAAACGCTTCCCTGTATTTATCATCAAAGGGATGCGTGACGATTGAAGGACAAGCAATGCCTGATAAACAGCGTTTACTTCACTTCCAAGTACATAACCCATCATCTCACCGATGCGCCACTGTTTGTTCGTTCCACAATTAGTCCAGCCGACTTTCATTCTTAGTTCTTTTGGCAGTGCATAAGCGTGGTCGCTTATGGCTGCGCCTTGTATCACTGGATGTTGTGTGATTTGTAAAGCGTCAGTGTGAGCCTCTTCAATCGTCACGCTTGGGATGACCCCCATAATGCTACGCCGCCCAAACAGCATAACATTGGCTACTGCACCCAAAGCATCACCAACGCCACCCATTAAATCAAAGGACGGTATGTTTTGAAGATTGTAGCCAAGAGGTATGCTCATCAGTAAGTTCCCAAAACTTGAGAAATTTCAATACAATCAAACGACCATTCGATTGAACCGCCATCTTTTTTATAGCCGTGGTCACTAAGTTTCTTGAATGCCGCATTGGATGCGGTAATCACATCACCTGATGCAATCATACGAATATAAAACGACCCTTTACCCCATGTTGATGATGAGCGTGATTGGCGATTGTATTCGTCTTGCAAGGCTTTGTTCATGGGCGATGTTTGCAACAATCGAACTGTAATAGAGCCTGAGCGGTCAGCATGTAATGAGTGCATACCACCACCATCTGCGCCGATTGTCATGGTGTTTTTATCGCCATTGCGAGAAATTGAAATGCCCTCTTCGTTTACATTCGCTCCAGAACCATACCCAAGATTAAACGCCTGACCGAGGTCATTGGTATAGGTGGCTGTGACATCAATAAATGAATATGTTTTTCCTGCCATTTTGAATCCTTAAATAAAAAAACCCCTATCAATTCGATAGGGGTTAGTTTTAAAATTTGGTATTAGTTGTTAACTTGAACCACTACATCCACATGATGAATTGCGCCAGCCAATTTAATTGCACACTGAATAACAGGGGCTTTACGGGCAGAGCGTTCGGATTGGATTTGAGAATCGACACTTGGCGCGTAGAAGTAATAACCCGTATCCAAGTAATCGCCAGTTTTCAATCCACCAAACTCCGAGCCATTCCATTGACCATGCGCAACCAATCCATTGGTTCGAGCCTGTTCAGCAACCACGGTCATTGAGGCAATCAACGATGTCACGCCAGCATCGGTTTGTTGCACTTTTGGATAAAGCAATAACAAATTCCAAACTTGAGTTTGCAAGGCATTTTGCAACCAATCTGTTCCATGAATCGTATCGAACCATTCACCAGAAGCCATCACGCCATGCTGCAAGATAGATGTATCATTGTTGTATTGAACAAAGACGTTGCAGTTTTTGGCGGCCAATGAGGCGGCTTGTGTTTCGGTCAACGTCTCCGCTTGAACCAAAGGCTCGTTTTTAAACATCAAAGTCAACGTGGTTTGAGAGCCATTAAAATTCACCGTGGCCGCACGACCAAACATAGACATTGAAGCGTATGGATTAAAACTGGAGTACTGAACAAAGGTTCGTGTAATTCCCAAGGCTTTAAGTTTTGAACACACGTCAGTGGTCACGGACTGGCTTAATACACCACTGTCTTGTGTTGTTAAGCCAAAAGTGAAAGCACCGGCAGATTCAATAAACGAAGCCACAGCCACAGCATCATCGGTTGCAAGCGTATTGGCAAATTGCAGGTTATAGAAAGCATTAGACATTCCAACAAAGCGTGTTGCCGCCTGTAAGGGGGTTTCAGCCGCATAGCCAGACGTAATAGAAACCGCTTTAGACGCAGACAATCCAAGTGCCTGTGCAAGACCTGTATCAGTGCCACCAACCGAGAAGTAACCAATCGTGGCGGTTTCCCCCGTTGATGTTGTCGTCACCTCAAAGCGTGAATAAACACTATTCCAAATAACAGTCGCACTGCCATTTATCGCAGCGGTCAAGATTGATGCAACCGCATTCAAATTGGTTGCTGAACTGAAATTTATATTAGACAGATTAACCGCACTACCATTGATGGTCACTTGTAACGCGCCATTGGTAATGCCCGTAAAATTGGTCAACGCCTGCTTAGCAGCCGAAAGAGTTTCGCCCTGTAGTGTGGCCGCTGTCGCTGACAATGCCCATCGCCCAATCATCAAGGATTGTGGTTTAGGGCTTTGAGCGAAAAACGATTGTGCCGCCAAATACTCTGGCGCGGTTGTGCCGAAGTCTGACGCAACGGCAGTGCTTGACGTGTAAGTACGATAACCCTCCGCCATGCTCAATACTGCGCTTGACCCTAACAATAAACAGTTACTAAAGTTGCGAATTTGCGCGAGTTTGGCTTGCAATGAGATTTGTACATTAACAACGTTTGACACGGATAATTGATTAGATACAGCCATGTTTAATCCTTATGAAAAAACCGCCACAGGGGCGGTTAAAATGTTTTGAATCGGATAGGTTCGGTCTATGCGGATATTGAAATACATTCGTATGTCATAACGCCTTTGCCATTGGTCATTGATTAAATCAGCGGAAATGGTTATATCAGTGCACTCAACAAGTCCTATACCTTGCGCTCGCATGGTTTCTGTGTTTTGAGGAATTCCCACGCCATCAATAAAAGACTGCGCTTTCTCAAGCCCATTATTGCCATAGAACGAAAACACAAAGGAAACGCCATCATGTCGGGTAAGTGTGTCTGTATCGTCTGGGGAGTGCGTAATGCTTGGCTCATTTTTTTTTATCGAATCAACGCCAAACGCCACCCAATCCACACCAACCTCTGGCATAGTTGGGATGATGTTTTGCCATCGAGGACGCACCAGTTTTTTATCAAGCCCAGTAATGCCGACCACTAAATCGTGCATCTTTGACAAGATTTGCGCTTGTGTGTCAGCGGGGTTGGTTTGTGATACATAACCACCAGTGGAGGATGTATTCATCGCACACCCCCGCCAACCGGCTTGATTTGGCATGTCACAACATAAAAACCTTGACCGAAGTTTTTATAGTCCTGCACGTTGTTGACAAGATAGATATTTCCTTGCCATTTCACCTCATCGGCAAGATAAGTAGTCTCGCCGTTTAGTGTTGCTGCTCCATCCTGCAACTCAAACATCGTGGTAATGCTCAATCCACCCGATACATACGCGCCATCACGAACAAGGTTTAGGATATTGCCACCGCTTGCGGTAAATATACCCTCGAACGGTATTTCCTCAATGGTTTCAGTTGCCACACCATCATCGCCAATGGATTGAAGCCTGCGAATGCACACCGCTTCATCGGTGAACTCTGGACTTTCTATCACATCTGAGAAATCTAATAACGCCATATTACTTACCCTTATCAACTACGACAGAAGTTATCGACTTGCGATATTCGCCTGTATTAATAAGCGGCTTCCATTGAGATATTGAATAAGTCCCAGCCGCTTTTTGTTTTTTAACATTACGTTTGCGGCTCGCATTGCTCCGCTCGCGCTGTTTAATAGTCGACAGAGAAAGTTCAGGACTTAATCCATCAGCAATGAGTTTCTTAACGCTTCCAGATGCGACTTCGCCGGCGGCATCAAAATAACCAATGGCATCATCAATATTTCCGCTTTTCAGAACAGACTTCGCGCCTTTTTCTAAACACTTTGCCACTTCATCTTTAGCCGCCTTAACGCCAACACGCAGATGATCGCGCGCTGGTATGTTTTGTGAGGGCGAACCAAATTCATTTAGATAGCCAATTTGCGCATTGTTTATTTTGCCGTCTTTTCGTTGCGCCTTATCTTCTGGAACGCCAACCAACACACGCTTATTCGCCAACTCAGTAAGTGTTTCTTTTAATTGTTTCCAGCCGCTGTCGTCATGTTTAACACTCATAACTGCACCACGCTATCTGAGTATGCAAAAGACCGTAGCAATTGATAAAACTGAGCGCCATATTTGCTCATATTCCAAAACGGTTGATTCTGAAACTGCGTGGCGGATGTGTCGTAAGAAGCCGATACACCACCCCCAGATTTAGATGCAATAATGCCGTTATTTGCGCCACCGCCCGATTTAACTACGTTGCCACCTCTTGTAAACACAATCGGGTCACCAATGCGAACATAGACGTAATGCGCTACCCACAAAGATGCACCAAGCGTGAACATATTTCCCCACTTTCTCAAGCGGGGAAAGCCGTTCGCAATGTCAATGTATGGTTGGATATACTGCGTACCCACATCAGCAAACTCAGGCATTAAACCGACAAATGATTCAATCGTTAAATCGGGTGGCATAATTAGCCCCCGCGCTTTTTACGTGGCGCAGGCTCTACCGTTGGCTCGTTCTCGATGGTTGCATCTTCGTCGCAATCTTCGTCGCAATCTTGCGCGGTTTCTACCGTTGGCTTTTTAGCGTCTGTAAATTCATCAATAAACCACTTGTGCTTTTTGTAGATTTCGTCTTCAATGGTGTGTGTACCAACCTCAATTACACGTGTACCCTCAGGCAAGACCAAATTAAAGCGTTGAATAACATTGATCTCCATGATTACACCCCATCAACGTAAGCAATAGCCTCTGGGCGTACCACTTCAAGCGCACCCACTTTGCCGTAGTAAGATACTTTCTGATACAAGCCGTCTGGTTGAGGCGCAAGGAATGCCAAGTCTGTATATGGCAAGCGTGCTACGCCATAATCTTTGCGATAAACAACCATACGGTCTTTGCCGCCAACACCTGCGCCAGTCAGCCATTTGCTTGCATAGATTTCAATATTCATGCCGCCATTTGCTTTGGCAATGTTGTTTTCCAACACATAGGACAAAATTGAGGTATTGCCAGCATTTGACACGGGTTGCAATAACTTACCAAACGCAGCAGGGGATACCAAAATTCGGTTTGCTGGCAATGCAAAACCAGTGCTTGACCATTGCGCCGTCAAAGCCGCGTTGATGTCCGCAAGAATTTCCGCAGGTGTTTTGCTTGCCCATGTAGATGAACCGCTTGCGCCATTGGCTGCATTTGAAACGGTAACGGTTGCGTTATTGTGCAAACCCGTAGAACTGATTGACGCATCGCCTTTATAGGCAAGGTTGTCCATATCCATGTTCCACTTGAGATTCAAGCCTTGCAATTTGTCTGAATCAATTGGACGGTTCAATCGAATTGATTGCTCCAACTCCACGATTGACCAAGAGATTTGAGCTGCCCACAAGCCTAATGGCGTAGATTTTTTCTCAATATCCACCATGATGTTTGATTCTGCTGTGGTGTTTTTGCCAGCCCATGAAATACCGTTCGAATTTGAGCCACCAGCATTTGCAAACTTACTCAAAGTGAATGATGTGAATTCATCACCGATGGTAACGTCTTTACGTACATCCACGTCGCGCGACCATTGGCAGTCAACTAATGGCAAATGAATTTCAGGGTCTAAACGCTCCAATTCGCCAATCAGAAATGCGCCCGTGCTATCGACTGTTGCTTTATCAAATGTATACATCTGTTTTTCCTTATAAAAAAAAGCCGCATTGCGCGGCTTTGTTTATTTGTTTGATTTTGTTTTAGACGTTGAAACGAATCTCAACATTGCCTGAAGCGTCTGCACTGCCTTCAAAGAAGCACAAAGGAATAGCAGTACCCGATGCAGCGCCTACGCCTGTACCTGAGTTCTTAACCGCTGTACCTTTGGTTGCAGTTGCAACATCAGCAGTAGGAATAGACACAGTCATATAACCGCTAACCATGATGTCTACCAATTTGTTAGCAGAGATTACTGTGCCATCGCTATCGACAGCGGTTGGTTGAGACGGATAAGGACGGACTAAAAATCCGTAAACCGTATCACTTGCGCCAGCAGGCGCTACCGTGCCATCTGTTTGAATGGCAACAGGTAAGCCATAAGAGGCAGCAGGATTACCTGTGAATACTTCTTGCTTGATTTTTGAATCATTGATGCGTGATACTGCGCCAGCAATACCAGCAGGCATACGATATAAATATGCAGTCATTGTTTGTTACTCCATAAAAAAAGCCCTCTTATCGAGGGCTTGTAGTGGTTTAGGGATTGGGTTACTTATTTTTCCAAAATTCTGCGAATGCTGTGTTTTGCGCTTTCGTGTCCAATTTGTTGAACGAATGTTTCGCATCACCTGTACGCTTGTTATTGTTTTTAGCAGACATTTCACGGGCGGTTTGATTGAACAAAATCGCCGCTGCATCGCATGTCATTTTTGGCACATTAGGCGTACCGCCAGCAATGCCTTTAATCACATCGGCACTATCGCCAACTTTCAACGCACGACCAAGAACCTGTTTTCGTACTTGACACATTGAATCAATCGTTTTAGACCGTTTGGCTTTGGCATCGAACGTAGGCATACGGAAGCCCGAACTAATGATTTCAGCCTTTGAGCGCAAGTCTTGCCATGAGCGCAACAATGAAACTGAATCGCCTGTTTTAGCGCCTTGTTCGATGTCATAATTACCTTCTGGAGGCGTTTCTAAATCATCATCACCAGTAGATTCTGTATCATCTATATTGCCGTAATCTTCTTGATCGTCTAATTCTTCGTCATCATCGGTAGTGCTACCCTCTAACTTATCCAAGCGATTAGAGAGCGCTTCCAAAATAGCAATGATTTTTTCCATAGGGTCTGTATCTTCATCATCGTCCACAGTTGGTTCTGTCGGTAGTTTGACATCATCCGATTTTGCACCGTTTAAATTGATGTTGATGGTGTGACCTTTTTCGGTTTCATCATCGTCTTTGGTGGGTACATCTTCACCTTCTGGAATTTGATTAACCAATTCATTAACTGTGTTTTCATCGCCAAACGCTAAGGCACGTTTTAACTTATCGCCCCAACTTAATTTTTTCTTCATCTTTGAATCTCCAATTTTGCATGAGTTACCGCATCGCCCCGATTTAACTAAGGCAACGTGATTTCCCACAATGTTGAATTGACGCCCTCGACCATTTTCAATTTGTTCGTACTCGGCGTCATATCCGCACGAAACTTCACGCAGCCCACCATCAACTAACTTAATGGCTTTTGCGTCCTGAACTATTAAATCAGCGAATAACTTGTCTTCATCCGCATCCTTTCCTCTGCGCACGTTTTGCACCACACCAACTGATAACTCTTTCCAATTCTCAGGGTTAACCTCTAAATCATCTGGGTGATCAATCGTGATGGGTTTGCCCTCGAAACTGGCGATGGTCTTTTCATCGAACACATCTTCGGCATCACGGGTTACTCGGACAATGCCGCGCTCATCCCCAGACAATCCGATTTCATGCTCTGCGTAAAGCATTTCACCAGTACGAGCAATAGGCACGTTTTTACAAATTAAAAAGCCCTCTGGCGTGAGGGCTCTTGTATCGCCAATATTGACGGTTGTGTAAAATCGCATGGTTATTTACTCAATCGTTTGTGAATCTTCGCATGCTCTTTCGCCATGTGTAAATGGTGCGCTTTAGTCACGCCTGATGTATGCGCCGCTGCACGCGTATGTGCTTCATGTGCTCGTTTATGCGCCGCCGCAGTGCCAACACGATTAGCATGTCGAGTGTGTTTCTCTGCACCACCTGACTTTCCTTTGGCAAACTGATTGCCACGGAACGGATGCCCAGGGAAATCACCATCGCCCGTAGGCTTGCCACATAATTTACTGTACAACTCGTCTAAATTGCTCATATTGTTGTCCTTTGTTGGTTCATCATCGAAATTTTTCCAATCGCCAGTTTTGTCATAATGGGTACATTCGAGGAAATCGCCCAATAAATCATTCTCTTTTGCGTCCATAGTCTTTTCTGAAATTGGCTGTTTATATCTCCACACCGCAGGGTCAATGTAGGATTGAATTGCTACTGTGGGCGTGTTACCTAAATGACTTGATACAACTTTCGCCACATCCTTTTTCTTGCTTATTAAATCTTTCTCGGTTTTAACAGGCGGCGGCTTAACCATTTCTTTCAACGCCAACTGCGTACCCACCCACGTTCTAAAATCTTTCACTTTGAAATTAGTACCGCCATTGGCTTTGAAGTAATCACGAGTAGAAGCATCGCTTGCAGTAAATAACTTGCCCTCATCGCCAACCTGTTTTTTACGGTCAGTGATGTACTTTGCCATTGACTTATCGACTAATTGCTTTTTAATCGATACACCTTTTTTACCGATAAATTCAAAGTCAATCACATCACCTTTTACTTGGACATGCGAACCTTTAAGTGTGCTTGCGCCAAATGCCTGTACCTCTGCTTGTGTATTGGTTTCGCTTCCAATGCGAAAACCTGTTTGAGAAATGAGATAAGTAATCGCTGCCGCATCACGTACTTTATCTGGCTGATTTTTATCGAGCATGTCTTTTTTTGCAGAATCAGAAATCTTGTTCGCCACTTTGTTAAACTCTTTGAGCCGCGCAAACTTTTCGGCTGCTGCGCGTTCTGAATGCTCTGCACTGTACAAGTATTGGGTTCTACCCTTTGCGTCTTTGCCCACCACTTGCAAATCTGCTTTTTCATCGGTAGATAATCTAATTCCCGTCCACGCTGGCGGTACGCGTAATTTTTTTAACCGCTCAATCTGCGAATCGGTTGGCTTTTTATCGCCCTCCATTGTCCAGTGATGAGTTTTCTTCGATGCGCCACCACTACCAAATTCACCATTAGCCGAACGCGGGTGCTCTTCCTCTTTCCAATCCTTGTCCGTGAACCAATTTAATCCATTAATTCGTATTTTCATAATCTTAAAAAGGTAAACTAATCAAAGCTAAACACCTACAATTGGGAAAACACCCTGCATGTCCTGTCATACCATCTAATGTGGGCGGCTTATCCCACCTCACAAACTTGCCATTCTTTTTTCGGTGCGACTCACGCACAATCGGGTCATTTGCTGTTGACCATGTATAGCCGTCACTCCCTATTTTGACCGCACGAACTTGTGTCAACGCCGTACTCGCCTTGCTTGCTTCTGTGCGCGCTATGACCTGCGCACGCCCCTCTGATACGCTACCAGTGCGCATTATGAAGTCGATTAAATCGCTGGAGCGTGTGCCGTTTATCTTGGCTTCTATCACCTTATCGAGTACACGCTCCGCCGCTTCTCGCGGTATTGACTTGATTAAATCAACCTGACCATACAGAATGTCACGCATGGATGCACCAACATCCGTGCTGTGTATGATGCTGCGCATTTCCTTACTCATCTCTTGCGAGATATTGACCCAATAGGCTTTATCAGACTTATAAACCCCCTCAACAAAATCACCAGCCACATCTTCTGCAAAGCCATGTATTTGCTCTGAGTAACTATCGAGTGCATTTATTAAATGCTTGATGAATGTTGGGTCGTTTGGGTTATACGTTGACTTGACTATTTTCTGTACTTGGTTTGCTACCGATACCAAGGCTTTCGAGTATTTTCGCCAAGCCCCCTTTGGGTCGGTCGGTGTTATCATCTTGACCCTGCGTACTCTGTCCAAGGTTTGGACTTGGTGCGGTTGGTACGTTTGCAGCATCTTCAATATCCTTATCAGTGATATTAGAAAATATCCCTGTAATTTCGCTGGATTGCTTGAGTTCTTTAAGCGCGACCGATTGCGATATTGTCCCCGCTGTTTCTAAACCAGAGACAGCCGTGGCTATAGTGCTCGCGTATTGACCGCGCTCAATATTAGACATTTGCCACAATGGGCGAAATTTAATTTTTGTTTCTTTTGGCAATGGCGAACCAAATAACGACCTCGATACGAAGTCGTATATTTGATTAACTGGAATTTGTAAATCGCGCACTTGCTCACGCGCCAAACCATCGTTGTATGTGCGTAAGTCCGATTCGCCACTTGAGTTCAATCCCGATGGTGGCTGGCCAAACAATCGAACCAATGGAATTTGTAAAGAACCCGAAACCTGTTCGCCCAATCGCGCTATAACATCAGGCAACCCAGAAAACGTGTATGTCTGTGTTTGAAAATCATCAGCACCATCAATAAGGGTTATTCCCTCATTGCTTTGGTATCGACGCATCATATCGACGTTTCTGACCAAGCCGTTTAAAGCCGTACCATCATCCATTGCGCCCAAGACATTTTCACGCAAACCCTCAACTTTGAACGTGCGTAAATGCGCCTTAAACACAAGTTGGCTCATGCCCTCGGTGGCTGAATCAAACGCCACCATCCTATCCCATAAGCGTTCTAATACTGACTGGCCGAAACCAAGTTCTAATGCTTTTTGTCGGCGCGGTAATTTGACACCATCAAATCGAATCAACCGTGTGTAATGTATCTTTTTGCCGTGCAGTGGCGAAAACGGCTCAACCACTGTATAAAACAAAGGCTCACCATATTGTGAGCCGTAATCTGTTACTTTTTCGGACGATAATTGCAAACCCCATCGGTCTATCACCTCAAGCCCTTTATACTGACCAACGCCAATAGTTTCAGGGTCTAAAGGCGTTTCCATGTCCTGACCGTCAATCAAATGTACTGCAATAGACGTACCATACAGACGCGACCACTTTAGTGCATCACACAAATGCACCCAGATAGACAAATCTGTTACGTGTTGTTGTATTTCTTGTGATTGCTCAGGAGTAATCTTGGATATAACGTCCACGCCTTCACGCGTCATATCCTCAGCCTTGGTGTCAATCGCCATTGCTGCAAGCCATGAACTACGATAAGCGTTTTCAAGAACAACACGATTGCGAGAGGTGAAATTAGTCGTATAGGTTGAGTTAGCCAGCATATTATCGGCATTGCTTAACCCAATGCGAGCCTCAAAGTTGCTGATACTATCCTTTGTTGGCAATCGGTTATGCCGCTTGTTTTTCATTCTCGCCATTAACTACATCCTTGCCCATACATTAGGGTCGCGCATTTCCATTAGATGATTGAATGCTCGGCTACAAGCATCTATCCTGTCGTCATACTTCCCGTTTGGAAACATGCGCATTTCATTGATTAACCCGTCATTCCATCCGCCACGTAACATAACAACATTGCCAACATTAACCTGAGAGGCAAATGGACTGGCGCGTGTTACCTTATCTCCAGTCTCTGGGCTGAATTTCACATTAAACCCTTGCAACATCTTTCCAAAGTAAACCGATTGAGATTTACCAGCCTGACCTGGGTCTTGCGGTATGCTGATGGCGCATCGTGACCCATCTAATGAAGCCGTATTTTTAATTGCCGCATCGCGTGAATCAGTCAGCAACTGGTCACATAAAATATCGGCAATGATGATGCGCCCATCCGCCAATCTTCCTATCTTTGCCCCAGCGGTATAGTCGCCATCGGTTGATGCTGCTAAGTCCCAACCGCGAACCCATTTGATAGGCTCTGTTGGTAGCGCATCAATAATGCCTATCTCTGTTGGTTTGAATATGCCGCCGTCTAAAGGGGCTGGAATCTGCTGATACTGACCTGCAAAGATATAAGGGCTTGCTTTTTCTAAACGCCTTAATTCCTGAATAGTGTGCTTGAACGCCCAAAGCGGTTCGCCGTCTTTATTGATAGCAGGTAAGCAAATATGTTCCCATTCCTCACCATTGCCACCATTGAGCAGCCATCCACTTAAATCATCCTCGTGCAGTCGTTGCATGATGATGATAATTGGCGTCTCTTTACTATTAAGACGGGATTCAATCGTGTTTTGAAACCAATCTTTGATATTTTGCCGCATCACCTCTGAGGTGGCTTCGTCTGCTTTATGTGGGTCATCAATAATGACAGCCCCACCAAAACCATCACGCAACTTGCCTGCACCAAAACCAGTAATTGCACCACCAGCACCAGCGGAGTACACAACCCCACCACTTATCGTTTTCCAGTGGTCTTTTGCGGTTGAACTTGCATCTATCAAAACATCAGGGAATAAGTCGTGATACCAATCACTACCAACCAAATCGCGGGTATTTGCAGCATTGTTGCTTGCTAACCGCGCTGAGTATGATGTATGGATAAACTCGCAATCAGGATTCTTTGCCAAAGACCACGCCATAAAATTAACTACGGCTATCTCTGTCTTTGAGTAACGCGGAGGAATGTTGATAATCAATCGCTTACATTCACCACTATGCACACGCATGAGCGCGTCACATATAACCTTATGATGCCAATTGTCCGTCCACTTAAATCCTCGCCGCATGAAAAAGGCATATCTGGTGAAGAAATGTAAATCATGTTTGGCTTCTATGCGTATCGCCAAATCATGCGCCGCATCTGTTGCCATTTAATACCTTTAATATTGACCCAACATCTTAAGCCTTGCTTTCTCATATTCTTCAATACTCACCTTGTCGGCTTTATCGTCGGTTGATTCGTTGATATTTTTAACCACTTCCTTATTAGCATTAAGCAATGCCACAGGAATTGCACTGGCTTCATTTGCCAATTTAATTTTGATAGCCACTTCTTTGAAATCACCCTCGTGACTATCTACAGATAATGTTTCAGCCTTTGCGTTAGCAAGTTTTGAAATGATTTTTGATGTCTTAGATTGATTGAGTGCTGCGCCTGTTAGATTGTCTGATATGGCTCTCAATTGAGCGGCATAACCCTGCGCGGTTATCTGCGCGGAAATCGGTAATTCATTTAACGCCTCTTCCGCTTTAACTATTTGATTTGCAACGGTTTTAATTTTTTCTGCCTGCGCGGAAACTCTCTCTCGGATTGTTGCTTCCCCAACACCATATTCTTTGGCAAGCGATCGTATGCTCTCTCCATCTACAACACGCCTTAATATCTCTTCCCATTGTGATGGTGTGAGTTTGGATGGTCTCGCCATAATGCTATATTCATAAAAAAAACCGACCAATTGGGTCGGCTGTCATTCAATCTCGAAAAGGGTTTAGCGGATTGTCGTCATTGTCACAACGCCGCTTACCGTATTGCTGCTCGAAGTAACCTATGAGCCATAATTTTTCACTGCTGTTTGCCAGTTTTGCTGGCTCAATCATGCCGATACCCTGCTCATGCCAAGCCTTGGCTCTCATCTTACGCATCGTCTCATCGTCCGCAGGGCTTCGTGTGTTTCTACCCAGTGCGCATTTTGGCTCTGTTGGCTTGTTACCCATGCGCTGTGGTGCATGCTGTTTTTTCTCTTGCGCTTGGTATTTTTGCATGAGAGCCAGCACGGGTAACATAGAGACACCTTGCCCCTCTATCCAATCAATCATTGATTCGGTGATTTCAATTATTTGGGGCATGGCTCAGGCATAAAAAAACCGCCCAACATTGAAGTGGGCGGTGTGTGATTTTGTAATGCGCGTTTCGCGTAAGCAGCAAAACCGCATTTGTTGTGATATTGCCAGTTTTAGCGATTTTTGGCAATATTTGTCACCCATTGAACATCAGAATGGTGGAAAAATAGCCCCATTCACGCACAATAATGATTTAATTCATCGCAATTTCTAACGGTTGCGCAACAACATCTTCATTTACATCACCGTGCAGCAATTGCATACGATGGCTCAAGTCTTGCAGAGCCAGCCTCATAGTTCCCATATCTTGTTGGATTTTTCGCGCATGCACCGCTTCTATGAGGTTGTGGTTTGTCGCATCAATAACAGTGGTTTGGTTTCCACGAATCACCAAAAGATAACGACCATCGTTTGTTGGGATGTTGAGCCTTGGTGTCCTTACATGTTCCCACTCGCCTGTCAAAGTCTCTACCTTGAAAAATGCACATGCTCGCTCGTATGATGCAGGCGTAAGGTTTTCGAGTTTGTTAAAACCTGCCGCATCAAATACCACGTTCCACATTGTTGAGTAACTTGCGCCTGATTCGTTTACTCGTTTAATGACCAATGACTTGATGTGTTGCTTTTGTTCTGGGGTGGCGGTTTTGGGTACTGTATATGATCCTGTTTTTCGAATTGAGGGTAGGACTTCATCAAATACCCAATCTTGAAACGCTATAGCACTTTCGAGTTTTGAGCCAAAAATCAAACGGTACAAATCAGGCTCTAAGATGGTGCGTAATTTTTGCTTCCCACCTGCGGTTTTAAGGATGCTGTATTTCACAGCCCCCTTGCAAAACTGCTTAACTGCAAGCAATGGCTTTGCATAGCCTAAAACTTTTGCCACATCAACAGCGACAAATTCAGGTGCATTTGGGTTATCCGAAACAACTCGGATTGATGAATTTTGAAAATTGAAAAGTTGAATAGAATTGTTCATTTTGAAACTCCACGTAGAAGATTTTCGGAAGCCCTTTCGATGGGGCGGACAGGTGTTCGAAACAAGTACGTGCCTTGCGCCTTACCCTCACGAGTAAAGCCACCTGTCCATTGAAAAATCTGTGGAGCAGTAAAACAAAACCGCATACGACGAGGTGTGCGGTTATTGCACGTAAGTGTTTCGAGCACTTAGTGCGAATATACACCCGAATTAAAACTTTGTCAAACCCAGTATTTATTTGACACTTTATATCTACCTCTAACCTCTGATACGGACTGTTTTTTGACTTTGTGTCGTTTCGCTAAAATAATCAGAATATTTTTTACCTGTTTTGCATCAAACACTGAACTCAAGCGTGGCAACCTCTCAAAAACCTCATAAGATGACAACGGCTCTCTACTGTTGCGCAACACAATCATCACCGCTTTTGTTAAATCGCCACGTTCATATTCATACATTTTTCCACCGACAAAATAAAATCACTTTGATACCGCTCAAGCCCAATCCGATTAAATCGCTCTTCAATCGTTTTTCGGCTATACAGGCGCATATTGAGCAAACACTCTCGATGAATATGCTCTATCGCTTGATGTGGCTTGTATCGAGTACCATCAACCATACCAACAGCAGTTAGAACAAAATATCTTCGGTCTATGTAGTCCATACGCTCTAATGCTGCGTGCGTGGCTCGATACAAATCCCAATCAACCAGCGGCGCGACTTCTCTTGGTTGAAACCTGCCAAGATTACATTTTGTGCCGTTTGGTCTATCGCCTTGCTCTTGCCAAAACCCGCGTCCGAAATTATCGAAAATTGTGTAGTAATCCATAAGACCCTTTTCGTTGTGTTATCATTCAATTGTCATTTGCAACACAACCGCACCACTAAAGCCGTCCGTTACCAGCGGGCGGTTTTTATTTGTCAGTCTTTTGATGCTAACCAAGCAATAAACGCACAAAAAGCCAACATCACCGAGTACATCAAAAAATTACCAACACCCTCATGATGAGCGTTTACAAAATCCCAAAAAGTCATATTCACCCCTTAATTCAAAATGCCAACCGCTATAATCTCTGATGTGTTTATCAGAATAGACTTTATGCAAGCAAATTTTTCATTCTTCACTTCGTCAAAAAATTTTCGCGCTTCTTCATCTGCGCATATCAAATTGAACGGCTCCAAGCCTTTAAGACAAATCCGTACTTCGCAATCTTCCATAATTACCCCTACTTTCTAACGAACAAAAGCCTAAATTCCCAACCACTCTCTACATGTTGGTTCTTCGCCCACTCTTGTGGGTCAATTTCATCGGTAAGCAATACCACCGCTTCGATTTTATTGCCACTACTATACAAAGCCAGCAATTTGTTATCATTTCTGGTATCGCCACACGCACGATTGCTTTTGGTATCAGGCACAAAAAACCCACAATGAGGGCATGTATCACCAAGCGACTGCTCTACTAAATTAAAAACAGGCTCGCACCAATGTTCAAATCTGCAATCTTTCATAATCACCCCCTAACTCACATCTACAATCAACCAATCGCCTTTGGTCTTGGTTCTGCCCCACCCCCAAACCTCAAGCACCCATCCCGCTTAACCGTACCACTTGGCAACGCGCTCATAAGCATTAACCAGCGCATTACGCCCTGTAGATCGCAGGTATTTACAAAGCAAATCGTCTGCTTCTATATGCGCCTTTTCACGATCTCCTTCTGAATGAGCCGCAATTTCTTTCATTTTTGCCACCGTATCGGCATAGTCCGTATTCATGTTTACTCCAAAAAAATATTTAAACCTCGTTACTATTGACGCAGGGCTATTTCCGTCCAAAAATTAACATTGCCGCGTCTCGTGAGTGCTCATTCGTGCGTTCTGTCCATCCAGTCAAACGTGCGAATTGTTGAGCATCCAACTTTGTTCGATTGTTCTTGGGCGCTACCAACTCATATTCAAAGCCGTGGTACTCACAGAACTCTTGCCAAATAGCGCAGTCTCGTTTAACAGAACCAACACCCTGCAACTTCTCACGCCCACCAGTAACCCACTTTCGCTTACGTGCGTCCTCGATGTAGATTTTCACGCCATAGGGATTTCTACCGTTTTTGCAATAGAAAAGCAGGTCATTCATCGCCTCAACAATGTTGTACGTCTTAACCTCGGATAGACAGCCATTGAATGAGCGTGCAAATCCTGTGTGAACGCCAGCATCAATGCCAATTAAAATATCAGCCATCCCATCCCTCACGGTTTTGTTTTTCCCATTCGTCTGATAGATTCATCAATACGAACATTGCTACAAACACAATGAATGCACCGATTCCGCTTGCGATATAAAGCCATGCGCTCATCACAACCCCCAATCTTTGCGCGTAATGCGCAGTAGTTCGTTAATCAATTTTTGTACCGCTTCGCTCATAAATTACTCCTTAAAAATTCCCAAGCATCCGATTCAAGCCTTACCCTTGAATCTTTGCCTCTGTGTTTTTCAACGCCATCAAGCCTGCGCTTGAATGCGTCCCCGTTTTCAATTCTTGTCTGCACCACCTTTGCGTACATGCTCAAATACAAAAATCGCGCAAACTCTTTGACCTCGCACGCATGGCGGTGTGCTTCGCTTGATGTGTCGGTCATAAAACACCTATCAATCCATTTTCAAACAACGCACCCATTGTTCTGCGGTGCGCTCTCATTTAATAACCGCTTTTTCTATTGGTACTCCGCGTCTAATTCTTTGTCCAACTAAATCCTGAGACACTCCTGTTCTTCGTTCAAATTCGGACAACGAGACTAAACCACCATCGCATGGCACAAGCCTATTATTCCTCCTATTATTTTGTTGAGTTGTTTGGTTTGCCCACCTGCAATTTGATTTTTCATAATCAGAATCAACATTAATTCTGTCGAGAGAATATCCCTCTGGTGGGTCACCCATATCATTGTGAAAAGCCTCGAAACTATCCATCCAATCTTTACAAATCGAAATACCTCTACCACCATAAAATTCATATTTAGGGTTATTTTTATTCAAACATCTTTGTTTCATGCCTATCCAAGTGTTATACGCCCTACTTATTGTCATTCCGTGCGTTCTTTTGTTTTTGCCCTTTTGCGCCGCAACATCCAAAAATAGACAACCACAACTTTTTGTATCCCCTCTTCGCAAAGAAACCGAACTTGATGTGTGGTTTTTCCCGCAATCACAAATACAATCCCAAAAAACATTTCCGCCAATTCGTTTATCTGACTCAGACAAAACAAGAAGCCGCCCAAACCTACGTCCAACTAAATTAATTTTTTTACCCATTTTGTTCTCCTAAATATCAACTCAACCTTTGACCGCAACGATCACTTAACCGCTCAATGCAAGCCGTGGCAATGGATTTCAACAACTCGGTACTGATGATGTTGTCGCGGGCTTTTAGGAGTCTTGGTAGTTCTTTATATTTGATTAGACAATCATCCCAATCAATTTCATGGAAAAATTCTTGACCGTCTCTGAATGTGACCAACCATCGGCGCATGTGCATGGGTTTTGGATGTTGTATTGATTGCTCCATTGCATTGAACTGCGCAATGTAGGCAAGTTTGAATTGCAAGGCTTGCTTGCCTGTAAATCCCATTGCTAACAATGTAAAGCCGTCACGGGTGAGGTTGTAGGCTGGTGATTTGATGGGTGCGCCACCGCTTGGATTTTCGCGCTCTACGACCGTCTCCTGAAAATTGAGGCGACGGAAATCATCATCACACTGGACGGCTAAGTTAGCAATCGCACGAACGATATTATCGTGTCGTTTTTCGAACACACGCGCGACCTCTAAACTGCTGGTGATTACTTGTTGATTAACGATTGAAACTGCGGGTGCGGACGCACTGATAGATAGATTTGTCATGGCTTTTGCTCCAATAAACAAGGTTTGATTTCCTCGTTCACCCCCTGCTAAAAGGGTGGGCGAGAACGTGCGGGTTAGCAGACCAGTAGCAAAAGAAACTGGCGCAATACCTTTCGATATTGCCCCGCACGCCTCACCCATAGATGAGCCATGCTGTAGACGCAAAAAAACCGCCAAACGATTGAAAGCGGTGCGTCCGCTTTTGCTATGTAGGCTGCTAAACCCAACTGCATCTGTGTATGCAGCACGGGCATTATGCACCAATCGGTTTATGTTGTCAAATTGATTGCTGTGGCTTGCCTGTGTTCCATGATTGCCGCATATTTGGCACGGCAATGTTGCAACTGCGCGTAGTAGTTTGGGGTTGCGGTAATTAGCCATCAGAAATCCACCTGTGTGTAACGGTCTTTGTACGCAGATTTGCTACCAAACCCCTTGCTTACTTGTTTTTGCGTTTCTTTTTTCACATGCCGTTGACCGTTCCACGTCACAAATCGGCAATACTGGGCTTCAAATGTCATGTTCAAAATTCCACGTTGTCCCGCACGGTATTTGTCAACGATGATTTCTGCGTGACCCTCAGCATTTGTGTTGTCGGCATCGTAATATTCGTCACGATGAATAAGTATGATGATGTCTGCATCCTGCTCAATCGCGCCACTATCGCGCAGGTCGGACATGTTCGGGCGTTTATCGTTGCGCTCGGTATTGCCTCGATTGAGTTGGTGCAGCAGGATAAGCACCACGCCTAAGTCTTTAGCCATTGCTTTGAGTTGTGCTGTCACCTCTCCAATTGCCTGCGCTCGTGTGCCGCCCTTGTCAGCCTTAATATTCATCAATCCGAGATAATCAATTACAACCACATCAAGTCCGTGCTTTCGCTTGTGTCGTTTGCAGGTTTGGCGAATTTGCGATGCGGACAAAAGCCCTCGGTCATCAACCCAAAAACTTTTGTTGGCATGGGCTTCGCCAAACTCGGTGAAACTTTGCCAGTAATCATCATTCTCAGCGTCATGCGAGCCTGTAAGCCATGTGGACGGCACAGCACCAACAGACGCACAACAACGGCGTGTAATCTCACGCTCACTCATTTCCATACTGAACATAAGCACCTTGAAGTTATCCGCCATAGGCAAAGCAAGGCTCGTAGCAAAAGCGGTTTTACCCATGCTCGGACGACCAGCGACGATCACAACATTGCCACGCTCAAAACCGCCGTTAAAAAACGCATCAACACTCGGCAAACCAGTTGGTACAAGGTTTTTATTGTCACCAAACTTTTTATTTTCAATGTCTGCAACCAAACGATGCACGCATTCAAGCGCGGTTAATGGCTCGGATGTTTTGCGTACCGAAATAATTTTTTCAACCGCTTCAATCAAAGCGTCAGCAACATCTTGAGCGCTACCATCTGAAAGATTGGCATTGCACTCATCAACTGCAATTCTAAGTGAGCGTTTAATAAATTTATCCTTGACAATCTGAGCATGGTTTTTCGTAAGTGCATGGCTCGAAACACTTGTAACAACCGAGTTCAGGTAAGGCATACCGCCCAACTCATCAATACGAGAACCCGCCTTATCCATGACCGAAATCACATCAAACGACTTGCCGCGCTCAGCCAAACCAAAAATGATTTTGGCAATTTTTTGATGCTTGTCGATGAAGAAATGCCCTGGCAAAATCACATCAACCACATCGTCGTAAGCCTTTGGAAACTGCATCAAGGCGCCCAAAACCGCATATTCAGATTCGATGTTGTACAAATCCAAAACCTGTAAATTGCTATCGTTCATGCTGTTAAATCCCTGTGGTATTTGTTCTCAAGACATTTTGCAAATGATGACGGCTGCATGAAAAAGTCAAGGTCTGCCAAAAACGGTGCACGCCCTGACACTTGCACCCGACCCGTGAGAAAATCAGAATCAGCGCAGACATCAAAAAACGAAGCCCACGCCCGCAATCCATCCGCTTGCGTTTGATAGCCAAAAGGCGCAACATCCAAGCGTGAGGCTTCTAACCATCTGGCTTTTAAGGCTCGCTTTCGCGAGTCGTTCAGAACTTTCAGCCTTGCACCAGCAGGAAAATGTTTGTGGTACACATCAACCAACTTGTCGTATGGGCAAACCAATGGCTCAGCGCGTTGAGCAGATTCGGATTTTTGTGTTTCGATTTTTTCATCCACCACATCCGCGTCATCACCAGATGACGATGTTTTTATATATTCTTTATCTGTATCTGTATCTGTATGGTTCAACGTCTGTTGAACGTCCGTTGAACGTTTGTTCGAGCGTTGCGCTGCGCTTGCCTTTCCAGCGTTCGATGCTTTCGTAGATTTAGCATTTACGGCTTCTAAATCTATTTCGACACGTCTGTGTTTCCATTCGGTTTCGGTAATTTCAAAGAACTCACTCAACGTTTCCTTAACGTTTTCCCACTCGTTTTCAGTAAGCCGCGCAACGGACGCTAAACGTTTGTTCAACGTTCGTTCATCTTTTGCTTTGAACGATTCACCGCGTTGCCAATAATTGAATATCAATAAAAGGTACGCGCCGTGTTCGATTGTTGAAAGATGAGCCGTATCTGCAAGATAATCAGCAACGTATAATTGAATGTAAGGTAACGCTGCCATCACACACCAAGCCTTTCAGCCAATTCATTAAGGGCGCGTTGTACCTCATCCGCCGTAGCATCAGGGTGTTGCGCCAACCATTCGCCTTTTAAGCGTTCATACTCTGCGTAGTTCCACATATCACGCCGCCATTTCTAACCACTGCGCGTACACTTCATTCGCGCTATCCGACCATTGCACGCCATGCTCAGCACCGAAAGCGTGTATTAAATTGATTAAATCGCTAAATTCGCGCTTGTTCATCACGCTTGTTGATTGCCCCAACACCACGAACCCTGTGCCGTGAATGTTTGGCACAACATCCAATGTTTTTAGTGATGCCGTGAAAACGTGTTTCCATTCCTCACGTGACAGATTGCGACCATGCCAAACCACTTGCTTTGCAACATCGTCCAAACACGCCCACAGCATTCGGTTTTGCTCTAATGAGCGCGTTTTAGGCTTGACCTCGACAATGTACCCATCGGGCGCGTGGCGAACCATCTGCACGGCTCTTTCGCGGTGTACTGGTGATGCAATAATCATCATTTGTTTGTCTGACATTACGCCACCTTAATGCTGTATTTGTTTTCGTGCCAAAATCCGCCAGAAATCGTTGCGTATGCGTTTTTTTGCTTAACATCCTCTACCAGAATACTCATGCCGATAGAGTTGGCTTTTTTCACAATCTCGTTCCATTTTGTAAAAATAAGCCAAGTTTTATCGACCTTTCCGCCACACGATGCGCGACCGCCAACGTTTACAAATCCAAACTTTTGCAACTTAATCAACGTATCAAGCAATTCAGTTTGAGCATAATGTCCAGCCTTGACCAATTGCTTATCGCGGGTCTCTATGTACTTCAATAGCGACTCATATTTTTTTCTGTCAAAGTCCATCACGCCACCTTATCTTGAACCAGCCAATACCGCGCAAATCGCTTACCATTTGCGTGTACTTTTTCGGTTAAAATGTTGTAATTCATACCGCGCAAATCGTAGATCCGCGCACCCAAGCGAAAACACCCAAACTTTTGAAGTGCATCCATTGGTGTGAGTGATCGACCTGTTTGCAGGTACTTTAAGATTTGATTGTTTTGTGCATCGGTTTTCATACAAACCTCACTTAATTGGCGAGGACGTCGCTTGGTAGTACAATTGAATTGCAGAACCTACCAGAACTGCATTCATTAACTTTTACAAGGACATCCCCATGGACTTTCAAACCATTTCCTACGCCCGTTCGGACGCTATTGATTCCGTTGCCTACGATGTCAACACAGGTACTCTGTACGTGCGCTTTCGCAGCAACCCCTATAAAACTTACAACTACTACAACGTACCCGAAACAACCTACGCAGAATTTATGACGTGGCACTCAATGGGTGAATATCTTGCTCGGTACATAAAGCCGTATTACTCTCGATAAAACGCTCCAACTCATCGACTAAACGCAATTCTTCCGTATGGTCGATAACCCAGTACAAACCTTCTGGCATTGGAACGTCTGCTTCCGATACATCCGTCACGCGACAACAGCCGATAGATGCCAAAGCCATGCTGATTTTTTCCAATGCGCTTTTTGCTTCGTCTTTATTCATCCCACAAATTCCCCGTTTTCTGGATTTACAAGCACCTTTCTGAAACTGGCGATAAAGCGTAATTGCAGTTTCAAGGTTTTCAAAAACATCACCTATATAAAGCGCGTGTTCTGTTGTAACCAAGTAAGGCAGTTGCTTTCTGATTGCCTTGCTTAACTTCTTACGTAGTTTTTTCTCTTTCATTCAACACCTCCTGTAACTTTGGTTAACTCATGCGCAACTGATTCAATGCTCATCGCCCGTGTTGCAATATGCGCAATAGCCTCATATGTTTTTCTATCAACGCAAGCCATATCAGCAGGTACAGCCATCCATCCAGCCTGATACAGCAAATAAAAAACATCCTCAACTTTCTCTTTTATTCGCGTAACCGTACTTTCAGAAACGCCGAGCGCAAACGCAATTGCAGCCTGCTTTTCATTGGCTTCCATGTGCTGCAAGAAGTCGGAACGGGCTTTCATTGCCTTTTCGCGTGGCGTAATGGATAATTCACTCATTGGCTCTGCTCCTGATTTTTCAAACCTTTAATAAAGGATTCCAAATGCCCGACACTTTCAATTTCGCCTGCCCGAAGTGCGGTTGTAAGCAATTCAAAACCAGCACCAAACCCAAGCAATTGAGTGAGTTCGTTGGCTCCGTCTGCGCTGGCTGTGGTCACACTATCAACAACAACGACATCGAGGCACTCAAGCAACAAGCAACTGATATTGCCAAATCCGCCGTTATCGATATGCTCAGAAAAGCGGGATTTAAGTAACTCGATTAACTCGAGTGTTTGCGCCGTTATGCGTGAAGCGTCAAAATTAATGGTGTATGAATACATGCCGTGCCTCTTTTAGTTTTAACCGTAAAATCTATTAATTTTTTTCCGAAAGAAAATCATGCTTGACCGCAACTACCAATTAGAACTACTAAAATTATTTAATGACGTGTACCCAAGCGCATATGAAACAATTAACTTTGACGACGATGATCGGTATCTACCCACCATTTGTTACCTCAAAGAACACGGACTTGTTAATATTGATATTCGGCAGTCCCTTGACGGACAATTTATGCTCTCGTATCCGACCATAACCGCCAAAGGAATGGACTTTTTGGCAGACGATGGCGGCTTGAGCGCGATACTGGGAACGGTTACAGTTAAATTTCACGAGGAAACCCTCCGACAATTGATTGCTGATAAGGTTCAAGCATCTGAACTACCTGTTGAAAGTAAGAAACGGGTGAATCTTGAATTGCAGAAACTCCCTGCGGAAGCCATAAAACACTTGACGCTTGAACTTCTAAGCAAGGGATTGGAGCAAACCCCTGCACTACTTCACATAATTGGTAAATTTGTAGGTCTTTAAGGTGATACGCCCATTCAAAAACCAACCAAGTGCTTGTTTCACCATTAATAGTCAGTGGGACACAGAATTTTTTAGGAGCAGACGAATTGCGAACCGCAACACAAATGCTTGATTGATTGGTACTCATGCCGCGCCCTCTTTGAGTTCGGTGTTTTGCTCTTGTTGGAGTTCAGGCTGTTTTCTTTCAAAAAGTTTTGAGATTGAAACACCTGTTTCATAATCAACACGCGCCCGCGCACCAGTCAATAGTTGACTGATGAATGATTGAGTGCAGTTGATTTCGCTTGCAATTTCGTGTTGCGGCATTACGCTATTCAATGCTCGCAATTTATCAATAATATTCATAGTATTTCTTTCGTAATGCAAATTAACCCAATCATATTACATTTGTAATGTTTTTGTCAATAGTTATTACCAAAGTTATTATGACAACTGTTATATTTAGATTATGAAAACACTATCAGAGCGTTTAAAGTACGCACGCAAAAAAGCGAAATTAAGTCAAAAAACCTTGGCTAAGGATGCGGGCATTTCGCAGAGTGCAATTGCTTTGCTCGAATCTGGCGCGCGCAGCGGTAGCGCGTCTATAGGAAATATTGCAAGCGCATTAGGCGTAGATGTTCGCTGGCTCACTGACGGTATCGGCACAGGTGAACCACGCCCGATGTCCGCGAAGGGTCATTCAAACGTTGCTTACATCCGACAGATTTATACTTATGACAGCGTGGACGAATTGCCCGATGACACAGTGCTTATCCCACAGATCGACCTAAAATTATCTGCTGGACACGGAAGAGACAACCCTGTGATAGACGAGAAAACACCTATTCCATTTATGGGTGACTGGATAAAACAACGCCGCATCAAACCAAAAGACGTTGTCATGATGAAAGTTGATGGCGATAGCATGGAGCCGAAATTATCCAACGGTCACAGCGTTTTAATCGACAAAAGCGATACACGCATACCGATGAATGGCGCGGTATTTGCCATTATCGTTAATGGTGAATGGATGGTTAAACGCTGCTCACAACGAATTGGCGGCGGCATCATAATCAAATCGGACAATCAAAATGGCGATTTTTTCAATGCGGAATTAGATGAAGAAGAGGCGCAAAAAGCAGGTGTGGAAATTGTAGGGCGTGTTCGCTATTCATCGGGGGATTTTGATTGAAACACCCTGCCCGCATCATCCTTGCGCTCATTATGGTGGTGCTGACGATGCACTACAGAAAGAATGTGGTGTATTGGTTTAAGAGGTATTTTAGGGGTGGGGTGTAACTGTGGTTTGTTATGGATTTTATAGGGGTAATTTTGATAACAATTAAAACCATCCATCGAATTAGTGAGCAAGGTAGAACCTCGCCTTTTTATTGCACCGCAAGCGATGGGCAAAAGTATTACGTAAAGGGATTGCATGCCAATCGTCAAAGCCAAGTAAATGAGTGGATATGTGGTCATTTAGCGATGGAATTTGGGTTGCCGATTCCACGCTTTTCATTATTATATATGGACGCAACACAATATGATTATTTGCCTATTGAACACAAATCCATTGGTATAGGCTATGCGTTTGGCTCTCAAGAACGCTTGGGACAATCATGGATTGAGCATCATCAATTGGCAAGGCTGCCGACAGAACTTAAGCGTGACATTCTTGTTTTTGACCGCTGGATAAATAACCTTGACAGGACTTTTGGAAATCCAAACATGATTATCAACAGCGATACTTTTGATACGTTTGTAATTGACCACAACCTCGCTTTTGATGAGACATTTAACCTCAATCAATTTTTAAATGTGCATATATTCGCATCAGAATGGAATAAAATTTGGCAATTATATACTTAACCGAACAAACAATTAAGCCAGCAGAAATGCTGGCTTTTTCATATTGTTTATATGACGTTTCACGCCGTATATATTTTGTTTATTTTTCGTTTATAATTCTATCGCAT
>Ga0316603_10000063_pt1 | contig 101546 bp, 92 predicted proteins | sample OWC_soil_day10_n_FD_207649 | JGI IMG/M metagenome (GOLD analysis project Ga0316603, IMG submission 207649) | Wetland soil microbial communities from Old Woman Creek delta, Ohio, United States - OWC_soil_day10_noCT | ecosystem: Environmental > Terrestrial > Soil > Wetlands | place: USA: Ohio...
TGTCCGGTTCGATGAGGGGGATGTGAAAACGGGGTTACGGCAAGGTTACTTGGGCACCGCCAGACGAAAGGGGCGGACAACAGACATACCAAGCCTAATGCTACCGCGTCACATCTCTACTCTACACTCTTCTGTCATTCCGCCTTCCTCAGTAAGAGCCTCCGTCATGATCAACCGCAACCAGGCCGACCATCCGACTCGAGTTGTCCATAACCGCCGTCGCGACCGCAAGAAAACCAGCCGCGCGAAGGGCTGGTAACTCTTCGGATACCGGTCGCGCCAGATGTCAGGCGGTTGGTCGGCCTTCTTTGGCGGGCACCGCGTAAGGCCAGGGGCCGCCGCGACGGCTCTTACAAAAACATGCCGCCGGATGCTTCGATACGTTGGCCATTGATCCAGCGATTGTCCTCAGAGAGCAAGGAGGCAATTGCTCCGCCAATATCGTCGGGCACGCCGGCGCGGCCCAAGGCAGTTTGTCCGCCGATAAAGGCATTCACCTGGGCGTTGTCGCGCACCAGGCCGCCGCCGAAATCGGTTTCGATGGCGCCCGGCGCCACCGTGTTTACGGTGATTCTGCGGCCGCCGAGTTCCTTGGCAAGATAGCGGCTCAGCACTTCGATCCCGCCTTTCATCGCGGCGTAAGCCGCATTGCCCGGCAGGGCAAAGCGGGTCAGGCCGCTGGAAAGATTGACGATGCGCCCGCCATCGGCGAGCAATGGCAGCAGGGCCTGCGTGAGGAAAAACGTGCCTTTTAGATGAACCTTCACCAGTTCGTCGAACTGTGCTTCGCTGGTTTCGGAGAAACTGGCGTGAATGCCGATGCCGGCATTGTTGACCAGATAGTCGAAGGTATCGCGCTGCCAATGGCGATGTAGGGTGTTGCGAAGCTGCTCGGCAAATGCGCAGAATGACTTGCTGTCGCCCACCTCAAGGTGCAATGCCACGGCTTTGCCGCCCGCTTGAATAATTTCGGCGACGACTGCCTCGGCTTCGGCGCGCCCGCCGCGGTAGGTCACGATGCTATCGACCGCCTTGCGGGCCAGGTGAAGGGCGGTATTCCTGCCCAGGCCGCGGCTGCCGCCGGTGATGAGGGCGATCTTTGTTTCCTTGCTGGGGTGAGTGATGGTGTTCATTTATTCCTCCTGCTGGGGATGACTTTGTCGGCGCCGGATTGGCTGAAGTGCTTCGGAAATCAGTGTATTGGACGATTTGAAGCCGATAAACCGGGCCAATCTGATTACACTGTTCATAAATTCAAACCAATGAGGTGAGCATGAATCCGATCGAAGCCATGCAGATTTATGTCCGCGTCGCAGAGCTCTCAAGCTTTACCCAAGCCGCCCAGAGCATGGGGCTGCCCAGGGCGAACATATCGACAGCCATCCAGCAGCTCGAATCCGAACTGGGCACACGGCTCCTGCACCGGACGACTCGCCGGGTCCATATGACACAGGACGGCCAGGTGTTCTACGAGCGTTGCAAGGATCTGCTGGCCGATACCGAGGAATTGCTGGGCCTGTTTCGCAACGACCAGACTGCGCTGCAGGGCCGACTGCGCGTCGATATGCCGAGCGCCGTGGCCAGGGACGTGGTGTTGCCGCATTTGCCCGAGTTCATGCAGACCTACCCGGAACTGGCGATTGAGCTTTCCAGTACCGACCGCCGCGTTGATCTGGTTCGGGAAGGCTTCGATTGCGTGCTGCGCGTCGGCCTGCTCGACGATGCCAGTCATATCGCCCGGCCGCTCGGTTACTACCCTCTGGTCAATTGCGCCAGTCCCGCCTACTGCAAGGCTTTCGGCCAGCCGCAACAGCTCGGTGAGTTGGCCAATCATCGCCTGATCCACTATGTTTCGACGTTGGGGGCGCGCCCCGGCGGCTTTGAATACCTCGACCCGGAGGCGTCCGGTACCGTCAGGTACATCGCGATGCCCGGCGCGCTCACGGTGAATAATTCCGACGCCTACTACGCGGCTTGCCTGGCCGGGCTCGGCATTATCCAGGCACCCGCGGCCAGTGTGCGGATGGCGCTGGGCAGCGGCCAACTCGTCGAGTTGATGCCGCAATACCGGGCCGCGCCGCTGCCGGTTTCCCTGATCTACGCCAACCGCCGCCACCAACCGCGCCGCGTTCGGGTCTTCATGGACTGGCTGGTCTCCATTGTTCAACCAAGGCTGGTCGCCTCAACGAGGCCGCTTGCTTCGTCCTCATGATGCCGTGGCTATGAAGTACGCGGTCAGGTTAGACAAACTCATTACGCCCTCTCTCCCTAGAAACACCGAGATCATGCCCGGATTCTGCTGGTAAACGACCCGGAATCCGGAGGTCGGGACAACAGACACCGGACTAGCGTCCCCGTCCTTCGTCCTCGGCTTTTTTCTTCTCTACTTCCGCCTTCCTTGCATTGGCTTTAGCGGCATTGGCCTTCGCTGCCTCGCCCTGCGCGGCCTCGGCCCGTGATGCTTCGGCATTTGCTGCTGCGGCCCTGGCGGCTTCGGCTTTCAGGGCGGCATCGGTTTTGGCGGCATTGGCCTGCGCCGCCTCGGCCCGTGATGCGTCGGCCTTGGCTGCTGCGGCCCTGGCGGCTTCGGCTTTCAGGGCGGCATCGGTTTTGGCGGCATTGGCCTGCGCCGCCTCGGCCCGTGATGCGTCGGCCTTGGCTGCTGCGGCCCTGGCGGCTTCGGCTTTCAGGGCGGCATCGGTTTTGGCGGCATTGGCCTGCGCCGCCTCGGCCCGTGATGCGTCGGCCTTGGCTGCTGCGGCCCTGGTGGCTTCGGCTTTCAGGGCGTCAGCTTTGGCGGCATTGGCCTGCGCCGCCTCGGCCCGGGATGCGTCGGCCTTAGCTGCTGCGGCCCTGGCGGCTTCGGTTTTCAGGGCGTCGGCTTTGGCGGCATTGGCCTGCGCGGCCTCGGCCCGTGATGCTTCGCCTTTGGCTGCTGCGGCCCTGGCGGCTTCGGCTTTCAGGGCGTCGGCTTTGGCGGCATTGGCCTGCGCGGCCTCGGCCCGGGATGCTTCGGCTTTGGCGGCTGAGGTCTTGGCCGCTTCGGCTTTCAGGGTGTTGGTTTTGGTTGCATCGGCCTGCGCGGCCTCGGCCCGCGATGCTTCGGCTTTGGCGGCTGAGGTCTTGGCGGCTTCGGCTTTCAGGGTGTTGGTTTTGGTTGCATCGGCCTGCGCCGCCTCGGCCCGCGATGCGTCGGCCTTGGCGGCTGCGGCTCTGGCGGCTTCGGCTTTCAGGGTGTTGGTTTTGGTTGCATCGGCCTGCGCGGCCTCGGCCCGGGATGCTTCGGCTTTGGCGGCTGAGGTCTTGGCCGCTTCGGCTTTCAGGGCGTTGGCTTTGGCGGCATCGGCCTGCGCGGCCTCGGCCCGTGATGCTTCGGCTTTGGCGGCATCCTCTTTCCCGGCTGCGCCCTTGGCGGCGTCGGCCTTGCGCGCCTCCGGCGACTTGCCGGCCGGAGGAGTTGCCGGTGGCGGCGCGGTCGGTGCCGTCGCTTGGGCGGTGGTCACCACGCTGACCGTGGGCGATGGTGCGGTAGCGGGTTTCAATTGCTTGCGCTGAACTTCGTCGATCGGCGTGCCTGGTTTGGCGGCCAGTTGCTGTTGCTGGATGGCAAAGGCGACCGGTGGTGGCGGTGGCGCGGTGCGGGCAACGACGGCTTGCTCGCGGGCCGGCGGCTTGGCGCCGGCTGTCGGGGCGCCGCCGTGCACGCTTTGCTGTACCGGCGCCACGGTGGCGACGTTTCCTACGGGCGCACGGGCGACCGCTTCTTTCGATATCTTCACCGCCGTCTTTGCCACCGATTGCGACTGCACAAACGCCTGAGCCGGCACGGCGACCAACGCGCCCGTCACGTGCTGGTTGGCATAAACCACCTTGGTCACGTTAATGTTGTTGTTCACGATCGTGGTGTTATTGATGACGTTGGTGGTGTTGTAGACCTTGGTGATGGTGGTGGGGGCGATCACCGCGTTGCTGCGGTTGATGTTGTCGAAATAGCCGCGGCTTACCGGATAGGAGGGCTGATAAACCTCGCGCGGCGCTAGCGGAAACCAACCGACGACGGCGGCGGGGGGGCTGCCGATGGCGACCGAGACCTGAATGTTTTTGCCGCCGACAAACGCCACCAGCGCCGGCGCATATACCGCCGGCTCGCGCGACGGCCCCGGGACCCAGCCCCAGGCGCCCCTGATCTTGGCCCAGCGGCCATAGTGCGAGACGGCGAACCCCCAGGGCGCATCGTCCACCCAAGTCCATCCCCACGGATCGACCCAGGCCCAATGCCCATCGTGGTAAGGAGTCCAGCCGGCGGCGACGCGAGTCGGTGTCCATACGTTGCCGTATTCCGAGTCAGAACGCCATGTCCCATTGGCATCGAGATCCTCGTAGCCGACCACTTCGGACGACACATAACGCGCTGACGCGGAATTGTCGCCACGGCGGTCGCGTTCGCGCGCCCATCTGTCCAGATCGTCGTCGCGCCGCGCCGCCAGGAGTTCATAGTCGGACAGACCGGTGCCGTAAAAGCGATATCCTTGCTGCGGGCTGACCGCATACGAGGCGCCTTCACCATACACTTCGGCCCGGCCGCTCTGCACCATCACTGCTGTCGCGTCGTCGTTCGGATCGACATCGATGCGGTATTCGCCGGGACGGCGCAGGGTAAAGGCGACGTTGGGCGTATTCACCTCGAAGACCTGGTTTGCTCCCATGTGGCGCACCCGCACTTTCAGCGTGCCTTGCGCAAGCCGCATCTGCGCCATGCGGTTGTCGAGGTTGAGCAGAGTCACGCTGGTTGCCGCTCCCATGCGGATCGCCGCGCCACCGATCTGCAACTCGGCGCGCGAATTGGTGTCCGCCCACAGGCGGTCGCCGGTCGTCAGCGGCCGGTTGACCGTGGCCTGCACCCAATCGGGATCGCCCGCCGGCGAGAAACTCACGGTACCGCTGATATAGCTCAGACGCGCCGCGCGCGAAGGCGGCTCGGCCATCGCCCCTGTACTTAGAACGAGGGCCGCGATGCCGAACAGCAAGCCCCGGAGCCGCGGATGGAGTAATGGCATGTGCATGGAAATGTCTGGCATATTGTGTGCCCCGAAAATATTCGTAGTGCCAAGCGAAAAAGCCCGTGATGTCATGCGGCGACGGGTCACGGAAGCGTCAAACGGAGGACCGGAACCGGCACGGTATTTATCATCGTCGGCTTCGCAACCAGACTGCACTGTGCGCTAGCACACATGTCGAAGATCGTCGCGGCAAGGCATTGCGTCGCGAAGGAGTCATTCTCGACCTTCGGCTCTGGCGGTCCCCCGACGCAGCCCTTAGAATCCCGATTCACCCATTTCCGCCTGCCCACCATGCCCCGCATCAAGATCGATTTGCCCGAGCGCTTCAGTTTCTCGACCGAAATCCCCATCTACATCAGTTACATCAACTATGGCCACCACCTCGATAACGCGGCGCTGATCTCGCTGGTCGCCGAGGCGCGGGTGCGTTTCTTCAAGTCGCTGGGCTACACCGAACTGGATATCGAGGGCGTCGGCATCGTCGTCGCCGATGTCGCGGCGCAATACAAATCCGAGGCGTTTCACGGCGAGACGCTGGTCGTCGAGATGGGCGCCAATGAGTTCAACAAGTTTGGCTGCGACCTGGTTTGGCGGCTGTCGGACCAGGCGAGCGGGCGCGAAGTGGCGCGCGGCAAGCACGGCATCGTCTTCTTCGATTACGCAGTGCGCAAGCCGACGGCGGCGCCAGCGGCCTTCATCGCCAAAGTCACGGTCTAAGCGATGATCCCCATCCGTTACGTCGAACCGGTCTTTCGCCCGCCGAGCGAGGCCGAGTCGTTGATCCTGCCGGTCACCGACGGCTGCTCGTGGAATAAATGCACCTACTGTGAGATGTACACGGCGCCGCAGAAGAAATTTCGCGCCCGCGACGAGGCCGAGGTGCTGGCCAGCATTCGCTGGAGCGGCCAACGCTATGGCGAGCAGGTGCGCCGGGTCTTCCTTGCCGATGGCGACGCGCTGGTCCTGCCGACCCGGCGCTTGCTCGCCTTCCTTGCGGCCATTCGCACCCATATGCCGGCGGTGCGGCGCATTTCCAGCTACTGCCTGGCGCGCAACCTGCGCAAGAAGTCGCAGCAGGAAATCGACGAGCTAGCGGCGGCCGGGCTGAAAATGGTTTATCTCGGCGCCGAATCCGGCGATGACGACGTGCTGGCCGCGGTCAGCAAAGGCGAGACTTTCGAATCGACGCGCGAGGCGCTGGACAAGCTGGGCGCGGCCGGTATCACGCGCTCGGTGATGCTGCTCAATGGACTCGGCGGCAAGGTGTTGAGTGCGCAGCATGCCGACAATTCGGCGCGCCTGATCAATGCCACGCAGCCGGAATACCTGGCGACCCTGGTGGTCAGTTTCCCCCAGGGCGAACAACGCCTGCGCGCCGGGTTCCTCGGCTGGGAGCCATTGACGCAGCATGAACTGTTCGTCGAAACCGAACGGCTGCTCTCCGGGCTGGAGTTGAAGCGCACGGTATTTCGCAGCGATCACGCTTCCAACTGGCTGGTCTTGAAGGGCACGCTGGGCACCGACAAGGCGCGCCTGCTGGGCGAGGTGCGCCAGGCCATCGCGACGCCGGAAAAGGCGCCGCTGCGTCCGGCCTGGGCGCGCGGTCTATGACTTGGCGTCTTTTTCCAGTTTGAGCGATGCCGAGTTGATGCAGTAACGGCTACCGCTCGGCGCCGGGCCGTCCGGGAAGACGTGACCGAGGTGGGCGCCGCAGTCGTGGCAGGTGACTTCGGTGCGCCGCATGCCGAAACTGTTGTCGGCATGTTCGTCGATCTGCCCGGCGGCGAGCGGCGTGTGGAAACTCGGCCAGCCGCAACCCGATTCGAACTTGTCCCGGGCGCGAAAGAGCGGGGCGCCGCAGCAGCGGCAGCGATAGGTGCCGTCGTCGTGGCAATCCCAGTATTGACCGGTGAAGGCGCGCTCGGTGCCTTTTTCGCGGGTGATGTGGTATTCATCCGGGCTCAGTTGGGCGCGCCATTCGGCCGCGGATTTTGCAATTTTCGGCATCTTGGCTGATCTCACGGTTGGCGGTGTCGGCTCAGACACCTATACTCGGCTATGATTCAAAAAGACTCTCAGGATAAACCGACAATGAACCCGAATTCCCTCAGCGAAAGCGACCTCGACCGTCTCGAACAATTGCTCGAAGCCGACGTCTTCCAGGATGACGCGATGCGTCTCGACGAAGTCCAGGCCATCCTCTGCGCCATCGTCAGCGGCCCGGTGCCGGTGTCGCCGGCCGTCTGGCTGCCCGAAGTGCTGGGCAAGGGGATGGACGATGCCAACGATCCGCTGGTCGTCGAAACCATCGAACTGCTGATGCGCCTCAACAACGACATCGCGGCGGCGCTGCTCGCCGACGAAACCGTCGCCCCGGTACTCTACCCGCTCGACGAGAACGGCGAAGAATACGACTACGCGGCCTGGGCCGATTCCTACATCTTCGGCGCCGGCATGGCCGGGGACTGGTACGAAATGGCCGGCAAGCATGCCGACGACCTGTCCGAATTGCTCGAGCCGCTGTTCATGCTCAACGGCATGCTCAAGGAAGATGTCGAGAAAAGCGGCGAGCGCTGGTTCGCGCCGGCCGAAGAGGTCCGCCTGGTGGCCGATATCCAGGACAACCTGCCGGTCATCGTGCAGACCCTGTACAACTTCTGGCGCAACAAGCGCGAAGGCGGCACCTTCAAGCGCGAAGAGCCGAAGTCCGGGCGCAACGATCCTTGTCCCTGCGGCAGTGGGCGCAAGTTCAAGCAGTGCTGCGGCTCGCCGGAAAAACTGAACTGAGCGTCGGCGGCTTGCGCCAGGGCGGGTGAAGTGCCCGCCTGGTCGCCCGCCGCCGCCCGATCAGCCCAGTTCGATGGGCACGAAAAGCCGCGAGTCGCCGCGTTCGACGAGGAGGGCGACGCGTTTGCCGGCCTTGCCGATCAGCTTGCTCAACTGCTCGGCGCTGGTTATCCGTTCGCCATTCACCGAAACAATGATGTCACCCGGCTGAATGCCGGCCCGGGCGGCAGCACCGCTCACCTCCTGAACCAGCACGCCGCCCTCAATCTCGGCCTGGCGCTGTTCTTCCGGCGTTAGCGGACGGCTGGCGACGCCCAACCGGCTCTTGCTGCCTTCGCTGTTTTCCGTTGCCGCGACTTTCGGCTCGTTGAAGGTGCCGACCTTGACCACGATGTCGCGGGCCACCCCCTTGCGCCAGACCTGCAGCTTGGCCGTCTGGCCGGCCGCCATGCCGGCGATCAGCGCCGGCAAATCGCCTGGATTGGTGATTTCCCGGCCATCGACGCCGAGGATCACGTCGCCCGGTTGGAGGCCGGCCTGGGCGGCCGGGCTGCCTTTTTCGACCGAACTGACCAGCGCGCCGGCCGGCTTTTTCAGACCAAAGGATTCGGCCAGCGACTGGTTGATATCCTGCACCGAAACGCCCAACCGGCCGCGCTGCACTTTGCCGCTGGTGATGATCTGGTGCTCGACGTTCATCGCCACTTCGATCGGGATGGCGAAGGAAAGGCCCTGGTAACCGCCGCTCCGCGAGTAGATCTGCGAATTGATGCCGATCACTTCGCCGGCCATGTTGAACAACGGCCCGCCGGAATTGCCGGGATTGACTGCGACGTCGGTCTGGATGAAGGGGACGTAGCTGCCGTCCGGCAAGGAACGCGACTTGGCCGAGACGATGCCGGCGCTGGCGCTGTTTTCGAAGCCGAAGGGCGAGCCGATGGCGAGGACCCATTCGCCGACCCGGGTATTGGCGGCGCTACCGATTTTTACGGTCGGCAGATCCTTGGCCTCGATCTTCAGGACGGCGACGTCGCTCGCCTTGTCGAGGCCCTTGACCTTGGCCTTGAACTCGCGCTTGTCCGTGAGTTTGACGGTGACTTCATCAGCCCCATCGACGACGTGGGCGTTGGTCAGAATAGTGCCATCGGCGGTGACGATAAAGCCGGAGCCCTGGCCGTGGACCGGCGCTTCGCCGTTGGGCTGGGGGACCCGGAAGCGGCGAAAGAATTCGTAGAACGGATCGTCGGGGTCGAGCTGCGGCATGTCCTGCCGGCCGGCGCTGGTCTTGTGGCTGCCGGTGACGCTGATATTGACGACGGCCGGGCCATTGCGCTCGACGATACCGCCCATGTCGGGCAGGGCCGCGGCGGGCGTCAGCGCCGTCGGCGCGGCGAGCAGGGCGGCCGGCTGGGGGGCTGCGTTGGCCGCCCCGATGGTCTGGATATGGCCGAGGGAGTAGGCGCCACCGAGTGCCGCGGCAAGGGCAACGGCAATCACGGTGAGTCTGAGTTTTTGCACGTTCATGGCTTTATTCTCCATTTGATGTTTTTAGAAACGGGGTGAAGCAAAAGCTGGCCGCCGCGCTCGCCAGATGTTCAGGGCATGCGTTCGAGCGATGCCCTCGCCGGGGTCTCGACCCGGGCCAGCGACGGGGGTTGGGGGATGTTCTGCTCGCCTCTTTCCTCGGCGCGGGCAAGGCGGTAATCATGTTCGGCAAAGGCCACGCCGCCGAACAGGGAACCGATACTGCCGGCCAGCAGCATCAGGCGCAGGACGGCGCGCCGCAAATAACGCTGCGGCGAGCGGCTCGGGCGGCGCCGTTCGGGCAGGCCGAGGTGGAGGCGTGAGGTCGCCAGAAAGTTGACGATGATTCTGGCTTGTCGGCGATCGCTGATGGACATGTCGCTTTCCTCTGCAAAAAAAGGACAGATGCCATGTTTGCCCAGAAGTCGGATTTTTCAAGTAGGCTTTTTGCGACTGTTTGTATCACGATGTTTCGCGGAGTATTGCATATGAATATCTACCTTGCCGGCCCCGATGTTTTTCGTGCCGATGCCCTGGCCTGGGCCGAAGAGTCTCGCCAACTGTGCGCTGTCGCCGGCCATCGGGCACTGATTCCGCTCGATGCCGAGGAGACCACCGCAGCGGGCATCTACCTCGCCAATCGCGAACTGATCCGCCGTGCCGATGCGCTGCTCGCCAATCTCAACCCCTTCCGCGGCTGCGAGCCGGATTCCGGCACCTGTGTCGAGGTCGGTATGGCCCTGGCCCTGGGTAAACCGGTGATCGGCTATGTCGACCGGGCCGAAACGACGGCGCAACGGGTGGCCCGCGTCGCGGGCGGCAAGCTGGCGCAGCGCGGCGGCCGGCCGATCGATGGCGCGGGCTGGTATGTCGAGGATTTCGGCCTGCCGCTCAACCTCATGCTGGCCGTGCCGGTAACCATCGTGGTCGGCGGCCTGGCTGCTGCCGTGCACGCCTTGAGCGGTCAACGGTCGGTAGAGGGCGCCTGATGCGGCGCAGCCAAAGGGCCTTCCCCAATGCCGGGGGGGTATCGGGCGATATGCCCCGGAAATTTCCGTGATGGCCTTGTTGAACCGTTTGGGGTGTCTGTGGGTGTTCTGTATTGTATTGAAAATAAACGAATAATTCTGATTTTCCGGCCTTGGCATGGCGGTTGCCTAGGAGGGGCGCAGGCTCGCTGAACGGTATAAATGGCGTAAGGCGAGAGCCCACTACTTTCTCTGAAGGGGAAAATCATGAATGCTCCGCAACGCAAGTTTCTTACGGTTGCCATCGGCCTGGCGCTCGCCGCCGGCAACGCCGGCGCCGCTCTCGAACGCATGGGGCCGGTCAGCCGGGCTCCGACCATCGGCGGCTATCCGGCCTGGTTCCAGGACAAGAGCGGAATAACGATGGAGTTCTGCGACCTGAAAAGCCAGGCCGAACTGGATGGCGGCTGGTGCACCCTGATCCCGCCGGGACTGTCCTATCCGGAAAATTTCTTCAACCCCGGCCAGTTCTTCGACGAACACTTTTATTTTGCCGCCGACAACGGCCTCAGTGACCCTTCGGTCGCCGGCGGCTTCCGGGCCCGCCTGGTGATCGCGGTGGAAGCAGCCTTCGCCAGCGGTCCGGTGATCGATGGCGACCAGATGACCTTCGGTCGGCACCGTGTCTTCATTCCCCGGCTGCCCTACGATGGCGATTACCGCATCATCACGCCATTTACCGACATCACCTATTTCGACCAGAAAGCCGGCGAGCGGATTTTTGAAACCAGCGACGTCGGCATTGCCTGCATCAACACGTTCGAGTGTACCCTCGGCACTGTCATCGGCCCCTACCTGCTGCCGTCGCCGACGGCCGGTGGCGCGGAGGTGCCGCCGATGCCCGACCTGCAAACGGCACCTGCCGGCACCGACCCGTTCTACGACCTGCTGGTCAGTGCCGGCGTGCCGACCCCCGACCCCGGGACCGGCAAGAAATACATTGCCGATCCGGCGCGCATCGGTCCGGTCACCGGCAGCCCGCTGCCGAATTTCACCGACAGCAACGGCAATTCGCGCAATCACAATACCTTCCGCATTGAAGTCAAGGCGCCCGATCCGGCCCACAACGGCCCGGTTATCTACGCCATCGAGGGGCAGGATAATTTTGTTCTGAGCGGCCGCCTGATGACTACGGCGATCCCGGGCAAGGCGGCGGTCGAACGGGCCAGCTACAAGGCGGATGCGGTCGGCAACGTTACCGATCTCGACGTTTTCGCCTCGGCTTTTCCGACCACGCAGGCTCGCCTGCCGACCCAGCTACCAGCGGCTCCGGCAATTCCGATTCTCTCCTTCTACAGCATGCCGTGTGGCGGCGCGGTGAGCACCGATCCGCTCAGTGGCAGCATGATCGTCAATCCGCCCCCCTATACGGCGCCGTTCGGTGCCGCCAGCCCGATGGCGCAAACCGATAGCGACTACTGGGGGCAGAGTCAGCCCGGCGGCACGCCGCCGACCCATGTCTGCGTCGAGGATGCGACGGCGCGCAATGCCGCCGGTCAGGTGGTGCCGGCCTACTACCTCAAAAACGTAACCGACGACGTCACGGTCAGCCTTGCCAGCTTCGACGGACCGGTCAACGGCACACTGACCGTTCATGCCGTTTCCAGCGACCCGACGGCGATCCTGACGCTGGCCGGTTACGGTCCGGCGGCGCCGGGCTCGCCGGGGATGGCGGACGGCAAGGGGGCCGGCACCGGGCTTGTGCTGGCCGGCAACGTGGCGACGGTGGCCACGCTAAGCGCGCCACCGGCTCGCGCCCAGGTCTTTTCGTCGAAGGGAGGGTCGGCGTTGCAGCCGGTCATTACCACGACCGGCGCGGCGGTACTGGTCGGTATCCCGGCGGCCGTCAATGACAGCGCGACGATCAACGAGGACTGCTCACCGACGGCGGCGCTCGCCTGCGTCGTCGGCCAGGGGGTGGTGGTCGACCTGCTGGCCAACGACACGGTGCAACTCAATGGTGCTATCGCCAATCTGCGGACGCTGGCCGACGCGACTCCGGGTAGCGTCACCGTGACGCCCCTGGCGCCGCGTTTTGGCTCGGCGAGTTTGGCCAATGGCGTCCTCACCTATGTGCCGAATCCCAATAGCAATGGTACGGACAGCATGACCTATACGGTGACGGTCAATGGCCAGGTTTCGAATCCGGCGGCCGTTTCGATCAATGTCACACCGGTAAACGATGCCCCGGTGGCCGTCAATAACTCGAGCGGCGCCGTGCTTGCCAGGAGCAACAACTTCAATTTGATCGCCAAGGCAACCGATCCGGACGGCAACGGCGATGTCAGGGATGCCGTCATCACTAGCTGGCCGGCGGCGCTCGGCGCCCAGCCCGTGCCGGTCAATGGAGCCATTAGCTATACGCCAAGCGCCATCGGGAACTTCAATTTCAGCTACCAGGTCAAGGATGCCAGCAACTTGCTGTCAACCAACGTGGCCACGGGGACGGTAACGGTCATCGGTTCGGAAAGCATCACCTTCAGCAAGTCGATCTTCATCGGCGCCGGCAAGATCGGTGGCGTGGCATCGACCCGCTGGACGGTGACCGGTGCCGATACCGTGAAGCAAGGCCAGACCCTGAGCGTGGTGTATAACGACGGAACCCTGGTCTCCGGCGGCAGTTGCAACGGGACGGCGAGCAATCCATCCTGTGTCATCGGTACGGCAGTGGTCGATGTCAACGGCAACTATGCCCTGGACCGGGTCGGCACCCCCGGCGGCCCGCTCGACCCCAACGACACCAAGACCTGGTCGTTGAAACCGAGAAGTATCCGGGTCTTCTCGAGCTCGCCGGTGCTCGGCGGCAGCAGCAGTATCGGCATCCAGTTCAAATAGCCGGAAGCGGCTTTTTCCTGCCACCTTCGACCGGGCCCCGGGGCCCGGTCTTTGGCCGCTGGCTGATCATGCGGCTGGCTTGTCGGAGGTCGGTGCCCGGCCTTCAGTAGCTGTAGCTGAGCACCGTGCCGAGGGCGAGATCGGGGCTGGCGTTCGAGAAGCCGGTGACAACGTAGCCATGCAGTTTCCACTGTTTGCTGTACTTGTGGCTGAGGAAAAGCGTCGTCTCGCTGATCGGCGAACCATGTCTGCTCAGCTTCTGGCGATAGTCGTATAGAGCGCCCCAACTATCGGCCTCGGACAGTTGGTGGCTGAAACCGATGTTGCCGAACCACGGGTTGCGGAAATCGATGCCTTCGGGATCCCCTTTCAGCGTCCAGCCCAGCGAACCGAACAGCTTGAAACGGCCGAACGGGTGGTAGGCGTCGGCGAATAGCGAGTAGTCGTTCTCGCCGGTAGTCAGCAAGTCCTTGCTTTTGTCGGCCGTGGCAAACTTGACCTTGCCGCCGAGGTCCAAATCGAGGCCGGTTGCACTGTCCCGGTAGACCGTCCAGGCGCCGCTGGCAATCAAGTCGCCCACCCCCGATTGCGTCTGGCTGACCGGTGCAAACAGGTCGCCGCCAGCGGCCGCGAGCCCGGAGGCGCTGACGTAGGGGATGGACATCTTCAATACCATTGAGTCGGTTTCGTACTTCACCCCGAGCGGAATGGTCCACGCCCGCGACTTGTCCGCTTCGCCATATTTGCCTTCGGCATAGTCGAGCCCGATGCTCACTGTCGTCGTCCCTTGTCCCTGCGCGCTGCTGACGAAAACGGCGAGGGCCAGCGCGCCGAGAATTTTTTTCTGGATATCAGTCATCAACCCCGGTCCTTGTTATCTAAAAAATTGGTCGTGCGTAGTATGCCAAAAAATTCTCGGGGCGGCCCTTGCGGTCATCGGCCCAGCGCTCAGTCATGCTTGACAGCCCCGCTCATCTCGCCTAGCTTGGCAGCAGATCGGGGGATATCCCCCGCTGCCGCTTCTGACGACGCGAGGTGATCCTGTGACCCTGCACTCCCTCCTGACCGCCGATGATCGTCGCCAGCCGCGCTCCGGCCGGCTGCAATTCAATTTGATGCGTTGGTTTTCGCTGACCGCCTTGCTTTCCGTGGCGGCGGTGAGCATCGTGGCCGCCCTGGCCTTGTCGGCCTTTCTGACCGAACGCATGATCCGCCAGGAGGCGGCGCTGACCGCCGGGTTCGTGCGCAGTATCGTTGCTTCCGAGAACGCCTACGGCTTTTTCCTGGGCTATCCCAAAACTACGGATCCCGTGGCCGGCGACATCTTCATGCATATGACCCAGATGCCCGACGTTGTCCGGACCAATGTCTATTCGCCCAAACGGCAGATGATCTGGTCGAGCGACACGCCGCTCATCGGCCGCTATTTCGACCATAACGACGAGCTCGAAGAAGCGCTCAATGCCGCCCTGGTCGTCCATAGCGGCATCGTCGATCGCGAGCGCCTGCCGAAATCCGAGCATCGCGATTTCGATGCCGGGGTCCATCAATTTGTCGAGAGCTATATTCCGATTTTCGACCAGCAGAGTCGCCAGGTGATCGGCGTGGTCGAGCTCTACAAGGTGCCGCGTGACCTGTTCGACGCCATTCGGAGCGGCGAGCGCCTGATCTGGCTGGCTGCCCTGGCGGCCGGGCTCTTCCTCTATGCGGCGCTGTTCTGGATCGTCCGCCGGGCGCACTGGATCATCGAACGCCAACGCGAGCAACTGATCGAAAGCGAAGCGCTGGCCGTCGTCGGCGAAATGGGATCGGCGGTTGCCCATGGCCTGCGCAACCCGCTGTCGTCGATTCGCTCGTCGGCCGAGCTTGCTCTGAGCGGTGAATTGCCGGCCGATGCCCGCGAGTACACGGGCGACATCGTCGCCCAGGTCGATCGCCTGGAGGGCTGGATTCGCCAGTTGTTGACCTACGCCCGACCGGCCAATGCGCAAATAGAAGCGGTCGATATCAATGCCGTGCTCAGCGACACGCTGGATGCCTACCGGCATGATCTCGAGCGCCAGCAGACCGCCTGCCGTCTCGAACTGGCCCCCGATCTGCCGGCAGTACGCGGCGAAGCTACAATGTTCGGACAACTGATCGGCAGTCTGATCGCCAATGCCAGCGAGGCAATGCCCCACGGCGGCGAAATCGTTCTGCGCTCCCGGGCCGACGCGGCGGCCGGGGTCATTGTCGAGGTCGTCGATAGCGGACCGGGAATGGCCCCGGAAAAGGTCGATAGCGTTTTTAAACCGTTTTTTACCACCAAGCAAAAAGGCCTGGGGCTTGGCTTGCCGCTGGTCCGGCGGGTGATCGAGCGGCTCGGCGGGGCGGTGGAATTCACCAGCGAGGTCGGGGTCGGCACCCGGGTTCGCCTTTATCTGCGCACCCATGGCGTGGTAGCGGAGGAGCCTCAAGCATGAGCCATGCGCTGCTGATCATCGAGGATGAAGTCGTCCTCGCCAAGAATATCCGCATCTATTTCGAACGGGCCGGCTATGAAGTGCGGGCCGCGACCAGTGCCGAGGACGGGCTGCGCGAACTCGATCTGTTCAAACCCGACGTCGTGCTGCTCGACTATCAATTGCCCGGCATGAACGGTATCGAAATGCTGGCGGCCCTGCGCAAGATCGATCCGGCGATCAAGGTGGTGATGCTGACCGGGCAGGGCAGCGTCGACCTCGCCGTGCAGGCGATGAAGCTGGGAGCGACGGATTTCCTGACCAAGCCGGTGGTGCTCGAAAAAATGCGCCTGTTGCTCGAAAAGCTGTTCAGCGAAGAGCAGAGCGGGCAGGTGCTGTCCTACTATCACAGTCGGGACAGTCGCCAGAGTGGGATCAACCTGCTAATCGGCGAATCGGCGCCGATGCGCGAACTGAAGGCGACCCTGAGCCGCCTGCTGGCCGCCGAGGCGGCGCTTGGCGACGACGCGCCGCCGGCTGTCCTGATTACCGGAGAAACCGGTAGCGGCAAGGAGGTCCTGGCCCGCGCCCTGCATTTCGAAGGGCCCCGGCGCAACGGTCCGTTTATCGAGCTCAATTGTGGAACCATTCCGACCCAACTCCTCGAATCCGAGCTTTTCGGCTATGAGCGTGGCGCTTTTACCGATGCCAAGGAGAAAAAGATCGGCTTGGTCCAGGCGGCCGACGGCGGCACGCTTTTTCTCGACGAGATCGGGGATATGGGACTGCCCCTGCAGGTCAAGCTGCTCAAGATGCTCGAGGAGAAAATCGTCCGCCCCTTGGGCAGCGTGCGGGATCGCAAGGTCAATGTGCGTATCGTTGCCGCCACCCATCAGCCCCTCGAACAGTTCATCAGCGACGGCCGCTTTCGTTCCGACCTCTATTTCCGACTGCGTATCGTGCAGTTGCACTTGCCGCCGCTGCGCGAACGCGGCCATGACATTTTGTTGCTGGCCCGCCATTTCCTCGCCCAGCAGTCGGCTCGCTACGGCAAGCCCGATCTGCGTTTTGCCGCCGATGCCGAGGCCGCGCTGCTCAGACATCGCTGGCGGGGCAATGTGCGCGAGTTGCGCAACCTGATCGAGCAGACCGTCCTGCTCGCCAGCGAGCCGGTTATCCGGGCGGCCCACATGGCCTTTTTCGTCATGCCCGAGGCGGGTAGTACTGTGGCCAATGGAGCGGCGCTGGCCGACCTTGCGCCGGCAAGTCTGCATCTCGACGAGGTCGAGCGCGATCTGATCGTCAAGGCGCTCGATGCCGAGTCCTGGAACGTGACCAAGGCGGCTCGCCTGCTCGGGATTTCGCGCGACACCCTGCGTTACCGCATGGAGAAGCATCAACTCAATCGCGAGATGTAAGGGCAGTTCTTGCGGTCGCCGACCTGAGCCTCGTCCGGGGTGGCAAATTATGGGGGTGACCACTGGGTTAGATGACCCAGGGTGCGTCAGATGCCCCGTGCTGAGTGCCCAATCTCCGTGAAAAAATGTGCAATATGTTTCCTAAGCAATTGATTTTTTGGTCGAGTGTAAATTTCCCACGTTCTGGCACGTTCGCTGCTCATAGCTAAGCGTCGGCGAAGCGGATCCGCTAGCCGAAACTGCTTCGCCCCTCACTGACAACGGAGATGACCATGAAAACCAAACTGATTGCTGCCATGATTGCTGCCCTTTTCGGGCTTGCCGCCGGTAATTCGCAGGCTAATTCGCGGCAGGAAGTAGACACGCCGCTAATGCGTGGACAAGGAGATGTACCGCAAATTCGCACCGCGCTCGCTGCCCCGCCGTCCTTATTCCAGCTCGCCCGCGAAGGCGCCGAAGGGCCGCGTGGCGGTGATAACGAGCGCCCCGGCGACCGGCAACGGCGCGGCGGCAAGGTAATCGGTGCGCCGGCCGACAACCTGCTGCTCGCTCGCGAAGGCGCCGAAGGGCCGCGTGGTGGCGACAACGAGCGCCCCGGCGACCGGCAACGGCGGGGTGGCAAAGTGATCGATACGCCAGCCGGCAACCCGCTGCTCGCCCGCGAAGGCGCCGAAGGGCCGCGTGGTGGCGACAACGAGCGCCCCGGCGACCGGCAACGGCGGGGTGGCAAAGTGATCGATACGCCGGCCGGCAACCCGCTGCTTGCCCGCGAAGGTGCCGAAGGGCCGCGCGGCGGCGACAACGAGCGGCCCGGCGACCGGCAACGGCGCGGCGGTCGTGTGCATGACGAGGTGCCTGTGGTGAAGGTTTGAGCCCAGCGTTTTACCGGCAAGCCGGGGACTCTCTGCCTGTCCCCGGCTTGCCTTTGTTTCAGATGGTAAAGGGCGCCGTTAGCGAGACAACATTACCGAAAAAGCAACATCGGCGACTCAACTTTGCGTCTCGGCGCTGCTCGCCAAGCGGCTGCTCTGCGCCGCTTCGAAATCGGCATAGCCTTGCTGGACCAGGCTACGGGTCTGCTCGATACCGCTCGCCACATCGCCGTTCAGTACGCCCATGCCGTGCAGGATGTCGCTGGCTTCCTTGAAGCCTTGTTCGAAGCCGCTGCGGACGGTGTCCATGAATTTCTTCAGGACTTCAGTCTCGTCTTCGCCGACGTGCTGCTTTTTGAAGGACTCGTAAAACCCGGTGGATAGCGAGACGATCCGGCCCGCCGTACCTTCCGGTGTGTTGTCCTGACTGGCCGCGTTCTGCAGGGCGTTTTCGCCGAACTCCGGGGCTAACAGGTCGTTGATGTCGTTGATTGCGGTTTTCAGCAACAAGGCCAGCGGCTGGTTCTTGCTGCTGATTGAAACGTCGATCGAAGCCTGCACGATGGAGGCGTTCAGTTGCGTTTTCGCTTCGTTCAGCTTGGCTTGGGTTCCGGCGACCTTAGGGCTCGCCGTTTCGGTTTCGCCGCTGAGGCGAATCGGATTGCTGGTAGTGATGGGAGTTAGCATGACACGCTCCTGCGGGATGGTGTCGGGGCGACAGGAAAATCGGTCAGGTAAGGCGGCTTGCCCTTACCTTCAAGCTACGCCAAGAATCGCCGTTTGTCAGTAGTAATTTGCCTGGGGCCACGCCGTGCGGCAGCGTTTCAGAGCAATTCGGTATCCTGGTGGGCGTAGGCCGGGGCGCAGCAGCACAGGATGTGCAGCGCCGCGTCGCCGGTGTTTTCGACGCAGTGCGGCGTCCCCGGCGCAATCAGGATGCTGTCGCCGACGGCGATGGCGAACTTTTCTGCACCCAGGGTCATCCGCCCGCAGCCTTGGGTGACGTGGTAAATCTCTTCGCTGACGGCATGGCGGTGCAACAGAGTCGTGGTGCCTGGTGGTACGACGGCTTCGGCCAGGCTCTGGTGACGCACGGCATGCCGGCTCGGGTGCAGCAATTCGCGGATTTCGGAGCCATCCTTGGTGACATAGGGCGTGATCTGGTGGCGCGCCGTTCGGGTTGTCACTTGGTGCCCCAGGGCTGGATGGGGACGGTCGAAATCGAATTGGCCGGGGCGCCGTCGATCAGTTTGCGGCTGATCGCCAGGTAGATCAGCACATTGCGCTTTTCATCGTAGGAGCGATGGATGGCGGTTTCCTTGAAGAGCAGCGAGGTGTTTTCGCTGAACACGATCTTGTCCTCGGGCAGCTTGGCCGGCTTGCTGATCGGGCCGATCTGGCGGCAGGCCAGCGAGAATTGCGAAGGATCCTCGGCCAACCCGAAGCTGCCCTTCAGGCCGCCGGTCTTGGCCTGGCTGACGTGGCAGGTGACGCCGGGAATTTCCGGGTCGTCGAAGGCATAGACGCAGACGCGATGGTTGGCACCGATCAGTTTCCAGGTCGTGGTGACACAACTGACTTCTTCTGCCATGGCGGGCAGGGCGAGGCTGGCGAGGAGCAGGGCAATCGGCAGTTTCATTTCATTCTTCCTCGGTGGCGGGCTGTTTCAGGCGGAGCGGCGTCATCTTGCCGACGTATTTGCAGAGAATCTTGTAGGTGTCGCGTTCGAAAGGCGGACGCGATGCAGCGAGCAGGGCGTGGATGTCTTCTTCCGATTTAACCGTGCCCAGGTAGCACCAATTGTCGACCAGGTGGGCTTCCTCGCCCTCGCGGATCAACGCCGGGCCGGCGTAGGGCCAGGCGACGAGTTTCAGGCCGGTGAGTGCGCCGACCAGCCGCATGCTGTGTTTGGCCAACGGTTCGCGACCGACGCAGGCGCCCTTGCAGCGCTTGATCTGGTGGCCGAAACAGGGTTTGCCGGGAACGCCCTTTTCCAGGCCGAGCAGGGTGTCGCAGAGGTTGTGCGAATCGGCCAGGGCGTGCAGCACATCGGTTGCTTCCTTCTTCGACTTGAACAGGCCGTAGCAGGCGGCGCGCAGGCTGAACTCGATGTCGCGCGCCGAGCGCAGGTCCGGGCGCAGCCAGCCTTCGCCCTCGTCGATCAGCGTCCAGGTGCAGACTTCGTCGTTCTTGCGCAATTGCCGGTTGTGACTGGGCTGCATGCTCTTGACCAGCGCCGCTTCCTTGAGCAGGGCGCCGATTTCGCCGGCCGTTTCCTGCCAGTCGATGCGCCGGATCTGCAGCGACAGGGCCAGGTCCTTGGGCGACTTGTGGTCGGCGGCGAAGTGCGAGAGCACCCGTTTGCGGACGTCCTTGGCCTTGCCGATGTAGAGCGGCAGTTCGTTTTCGCCGTAGAACAGATAGACGCCGGGGGTCTCCGGCAATTCGTCGATGATCCCCGGATCGAGTTGCGAGGGCAGGCTGGGATGGGCGTTCAGCTTCTGCAGCGCGGCCTGCACGGTTTCCTCGCCGGGCACAAGGTGGATGCGCTGCCAGAACTGGTGGATCAGCTGGGCATCGGCCAGCGCCCGGTGCCGGGCTTCGGCGTGCAGGCCGTGGCGTTCGATCAGTGAATCGAGGTTATGCCGCTTGTGCTCGGGAAACAGCGTGCGCGACAGTTTTACCGTGCATAACACCGGCGCCCGGAAGGTAATGCCCAAACGCTGGAACTCGTTCTTCAGGAAACCGTAATCGAAGCGCGCATTGTGCGCGATGAAAAGCCGCCCTTCCAGGCGGCGAAAGGCTTCGCCGGCGACCTCCGCGAACGGCGGCGCGTCGGCCACCATGGCATTGCTGATGCCGGTCAGTTGCTCGATGAAGGGCGGGATGCGGATGCCGGGATTAACCAGTTGCTGCCACTCGCGCACGGAACCATCGGCATCGACCTCGACAATGCCGATTTCGGTGATGCGGTCAGAGGTGGCGGTGGCGCCGGTGGTTTCGAGGTCGACGAAGGCGAGTGGTTTGCGGTGCATGCGGCGAATTTTCTCATGGCCGGCGGGAGAAGTCGCCTGATGTGCTTGGCGCAATTATCCTTGAAACCTCAGTTGACCACTTGTCCTTCGTAGACGAACAGCATGGGCACTGACTTATGTGCCTTCGAGGTGATTCCCCCAAAGGGCGAGAGCGCTACGAGGCCGCTGGCACGTCTGGTCGGGCGCCCGGCTTTGTCGCTCCTCCTTGCAGGCATGAGCCTGCCGCGTCGTCGCTTCGCGCCGGCCATCCCGCCCAAACGCACCAACAGCCTCGTCCAACTGAGGTTTCAAGGATTATTTGAGGAGAGCGGTGTACGGGGCAAACCGGCTGCTGTTCTCATCGACCAGCAAGTTGCTGCCAATGGCCGGGAATGCGCGCTGCGGACAGCTCGGGCGGGGACAAACCTTGCAGCCGGCGCCGATCTGGGTAAAGCCGGCGCTGTCCTGCAGGTTGAGTCCCTGGCTATAGACCAGGCGATCGGCATGGCGGATGTCGCAGCCGAGGCCGATGGCAAAGGTCTTGCTCGGCGAGCCATAGCCGCCGTAGCGCCGGGAGATGCTGCGCGCCACCCAGAGATAGGCCCGTCCGTCGGGCATGGCGGCGGTCTGGGTGACGATCTGGCCGGGCCGGGCAAAGGCTTCGTAGACGTTCCATTGCGGGCAGGTACCGCCGATACGCGAGAAATGGAGGTCGGTCGCCGACTGGCGTTTGGAGATGTTGCCGGCCCGGTCGACGCGCACGAAAAAGAACGGCACGCCGCGGGCATCCGGGCGTTGCAACGTGGACAGGCGATGGCTGGCGGTCTCAAACTCGACGCCGAAACTGCGTCCGAGCTGTTCGATGTCGTAATGCAGGGCCTCGGCTTTCGCCAGGTAAGCCCGGTAGGGCAGCAGCAGGGCACCGGCGAAATAATTGGCGAGGCCGATGCGCGCCAGGCGTCTGGCCTCGTTGCTGGCGAAGGCGGCCGATTCGGCGAGCTGATCGATCAATTCGCCGGCCTCGAGAAAGGCGAGCTGGGTGGCCATGTGAAAGGCCTGCTGGCCGCTTTTCAGGGCCGGCGACAGGTACAGCAGCTTGTGCCCCGGATCGTAGCGGCGCAGCGTTTCGCCGCCGGCATCGCCATGGTTGCCGCGGACGATGTCGATGCCATGCTGCTGCGCCAGCCGGCGGGCCAATCCTTCCGCCATGGCGCCGGGCCGCAGTTGCCAGCCTTCGCACAGCGTTTCGGCCAGCTTGTCCAGTTCGTCGATGTAGTTGTGGCGGGCGTAAAAAAAGTCGCGTACCTCCTCGAAGGGCATCGGCTTGAGCAGGCTTTGTTCGCTGCGGTCGATGCCGAGACGCGCCGCCAACGCTTCTTCCTGGTCCTGCGCCTGGCGTAGGCGGCGCCCCAGGCTGAGCAGGGTGCGGGCGACGGCCGGCATGTTGCTGGCGAGTTCGCGGATTTCGGCCTGCGCGATGTTCTCGTTGCCGGCCTCGGCACTGAACAGTTCGCGCAGATCGGTGATCAGCCGGGCTTCGTCATCTTCGGAGAAGAGTTGGACATCGACGCCGAACACCGCATTGAGCTTGAGCAGGACCGGTACGGTGAGCGGCCGCTGGTTCTGTTCCAACTGGTTGAGATAGCTGGGCGATAACTCAAGGGCGCGGGCCAGTGCGATCTGGGTGAGGCCGCGCTCTTCGCGCAAGCGTTTTAGACGCAAGCCCATGAAGGTTTTTTTCATCGGCGGGGCGGTCCTTGTCGTTGAGAGAAAATTCGCAAAGTTCGCAGGTTTGCGCGAATGTCTTCGCAAAAATACGCCATTTCAGGCCTGTTTTGCGCCAGTTGTTTGCGTATATTGCGAAAAACCAAGGGCGCTGACAAGTCTTATTTCGGCGCATCTATCGTTATGGCTTAAGGAGAACCGCATGATCGTCCATTCCCGTTTCCTGCTTGCACAACCATTTCCCGCCCCGGCTGGCAGTAGGGGGGCGACGTCATGTGGCAAATGAGCGGGGGTGAGGTCGGCGGGCGCGATCTGGTCGGGCTGATTCGTCCGCAGGCTTTTTACGAAGGGGTTGCCGATTCGATCCGCGACCGGATTTTCGAGCATCTGCTGCCGCCCGGCTCGCCGGTTGACGAGGTGGCGCTGGCCAGGCATTACGGTGTCAGCCGCACCCCAGTTCGTGAAGCGATCAAGGTGCTGGTGAACGAGGGCCTGCTTAGCCTGACCCCGCACCATGGCTGTACGGTGGCCGAAGTGGGGCGTAACGATCTGCTCGAACTGCTCGATGTCCTCGAATTGCTCGACAGTCACGCCATCCGCCAACTTGCCCTGCAGCCCGACAAGGGGGGGCTGCTTGACCTGTACGAGGCGGATGCCGGCGGTGCCTGGTCGCTGTTTTGCCGACAACTGCGGGAGCTCCTCGGCAATACGCCGTTCGCGCTGATCAGCCGCAACCTTTGCCAGCAGCTCCAGCTCTGCCTGGGGCCGTGGCTCGACCAGGTCGACTGCGGCCTCTTGCCGGAGCAGCGGGCGGCATTGCTGCAGGCCATGCTCGTCGGCGACACGGAAAGTGCCAGCCGCCTGGCCAGCGTTCATGCCGCGGTTTTCCGTAGCGCCGTACTGGCCGCGTTCGATCAGTGCCAGGAAAGCCGGGTGACGGCCAGCCATAGCCTGTGACTCCTGGCGGGGAAGGCAACCCGGCGCAGGCCGGTAGTTTCCCTCCAACCAGGCTTCAGAACGGGCAGGTCACCGGAATGGCCCAGGTGCCGCCCGGGATGTCGCGGCTGGCGGCTTCGGGCGGGCGTTGCAGGCAATGCACCTTGCCCTCCGCCGTGGTCAATTGCAGGATGCCGTCGCCGAGCATCTTTTCACCGGGTTCTGGGCGGGCCGTGGCGCGGACCAGCGGCGAAGGCGGCGCCTCCTTTCTGGCAGCCGGGGCGAACATCGGGTCGCGCAGGCGTTGGCGGGATTCCTCGGCCAAAGCGCTTTTCGCCTGTTCGAGCCGGCTCGCTCCGTCGCCCGGGCGCTGCGGTGCCGGGGTGATTGGCGACGGATATTCAGCGCTCGGGGCCGGGATGGCAAGCGGGCGGGCGGCGATGAGCGGCTCGCCCCGGGTTTTGCCGGACGGTTCGTGCCGCCCCGGCGCGGCCGGCGGGCGCGCTTCGGGCCGCAGGTAAAGGCTCAGGCGGGGCCCCGCGCCTGAGTGGGGTGGTGCCGGCCGGCTCGGGAATGTAAGGAAACTGCCATGCAGCAGCAGGGAAGCGGCCAGGCCGACCGCCAGTCGTCTGCTCTGGCTAATGGGCAAGTCCCGCCTGCAATGACGCGGCCACGCCGTCGTCCGCCGGCTTTTCCAACGACAGCAGTTTCTGCAGGCGCTGGACATAGGTTTGCAGCGCTGCCAGTCCCGTCGGCGTCAGCACGAAAAAGGACTGCGGCCGGCCCTTGCCGGATTCCTTGCGCACGGCAACGTAATCGGCGGCCAGCAGCTTTTTCAGGTGGGCGTCGAGATTGCCGTCGGAAACCTCGAGCTGGCGTTTCAGGTCACTGAAGGTCAGTTCGCCGGCCGCGGCGAGATAGGCCACTAGCTGCGTGCGCAGCGGCTGGTGGAGGAGGGCGTCGAGTTCTTCCATGGCGTTTATTTCTCGTGAAATTCGACACTCAGCGTGCCGGGCTTGTGGCCGTCGTCTTCGCCGGGCAGGTGCAGTTCGATCTTGCCGCCGACCAGCTGGTTGGCGCGCTGCCAGCTCTTGCCGTCGTAGCTGCCCCAGGTCTTGTAGAGATAGAAGTCGCGCTTGAGGCGCGGATTGAGCGTGGTCTGCTCGTTCTTCTCGAACAGGTTGCCGCTGATCGAGACATCCATGGGCAGCGGCGCACCGGCTGGGTAGAGCAGGACGTAATCCTTGCCGGCCGGGGCGGTCTGGCCGAAACGGATGGTCGGCAGGGCGGCTGCTTCTTCGGCCGTGGGCGGGATCAGGCTGGCGCAGGCGGACAGCGACAGGGCGGCGACGGTGAGGCAGAGGGTGTTTTTCATGATGATGACTCCTGGGGTGAGATGGATCAGGGTTGGCGCATCTGGACGATCAGTTTGCTGCTGACGAACGGGCCTTTTTCGGGGCTCAGTTCGGCTTTTACGAAGGGGATGGTGATCCAGCGTGTCTGGCGGGCGGCTTGCCAGGTTTCGCCGGGAAAGCGGTTGGCGCCGGTGAGCTTGCCGTCGACCAGCAGCAGTTCGATGGGGCGGGCCAGGGTCAGCGGCAGCACGGCCTTGTCGCCGCTATTGACGAAAAGGTCGCCCTCGACGTCGATTTCGACCGGCACGCGGGTGCCGGCCGGCAGGTTGACGATGGTGTGGCCGGCGGCGGTGTTGCCGTTGCGCTGGAAATCTTCCAGGCTGATCGCCGCTTCGTCGGGCAGTACGCTGCGCTGGGCCTGGCCTTCCAGCCACAGCGGCAGGGCCAGCACGGCGAGCAGCCAGGCCAGCAGTTGGCCGAGGCGGACATATACCGCCCGGTGCCGGCCGCGATCGAGCATCACGGCGAGCAGCGGCAGGCCGAGGCCGAACACGGCGGCGGCGATCCAGCGCATGGTTTCGTAGGGCAACTGGGCGAACAGGCTGCCGATGCCGAGCACGATGATCGTCGCGCCGACCCATTCGAGCAGCTCCTCGGAAAACAGCCCGTGCAGGTAGAGCCCGAGGCCGACGACAACCAACCACAGGGCGCAGACCATGTAGCCGCCGCCGAAGAAGAACATGCCGAAGGTGCACAGCGTGGCCAGGCCCATGAGCAGCCACCAGACCTTCTGCACCTGGCGATGGATGAAGGACCAGGCCTCGTCGCGCGCTTCCTTGACGCGGCGCGTCCACCACCAGTCGAGGCCGCCGACGGCGCCGAGCACGACGGTCAGCAGGAGCAGCCAGGTGAGGGCGCGCTGTTCGAGGGCGGGAATCTGCTCCGGCGTCAGGATGCGGTCGGAAATGGCAAACAGCAGCCCGGCCGGAATGCCCCACAGCAGCAGGCTGTGGCGCTCAATGCGCAGGTTGCGGTGACCGACCGAAAGCATGGCGTGGATGGCGCTGAGTTGCTGGCTGGCGGGATGGCTCATGGGATTCGTCAATTAACTCTGATTTGCAGAGTTTATAACTCTGCGTTTCAGAGTGTCAACCTGATGTCATCAAGTAATGCCGATCTGCTATCTTCACGCCCGCTTCACATTCGCCTCGCGGTCTCTTCATTGGCCGGGCGGAAACTGCCGCCAGACCGATAACCCAGGGAGCACGACATGTCCGAACAACAAGATCCGGTGCCGAGCCAGGTCGTTCTGCCGCCTGCCGGGCCGGAGCGCTACGGCAAATCCAGGCTGTTCATCCTGCTGGCCGGCGTTATCCTGCCGATCTTTACCCTCGGTTTCGAGGCTTCCACCCATGTCAGTGGGGAAGCCTTTTTCGACCCAATTCCCACCCTTGCCCACCTGTTTTTGCTTTCCCTGGTGCCGCTGGCCAATGCCTGGCTGCTTTTTGAACTGGGCCGGCGTGTGCCACGCCTGCCGCCCGGGCTGGGCGCCTGCAATGCTTTCGCAATCGGCATCGCTGCCTTTCATGCCCTGCTTTACCTGCCGCTGACGCCGTTTGCGCCTTTCATGGTGATTTTCTACGGTTTCGGCTTCCTGCCGCTGACGCCCCTGTTGGCGCTGCTTGCCGCCTGGCGTGGCCGCGCGCTGCTCAAGCGGCGGCTGGTGGAGCAGGGCGGCGCCGGCCCGACGCGTTTCTGGCGCGGCATCGGTCTGGCCATGCTGGCCCTGGTTGTCGTCAATCTGCTGGCCAGCTTGACGCATATCGGCCTGCAAATGGCCCGCCATTCGGCGCCGGATGACCGCCAGTTCGGCGTGCGCTGGCTGCGCGCCGTGGGTGACGAGAAGCTGTTGCGCCAGGCGTGCTACAGCCGTTCCGGGCGCGCCATCGACCCGCTCGGCCTGCTTTTCAACTTCGGCGACACGGTCACGCCGGACGAGGCCAGGCGGGTCTATTACCTGGTCACCGGCCAGGCCTTCAATCATCTGCCGGAACCGGTCGCCAGGGGCTGGCGCCAGCGTTGGTGGGATGGCGATCTCGATCTTGGTGGCAAGAACGTTGGGCGCCGCGTCGACGGCGTCAGCCTGAGCCATTCGCGCCTTGATGGCAGCATCGATGCCGATGCGGCACTCGGCTATCTCGAATGGACCATGGTTTTTCGCAACGACAGCTCGCAGCAGCAGGAAGGCCGGGCCCAGATCGCCTTGCCGCCGGGCGCCGTGGTTTCGCGCCTGACGCTGTGGATCGACGGCGAGGAGCGCGAGGCGGCTTTCGGCACGCGTAACCAGACCCGCCAGGCCTACCAGAGCGTCGTGCAAGCCAGGCGCGATCCTGTGCTGGTGACGACGGCGGGCAAGGACCGGGTCATGCTGCAACTCTTTCCCATCCCGCCGCGTGGGGGCGAGATGAAGGTGCGCCTCGGCATCACTACGCCCCTGCAGCTGGCGACGCCCGCCCTGGCCCGGCTGCAGCTGCCGGCCCTGCGCGAGCGCAATTTCGAGATCGGCAAGGCGCTCACGCATGCTGTCTGGCTCGAAGCGGAAAAGCGGCTGACCGCCAGCGGCATCTGGCGCCAGGAGCAGATCGGCGAGCAGGCCTACGCCCTGCGCGGCGAATTGGCCGACGAGCAACTGGGCAGCGCGGCAAGCCTGATTGATCTGCCGCGCGATGCGCAGTTGCGTACCACCTGGAGCCCGGATGTTGCCGCCGGGCCGGGCGGCGTCGTCGTCCAGCGCCTGCAGGAACATGCGGTCAGCGTGCCGCGTCGCCTGGCCCTGGTGATCGACGGCTCGCAGGCGCTGGCGCCACTGGCCGGCGACATTGCCGGCGCGCTGGACAAACTCCCGGCCGGCATCGAACTGGCGGTTTTCGTCGCGAGCGATAGCGGTGAATCGCTGGCCGGCAGCAACTCTCCTGCAGTGGCCGCCAAACAGTTGCGCCGGATGGATTTCGTCGGCGGTCAGGATAATATCGATGCCCTGGGCAAGGCCTGGGACTGGGCCGCCGAAACGCCAGACAGCGCCCTGCTGTGGATACACGGCCCACAGCCCGTAGTGCTCGGCAGTGTCGAGCCGCTGTTGCAACGCAATCAGCGCGCCCCCGGCCAGGTTCGCTTTTTTCCGCTGGAAGCCGTGGCCGGCCCGAACGAGGTGCTCGAAGCCCTGGATGGTTTTGCCGGCATGGCGCCGGTGCGGCGCGCCGCCAAGTTGCAGACCGATCTGGAAAGTCTGTTCGCGGGCTGGCAGCCGGGCAGCACGGAAATCCGCGCGCTGCGCGCCGAGCAGGCATTTTCCGCCCTGGCCGGCGAGCCGGCGGTGAAGACTTCCGATCACCTGGTGCGTCTGTGGGCGGCCGACCGCATCGAACGGCTGCTGCTCAAGAGCGACGAACCCAGCCGTCAGGCAGCCACCGCGCTGGCGCTGAAATATCACCTGGTGACCCCGGTCAGCGGTGCCGTCGTCCTCGAAACCGCCGTCCAGTACGACGCGGCCGGCCTCAAGCCGGTGGACAAGGGCAGCGTGCCGACCGTGCCGGAACCCGAGGAATGGATGCTGATGTTCGTCGTCGGCCTGCTGTTGTTCTGGATGCTGCGCCGGCATCGCGCCAGCCGTCCGGCCCTGGCATGAAAATGCCGCCTTTCGCCCCCTTCTTGCTGCTTGCGCTGGCCTGCTGGCCGGTGCTGGCCTGGTACGGGCGGGGCAGTTTCGATGGTTCCAACGAGCCCTGGGGGCTGCTCGCCCTGGCCACGGCGGCGCTCGTCGTCTGGCGGGCGCCGTCGGTCGTGCCGCCGCGCCAGCCGCTGCTGTTGCCCAGCTTTTTCCTGCTGCTCTACAGCCTGGCAAGCATCGCCGGTTTGCCGATTGCCCTGCGCGCCATGCTTGCCGCGCTGGCCATGACGGCCCTGGCCAGCGCCTGCTATCTGGGCCGGCGGCTCGATCTGCCGCTCCTCGCGCTGGCCCTGCTGGCCTTGCCGCTGACCGCCTCGCTGCAGTTCTACGGCGGCTATCCGCTGCGCGTGCTGGCCGGCTGGCTGGCCGTCGGCCTGCTCAAGTCGAACGGTCTGGCGGTCGTCCTCGACGGCGCCGTCTTTCTCTGGGACGGCCGGCAGATTGCCATCGACGCCCCGTGCAGCGGCCTGCGCATGCTCTGGGCGGGCGGCTACCTGATGGCCGCCGCGGCGGCCCTGTTCCGCTTTTCGCCGCGCCAGACCCTGCTCGCCGCTGCTCTGACCGGCGCCATCGTCATCGCCGCCAATGCCGTGCGCGCCGCAGCATTGTTCTATCTCGAAAGCGGCCTGCTGCCCCTGCCGGGCTGGACCCACGAAGCGGCCGGCATGAGCGTCTTCCTGGCGGCCGGCCTGCTCATCGTGCATGGCCTGTACCGGATCGAACGTGGCACGGGAGGTCGGGCATGTTCCCCCGCTATTTCCTGCTGATCTGCCTGTGCGCCGCCCTGGCCCCGCTGGCCCGCGGCTTTCTCGGCGAACCCGCAGCCAGCACGGCCTTTCCCGGCTGGCCGACGCATTTTGAAGGGCGGCCCTTGACCATGCAGCCCCTGACGCCGCTCGAAGACAGCCTGCAAAAGGAGTTCCCGGGGCGCGTCGGGCGCTTCAGCGATGGCCAGCGCGAAATCATCCTGCGCTGGGTAACCCAGGAAACCCGCAAGCTGCACGCCAGCAGCGACTGCTTCAAAGCCAACGGCTACCGCATCGAAGCCTTGCCGATCAAGCGCGAAGGCGAAGCACTCTGGTCGCGCTTCATTGCCACGCGCGGCAAAGTCCGGCTGGAAGTGGCCGAACGCATCTACGCCCCGGCCGGCGGCCAGTGGAGCGACGTTTCCGCCTGGTACTGGGCGGCGCAGCTCGGCCGGACGCAAGGGCCGTGGTGGGCGGTGACGGTGGCGAGTTTGGCGGGGGAGTGATGGGCTGCAGGCGGTATGGCGATTGTTCCCTGACGCTCCGCAAGGGATATAGTTCCCTGTTACGCCTGGGGGATGTCCTCGCTTCGCGCGGGTATCCCGCCCAAACGCACCACAGTCGCGTTCAACCGAGGTTTCAAGGATAATAAGAGTGCTAAATTTGCGACCAAGGGGACTGGGATGAAACTCCGCTTGCTGAGCTTTCTGGTCAGCCTGTTTTGCTTGTTGCCCTTCGCTGCGGTGGCCAATCCTTCCGTCGAGCCGACCTACAGTTTTTCCGTGGCACCGCAGTTCGAGCGGCGTCAGCTATTCCGCGTCTGGCAACCCATTGTCGATGACCTGCAGAAGCGCACCGGGCTGCGTTTCGAGCTGGTTACCTCACTATCGGTAGGTGACTACGACAGCGACGTGAAGAACGGGCGCTACGACTTCATCTATGTCAATCCTTACATGGTGCCGTTGATCGATAAGCAGCCTGGCTATCAGCCGCTGATCCGCGACGCGGCGCCATTGCACGGCATTCTGGTGGTGCGCAAGGACAGCCCGCTACAACGGGTGGAAGACCTGAGCGGCAAGACCCTCGCGGTGCCCTCCATGTCGGCACTCGGCGCCAGCCTGCTGCTGCGTGCCGAGCTCGACCGGGATTTCGGGGTGAAGCCCCAACCGATCATTGCCAAGACCCACAGTTCGGTGTTTCTGCATGTCGTCAATGGTCTGGCCGATGCTGGCGGTTCGGTGCAGAAGGCCTTGGCCGAGCAGGATGTGCGCATCCGCGACAACCTGAAGGTGCTGCACCGCACGCGCGACGTACCCTCGCACCCCATCGCTGTCCACCAGCGGGTGCCGGTCAAGGTGCGCGAGCAGGTGCGCCAGGCCTTTCTGGATATGTCCGCCGATCCGCAAGGGCGTGCGCTGCTTGCCGAAGTGCCGATGCGTCAAGCCGTCGCGGCGAACGTTGAGGACTACCAGGTCTTGAAAACGCTCAAGCTGGACAGTTACCTGACGCAATAAGTCCCCATGTCGCTACGCTGGAAGCTGATCTTTCCGTTGTTGTGCGCCCTTGGCCTCGCCGGGGTAAGCATCGAGGCCTATTGGCTGCCGCGTTCGCTGGAGCGTATCGAGCGGGATCACATGCTGTCGATGCAGCGTCATCTGGAGACCACGGCGGAATCCCTGGTGCCGATGGTGATGGGGCAACAGCTCGATATCATCAATGAAAACCTGGATTCCCTGCTAGCCAAGAACCCCGACTGGCTGTCGATTCGCCTGGTCGATGAGCGTAACCGGCAGCTCTATCCGCTGATGAGTGGCGAACCCGCTTCTCAGCCTGTCGCGCACAAGGATATCCGCTCACTGAAGGCTGACCTGCAGTCTGGCAGACGCATACTGGCAACCCTTGAGGCACGCGCTGATCTGACCGCCTACCTGTCTGAACAGCGCTCGGAAGTCATCAACTCGGGCCTCGCCATGATGGCACTGCTGCTGCTGGCAACGGTGACCTTGGCTTTGCTGGTGGAATTCGTCATCCATCGTCCCTTGCGCCGGCTGGCCCTGGCAGCTGCGGAGCTGGCCCAAGGAAAATTCGATACCCCGCTGCCAGCAGCCGGTCAGGATGTCCTGGGCGAACTGGTGCGCGATTTTAGCGCCATGCGGTCGACGCTGGGCGAGCAACATACTGCCCTGAAAAAGGAAATCGAAGAGCATCGGCAAGCGGAAACCGAACTGGATAGCTACCGCAAGCATCTGGAAAAACAGGTTGCCTCCCGCACCGCCGAGCTCGCCGCAGCAAAAGATGCTGCCGAGAGTGCCAATCAGGCGAAGAGCAGTTTCCTCGCCAACATGTCGCACGAGATTCGTACGCCGCTCAATGCCATCCTCGGCCTCACCCATCTGCTGCGTCGCGAAGCCACCCCGACGCAAGTCGAGCGACTGGGCAAGGTTGACGCTGCCGGCAAGCATCTGCTCTCGATCATCAACGACATTCTCGACATCTCCAAGATCGAGGCCGGCAAGCTGCAACTCGAGCACAGCGACTTTCAGCTCTCGGCAGTGCTTGATCATGTTTACTCGCTACTGGCCGAAACCGCGCGCCTCAAGGGGCTGGAGATTCGCATCGACTCGGATCACATGCCGGCCTGGCTGCGCGGCGACGTCCTGCGCCTGAGTCAGGGGCTGCTCAACCTTGCCGGCAATGCGCTCAAGTTCACCGAGCATGGCCACATTACCCTCGCCGCCAAGCTATTGGAAGAACAGGGTGACGAACTGCTCATCCGCTTTGAAGTCAGGGACTCCGGCAGCGGCATCGCACCGGAAAAACTCGCCGCGTTGTTTCAGCCCTTCATCCAGGCCGACGTCTCGACCACCCGTAAATATGGCGGCACCGGGCTGGGGCTGGTGATCACCCGCCGCCTGGCCGAACTCATGGGCGGCGAGGCGGGTGCAGAGAGTACACCGGGGCAGGGCAGTACCTTCTGGTTTACGGCACACCTGCAGCGCGGACATGGGTTGCAGCAACGCCCGGAAAGCACTGTCACCGACGCCGAACAGCAGTTGCGGGGCCGGCCTCAACGTGCCCGCTTGCTGCTGGCAGAGGATAACGCTGTCAATCGTGAAGTGGCGCTGGAGTTGCTGCGCGGCGTCGGCCTGGCCGTTGATGTCGCCGAAGACGGTGTCATGGCGCTCGAAATGGCACGTCAGCACCGCTACGATCTGGTGCTGATGGATATCCAGATGCCCAATCTGGACGGTCTCGAAGCGACCCGCTCCATCCGCAGGCTGCCGGGCTGGCGAAATATTCCCATCCTCGCCATGACTGCCAACGCCTTCAACGATGATCGCCTGGCCGCCAAGGTGGCTGGCATGGACGACCATATCGCCAAGCCGGTCGATCCCGATCTGCTGTTTGCCACGCTGCTCAAGTGGCTGCCGGCAAGCGGGATAACTGTCGGCGCTGGCGAGACGGCGCCAGCATCGCCGACGGCGACGCCCCTCCCTGCCGCAACCGTTATCGGTGACGCTGACGATGCCACGTTAGGCGCCCGGCTGGCGGCGCTACCCGATCTCGATCTGGCAGCGGGCCTGCGCCTGATGAACGGCAAGCTGGAAAGCTACCGACGGATTCTCCGGCTTTTCGCCGCCGCCCACGGCAAGGATGCGCAACAGATCACTGACTTAATCGCGCATAACGATCTGGTCGCTGCCGAAAGGCTCGCCCATGCGCTCAAGGGTGCAGCGGGGAGTGTCGGTGCGCTGCCTATCCATGTGCTTGCTAGCACACTGAATGACGCACTTAAGCGCGCTGACCTACCGGCGGCAACAGCCGCCCTGGCGCCGTTGGCCGAACGTCTGCCCAAACTGGTCGAAGCCTTGCAGATTGTGCTGCAAGAAGCGCCCCATCAAACCGTGGCGGCTGCCGCTGAACAAACCATGAAACAAGACATGTTGCTCTAGGAACTGCTGGCACTGCTCGAAAGTGACGATATCAGGGCCAGCCACCTCCTGAACACTCGGCGTGCCGACCTCGAAGCGACTATTGGCAGCGTGCGCTTTGCCGTTATGGAGCGTGCTATCCAGCATTTCGACTATCGTGAAGCCATGCGCCTGCTGCAGGAAACGGCCTGAAAATAATCGAATAACCATGTCGCTTCCAGCGCAAGGTTTGTCGAGAGGAGAACGAAGAACTTCTGCCGCTCAATTGTCGGCATGAGCTTGAGGTCGTTGAAAAGTTCTTCTGCTGTTGCGGCGTGTGCCATCTTTCTATCCTTCGGAGCGTAGGTATCGCTTGAGCTCGTGGCGAGAGCGGGGCATTCCGGGCGGGAAATGAGTTCCCGATGCCTGATTCCGCTGTCTTGAAAACGGGGACCACTATCGTTGCGGGGAAGGAACGGCGCAAAGGTGGTGCGCCGGGGGCGTCGGAAAAGTGCACAGGCGGCCGTCGGTTCGGGTATTTTCGTTGCCGCTGTAAGGAATGCTTGCCCTCAACGACTAAAGGGAACCACTGAGCAATCAGACCGTCCACCACAGGCGGAAGGCGGCGAGCCGGCATTTTTGCCCGGCCCGCTTCCCCTGCCAGCGAAAGGCCAGCAATGTCACCCCGACGATTTATTCAAGGACTCATCTTGACCCTCTCCACCAGTTTCCTGATCGGCGCTTGCGCCGACGCCAAGACTCCCGCCAAGGCCGCAAAGCCGGCTGTGACCGACAGCATCGTGCTCGGCATGGGCTGTTTCTGGGGCGCCGAAAAGCGCATGGCGGCCATTCCCGGCGTCTTCGACGTCGAAAGCGGCTACGCCAACGGCGAGATCGCCGGCACCTACGATGCCGTGCTCGCTCATGAAAAAATGCTGCGCGCCGGCAAAACGGCCCAGCGCAACCACGCCGAAGTCATCAAGGTCACATTCGACCCGGCCAGGGTCGATCTGGAAAAAATCCTCGTCCAGTTCTGGGAAAGCCACAATCCGACGCAGGGCGACCGCCAGGGCAACGATGTCGGCACCAATTACCGCAGCGCGGTTTACACCCACAGCGACGCCCAGCAGGCGCTGGCGCTGCAGACCCGCGACGTCTACCAGGGGGTGCTGAAGGCGGCCGGTTACGGCAAGATCACCACGGATATCGCGCCGCTCAAGAAATACTTTTCGGCCGAGGAATACCACCAGGACTATCTGGTCAAGAACCCGAACGGCTACTGCGGTCTGGGCGGTACCGGTGTCAAATACCCGGTGGCCGGTGCCGCCACCACGCCGATGCCGTCGACCGCCGCCAAGGCGCCGCGACTCGAGGCCAAGGCACTGAATTTCGAGCGCCAGCTAATCGTTTTCGAAGCCGAAGACTGTGCCTACTGCCGCAAGTTCAAGGCCGAGGTGCTCGACCACTGGACCTCGCCGGTCGCCGTTGCGCGCACCCTGAACCCGGAAGCGCCGGCTGGCTGGACGCTGGAAAAGGCTTTGTTCGCCACGCCGACGATGGTGCTCTTTGAAAAGGGCAAGGAAGTTTCCCGTTACACCGGCTACAGCGGCGAAACGACGCGTTTCTGGCAATGGCTGGGCTTCCACCTGCTGACCCCGGCCCAGCAGAAAATCGCCTTCGAGCAGGGCACCGAGCGCCCCGGCACCGGCTCCAATCTCGACGAAAAGCGCCCCGGCACCTTCGTCGATCCGATCACCGGCGTCGCGCTGTTCCGCAGCGACACCAAGTTTGAAAGCGGCACCGGTTGGCCGAGTTTCTTCAACCCACAACCCGGCTCGATCACCCTGCATGAAGATGTCAGCCTGGGCATGAAACGGGTCGAAGTGCGCAGCGCGAGCTCCGGCATCCACCTTGGCCACGTCTTCGACGACGGCCCGCCGCCGACCCACAAGCGCTACTGCATCAACGGCAACGTGCTGAAATTCGTGCCGGACAAGGCGAAGTAAAAAAACGGGGCCGGGATTCATTCCCGGCCCCGTTCGGTTTCAGCGCCGGATTGGGCTCAAAAGGCCTTGTTCACGCTGACGAAGAACTTGTCGCGGGCGATGTCGGAGGCCGACGTGCCGTTGGCCAGGCTCAGGAAGTTCTTGTAGGCATTGGGTTCGCTCGATGCCGAGTAGGCGGCGCCGACCGTCCAGCCATCGGCGAAGGCCTTGCTGACGCCGGCCTTGAAGTAGGTGATGTCGAGGCCGGTCGAGTGGCGGATCATTTGATGCCCAAGCTGGCCGTTGACCGTCCAGCCTTCGGCAACTTCATAGGCGGCATTGAGTTCGACGAAGGGCGAGTAGCGCGTGCTGCCGGTGACGCCGGCGTTCAGGTCGCCGGCGAAACCGCCATTGACCGGCGAATTGTTGGTGCTCCAGCCGAAATACTCGGTCAGCGTCGCGCCGGTCTTCAAGGTCAGCCACTCGTAGCTGAACGCCACTGAGGCTTCCAGCGTGTTCAGGCTGTTCTTGGCATTGAAGCCGGTGAATACCGAGTCGCTCCAGTTGGCGCCGGGGTAGGTGTAGTAGATCAGGCCGATGTCGTAGCCGACGGTGTCGGCGATCTTGCCGCGATAGCCGCCGTAGATGTCGAGTTCGACAGTGGCGCCGGGCAGCCAGTGGTCGGAGACGTTGGAGGCGGCGACGCCGACATAGGCGCCGGAGGCATGGTCGGCTTCGGCGCTGACCTGCAGGGCGGGCTTGCCCCAGGTCTGCGACTGGCCGCGGAAGATGTAATCGCTGACGACGCCGACATTGACCGGGAAGGTCCAGGCGGCATCGCCGTCGGCCAGGGCCGGGGTGGCGGTGGTGCCGAGGGCTGTGGCGGTGAGGGCGAGCAGGACGGCGGCGCGCAGCTTGCGGGAAGAGGATGTCATGCAGGGATCTCCAGGAGGTTCACGTTTGGGGGAAAAGGGATGGCGGTTTCCGGTGCGGCGATGCGCGGCCCGTTTTCGGGGGCGGCAAGCGCCGGCGCGTCGCTGTCGTCCTTGAGATCGACGCCGGTGCGGCCAAGGCGGCGTGCGCCGTCGATCAGGAAGGCGAGTTTGCGCGCTGCCTCGGCGTAGGGCAGGCCTTCCGGCCGGACGTTCGAGATGCAGTTGCGCTGTGCGTCGTTGAGGCCGGGGCGCGGCCCGGCGGTCAGGTAGAGGCCGAGACTGTCCGGTGACGACAGGCCGGGCCGTTCGCCGATCAAGACCACAACCTGTTCGGCGCCGAGCAGATGGCCGATCTCGTCGCCGAGCGCGACGCGCGCCTGGGTGGCGATAACCAGCGGCTGGCTGCTCAGGTCAGGGATGTGCGCGCGCAGGGCGGCGAGAAAGGCCCGCGTATGGCGGCTGGTCGCCAGCGACGACAGGCCGTCGGCGACGACGATGGCGAGTCGCGGCCGGGCCGGCCAGTGGTTTTTGCCGTTTTCAACGAGTCGACCGCTACAGGCCGGAGCTAGCCGGCGCCCGTAATCCGGACGGCGCAGATAGGTGGCGCGGTCGGCGGCCTGACTGTGCACGGCCAGGGGCCGGAAGCCGTCGGCCTGCAATTCGCTGGCGAGCAGATCGACGTCGAGCGCCGTGTGCACCGCATCGCGGGCCTGCGCATGTGCCGTGCCGAAGCGCAGCACTTCGCGCGTCGGCAGGCTGACGCCGGCGCGGCCGAGGGCGACGCGGGCGCGCGTCAGGCCTTGCAGTTGCTGCCAGGGATCGGGCGTCAGAATGGCCGGTTTCTGGCTCATGGCGCCTCCTGAATGCTTTCGGCCAGCCCGAGCAGCGGGTACTGGCTGCTCTGGGCGAGCAGTTCGCCGCGGTAGTCGGTGATGCGCATCTTTTCCAGCCACTCCTCGAATTCCGGCGCGCGCCGGCGGTCGAGCACGCGACGCAGGTAGAGCGCGTCGTGAAAAGAGGTGCTCTGGTAATTGAGCATGATGTCGTCGGCGCCGGGTACGCCGATGATGAAATTGATGCCGGCGACGCCGAGCAGCGTGAGCAGGGTGTCCATGTCGTCCTGGTCGGCTTCGGCATGGTTGGTGTAGCAGATGTCGCAGCCCATCGGCAGGCCGAGCAATTTGCCGCAGAAATGGTCCTCGAGGCCGGCGCGGATGATCTGCTTGCCGTCGTAGAGATATTCCGGGCCGATGAAACCGACCACGGTATTGACCAGCAGCGGCTGATAACGCCGCGCCAGACCGTAGGCGCGCGCCTCGATGGTTTGCTGGTCGACGCCGTGGTGGGCGTTGGCCGACAGGGCGCTGCCCTGGCCGGTTTCGAAATACATCACGTTGTTGCCGAGCGTGCCGCGGCCGAGTTGGCGCGCCGCCGTGTTGGCTTCGTCGAGGAGCGCGGCGGACACGCCGAAACTGCTGTTGACGCCCTCGCTGCCGCCGATCGACTGGAAGACCAGATCGACCGGCGCGCCCTGATCGATGGCGCGCAGCGTATTGGTGACATGGGTCAGGATGCAGCTCTGCGTCGGCACCGCGTATTGCTCGCGGAAATCGTCGATCAGGCGGAGCAGGGCGGTGATCGCCGGCAGGCTGTCGGTCGCCGGGTTGATGCCGATCACCGCGTCGCCGGCGCCGTAGAGCAGGCCGTCGAGCATCGAGGCGGTGATGCCGCGCGGATCGTCGGTCGGGTGGTTGGGTTGCAGGCGCACGGCGAGCCGGCCGGGCAGGCCGAGGGTGTTGCGAAAACGGGTGACGACCGAGCACTTGGCGGCGACCAGGATCAGGTCCTGGTTGCGCATCAGCTTGCTCACCGCCGCCACCATCTCCGGCGTCAGGCCGGGCGCCAGCGCGGCCAGGCTGGCCGTGTCGGCGGCATCGGAGAGCAGCCAGTCGCGGAACTCGCCCACCGTCAGACCGGCCACCGGCAGGAAGGCGCCGGTGGCGTGGCTGTCGATGATGATGCGGGTGACCTCGTCGTCTTCGTAGGGAATCACCGCCTCGTCGAGGAAGTGGGCGAGCGGGATGTCGGCGAGCACGAGGCGCGCCGCCATCCGTTCCTCCTCGCTGGCGGCGGCGACGCCGGCCAGCATGTCGCCGGAGCGGGCCGGACTGGCCTTGGCCAGCACAGCCTTGAGGTCGGGGAAGACGTGGCGGTGCAGGCCGAGGGTGCAGGCGTGGATCATGATGCGTTTCCTGGCGTTCGCTTATTCGGCTTCGGCAGCCAGTTCAGCGAAAGGGAGGGCGGCGCGCTGGGCGTGGGTGATCCGGAAGTAGCCGTAGCCAATGGCCAGGATCAGCACGAAGAGGCCGGCCAGGGTCGGGTTGAACCAGGCTACCGTGCCCAGGCAGACCAGGGCGCCGGCCAGTGCGATGGCCGGGAAGACCGGGTAGAACGGTACCTTGTACGGGCGGGCGAGACGCGGTTCGCTGCGGCGCAGCTTGAACAGCGCGGCCATGCTCAGGGCGTACATGAGCAGGGCGCCGAACACCGACATGGTGACGATGTTGGCTGTCAGGCTCTGGCCGCCGAAAGACAGCACCTCGTCGCTGAAGATGGCGGCGATGCCGATCAGGCCGCCGGCGATGATGGCGCGGTGCGGCGTCTTGAAGCGCGGGTGGATCTTGCCGAGCCAGCCCGGCAGGTAGCCGGCGCGGGCCTGGGCGTAGATCTGCCGCGAGTAGCCGAGGATGATGCCGTGGAAGGAAGCGACCAGACCGAACAGGCCGAGCCAGACCAGCATGTGCAGCCAGCCGCTCGATTCGCCGACGATGGTCTTCATCGCCTGCGGCAGCGGGTCGTTGATGTTGGCGAGCTTGGTCCAGTCGCCGACGCCGCCGGCAAAGACCATGACGCCGATGGCCAGCACGACCAGAGTGAGGATGCCGCCGGTGTAGGCGATCGGGATCGAACGCTTCGGATCGCGTACTTCCTCGGCGGCCATGGCAACGCCTTCGATGGCGAGGAAGAACCAGATGGCGAACGGGATGGCGGCGAAGATGCCGGTCAGCGAAGCGAGCGAGAACTCGTCGGCGCCGCTCCAGCCGCCGGCCGTGAAGTTGGCGAGCGAGAAGCCTGGGGCGACAACGCCCATGAAGACGAGCAGTTCGAAGATGGCGAGGATGGTGACGAACAGCTCGAAGGTCGCGGCGATGGTCACGCCGATGATGTTGAGGCCCATGAACACGACGTAGGCGCCGGTCGCCGCGATCTTGGGATCGAGCGCCGGGAACTGCACGTTGAGATAGGCGCCGATGGCGAGCGCGATGGCGGGCGGCGCGAAGATGAATTCGATCAGCGTCGCCATCCCGGCCAGGTAGCCGCCGGTCGCGCCAAAGGCGTGGTAGCTGTAGGCGAAGGGGCCGCCGGCGTGCGGGATGCTGGCGGTCAGTTCGGTGAAGCTGAAAATGAAGGTACCGTACATGATGGCGACCATGATGGTGGTGACCAGGAAACCGAGGGTGCCGGCCGTCGCCCAGCCGAAACTCCAGCCGAAATACTCGCCGGAAATCACCAGGCCGACGGCAATGCCCCACAGTTGCCAGGTGCCGAGGCTGGCCGAGAGGCCATGCGCCGAATGGGAAGGGGTAGTCATGATGTGCTCCGAAAAATGTTGGTGACTGCATCTTCGAACAGGCGGCGGGACGATACATATCAAGAATCAGCACCGCAATATCAAAAATCGGCACAAATGGCGGTCGACCGTAAAAAAACCCGCGTTTTGCACCGCGGCAGTGCCCGAAAACCGGGAAATGCACCACGCCGGACGGCATTGCGCCCGGTTTTGCCTATTTTTTCGTCATGACCTGCAAGCGGCGTGCCCGCTGCCGACGCCAATCACGAAAACGGCATAGGTAATTTGCGCCGGATGGTACGGGCCTTGCATTGAATCGCGCGACAGCAACAGCGGAAAGCCACCATGAGCGCACTCACCACATCCCATCCGGCCTTTGCCCGGCCACTGCGCCGCGAGATCCGGGCGCGCGATGCGGACGAGCATGCGCGCAACCTGTCGCAGTGGGATCAGCGCTACGACCAGCTTTCGGCCGGCAGCTTCAGCGGTGAAGTCACCGAACTGTGGCTGCCCAAGACCCAGGTTTTCGTCGAACGCGCCAATCAGCAATTGCGCCAGACCTGCGCTGCCTGGCCCAACTCGGTGTGGTTCGGCATCCCCGACATGGCCGACGGCCTGATGGCGATGGGCGGCAAGCAGCTATCCTCGCGCGCCGTCTGCATCCGCGACGGCGGTGCCGAGTTCGATTTGCTCACCGCGCCGGATTTCGACCTGTTCGGGGTCGTCGTCGACCGCGAAAGTTTTGCCCGGCATCTCGATGCCACCTGCCATCTCGATCTCGACCGCCTGCTGCAGCAAGGCGACGTGCGCGACCTGGCGCCGGGGCGCAAGGAACACCTTTGCCGCAAGCTGGCCAACATCCTGGCCGACGCCAACAGCAGCGAAGCCGACAGCGCCGCGGTCGACGACCTGCAGGGGCGCATTTTCGAAGCCCTGGCCGGCGTGCTGACCAGCCAGGATTCGCAACCGGCGTCGCTCAGCCGCACCCGCCTGCAACACCAGCAGGTCGTAGACAAGGTGCGTCGCCGCGTCCTTGAACAGCCCGATGCGCCGCCCAGCGTCGCCGAACTCTGCGAGCAGTTCCACATCAGCCGGCGCGCCCTGCAGAACTGCTTCGAAGACGCCACCGGCCTGCCGCCGCTCGCCTACGTGCGCAGCCTGCGCCTCAACGAAGTGCGCCGCCAGCTGCGCGCCAACACGGCGCGCCCGATTTCCTGCATCGCCTACGACTGGGGCTTCTCGCACCTCAGCCAGTTCGCCCAGGATTACCGCCGCCTGTTCGGCGAACTGCCTTCAGAGTCTTTGCGCAGCTAAATACCCAAGTCAGGTGAGTCGAAGTGCGCAGAGCCAGCTCCGGCATCCACCTCGGTCACGTCTTCGCCGACGGCCGTGCTGGCGTTGCATGGCTGGCCGCGGGCTGGTCGGCTGGCCGTCAGCCCGAAGCCCCGGCTTATTTCGCCTCCGGCTTCGGCCGGGCGAACGTGGCCGCCAGTGTGCCGGATATCCTGCTGATGACGAGTGGCCGGCCGGGAGCGGCTTTCCCTCAGCCTTGCCCCGACAACTGCGGAATAAAGTCCTTGCTTGGGGCGCCCGGCGGGGTAGTTGGCAGCGTGCCCGGCGGCGCGTCGGGGGCCATGATTTCCTCCATGTCCAGGGCCCTGATCCCGCTGTCGCCGTTGAATTCGTCGTAGAGCCATTCGCCGTCGATGAACGAGACGCCCGGCGGCGGCGTTCTTTCGTTGTTCGGCTTGCCGGCCAGCGCCTGCCGCATGTAGTCGATCCAGATCGGGAGCGCCAGGGTGGCGCCGAATTCCCGGCCGCCCAGCGATTTCGGTTGGTCGAAGCCCATCCAGGCGACGGCTACGACATCGCCGGCGTAGCCGGCAAACCAGCCGTCGAAGGCATCGCTCGTCGTGCCGGTCTTGCCGGCCACGTCGGGGCGTCCGAGGCGCGCACCGGCCAGGGCGCCGGTGCCGCTATGGGCGACTTCGCGCAGCATGCTGTCCATAATGAAGGCGTTGCGGCTGTCGATCACCCGTTGTTCGTCCTGCCGGACGGGCAGCGGCGGGGTTTCATGCAGCACGGTGCCGCGGGCGTCGGTGATTTTCTGGATCAGGTGCGGCGTGACCTTGTAGCCACCGTTGGCGAACACCGCGTAGGCGCCGGCCATCTGCAGCGGCGTCACCGAGCCGCTGCCCAGGGTCATGGTCAGGTTGGCCGGATGCTTGGCGGCGTCGAAACCGAAGCGCCCCATGTAGTCGCGGGCATATTGCGGCGAGATGGCGCGCAGTAGCCGCACGGCGACGATATTCTTGGAGCGGGCCAGCGCCCGGCGCAGGCTGATCGGGCCATCGTAGCCGTCGTCGTTCTGCGGCTCCCAGGCCTGGCCGTTCTCGCCGCCGGGCAGCGAAAGCGGCGCGTCGTTGACCAGCGTGGCCGGCGAAAAGCCTTTTTCCAGCGCCGCCGAATAGACGAAGGGCTTGATGCTCGAGCCCGGTTGGCGCCAGGCGCTGGTGACATGGTTGAACTGCTTGCGCGAAAAATCGAAGCCACCGACCAGGGCGCGGTAGGAACCGTCTTCAGCGTTGAGGGCGACGAAGGCGGCATCGACCTCCGGCATCTGGCTGATCGCCCAGCGCCCCTTGCCATCCTGACTGGCCCGGATCACCGAGCCGACACGGATCTTCAGGTCCGGCTTGGCGTTCGTCTGCAGGGCGCGGGCGGCGAAGCGCAGGCCGTCTCCGCTGATTTCCAGGGTGTCGCCGGAAGCCGGTTCGGCGCGCACCTGTTTGGCCGAGACGGCGGTAACTACGGCTGATACCAGGTTGTCGCTGGTCGGGTGCTTGGCCAGGATCTGATCGATGGCGTCGTCCCGCTCGTCCTCGTCGCTCGGTAAATCGACGAAGTCTTCCGGTCCGCGATAGCCGTGGCGCTGGTCGTAGGCCAGCACATTGTTGCGCAGCGAACTGTAGGCGGCGTTCTGTTCGGCCTTGTTGAGCGTGGTATAGACATTCAGGCCGCGGGTGTAGGTCTCTTCCTTGTATTCCGCATAGAGCTCCTGGCGGACCAGTTCGGCGACATGGTCGGCATGCACTTCGAATTGCTGGCGACTGCTTACCTTCAGCGGCTGGTCGACGGCCTCGGTATATTGCGCCTGGGTGATTCGACCGAGCTGCAGCATGCGCTTCAGGACCAATTGCTGGCGCGCCTTGGCCCGCACCGGATTGACCGCCGGATTATGCTTCGCCGGGTTCTGGGGGATGCCGGCCAGCATTGCCGCTTCGGCCAGGCTCAGTTCCGGCAGGCGCTTGTTGAAATAGGTGCGGGCGGCGCTGGCGAAGCCGTGCGTTCTTTGCCCGAGATAAATCTGGTTCATGTACAGCTCGAGAATCTGGTCCTTGCTCAGTGCCGCCTCGATGCGGTAGGCGAGCAGGGCTTCGGTCAGCTTGCGGGTCAGCGTCTTTTCCCGCGACAGGAAGAAATTGCGCGCCACCTGCATGGTGATGGTTGAAGCGCCTTGGTGGAAGCCGCCGGTCAGGTCGGCGACCAGCGCCCGCGTCACGCCCCGGTAATCGACCCCGCCATGTTCGTAGAAACGCGAATCCTCGATCGACAACAAGGCATCCTTGAGGAGCGGCGGAATTTCCTGGATCGGCACGAAGTCCCGGTGTTCCTCGCCGAATTCGCCGAGTAGCGCGCCGTCGGCCGTGTAAATGCGCAAGGGGATCTTCGGCCGATAGTCGGTGACGATATCCAGGGGCGGCAGCGTCGGCAGCACGGTGAGCAGCATGAACGCGAGCAGCAGCACCACCAGCAGGGCGCCGTCGGCGGCCACGGCGAGCAGCGTTCGCCGTAACTGAGCGCGGTAATTTGCTGTCGCAAAGGGAAGGGTCAGAAACTTAACAGCAGTCGAAAATATGCTCACTTACTGGTCCTGGCATGAGTGCCCGGCCGAGTCCTGCACCATTCGGGCGGTTGAAGACGCTGGGCTGGCCAGTCGCCGAGGCCGCTAGTTTAGCCCTTCGGCCCGTCGCCCAGGCAACGTTCTGTAACCATTGGTGCTAACTGCGTATCACGTCGCTCGCCGCGTTTGGTCGGAAACGGAGGAGCAGGAGACGCGGGCCGATACCGCCATTTTGTTTCCAATTGTTAAGGGGGCGAAACCAGGCGCCGTCTGGCGCGTTCTTATCTGCATAGGGCGATCCTCTGGGGTTGGCTTTATCTTTAAGGAGGTCTGATATGAAAACTATCCACATCGCTCTGCTCGGCTTGGTGCTCTCGGCCGGATTGGTGTCAGGTGCCCAGGCGCATGAGCCGCGCGTCGGTTTCAGCGTCCAGTTGGGCTATCCGGGCTATGTTCCGCCGCCCGTCTACTACGCGCCGCCGCCACCGGTGGTCTACCTGCCGCCCCCACCCATGGTTTACGGGCCGGTGCCGGTCTATGGGCCGCGCTACGTCAACCCTGGCTACTATGGCTACGATCGTGGTTACCGTCACGGTTGGCGCCGACATGGGCGGCATCGTCATTGGGAAGACAGGGATTGACCGGCCGGCGGAATAGGGCCATGAATCAGGACGGGCGCGAGTAAAAACCGGCAAGCGCTGGTCGGGGTGACCCCCCTGGCCAGCGGCAATGCGTGTTTTTTCGTTCCGTTTGCGCGCTTCCCGATGTCGTCAAAACGAGGGATTGAAAGCGCCTAGCGTTTCTCCCTCTGCGCCGCCAGAATCTCCGGCAACTTCACCTCGATCCAGTCGGCCAGCGCTTCCACCTTGCCGCCGATTTCCTCGCCCAGCGGCGTCAGCCGGTATTCGACATGGGGCGGTACGACGGGGTAGGCGATGCGTTCGACGAAACCATCACCTTCCAGCCATTGCAGGGTCTGGGCGAGCATTTTTTCGCTGATGCCGTTGACCTTGCGGCGTAGGTCGCTGAAGCGGTGCGTGCCGCTCAACAGGGCGACCAGCAGCAGGACGCCCCAGCGACTGGTGACATGCTTCAACACTTCGCGTGACGGGCATTTTTCCGAGAATAGCTCGCCGCGCCGCATGAGGTCGGCAAGGGCGGGCTGGGCGGCATTTCCATCGGCGTTATGCATTTTGAACTTACCTTTAGGTGCGTACTTACGAAAAGTTAGCGATGTCGCTATTCTGCCGGCTCCCCTCATCGAAATAAAGGAAATTCATCATGATCGTGGTTACCGGAGCCGCCGGCCAATTGGGCCGCCTTGTCATTGAAGCCCTGCTGCAGAAACTGCCGGCCGGCGAGATCGTTGCCGCCGTGCGCCATCCCGAGAAAGTTGCCGATCTGGCAGCGCGCGGCGTGCAGGTTCGTCAGGCTGATTACGAGCAGCCGGCCAGCCTGGTCGCCGCCTTCCATGGCGCCGACAAGCTGCTGCTGATTTCGTCCAGCGAGGTCGGTCGCCGCGTGCCGCAGCATCGCGCCGTGATCGACGCCGCCAAAGTAGCCGGCGTCGGCCTGCTGGCCTATACCAGCATCCTGCATGCCGATACTTCGCCGCTGCCGCTGGCCGCCGAGCACAAGGAAACGGAAAGCCTGATCCGCGCCTCCGGCCTGCCGGCAGTCATCCTGCGCAACGGCTGGTACACCGAAAACTACCTCGCCGGCATCCCGGCCGCGCTGCAATACGGTGTACTGCTCGGTAGCGCCGGGCCGGGCCGGATCGCCTCGGCGGCGCGCGCCGACTATGCCGCAGCGGCCGCCGCCGTGCTGACGCTGGACAACCAGGCCGGGCGCATCTACGAGCTGGCCGGCGACGAGGCCTACACGCTGGCCGAGCTGGCCGGCGAAATCGCGGCTCAATCGGGCAAGGCCGTGGCTTACCAGGATTTGCCGGAAAGCGAATTCACGGCGGCTTTGCTCGGCGCCGGTCTGCCGGCGGGGCTGGCAACGCTGTTGGCTGAGTCCGACGTTGGCGCCGCGCAAGGTGGTTTGTTCGACGAGAGCCACCAGTTGAGCCAACTGATTGGCCGTTCGACGGCGCCGCTGACCGAACTGGTCAAAGGCGCTTTGCGGTAATTGCCGCGCGGCGGCTCGCGGCGCCGGGCGTCGCGAGTCCGCTGGCTGGCGAGTTGCGAATATACTGGCGCCGTCCGATTCCTGCGGGAGCATCCATCCATGAAAATCCTCATTCTCGGCGCCGGCGGCATCGGCGGCTATTTCGGCGCCCAGTTGCTGCGCAGCGGCGCCGACGTGACTTTCCTGCTGCGCGAAAAGCGCCAGGCGCTGATCGCCACCGAGGGCCTGCGCATCGAGACGCCGCACGGCAATTTCACGGTGCAGCCGCCGACCGTGACGGCGGCCAGCGTCCAGCCGATCTACGACCTGATCATCCTGGCGCCGAAGTCCTACGACCTCGGCGACGCCCTGGCTTCGCTGGGAAATGCCCGGGGTAGCGCGGTCGTGCTGCCTTTCCTGAACGGCATCGAACATCTGGCGGTGCTCGACCGCGAGTTCGGTCGGGCAAAGGTGATGGGCGGGGTCGCCCACATCGCCGCGATGATTACCGAAAGCGGCGCCGTCCGGCAATTGAACGATATTCACAGCCTGACCGTCGGGCCGCGCGACCCGGCGCACGCCGAACTGGCCAAGGATTTCATCGCACTGTGCGGCAAAGCGCCATTTACCAGCGTTTATGCCGAGGATATCGAACAGGCGTTGTGGGACAAATGGGTCTTCCTCGCCGCGCTGGCCGGCATGACCACGCTGTGCCGCGGATCGGTCGGCGAAATCCTGGCGACGCCCTACGGTGAAGGCCTGATTCGCCAGATGTACGAGGAGTGCTGCGCGGTTGCCCGCCTGAGCGGCTATCCCACCGGTCCGGCGGCGACGCAAAGGGCGCTCGGCATGCTGATCGCGCCCGGTTCCCCATTTACCGCCTCGATGCTGCGCGACCTGCTGGCTGGGCAGCGCACGGAACACCAGCACATTCTTGGCGCCATGGCCGAGCGCGGCATGGCCCTCGGTTTACCCATGGATTTGCTGCGCCTGGCGCACACGCATCTGGCGGTGCAGGCCAGCTAGCAGGTAGGGTCTGAGAGAAAGTCCAGGCGACCGGTAGTACGGTGGCGAGATACTCGGGATGCCAAGCGGCAGACATATAATCTTTTGGCCTAGTGCTGTGAGGTTGGAGTGATTCCACAGGCATGAAGGTTTGGCGATAAATACTATTCTGATAGCATCCGCCTATCTTCATGGCGGGGTGTGGTGAATGATTGTCGGCATTGATCTTGGTACGACCAACAGCTTGATCGCGGTCTGGGAGGGAAACGGACCGCGTCTGATAAAGAACAGTCTCGGAGAGGTGCTGACGCCTTCTTGTGTCAGCCTCGACGATGACGGCACCGTTCTCGTCGGACGTGCCGCCCGCGAACGTTTGCAAACCCATCCCGAGTTGACGGCAAGCGCCTTCAAACGCTTCATGGGGAGCAACAAGCAGATCAGGCTCGGTAAACGCGACTTCCGGGCCGAAGAATTGTCTGCTCTGGTTCTCCGTTCGTTGCGCGAGGATGCCGAGGCAGCCCTCGGGCAACCGGTGACCGAGGCGATCATTACCGTACCCGCCTATTTCTCGGATGCCCAGCGCAAGGCGACGCGCGCCGCCGGTGAACTGGCCGGGCTACGTGTCGAGCGCCTGCTCAATGAGCCGACCGGCGCCGCGCTGGCCTACGGCATACACAACCGCGATGGCGAATCACGTTTTCTGGTCTTCGATTTAGGTGGCGGTACCTTCGACGTGTCCGTGCTCGACCTCTTCGAGGGAGTTATGGAAGTTCGTGCGTCAGCTGGCGACAACTGCCTGGGCGGGGAGGATTTTGTTTCCTGCCTGGTCGATCACTTTTTCGAGCAGAACAAGTTGCCAGCCAAGCTCAAGAACCATAGGGAGTTCATGCAGCGTCTGGCGGCCCAGGTCGAAATCGCCAAGCGCAAGCTCAGCGAGGTGGGACAGACAACAATCCGTCTGCATCATGATGACAACGAATATTCGATGCCTCTCGACGAGCCGCTGCTCGAACGCCTTTGCGCACCACTTCTCCTCCGGCTGCGGACACCGGTGGAACGGGCTTTACGGGATGCGAACCTGCGCAGCAACGAACTCGATAATATTGTCCTGGCAGGTGGGGCGACGCGCATGCCCATCGTGCGGCGCCTGGTGGCACGCATGTTCGGACGTTTTCCGGCGAGCGAGATCAATCCGGACGAGGTTGTCGCGCTCGGTGCCGCGGTTCAGGCCGGCCTCAAAATGAAGGATGCCGCCCTGAGCGAGGTGGTGATGACCGATGTTACGCCGTATTCGCTGGGCATCGCGCTGTCCATTCAGATTGGCGATAATCAGTTTTCGGAGGGGCATTTCGATCCGGTCATCGAGAGAAATTGCGCGGTTCCGATCAGCCGGGTGAAACAGTATTTTCCCGTCCGTGAAGGGCAGCGCCTGTTGAACCTGGAGGTCTTCCAGGGCGAAGCCAGGATGGTCAAAGACAACATTCACCTAGGCACCCTGAAAATTCCCATGCCCGGGGGAAGACTCGACGAATGCGGTATCGACGTCCGCTTCACCTACGATGTCAATGGCCTACTGCAAGTCGAAGCCTCTGTCCTGAAAACCGGTGAAAGTTTTTCGCTGATCATCGAGGGCAACCCTGGGCTGCTGAGTCAGGAAGAGATTGCATTCCGACTGGTCTCGCTGGCCGACTTGAAGATACACCCGCGTGACCGTATCGAGCATCGGACCTTGCTAGCGCGAGCCGAGCGCCTATATCAGCAGTTGCGTGGCGAGCAGCGCGAATGGTTTGCCCTACAGATTCTGAGCTTCGAAAAAGCCCTGGCGTCGCAGGATCGTCGGGTGATAGACCAGCGCCGCAAGAAATTCGAGGATATCCTCGAATATCTCGAACGCGACGCCTTCATCAACCCGCCGGGGGCGGATCTGACCTAGAAGTCGGCAATATCATGACGAATAAACTCGCCTTCCTGGAATACTTGGAACTCGACAACACCGCCGATGAGCGCGCCGTCCGCCGTGTCTACGCTCGCAAGTTGAAGCTGATTAACCAGGAGACGGACGCTGCCGGTTTTCAGGCGCTGCGCGAGGCCTATGAAGTGGCGTTGCAATGGGCGCGCTGGCAACAGCAACAGGCCGCGCAGCAGGCGGCCGGGTCGAAAGAAGGGATTGTTGCGGAGGTGACTCCGGTTGGCAACGAGCCGTCCGCCCCGGCGCCGGGGAGGGAGGACAAGCCGGGGCTGGCCTCAATTCGAGAGGGGGAACTCGATACCGTCCCGCCCGAAGTGGCGGCGCAGGCCGTCTTCAACGAGTTGGTGGCGGAACTTGCCGCATCGTCTACTGCGGCTGGCTGGTCGTCCGACAAGGTGCACCACGACAAGTTACTGCGCTGCCTCGACGATCCCCGTCTGCTCTCGATTGCCGCCCGTGATGTCTTCGAGTGGTACGTCGCCGAACTCCTGGCCAGTGCTTGGCGGCCCGGCCAGGAGGCTCTGCTGGTTGCTGCCACACGGGTTTTTGCCTGGCAGGATGATCCGCGGCGTCTGGCCCGCTTTGGCTGGGTTGGCGATACCCTGAATCGCGCGATCACCGAGCGGGCGGTATTCGATCAGCAACCGGAGAGCGCTAAAAAGGCGCAGCGCGATCTGATCGCGCGCCTGCGCGATCCAGCGCAGCCTAGTCACGGCGAACTGATTGCCAAGATGCCACTGCTCGAGTGGACCTTTTCCCGATTTCCTGCATGGCTACCGTTGATTACTAACATGGAGAACCTGCGGCTATGGCGGGAACTGGATTCCCGGGTGCCCTCCTGGAAACGCCGCCTTTCTTTCCAGAAGAAAGGAACAGCCAAGGATTCTTTGAAATTTGCGCATGTCCCCGCGAGTCAAGGCATAAATTGGCGTTGGAGCATGGTATTTCTTGTTTATGTGTTTTTCAGAGTCGTCTCTGGCATGACAAGTAGCGATTCGCCGCCACCCGTCGTTTCGACGTCCGGTCTGCCGAGTGCTTTCCAGCAACAGGGTGGTGCGCCAGGGAGCCTGCCCGGTGGAGCGCGCCACGTAAATGCTTCTGGCGCCTTTCCCTATTCCTCTTCGGCTGCTGATGCATTCCAGGCTGATCCGCTGAAAGTACCCGAGAACAGGCCGGTGCCACCTTCCAAGTCGCAATTGTCGGCACTCGTAAGTGGTAAGCCGAACCTGGAAAAGTGTGATGAAATCAGTCGGCTGACGCTGGTTTTCAAAATTGGTACCACCCAGTCGCTCATCCAGTTCGGTCCGGCCTTCGAACGGCAGGTGATCAACTGCGCCAATGCGCGTCTGTGGCCACGATCGGTCTATCAGGATCCGGCTGTTCAGGAGGCGGTTCGCCACGAAGAGCAAAGAAGTGCCGCGATCATTAAGTCTATGCAGCGCGAGATGGCAAACCTTGTCAAAGTTAGCCCGCCAGTCGAAAAGCCGGTCGGTTTGCCGGTTCCCGAGAAGACTGTGACGGCGCCAAGAGCACCGGGTTTGAACGGAGTGGTAGTGGCAACACCAAGCTTCAAGCCGGTCGAGCAAGCCTGGACCTTGAATGCGGATAGCGACAAGTACCGGCTGAATCCCAAGGAAGTTCAACTCAATGCCAGGGATTGAGCGGGGTTTCGCGGTAAGCTGACGCATTCCCTCAATGCCTTGCCGGACGCCACAACCATGAGCCATCGACACTCGGGCTGCCCACTATGCGGCGGCAAGCTGACCGCCCTGGATTTGCTCAATGCCTGCGACGAACTGGTCGACGCCGAGCTTGGCGTACTTTCGGCGCGCTGCCCGTATTGCCAGGGGCGCCTCGAAATCCGGCCGGCCGCCGGGCAGATCGAAATCGGTTACATCGTCGGCGCCAACCAGCCCCGTTTCGACGTGGCCTTCGTCATGGATTGCGCCGGGCTGGAGATGCTTGCCGGCGATGAAGCCGGCGGTTTGCGCCTGCGTACTTCGGAACAGTACTGGGCATTCCGCGAAGCGTAAATCCCCGGCTCAGGTCATCGCCGGCTCGCCGGAAAAATAGCGGCGCGGTTCCATGCCCAGGGTCCGCTTGAACATTGCGGTAAAGGCACTGGCGCTGCGGTAGCCGAGTTTTTCGGCGACCAGCGCGACCGGCATGCCATTGGCCAGGTGGCCGAGGGCTTCGACCAGCCGTGCCTGCTGCCGCCACTGGCGAAAGCTCATGCCGGTTTCGCGCTGGAACTGGCGGGCCAGCGTGCGGCTGCTGGTCGCCTGTTGTTCGGCCAGGGTTTCCAGGGTTTCGCGGCTATCCGGGTTGCCGACCAGTTCTTCGCACAACCGGTGCAGGCGCGCTTCGCCGGGCATCGGTAGATGCAGCGCCGGGATTTTCAGGAAACGCAGTTCGCTCAGCACCAGCGCCGCGATCTGGCCGGCCCGGCCGGCGCGGTCGTAGGCCAGCGGTTCGTCGATCAGGGCGAGGATCAGGGCGCGCAGCAGCGGGCTGACTTCCAGCAGGCAGCAACTGTCGGGCAGGCCGGGCGCGGCGTCCGTCCGGATATAGAGCGTGCGCATTTCCACCGTCCCCAGCATGATCACGCGGTGCGCCGTGTTGGCGGGAATCCACACGCCGCGCACCGGCGGCACCACCCAGCTGCCGGCCTCGGTCTCGACGCGCATGACGCCGCTGCCGGCATAGATCAGTTGCGCCCGCAGGTGGCTGTGCACCGGCGTTTCACCACCGCGGTAATTGCGTGCCTTGGCGGTGACCGGGTGGGGCAGGGTCTGATGTTCGTCGTCGTGGCCGCAACTCATGGTTGGGCCGGCGATTGTCCAATTCACGATATTTTCTGTCCGGACATGTGAGGATCAGTCATTCTAGACTGCAGTTCCGGAAAACTGAAAGTCCCGCATGGAAAAGACGCTCACCGCCGCTGCCCATCCCGCCGCGCCGCGCGCGGCCGACGCGCTCAGCGCCACCACTTACCCGGTGATTGCCGCGATCAGCTTCTCGCACCTGTTGAACGACATGATGCAGTCGGTGCTGCTCGCCATCTACCCGATGCTCAAACTCGGCCTCAACCTGAGCTTCGGCCAGATCGGCCTGATCACGCTGACCTACCAGCTCACCGCCTCGCTGCTGCAACCGCTGATCGGCCTGTATACCGACCACCGGCCGAAACCGTATTCGCTGCCGGTCGGCATGGCCTTTACCCTGGTCGGCCTGTTGTCGCTGTCGCAGGCCGGCAGCTTCGAGGCAGTGCTGGTTTCGGCGATGCTGATCGGCATGGGGTCCTCGGTCTTCCACCCGGAATCCTCGCGCGTCGCCCGCATGGCGGCCGGCAGCCAGCCCGGCCTGGCGCAGTCGCTGTTCCAGATCGGCGGCAATCTCGGCTCGGCGATCGGGCCGCTGCTCGCTGCGCTGATCGTCGTGCCGTACGGGCAGGGCAGTGCCGCCTGGTTCTCGCTGTTTGCGCTGGTTGGCGTCGTCGTGCTGAGTTTTGTCGGGCGCTGGTCGAGCCACCATGTCGCCAATTTCCGCAAGCGGATGCAGGCGCACGCCGCCAACGGCCTGACGCGCAGCCAGATCGGCTGGTCGCTGGCCATCCTCGGCCTGCTGATCTTCTCCAAGTTCTTCTACATGGCCAGCCTGAGCAGCTATTACACCTTCTACCTGATGGACAAGTTCGGCCTGACGCTGCCGCACGCCCAGATCTACCTGTTCGTCTTCCTCTTCGCCGTCGCCGCGGGCACCGTGGCGGGCGGGCCGATCGGCGACCGGGTCGGGCGCAAGCGCGTGATCTGGGGTTCGATCCTCGGCGTCGCCCCGTTCACCTTGCTGCTGCCGCATGTCGGCCTCTTCTGGACCGGCATCCTCTCGGTGATCATCGGCATGATCCTCGCCTCGGCCTTCTCGGCCATCCTGGTGTACGCCCAGGAACTGCTGCCCGGCAAGGTCGGCGCCATTTCCGGCCTGTTCTTCGGTTTCGCCTTCGGCATGGGTGGCATCGGCGCCGCGCTGCTCGGCCAACTGGCCGACGCGACGAGCATCGAAACGGTGTACCAGGTCTGCGCCTTCCTGCCGCTGATCGGGCTGCTGACGGCGTTTTTGCCTACTATCGAGAAACCTAGCTCTCGCGTCAGGCCGCTTTAATTTGATGACGAGGATTGCGACAGGCGGCGTCGGCGAGAAGTGATTCCAGCATCCAGAAACGGGAATTGCTGCGCATTATGACAATGTTGTTTTAGTATTCGCTCCGGCCGATGACGGATCGGCCGATCGACAGCAACATTGGGGAGAGTCGCATGGCATCAGCGGCAAAGAGCATCAAGGTGAACCTGGCGCAACAAATCGTTCAAGCTTGTGAAGGAAGTACGAAGGTATTCAGTTTCGACTGCGTGACTGGTGACAACGAGCATCCAACGTATCGGGGAGTTTTCAGAGTCTTGCGGACGGTTCATCCCTACCGCAGCCATACCTATAATGTGCAGATGGACTATGCCTTGTTCTTTACCCACGACGGCAAGGCACTGCATCAGTACCACGGGGTCGTGCCACTGTCCGTCGTGCGCACCGCTCGCGGTAGCGTCGGCGACTGGTTCGGCTCACACGGCTGTGTGCGCTTGAGCGAGGCTGATGCGAAAGTGCTTTACGGGTGGGCTTCGGTGGGTACAACGGTGCAGGTCTCATGAATTCGGCGATCAAGCGATATGGAATATTTGGCCTGGTTTTTCTCGGCGGATTGTTTTTCGGGGCGGGCCTGAGCCAATTCGTCTCCCATGATCAGGTGACAGCAAGTCCCGAGCAGAAGATCGCTGCCGATACCCAAATCATCAGCCTCCTGGGCGAGGAAGTGATGTCGCTGACCTACCACACGGAGGCGCTGACCTTGACCGCACAACGCTCGAAGCCCGCCGATCCGTTCGCCGTCCAGATCACCTTTGCCGATGGCCGAAAGCCCCAGCAATGCCTGACCTCGCCTGACCTGGCCGGGCTCCTGGGCGACTTCTCAACTATCACCGCGAAACGACAGATTCAATCGCCGCGCTTCGAAGCCGAATTTCCGCAACCGCTGGGAACCCTCGAAATCCGTGATCGCATCGTCGCCGAAGCCCCGCCCGCGATGCTCTTTCGCACGACAGCTAACCGTCAAGCCGTAGCGCTATCCTACGATGGCTACACCGCCGAGGTGCGTACCTCGATCGACGGGTTCGTCAAGCTGGAAGGCGGTTGTGAAGCGTTGGTGCAGCGCTGATGTAAGTGTGTTAGCCCCATTGATCCGGCTGATGGGGAGGAGGGGGCGCTTACAAAAGCCATGCTTCACCCCCCCTTTCGTGACAAAAACAGGAGGCTCCGTAAGTACCCTGTTCTGGCGGTCAGGTACGGTGGGTCAGGTCCTCAGCCAGCCACGTCCCTTGAGTAGCGCAAAGCGTTCAGGGGGCAGGCAAGCTTTCATGTCCTGGTGTGGATCGACTTCACAAGAGTTATCAACCACCACTACTACGAAGTCGTCGGTCACCGGGGTGATTGTCGGCCAGTCGAGTTCATTGAGCTGTTTGGCCACTTCCACCAGAAGTTTCTTGCCCGAGGTGTAGCTGCCCTTGTCTGACATCAGCATTTTGTGGCGTAGGCACAGGCCGGCGATTTCCTCGTCGCAATCCAGCCAGAGTTCGTGCTCGGTGCCGCTACCGCGAATCTCGTCCGGTGCCCACAGGAAATAGCCTACCTGCTCTGAAGTTTGCTCTCGCCAGGATTGCCGACCCCAGACCAGAAACGGTGGCCAGGCGGCCTCGAAGTCTTCCTGCGTGTAGCACAGCAGCAGCGCATAGAGCGGTCCATCGAGGGCTGCCTGTTTGACCGGTTCCGGAATCTTTTTCAGCATTGCCGCCTTGCTGGCGCTTCCCGGCCTCGTTGGGCAGGCGAGCAAAAAAAGAAGGCGCAGCTTAGTTGACTAGTGCGTATGTCACAAGCATTTGTATTTGAATTGGATAGATGGCCGACGGCCGGAATCGCAGCCCAATCCAGCGGTCGATGGGGAAAATCTCCGGTTTTCCGTGTCGACCACTGCCGCCGTTTTGCCGCCTAATTTCTTAACCGTGACTACCCGGTCGTAGCTGTTCTTGTGGCACTGCAGGTAGAGGCGGTGCTGGCGGGCGAGGTGGCGGTTGGCGAAGAAAATAACAGAGGGAAGCCCCCCTCAGCATTCCATTGCGCTACTTCACTTTTTCGGGCTTACCGATGCCTTGCTTGAGCGATCCGTGAAAAATAGGGCAAGGCGAAGGGCGGTAACGCAGCCCAGGGAGACTACGAGAATTGTCGCCCAGGACCATTCCGGGAAGAGATAACTGGCCAGGCTGGCCAGACACAGGAAGATGATGACAAAAAACATTCGGGACTTTTCTTGGTTTCGTGAAAGAGATTGTAATGCCCGAAATCAGAAGGCATCAGCGCCCGCTTGCTCGCTGCTGTCTACGAGGGCAGTGAATCGGCTGCGCGACCAGGGGCGCCGAGTGCTGTGCAAACTTTGCTGATGGTTGAAAAACGTTGGCTGGCATCGGGACGCAGCGCCTTGTAGAGCGCTCCGCGGGTAATCCCGGATGCCTTGGCAATGTCGTCATCCCCCGTACCCGTGCAAGCGGGCCCAACTTCTGCCGTCGCCAGGGGAAAAGGGGGCTCAGCGACTTTGTGTATTCTCTTTACCTCTTTGCTCGCCACCGAGATCGCCCCGCTCAAGAAATTCATCGAGGCCGAGGAACACCACCCGGACTACCTGTTCAAAACCCATACAGCTACTGGGGCCTGGGCGGCACCGGCGTCAGGTATCCGCTTGCCAGCGTATTCCACCGGCCACCGCAGCGAGCGATTGAGTGAAAGAAAAGCTATGTAAACTGACGCCAGGGATTATTCAAAATTTGGGCGTTTCAGCCAGGAGTCGGTCATGCAACAGTTATCAGCGCAGGGGCAGCAGTTCATTCAGGGTTTGGCGCAGCGCTACGGTATCAGCACCGACGCGGCGATCAGCATGCTTTATGCGGTGATGAACGGTAACGGGACGATGGCGCAATTCAGCCATCCGGAACTGGGCGGCTCTGGCCAATGGATGCAGGGCGGCATGACCATGGTCGGCGACATGTTCAACTACGGGCTGAAAGCCAAGGTCGATGGGCTGTGCAGCGAAATCTCCAACCAGTTGATGAACCAGCCGGGCTATTTCCAGCCGGCCCAGTCGCAATTCCAGTCGTCCGGCAACGCCCCCGGCGTCAATCTGTTCGTCTCGGCAGCAGCGGCCGGCCAATGGTGGCCCGGCGATCTCGGTTCGCCATCATCAACCGGCGGTCAGAACAACGTGCGCTATGCGGTGTTTCCCGGCTCGCGGCGCCTGGTGGTCGACATCGGTGGCCAGGTCACGGTCTACGACACGCTCGACAACCAGATCGGCGGCGTTTCGCAGCAGCAGGGCGGCAACGATTCGATGACCTTCAGCAGCCAGTACGGAACGATCAGCGTCAGCAGCCTGCCGCTCATCAGTATCAACGGCTACCTGCAACAACAACCGCAACAAAACTTCATCGCGCCAGCCCAGAACTTCAACGAAGCGCCGCCCCAGCCGGCGCCAACTGCCCAGGAAGGCGATGTCTTTGCCAAAATCGAGCGACTGGCCGATCTCTTTCAAAAGGGCATCCTGACCGAGCAGGAATTCACCACCAAGAAAATGGAATTGCTCAGTCAGCTTTGATCGGCTTGATGTCGGAGAAAGGCCAAATGGCTCGGAGATATTTTCAATGAAATATCTTCGAGCCATTTTTTGTACTTGGGCATTGGACTGTGGTTGCCAATCCCGGGATTGATCCTTGTGCATATGGCAGCCCCCTTGGCTTCTGGACTTTTGTCAGGCAGCCCGCCAGCCGGCGACGTGTCATGTCGTCCCTGAGGCCGTTCTGCCATGCCGTGAACTCGGGCAGGGGCTTGATTGAGTGGGTGGTTGAGTTGTACTCGGGCAATTACTTTTGGTTAATCTTGGGCACAATTAGGCATGGAAATTCGCGTCATGTGATGCTATCGTTGAAGCGTTCCACAGAAGGAGAACCCCATGCGCACGACGCTCGCCCTCGATGATGATTTGCTTGCCAAGGCCCAGGCCTTGACTGGGGTTTCGGAAAAAACCGCCTTGATCCGCGAAGCCCTGCGCGCGCTGATCCAGCGCGAAAGCGCCAAGCGTCTGGCGCTGCTCGGCGGTTCCGAGCCGCAACTCGATTCCGTACCACGGCGCCAGACGGAGCCGGCATGATCCTGGTCGATACCTCGATCTGGATCGACCATCTACGTCAGCGCGACGAGCGCCTGAGCAAACTGCTCAATCAGGGCCAGGTGCTGGCCCATCCCTTCGTGATCGGCGAACTGGCCTTGGGCAGCCTGCAAAACCGCGCGGCGATCCTCGGCGCGTTACAGGATTTGCCGCAAGCACCGGTTGCCACGGAAGGCGAGCTCCTGAGCTTCATCCAGCAAAATGCCCTCTACGGTATGGGCATCGGCTACATCGACGCGCATTTGCTGGCCGCGGTACGTCTTGCCCCGGGCGCCGCATTGTGGACGCGTGATAAACGGCTGCTGGCAGCAGGCACGAGCTTGGGGTTGGTGGAAAATGGGGGGCATTGAGCGAACATCTTGTCGTTCTGCGCACAAACCTATGGCGTGGCCGACTCCCGATCTTTCGTAAATGTCTCTGGCTTCAAAATTGCACAACGGACAAAGAGGGGCCGGATGAATTGGATTTTCAATTGCCCCTTTGATCGGTGCCAGCCAAGTGTTTTCTCTGAACATGCAGGCGGACTTCTGCTAATCTTGCAAATCGAAACTTAAACTTTCGATTTGCAAGAATTGAGCGCTCATGTACCTACGTCAAGCCCGCAACACCTTGGACCGGCTAGCCCGGGGCTTCCCTGTGCTGGCCTTGACCGGGCCGCGTCAGTCCGGCAAGACGACGCTGGCGCGGGCCGGTTTTCCCGACAAACCTTATATTTCGCTGGAAAACCTAGACGAACGGGACTTTGCCGAGCATGACCCCAAGCGCTTCCTGGCGCGCTTTCCCGAAGGGGCGATTCTGGATGAAGTGCAGCGTTGCCCGGCGTTGTTGTCCTGGTTACAAGGCGTGGTCGACGAATGCCCGGTAATGGGCCAGTTTGTGCTGACCGGTTCGGCCCAGTTTGATCTGATTGCCGGCATGAGCCAGTCGCTGGCCGGCCGGGTAGGGCGGGTCGAACTGTTGCCGCTGTCGCTGACCGAAATGCAGGATGGCGACTGTCTGCCGCCGACGCTGGACCGCTTGCTGCTCAACGGCGCTTACCCGGCCATCTATCAGCGCGACCTGGCGGCGACGGACTGGTTTCCCAACTATGTGGCAACCTATCTGGAGCGCGATGTCCGGCAGATCATCGCCGTGCGCGATCTGTCGCAGTTCCAGCGCTTCGTGCGGATGTGCGCGGCACGCTCCGGGCAATTGCTCAATCTGGCGGCCCTGGGTGCCGATTGCGGCATCTCGGCGGTGACGGCGCGCGACTGGCTGTCGGTGCTGGAAGCCAGCTATCTGGTGACCCGTCTGCCGCCGTACTTCCAGAATTTCGGCAAACGCCTGGTGAAAACGCCCAAGCTCTATTTTCTCGATGTCGGCCTGATGGCCTGGCTGCTGGGAATCCGCGACGAAGCATCGCTAGCCACCCACGCCGCCCGAGGCGCCCTGTTTGAAACCTGGGTGGTGTCAGAACTGATCAAACAACGCTTTAATGATGGCCAGCCGGCCGACCTGTACTTCTGGCGCGATAGCGCCGGGCACGAAATCGACGTGGTATTCGAAACCGCCGCCGGTTTACAGGCAGTTGAAATCAAGTCCGGTAGCACCTTCGCAGCGGACTGGGTGGATGGGCTGAAGAAATGGCAGAAAATCGCCGGCGATACACCGACCCTGAAGCCCATCCTGATTTATGGCGGCGAGGACAGCCATGAGCGGGAGCGCTGTTTTCTTACCGGGTGGAAGGATGTGGGGCGGGGCTAGCTTGCGACGGTCATCAAGCGAAATTCTCGAACTTTGAGTCAGGCCCTTTTGGCGTGCGGGAGAGGCAAGGTCGTAAAAAGAGCCTCGCCCGCCTGATTCCTGTGGCCTACGAAGGTGTGTGAATCGGCTGGGCGACCAGGCGAACGCCGAGCGCCGCGCAAACCTTGCTGATGGTTTCAAAACGCGGGCTGGCATCCGGGCGCAGCGCCTTGTAGAGGGCTTCGCGGGTAATCCCGGACGCCTTGGCAATGTCGCTCATGCCCCGCGCCCGCGCAATGGTGCCCAGCGCATCCGCCAGCGCCGCCGGATCATTTTCTTCCAGTATCACGGTCAGATACTCGGCAACGGACTGCTCGTCCGGCAAATGCTCTGCCATGTCGAATTCGGGCAGATCGGTGATTTTGATTTTTCGGGTCATCGTTCAATCCTCCAGCATGGCGGCCAACCTGACGGCCTTGGCAATATCAGTTGTCTGCGTGCCTTTGTCGCCACCACCCAGCATCACAATCAGCACCTCGCCGCGTTGCACGTAATACATGCGCCAGCCGGGTCCGAAGTGCTCCCGCATCTCAAACACGCCATCGCCAACCGACTTCACATCGCCAAGATTGCCTTTCTGGGCTTTCTCCAGGCGGCGCGCCAGACGACGATGCGTCATACCGTCCTTGAGGCCGTTCAGCCATGCGGTGAACTCGGGGAGGAGCTTGATCGAGTACATGGGTAAAGTGTAGTCGTTCGATTACGGTTGGTCAATTTTGAGCTGGGGGAGTCAAACCGTGGTCTGGCCGCTGTTGTTGCTAATCTCTCTGACCCTTTCGGTTTGTGATGCCTTTGGTTTGTGCAAATTATGTGAAGCTAAGTACCATTTGGCGCACATAACTTCCCCAGTCTCGGTAACATCTTATCGAGGCAGATTTAACTGATGGAGCACCTTCCGTTACATCAAGTTTTTCTTTTAGAAGCCACATGGTTTGAGATATGTTTTTAATAGTTTTGTGTGCATCAAGGTTTGGAATAATTCCGGAGTCAATGAACCCTTTGTTTAAGTTTTTTGGGCCGCGGTGAATATTTTCTTGCCAAAAGTTTTTTTCTCTTTCATTCTTTGGTTCGATATTTCTTGACTCGAAGTTGTATGACCAATAATTAAATTCATCTTTCATTTTTTCAAACAATTTCTCTGAGATTATGAATATATCTAGATCAGAGTGTGGGCCAAAAGTTTTGCCCAATTTATTGGGCGCGAGTGATTGGCCAATTCTTGCGCTGCCAGATAAATGAAGATCTTTTGGATCTACATCTAGCCGAATGCTAAGCCAGCCTCTAACTGACTCGTAAAGTGCAGGATTGTCTCGAAAAGCATAAGGGATTCCTTCGGACATCCATAGTCGGGCTATGGCAATCTTCGACTGCTCGCCTCCTTTTTTTGCAGCATCGAGAAGTGCACTGGCTTCAGGATATGTGCCTGTAAGCTTAGCCAATTCGCTTGGTACTTTAAAAGCTTCCATCGTTTTAGGCCTATTTTTTCGGAATGGACGTTGTGTGGCGCTGAAGAATATAACTGGCTCGGGTTTTTATTTTTTTAATTCTATCAATGCTAGGGGTTTGGGGCTCTGGGTATTTTAGTCTAGCAACTATTTCGGCAGCTAAGTATGAGGTGATAGATTTAGGGTCAAAATTTAGACGTATAGCAGCTTGTTTGATTCCATTCATCTGCCATCCATAATAGGCAATCATTAGGTATATTCTTGGAATATCATTCTTTCCAATAATTTTTGTTATCCCTAATGCAAAAATTATTTCGATTAACTTTCTTTTGAGTGTTCTCTGATAGCGTCCAGTTAGTACTCTTACTAGTTGCATCGCAATGGTTGAGCCGCCTTCGATTTTGTTTCCCCGAAGCATTTTCCAAGCCGCGCGAGCTAACGATTGAAGATCAACACCTGCATGTGACCAAAATCGATGGTCTTCTGCAACAATGAGCATTGTTGTTAGTTCTTCTGATATCTGAATATATTGGCATTTAGATTGAATATCTTTGGCCCGTGTTATTAGTAGAGTCCATTCTTCTAGCAGCATGATCGTATAAATTAACCTAACCGAAATATATAAATGGACTATGTTTGGCCGAGGCTCGATACATATTCATATTGCCGCTTATCCATAAATGGCAAAGGATTGTATCGCCAAGCGTGCAATGAGTAAGAAGCCCCCAGGCTAGTTGACGGCTGTTTATGGCGCAAGTATTCAGTCGCGGGGAGTGGTCAATCCAATCTAGCACTCCCATCCCTTATATCCTCAACCGCGAATACCCAACCCCGCCGCCCTTCTCAACCCGTATCTGCGCCGGAATCCGTTCCTTCATGCCTTCGACGTGGCTGATGACGCCGATCATCTTCCCGCTGGCGTTCAGGGTGTCGAGGGCGTTGAGCGCGATTTCCAGGGTGTCGGCGTCGAGGGTGCCGAAGCCTTCGTCGAGGAATAGCGAGTCGATTGAGGTCTTGTGGCTGACCAGGTCGGAGAGGGCGAGGGCGAGCGCCAGACTGACCAGGAAGCTTTCGCCGCCCGATAGCGTGCGCGTGTCGCGGGCGACTTCGCCTTGCCAGCTATCGACGATGTCGAGTTCCAGTTCGCCGCTGCTTTTGCGGCGCAGCAGGTAGCGGCCGTGCAGGCGGGCGAGGTGGGCGTTGGCGAGGTGCAGCAGGTGGTCGAGGGTCAGGCCCTGGGCGAACTTGCGGAACTTGTCGCCTTTGGCCGAGCCGATCAGGCTGTCGAGGCGTTGCCAGAGGTCGCTTTCGGTGGTCTGCGCGGCGATTTCCTTGAACAGCGCTTGCTGGTTCTGGCGCGCCTGTTCGTCGCGGGTGAGCAGGGCGCGCTGGGCGCCGAGTTGTTCGCTGAGTTCGCGGCGCGTGGTGTCGAGTTGAGTTAGGAGGTATTCCAGTTCAGGGAGGGTTGGGAACCCATCCCCCTCCCAGCCTCCCCCTTGAAGGGGGAGGAGTTTGGCCGGCGGGCTGCTTTGCAGGCGCAGCAGCTTTTCGCTGGCGGCCTTGAGCACGGCAGCGGCCTGCTGCTGGGCGAGTTGCCGGGCTTCCTTCAATTGCAGCAGGCGCTGGCGTTCTTCGGCGGGGAGCAGCGCCGCCGCGTAGGCGGCGAGGTCGGCGAAGGGGCTGGCGGCGAGGTCGGTTTGCCAGGCGGTCGACGCGTCGGCGAGGGCCTTTTTCTGTTCTGCCAGATTGGCGGCGAGCTGCGCCTGCCGGCCTTGCTGGGCGGCGAGTTGCTGCGTCAGGTCGGCGATGGCTTCGGCGCAGCGGGCGAGGGCGGCGGCCGGGTTGGCGCTGACTTCCGCCAGTTTTTGCCCTTCCTGGGCGGTCGACCGTTCGGCGGCGACGATTTTCCAGCGGTCCTGCCAGTGCGCGGCTTGCGCCTGCGCGGCCTCAGTGCGGTCCTGCTGCTTGACGAGAATTTCGCCGAGTTCCTGGCGGCGTTTCTGCGTCTGCTGCCAGTGTTGCCATTCGCCGTCGCGCTCCTGCAGCCAGGCGGCGGGTTCGGCGGGGATTTCGTAGCCGGCGGCGCTCAGCGTGGCGCCGAGTTTGGCGTCGAGGTCGACCTGTTCCTGGGCGATGGCTTGTGCGGCTTTGGCGAGTTCGGCCTGGCGTTGCTGGCCGGTTTGCGTCGCCTGTTGCAGCAGTTTCTGCTGGTTGCCGGCGTTGAGCAGCGTCTGCGCGGCTTCGGCGGCGGTTTTGCGGGCGGCGTTGAGCGCCTGTTCGCCCTGATCGGCGGCTTGCAGGCGTTGGGCGAGTTGGGCCAGCGCCTGTTCGGCGGCGGCGCGGCTGGCAGCCAGGATTTTTGCGTCCTGCCAGGCGTCGACCGCGAGGGGTGTGGTGCTGGCGAGGTTGGCGACCAGTTCGGCCCATTCCGCTTGCAGGTGGGCGCCATCCGCGGCCGTCTTGCTTTGCTGCTCGAGCAGGACCTTTTGCGTCGTTTGCGCCGCGGTTTGCTCGTTGCGGGCTTGCTGGCCGGTTTCCACCAGCGCGTCGAGCGCCGCCTGCTTTTCCTTGAGCGCGTTTTCGGTCGTGGAAACGTCGAGCGCCGCGTAGTCGGCAATCGCCGGGTGTTCGTGCGCGCCGCACAGCGGGCAGGCGTCGCCCGGCTGCAGTTGCCGGCGATGCTCTTCCAGGCTGCGGATGCGCTGTTCCTGTTCGAGCAGTTTTTTCTTGTCGGCGACCTGGGCGGCGAGTTCCTTGTGCTGTTCGCGCAGGGCGACCAGCTTTTTCTCCTGTGCTTCGATCTTCGCCTGCGCCTGCTGTAATTGCGTCGCCTGCGCGCTTTGCGTCGCGGCGAGTTCGCGCCGGCGCTGGGCGAGGGCTTCGAGTTGTTGCCAGCGATTCAGGCCGGTTTGTTCGCGCTGCCAGTGCTGGCGCAGTTCGGCCAGGGTCTGGCCGGCCAGGCGCTGGTTTTGTTCGGACTGGATTTTTTCCAGCGCGGCGTCGGCGGCGGTTTTTGCCTTTTCTGAGAGGACGACCGCTGTGGCTTGCGTGGCGAGTTGGCGGGCGGTGGCGGCGAGTTCATCGGCCAATTTTTGCTGCGCCTGCTGCTGGGCGGCGAGGTCACGGCCCAGTTTTGCCTTTTGCTCGAACTGCTGGCGCCAGACGCCGAGGCGTTCGCCGAGTTGGGCGCGTTGCGGCTGGGCGGCGCAGAAGTCGTCGATTTGTTTGGCTTCGCTCTGGCTGAGTTGCAGGGCCTGCTGCGCCAGGGTGGCGACTGCGGCGCTGTAGTGCCGGGCGGCGGCGTGCTGGGCGAGCTGTTCGGTTTGCAGCTTTTCGCGGGCGGCGTGCAGGGTTTTGAGTTCGTTTTCGCTGTGCTGGCAGGCGGCACCGGCCTGTTGCCATTGCAGGTGCAGCGGTTTGAGCGTTTCGGCCGGTTCGCTGGCGGTGAGCCTGGCCAGTTCGGGCGCGGCGGCAGTCAGCGCAGCCTCGGCTTCCTGCTGCTTGCCTTCGGCGGCTTTGACTTCCTGCTCGCCTTGCGCCAGGTCGAGGCGCCACTGGCGCTGGGCTTGGGTTTGATCGTGGTGGCGCTGGACGTCGGCGAGTTGCATATCGAGGCGGGCGACTTCGGTTTGCATCGCGGTACGTTGCTCGTCAGAGAGCAGTTCCATGCCGTCAGCGCGGGCTTTGAGCTGGTCGAGCTGGCTTTTTGCCTCGCGCGCCTGCTCGAAAACCTTGCGCGAAATTTCGCCGTAGATCTCGGTGCCGGTCAGTTCTTCGAGCAGTTCGGCGCGTTCGTTGGCGCTGGCGTTCAGGAAGGCCGCGAAGCCGCCCTGGGCGAGCAGCATGGACTTGGTGAAGCGCGGAAAATCGAGGCCGGTGATCTCGGCGATGCGCTTGAGTTTGTCGTTGGTCTGCGTGCTGAGGATGGTGCCGTCGCCGGTGGCTAATTCAACTTTGGGCGCCTGCAATGCGCCGTCGATCTTGTCGCGCGAGCGGCGCTGGCTCCAGAAGGCGCGGTAGACGGCGCCTTTCACTTCGAATTCGACCTCGGCCAGGCAGTCGGCGGTGTGCCGCGTCATGATGTCGTTGTCGGATGCCGAGATGCTCTTCAGGCGCGGCGTCTGGTGGTAAAGCGCAAGGCAGATGGCGTCGAGCAGCGTCGACTTGCCGGCGCCGGTCGGGCCGGTGATGGCGAACAGGCAGTTGTCGGTGAAGGGCTGCTTGGTGAAGTCGACGAACCATTCGCCCTTCAGCGAATTGAGGTTCTTCAGGCGCAGGGTCAGGATCTTCATGCTTCTTCGCCTTGCAGGCCGGCGACGATGGCGCGGTAGCGTTCATTCAAGGCTTGTTGCATCTCTTCGCCGAGTTCTTCCTGTTGCAGGCGGCGGGCGAAGACGTCGTGCGGGCTGAGTTCGTCCAGGGTTTCGCGGGCTTCCGTCGCCAGGCTGGCGACGGCGTTGCCGCGCTGACGGCGGATGCGCAGGACTTCGACCGGCCAGCCTTCGGTCAATGCTTCGATGCGCGCCGGCAGGTCGGCCAGGTAATCGTCTTCGGCGACGGTGACTTCCAGCCAGGCCGGGCATTCGCGCGTGCCTTGGGCAGCCGCGGCGCCGATGGCGCCGGCCAGGGTTTCGAGATTGCCGCTGACTGCGACCAGACCCTGGAAGCACGGTACGGGCAGCGGCGTGACGCTTTTCAGGCCGTCGCAGTCGAGTTCGACGAGCAGCATTTCCTTCTGCTGCTTCGCTTCGTCGAAGCCGAGCGGGATCGGCGAGCCGCAGTAGCGGATGTGTTCCAGGCCGCCGACTTTCTGCGGTCGATGGATGTGGCCGAGCGCGATGTAGTCGGCCGGCGGAAAGGCGGAAGTCGGGAAGGCTTCGAGGGCGCCGACGTAGATTTCGCGCACCGATTCGCTGGTGCTGGCGCCGACCGTGGTCAGGTGGCCGGTGGCGACGATGGGCAGTTTGCCGGGGAGTTCGGCCATTTTGGCCAGGGCGGCGGCGTGCACTGCGGCGTAGTGTTCCTGGATGGCGGTTTGCAGCGACAACTGCTTGTCCTCGGCGCTTTGCCCGGCCTGGCTGTGCAGCACGTCGCGCGGCCGGACGAAAGGCACGGCGCAGACGAGGCAGCCGGGCTCGCCGTTACGCTGCGGCAGGACGATGACCTGCGTGGCGACATCTTCATGCGTCGCGGCGATGACGGTGGTGCCGAGGTGGGCGAGCAGTTCGCGGCTTTCGCCCAGGGTGGCCGGCGAATCGTGATTGCCGCCGAGCACCAGCAGCGGCACACCGGCCTTGAACAGTTGCCCGACCAACTGGTTGTACAACTCGCGGGCGTAGCTGGGTGGCGTGCCGGTGTCGAAAATGTCGCCGGCGACGAGCACCGCGTCGACCGCCTGCGCTGTCACCTGCTCAAGCAGCCAGGCGATCAGCGCCTGATGCTCGGCCTGGCGGCTTTTGCCCATGAAGTGCTGGCCGAGGTGCCAGTCGGAGGTGTGGAGGAGGCGCATGCGGGCGATCGAACCGGAAAAGGGTGAATTCTACGCTGCGGACGACGCTGGCAACGCCTGGCGGGGCCGGCTTTAGCCGCTGGGCAGAAGCCTTTTCGTCCCAACTGCCCAATTGAACCGTAGAGATGCTGAGGAAAAACAAAGATGAGCCTGAATTGCGCGGCCCGCTTTGGGCGTGGCCCAATAAGCGATGCCAGCAACTGCTTTCAAGATCCTCTCCGCTTCTCTGCGACTCTGCGGTGAGGTTTTTCGCTTCAGTCGTTCGTCTCGAAACCGGTGAGAATCAGGATTTGCGCTTCGTTGGCGGCGACCGGGCGGGAGTAGAGAAAACCCTGCGTGTAACCGACGCCCATGGCGGCCAGGATGGCGGCCTGCTCTGCCAGTTCGACCCCTTCACAGATAACGTCCTGCTCCAGGCGCTGTGCCAGGTGCACGATGGTTTCGACGAAATGGCGGTCGGTCGGGTTCTCGTGCAGGTGGCGGACGAAGGAGCGATCGACCTTGAGGGTGTCGATGGGCAGACGGTGTAGGTAGGCGAGGGAGGAGTAGCCGGTGCCGAAGTCGTCGAGCAGGATGCGGATGCCCATGGCCTGGAGTTGTTCGAGCAGCAGGGCGGCTTTCTCCGTATCCTGCATCATCGCGCTTTCGGTGATTTCCAGCTTCAGCGAGTGCGGCGACAGGCCGCTCGTCGCCAAGGCCTCGCGCACATCGTCGAGCAGGCCGGGGTGTTGCATCTGTTTGCCGGAAAGATTGACGCTGACGGTCAGCGCCGCCGCGTTCGGCAACGTGTTCTGCCAGTGCCGCAACTGGCGGCAGGCTTCGCCCAACATCCAGCGGCCGAGCGCCACGATCAGCCCGCTTTCCTCGCTGACCGGAATGAATTCGACCGGGGAAATCAGGCCCTTGTTCGGGTGGTTCCAGCGCACCAGGGCCTCGAAGCCGGCCAGCGTGCCGTCCGCCAGTTTGACGATGGGCTGGTAATAGGCCTGGAATTCGCCATGTTCGAGGGCGTGGCGCAGATCCATTTCCAGTTCCATGCGCCGCACCGCCTGGTCGTGCATGCCGCGGTTGAAGACCTGGTAGGCGCCGCCGCCCTGCTGCTTGGCGCCGAGCATGGCCAGGTTGGCATCGCGCAGCATGGCGTCGGGCACCAGGTATTCGGCGCCGCTGGCAACGATGCCGAATGAAATGGTGCTGAACACCTCGTGTTCGTGCAGCATGAACGGCAGTTGCAGCTTTTGCAGGATGCGGCTGACCACCTGCAGGGTCGAGCTGACATCGCGGATGTCCTCAAGCAGGATGCCGAATTCGTCGCCGGCCAGGCGGGCCACCATGTCGGTCGGCCGGATGGTGTTGCGGATCAGGTTGGCGACGCACATCAACAGCAGGTCGCCCATGCGGTGCCCGAGGCTGTGGTTGATCACCTTGAAACGGTCGATGCCGCAGTGTAGGACGGCGAACTGGATGTCCTTGCGGCGCTCGGCGCGGCGGAAGGTGTGTTCGAGACGGTCGAGAAACAGGCTGCGATTGGGCAGGCCGGTCAGGCCGTCGACGAACATCTCCGGCAGTTGCGGTTCATCCGGCGAAAGGTGGACGGCCGTTTGATGCGCCGCTGCGTAGAACAGTTCGAGGTCGCTGTCGAACGTCAGGTTCCAGACCACCCCCAGGTAGCCGCCTTCCTTGCGGCAGCAGCGACTGGAAAAACGCAGGGTGGGGGCCTCGGCATTCATGGCGGCGAGTTTTTGCCGGCAGGCGCTGCGGTCGTTTTCGTACAACAGGTCGAAAAAACAGTATTGCTTCAGTTCGCCCAGGTCGTAACCCAGGGCCTCGACCCAGGCATCGCTGATCATGGCCAGCCGCCCTTGGCGATCGAAAACCAGCAACAGGGTATCCGGCAACTTGAGAAAAGCACTGGAGAGCGGATTGGGCGGGTTGCGTGGTCGGTACATGCAGCATGAACGGGGCCGGAGAGCGGCCATTATGTACCAAAGCCGACAGCCGGGGAAATGGCCGCCGGGCGAGCCGGCCAGAGTTTCGATCAAGGCCCGGGTGGGCCGTCTTTCTCCATGCCCATGGCCTGGCGATTGCTCAACCCGGCCGGGCAAAAAATCCCGTCGGCGCTGGCGACGACGGGAGGGCGGCGCGCAGCCGGGGGGCGGCCGGGGCTCAGTGGTCGGCGGAGAGGCCGGGGGGCAGGGCCGCCAGTTGGATGCGCTCGCTGGCCGCGGCGTTTTCGGCCTGCTGCAGTGCGACCGGCGGGCTAGCCAGGGGTTGCCCGGGAATTCTGCCGAGGGCGGAGGGCAGGAAGACGAAGGCACAGTTGGCGGTGAATAACAGCGTGCCGAGGATGACCGTGCTCAGTTCCTTGAAAAATTCCGTCTGTAGTAATTTCATATTATCGATCTCCAATTGCGGTTGGGGGGCAAGTCGTTTCCGGTCCTGCCGAATGGCTAACGCAGATAGCGGGCCAGCTTGGAGAGTCGTCGTTAAATCAATGACTTGTCGCGTTGCTGGCGCCCGTGCCCGGCCTTTCTGTCGCCGGGGAGCGACGCCGCTCGGCGGATGGGCCGGTCAGCGCGGCCATTTCGGTGAAATTGCCTGTCGCCGAACGGCGACGTCCGGCCGGCGGGCTGCCGACGCACGAACCAAAGGCGCCCGGAGCGGTCTGACACGCTGAGCGGAAGTCGCTTCGCGCCGTTGTTCGGTCAAGCGTGGTCCTTGTGGGTCGAGGATATTCAACGCCTTGGTGAGCTTCTGGCGAGGCGGGTTTTTCGCCGTACCTTGAGGAGAGTCAGATGAAAGCGAATATCGGCAACATCGATCGCATCGCCCGTGCCGTGATCGGCATTGTTCTTATCGGCGCCAGCCTGGCCGGCTTGATCGGCGTCTGGGGGTGGATCGGCATCGTCCCCCTGGCCACTGCCGGCTTCCGCTTTTGCCCGCTTTACGCCGTGCTCGGCGTCAATTCCTGCGATCTGACCAGCGGCGGCAAGCCGTCGACCTGATCTTGGTTGCGCCCTGGGCTGCTGTGCGGGGTGGAGCCGTTGCTGCGTTCGGCGATTCGCATTTCTCAAGCGGTGAGCGGTGTTCAAGGACACGTTCAACAAATCAGTTTGCCTGAGCCGCCGGCTGAAAACTGTGCGTCTCTGCCTCTCCGCGGTTCAATGGCGTTTTCTAGGATAAATCAGCCTTTCCCGCTAACTCTTCCGCCTCTTCAAGGCCGACCCGGAAGCGCCGCGCCCCGGTTTGGGCGCTGGCGATCAGGGCGGTCAGCCGGTCCGCCGGCCAGTTCAGTTCCTCGACCAATAGCTCGCCCACCCGGCCGATCACCGCCGTCGCCGCCGTGGCGTCGAGAAAGAGGGCTCGCGTCCGGCGGGCCAGCACATCCTCGATGCGGCGCGCCGCTTCGTAGCGCACGGCGAAGCGCACCATCGCTTCGCTATAGGGCAGGGCGGGGTGGAGCCGCCGGTCGTGGCCGGGCAGCGCGGCCAAGAGCGGGGCATCGGTGCCATAGGCGTCGTTGCTCGGGGCATCCGGGCTGCCGTGCAGTTTCAAGGTCCGGGTCGGGCAAGGTTCGGCGGGCAGGCCGCCAACTTGGCTCGCCCGGTCGACGACCTGCTCGGCCATCAGCCGGTAGCTGGTCCATTTGCCGCCGGCGACGGTGACCAGGCCGCTGGCGCTGACCAATACGGCGTGTTCGCGCGACATGGCGGCGGTGCTCCGGTGGTCGGCGCTGGCCGGATGGATCAGCGGGCGCAGACCGGCGAAGGCGCTGCGGATGTCGGCCCGGCCCGGCGCCCGTTGCAGCACGCCGGCCGCGGTGCGGAGCAGGAAGTCGATCTCGCTGGTCAGCGGTTGCGGATCGTCGAACTCGGTCAGCGTCGGGCGCGGCGTGTCGGTGGTGCCAAGCAGGACCTTGCCCTGCCAGGGAATGGCGAACATGACGCGGCCGTCCTCGGTTTCCGGAATGAGCAGGGCCTGCTCGCCGGGCAGGAAATCGGCGTCGAGGACCAGATGGATGCCCTGGCTCGGGGTCAGCAGCGGGGCGGCGGCCGGATCGTCGAGGTGGCGCACGCGGTCGGCATACACGCCGCTGGCGTTGATGACGACACGGGCGGCGACCTCGAATTCCTCGCCGCTTTCGGCGTCGCGCAGCACGGCGCTGGCGAGGCGCCCCCCGGTCTTGAGCAGGCCGATCGCCGGCAGGTAGTTCAGGCAGCAGGCGCCGAACTCGCTCGCCGTGCGCATCAGCGCGATGGCCAGCCGGGCGTCGTCGAACTGGCCGTCCCAGTAGCGGATGCCGCCGCACAGGCCGGCCCGGCGCAGGCCGGGCAGGGCGGCGATGACCTGCCGGCGGTCCAGGCTGTGCGCCGCGGCCAGGTTGTGGTGGCCGGCCAGCAAGTCGTAGAGCTTGAGCCCGGCGGCGTAGAGCAGGCGGTCGACCTGGCGCCGGGCGGGAATCACGAAGGCCAGCGGATGCACCAGGTGGGCGGCGTTCTGCAACAGGTAGGCGCGTTCGCGCAGCGCATTGCGGACCAGGGCGAAATCGCCCTGGCGCAGGTAGCGGACGCCGCCGTGGATCAGCTTGGTGCTGCACGACGAGGTACCGGAGGCAAAGTCGCGGGCTTCGACGAGCAGCGTGCGATAGCCGCGGGCCGCCGCATCGACCGCCGCGCCCAGCCCGCTGGCCCCGCCGCCGATGATCAGCACATCCCAGGGACGGGCTTGGCGCAGGGCGGCGAGTTGCTCGGCGCGGCCGGACGGGGGCTGGCTCATGTCGCCCGGGCCCAGTTCAGCGTGCGGCTGACGGCACGTCGCCAGTCGGCGAACCGGGCGGCCCGCTGGTCTTCCGCCATGGCCGGCTCGAAGCGGCGTTCGGCTTGCCACAGCGTCGTCAGTTCCTCTTCGTCCTGCCAGAAGCCGACGGCCAGACCGGCCAGGTAGGCGGCGCCGAGCGCCGTCGTTTCGGTAACCCGCGGCCGGACCACGGGGACGCCGAGGAGATCGGCCTGGAACTGCAGCAGCAGGTCGTTGCGGGCGGCCCCGCCATCGACGCGCAGTTCGCGCATCGGCTGGCCGGCATCGCCTTCCATCGCCTGCAGGACTTCGGCACTCTGGAAGGCGATCGCTTCCAGCGCGGCGCGCGCGATATGGCCGCGGTTGGTGCCGCGCGTCATGCCGAACAGGGCGCCGCGGGCGTCGGGGTCCCAGTACGGTGCGCCGAGGCCGGTGTGGGCCGGCACCAGGTAGACGCCGCCGTTGTCCGGGACCGAGGCGGCGAGCCCTTCGATCTGGTCGGTACGGCTGATCAGGCCGAGGCCGTCGCGCAGCCATTGCACGGTGGCGCCGCCCATGAAGACGCTGCCTTCGAGCAGGTAGGTGGTGCTTCCCCGGCGTTGCCAGCCGATGGTGGTCAGCAGTTGATGGCGCGAAGCCATCGGCTGCGCTCCGGTGTTCATCAACAGGAAGCAGCCGGTGCCGTAGGTGTTCTTGGCCATGCCGTGTTCCAGGCAGGCCTGGCCGAAGGTTGCCGCCTGCTGGTCGCCGGCCATGCCGCAGAGGGGAATGGCGGCGCCCAGCCAGGCCGGGTCGAGGCTGGCGATGTTGCCGCTGCTGTCGACTAGGCGCGGCAACAGCGCCGCCGGGATCTTGAGCCGGGCCAGCAATTCCTCGTCCCAGCACCGGCGATGGATGTCGAAAAGCAGGGTGCGCGAGGCATTCGACGGGTCGGTGAGGTGCTGGCGGCGGCCCGTCAGATTCCAGGCCAGCCAGCTATCGATGGTGCCGCCGGCCAGTTCGCCGCGTTCGGCCCGGGCGCGGGCGCCGGGCACATGGTCGAGCAGCCATTGCAACTTGGGGCCGGAAAAGTAGGCGTCGAGGACGAGCCCGGTGCGCGCCCGGAACAAGTCGCCATGGCCGGCGGCCGTCAGTTCGTCGCAGATGCCGGCGGTGCGCCGGTCCTGCCAGACGATGGCGCGGTGCACCGGGCGGCCGCTGGCGCGCTCCCAGAGCACCGTCGTCTCGCGCTGGTTGGCGATGCCGACGGCGGCGATCTGCGCCGCGGTGACGCCGTGCTGGCGCAGGACGGCGCGGGCGACGCCAAGCTGGGCCTGCCAGATTTCATCGGCGTCATGCTCGACCCAGTCGGGCTGCGGGTAGTACTGGGTGATTTCCTGCTGGGCGAGGCCGTGGATATTGCCCCGCCGGTCGAACAGGATGGCGCGGGCGCTGGTCGTGCCCTGGTCGAGGGCCAGGACGAACTGGTCGGAACGGACTTCCATGCGGATCTCCGGCAAGCGGTGTCCGGCCAGTATAGCCGGCTCTCCGAGGGATGCGGCAGCGCCGCTCGCGGGCAGTCTGGCCGGCCCGCGCCGGGGGCCGGTTTAGCGGCGGCGGGTGGCCTGCAGTTCGTCGTCGATCAGGCGCTGCAGTTGTTCGAAACCAAAGCTCGGCAGCGGCTTGCCGTTGACGAAATACTCCGGGGTCATCGTCACGTTCAGGGTCTTGGCGTCGGCCAGGTCTTGGGCGATGACCTTGGCGATTTCCGGCGAAGTCAGGTCGAAAGCCATCTGTTCCATGTTCAGTCCCAAGCCGTCGAGATGCTTCCAGACCCGATCGACCTGCGCCGTGTGGTTGGCTACCCAGTCGGGTTGCGCCGCCAGGATGGCCTCCAGCACCGGCCAGAATTTACCCTGCAGACGAGCCGCTTCGAGCAGCCCGACGACCTTGTCGGAACCGTTATGGAAAGGGGCATAGCGCAGCACGAGGCGAATCTGCTCGGGGTTGGCTTGCAAGATTGCTTTGACCCGCGGATAGAAGTCCCGGCAGGTTTCGCAGGCCGGGTCGAAAAATTCGACGATGACGACCGGTGCCTCGACCTTGCCGAGGGCCGGCGAGTGCAGGCGCACCAACGCCGAGCGGTTGGCGGTGGCCAGTTGGCCGGCCGCCTTTTCCTGTTGCGCCGAGTAGAAATAGGCGCCGCCCGAGAAGGCAATGAGCAGGAACGTCAAGGCGACGACGAAAAGGGTTTTCTGGTTCATCGGGGACTCCTGGAGTGCGCGGCGAGCAGCAGCGCGGCGATGGAAATGAAAGCGAAGATGGAGAGCAGCGGGATGGTCAGGAATCCGAACCAGGTCACCACCGTGACCGAGCAGGGGACGCCCGGCATGCAGGGCTTGATGCTTTCCGGAATGACCCCGGCCACCAGCAATTGGTGAAAGATGGCGATCAGGCCGCCGATGCCGGCCAGCGGCAGGGTATAGCGGACGACCTTAGGATCGTAGGGAAAGAGGCCGAAGGGAAGGAGCACGGCCAGCGGAAACATGAAGATGCGCTGATACCAGCACAAGGTGCAGGTTGGGTAATGCATCACTTCGCCAAAGAAAAGGGCGCCGAGGGTCGACGTGCTGGCCACCAGCCAAGCGGCGAAAACCAGTTGCCAGGCTCGAACGGCGGCGGGTGTGGGCGGGCGAAGGTGGGCGGGGGGCATGGTCGAACTACTCGGGACGGCGTTGAGCTGCGCACTATACCGATTAGACCTCGGCACTGCCATGGCGTGCCCTTCCTTCACCGAACAGCCGGCTCACGATCTGCCAAAAAAACATCAATCCTGTCGCTCCGAATCCCCTCCGTCCCGGAGCGGCTTTATGTCGCTTGGGCATTCTCCGGCCGGCCAAATCCTTCGCTCCTGCAGTGCCGCACGCTTGCGTCAGCTAACCGGAGGAGGCCTAGGGCGGGGCTTCGGCGGGGTTGAAATCGACGGCCAGGTCGATGCTGAAGCTGCGGCCGCGCAGGCTGGCCGGTACCTCGGTGTGGCTGGCGGCGAGCCCCATCATTTCCAGCGCCGCCTGGTCGAGAACCGGGAAACTGCTGCTGCCCAGCAACTCCAGGTTGAGCGGGGCACCGCTTTCGGCGACCACCAGACGCAGGCTGACCCGGCCTTGCCAGCCGGCCGCGCGGGCGGCCGGTGGGTAGCGGCGAAACTGCCTGGCTTGTTGGCCGAGGGCGAGGTGATATTGGCGCAAGCCGGCCAAGTCGATGCCCTCATTGCTCGTCGCGGGCGGCGCTTCGGCCGGCTGTGGCGGATAGCGGCGCTCGGTCGCTGGCCGGGGGGCGGCTGGTTCGGCGGCGGCCCCAGGTCGGCGGGCGACGGCTGGCGGTGGTGGTGGGGCGACCGGCATCGCTTGCAAACTGGCGCGCAGGCTCCCGTGGGCGGCTGGCGAGGCCGGCGCCGGCAGCCGGCCGGGCGTTGGCGCCAGGAGCAGGGCATGGATCAGCAGGGAGGCGAGCAGCGGGCGGTGCAAGCGGCGCCAGTCGTCGAGCTGAAAGCCATGGTGCGGGAGCGGTAGGGAAAGCCAGGACATGCCGCCGAGTATGTTCGTCGGCGCCGGCCGCGGTCAACGCGGCTTGCCGCGCCGGCCGCCCCGGGGCTACCCTGCGGTTTGTCGCCCGGCCGTCAGCGGTCCGGGCCAACCACTGCCCAGAGAAAAGCAATGATCGCCAACCAGGAACGTTTCAATAAAGCCATCGCCCTGTTCGACGCCGCCAATGCCGAGGACCCCAATCTCGACGAAGGCCAGCCCAAGGAACTGCTTTACGCCATCCGGATGACCGAGATGATCGGCCGTTTTGCCCCGGCCGCCAGCGAAGTCGCCCAACTCGCCGTGCGCGCCCAGCACATCCGGCGGTGGACCGTGCCGCGCCACAATTATCCCCTCGGCAAACCCGGTTACTTTGCCTGGCGCACCGGTCTCTACCGCTTTCACGCCGAAACGGCGGCGGACCTGATGCGGCAGGCCGGTTACGACGTGGCGATGATCGAGCAGGTGAAAACGGCGGTCAGCAAGCAGGAGATGAAGAGCAACCCGGCGACGCAGATGCTCGAAGACGTCAGCAGCCTGGTTTTCCTCGAACATTACATGCAGGGCTTCGCCGGCCAGCACGCCGACTACAGCGAAGAAAAGTGGCTCGGCATCATCCGCAAGACGTGGAAAAAAATGTCCGACAACGCCCATGCCTTCGCCACCTCGGGCGGCATCACGTTGCCGCCAGCGCTCCTGCCGCTGATCGAGAAAGCCCTGGCCGACGCCTGATTTAGGCGTCTCCGGAACGGGCCGAGGGTCTGGCGCCGCCTCCCGGGGCATCGATTGATCGGCCTCGTTTTCCGGCTTTTTCGCCCTAAGTGCGATATCGCACCGACAGTGCGGCCCGGGCTCGGTAGTCTGGATTTCGCCTCCCGGAGCGGCCTGCTGGCGCTCTGCAGGGTCGCCCCGTCGGCGGCCGTTGCCTTGCTTCGCGGCAGGGACGACGGCGGCAGCGGGGTGGGCGACGGGCAATTTCGCCGGTCTGCCAAACACATGGAGTCTGGATATGAGCTGGGATATTGACGCGGAAGCATGGAAGCTGGTTCGGGGCAAAATCAAGTCGCGCTGGGGCAAGATCAACGAAGCCGTGCTCGTCGCCATCGACAGCAAGCGCGAAGGTCTGGTCAGCAAGGTGCAGGAACTCTACGCCGTGAGTCCGGAAGAGGCCGAAACCCAGGTCAAGAGTTTCGAGTCGCACACCAAGGAACTGCGCCCCAAGGCCGCCTGATCTGCGGCGACGGTCGGACTTCAAGGTCCGCCGTCGTTGCCCGGCGCTCAGCGTTTGTCGTTGGCGCGTCGGGTCGTGATGCCCTGGCCGAGGGGCAGGTTTTCAATGAAACGGCGGTAGCGCATTTCCGAATGTTCCAGCGCCTGCAGCGTGGCGCGCTGCTCGGTGATGTCCAGTAGCACCATCCGGCACTCGTGGCCGGCCTCGTCCGGCACCGCTTCGACCCGGACGGTGGCGGCCGGGCGCCAGGGCGTCGCGGCCAGTACGATCTCGCACAGGTTGCGCGTTTTCTCGTGCAGCACCTGGTCGACAAACTTGTCGAAGGCCGCCTGGCATTCCGGCGCCAGATAGCTGCCGAAACGCAGCCGGCTTTTCTGCGAGCGTTTCAGGCCGAGCAGAATGGCGCCGGCCAGGTTGAGATCAAGAATGTAGCCCCGGGCATCCAGCGTGAAATAGCCGATCGGCGCAAAGTCGTAGATGTCGGCATAGCGCTCGCTCCGTGCATCCGCCGTGTCAAAGGCCTGATGCAGCGCCTCGTTGCTGATTTCCAGTTCGATCTTGCGGATTTCCAGCTCATGCAGCAGGCGCGCACTGTCCGAAGGGCTTTCCGGGTTCGCCGTCGGCAAGTCGCGCCAGCGCGCTTCGGCCCGTTGCCGCAAGCTTGCCGGCGGTGGGCGCGCGCGGCTGGGCAAGAGACTTTCCGCCATCGCCTGGAAGTAGCGCCCATATTCGCCACGGATGGCCCTGTAACACTCGCAGGCCGCGTCCTCCAGGCCGGGCCGGTCGAGGACGACGATCTTGCCACGCTGGTACTGGATCAGACCGGCCGCCTGCAGCTTGCCGGCGCCGTCGGTGACCGCTTCGCGCCGGACACCGAGCAGGCTGGCAATACGGTCCTGGGTCATGTTGATCGCCTCGCCGGGTCGCCGGTCGAGGCAAAGCAACAACCAGCGGCAGAGCTGCTGGGCGATCGGATGGTGATTGGCACAGACGAAATTCTGCCCGGTCTGGGCCAGCAGGGCCTTGGCATAGCGCAGGGCGAGGCGCTGCAAGCGGCCGCCCTGGGCCAATTCCCAAGCCATGATCCCGGCTTTCAGACGATAGGCCTGGCCGGCACATTGAACGACCAGTTGCTGGCTGCTCACGGTGTCGCCCAGCACCAGCGAAACGCCGACCAGTCCCTCGTTGCCGACCATGGCCAACTCCGTCGAGGCGCCGTTGGCGGTGCTGGCGATCAGCGAAACGATGCAGGTGGTCGGGAAATAGACGTCGCTCAGCACCTCGCCGGCGTTCTGCAGGACGGCGCCGGCCGGCAGCGCAAGGAGTTCAAGATCGTCCTGCAATAAGGCCAGTTCGCTGCTGCTCAGCCCGGCCAGAATGAAATTCGGCGGCCCGGGCAAGGCTGCGGGGGGCATGGCTTTCCTTTTAGGGTGACCGGTCATCCTAAAATTGGACGGCCAAGCGTAGACAGCCTAAGCCCTTCGGCGCTTGGTCGAGGGATTTATTTTGGACCGGGAATAAGCCGTGTCGGCCAAGGAAATCACGGATTTATCCTGAAAGCCTTGCCGCAGCGTCGCAGAGGAGTAGAGAAGAACGTGAAAACAGTGGCTTGCGTCGTTTTTGCAGCTCACCCCAAAGGTTGGCCGAATAATCCACGCAAGCCGCTGTTTTTCCTCCGCATCTCTGTGGCTTACTTGCGGTTGCTGGGTTTATTCCCCAGCGTTTGGGCCGAGCCCGACGTAGCGATTGTCAATTGCCCGTCGCCGGGCGTCCTCCGGTCTTTGGCGCAATCAAGCAGGCGGCTCAGGCGGGTGGTTTAGTTCAGCGTTAACCTGGGTCTTGGCGTATTGCCAGGCGAATTGACCGCTGTCGCCGGAAAAGAGCGGCCGGCTTGCGTTGTCGGTGGCGCGCAGGCGCAGACGCAACTCCTTGGCCGGCAACTGGGCGAGCGGTGGCGCATCGAGCTTGACGGTCAGGCTGCGGATGCGGGTTTCGCCGACGATCTGGCCGACCGTGCAGGCGACGCCGACGCCGGCTTCCTGTTCGGCGCTGTCGAGGGCGGCCAACTGGCTGTGTACGTCCTCGATGTTGGCCTGCAGGGCATGCCCGCTGTCGCTCAACAGGCGCAGGGCACGCAGGGCGGGAGCGACCTGGGTGGCCAGTTTTTTCCAGCCCTCCTGCTGTTCCGGGGCCAGCGTCAGCTCCTTGCGCTGCAGTTTGCTGGCGATTTTCAGGTAATGGCTGATTTCCTTTTGCTGCCGGATGCTGTCTATCTTGCGCTGCTGCTCCTCGAGGGCGGTCTTGAGCCTGGCTTCTTCCTCGTGCAGGTGGTTGCGTTTGGCGTGAAAGGCGGAGAGGTCGGGGACGAGCAGGGAAAAGACGTTCTCTACCTCGCGGGCGTTGCGGGCCTGGACGACTTCGACCTGGTGCCCGGCGATGGCGCAGCTTTCGGCGTTGGCGATGACGATCCGGTCGGCCAGGATATCGCAGCAGCGGGCCTGATCGATATGCACTTCGCGGCCGATGAGCAGGCAGTTCTCGGCTTTTTTCAGGTGCAGGCAACCGGCCGGGGCAAGCAGCGTCGCCCCCGAGCAGACGCCTTCGACGCTGATGTCGCCGGCTGCGTTGCTGGCGCTGCCGCCGACCAGGTTGTGTTTGAGCAGGACTTCACCGCCCTGTGAAACGATGTTGCCGAAAACGTCGCCGTGGACAGTGATGCTGTGACATTTGACGGTGCGTTTTTCCTGGATTTCGCCGAACTCTTCGTACTCTTCACCGGCGAGCTGGAGGTCGCCGGTGGTGCGCAGGCTGACCCCTTCGCGACTGACGATCTTGGCGGTGATCGAGATCAGGCCGCTGGCCGCGTCGATATTGAGAAATCCGGCGGCGGTGGTGATCAGGCATTCGCCATCGGCTTCGTTGACGATCTGGGTGCCGGGGCCGGCGCAGTGGCTCAGGTCGAGGTCGGCCGGAAGGGGGGCGGGAATCGGCTTGCCGCTGATTTCGAGTCCGTCTTCGCCGGGCTGCCGGGGAAATTTCTTGAATAGCCGCAAGTCCTTGGTCACCTGCGGGTGGCGGTTTTCGAACTGGGTCAGGTCGATACGGCCGCCCGACAGTCTTTTCGGGGCATTGCTGCGCTGCAGGTTGCTCGATTCCGGCTTGATCTCGGCGTCCTTGCCGGGAATGAAGGGGCGCGGCCGGGCGACGACGAGGCGCTCGGTCTTGCCGCTCTGTATCGCCTGGGCGACGGCGGCATAGTCGATGCCGTAGCGGATGTCCTGCAACCAGGCGGCGGCGATGAACTCATCGACATCGAGGCTGGTGCGCTCATTCAACGTGCGCTGTTCGACGCGCAAGAGGCCGAAACTGCCATCTTCGAGGTCGCCCATGATCGGTTCGTCGACCACGGTTTCAAGGTAGGCCGGCTCGAACAGATAAACGGCTTCGCCGTTGTCGACCTTGAGCTGGCGGTAGAGGGCCTGCCGCTCCGGGGCGAAGCTCAGGATGTTGCCGGCAAAGCGCAGGGTCGGCGGATAGCGCCCCCCCAGGCTGGCCGGGTCGTCGAACAGAAGGGCAATGAAAGGCGGGTAATCGAGCTGGCTGAAGAAGGTGCCGATGGCGAAGCTGCGTTCGACAAAGGCAAAAAACTGATCGTTCTGCGTTGCCTCGGCCAGATCGACATAGAGGCCGTCCGGACGTTGGCTGATGAACGAAGGTAGCGCGATTTCGCCCTCCTGGAGGTCGGCTAGGTTGCCGATGGCGCAAGCCTGGTCGCCGGCGGCGGGGGGGGAGGGGGGCATGGTGGGGGCGCTGTTCATTTTAATTATCGGTGACCGAGTTATCCGGCGATGAATTGCAAGGGTTCAACGACCGGGCAGGGGGTGACCAAAGCCATCCGGTGCGCCAGAGTGCCGCCAGTTTATAGCCGGCAGGCGGCAATGTTCAACACCCAGCGCCGGGCTGCCAAAGCCCGCTGCGGTCTGGCTTTTTCGTCGGGTGGCGCGGCGTTGTTCCACTTTCCTTGCTTGGCTTGGGATGCCGGGCGGTGGCGATGCGCCGGGGGTATGCGAACGGTTTTGCTTGACGATATTTTCAAGTCAAGGCGGCACCGCGGATAGAATTGGGCGCCACTCTTGCCTTGCCGTCGGCCCCCCTTGGGGCAGGGCTTTTAGTGTGCGGCGCTTGCCCGGCGATAGCGCAAGGAGAGCCACGCCGCCAGCAGGCCGAGGCCCAGACCGCCGAGAACATCGAGAAAGACGTGCTGACGGATGGCCATGGTCGAATAGGCGATACCGAGACACCAGGCCCAGTTGCCGGCCAGGACCCACGGCGGGCAGGCAAAACGCTGCAGCAGGTGGTGCAACCACAGCGCCGAGAAAACCGAGGTGGCGACATGCAGCGAAGGGCAGGCGTTGCCGGCGGCGTCGATGCCCTTCAGGAAGTCGAGCTCGGGAAACCGTGTCCAGTCGATATCGGCCGGGGGGACGGTGGTCGGCCAGAAGTAGAAAATGGTCAGGCCGGCCAGACAGGTCAGGCCGATATCCCGGGCGTAGTTCCACAGTTCGCGGCGGGTCGCCAGCAAGGCGGGGGGCAGCGAGACATAGACCCACATCGAGACATAGAACGGCATGGCCAGCGGCTGCACGTCGATCAGGCGATCGACCCAGGTGACGGGCATTATCGTTGCCGGATAAGCCGGATTCCTGAGCAAATAAAAATAGGCGTTGAAGAACAGGCTGATGAAAACGGTCGTGCCGATTGCCTTGAGATAGCCATGGCGGAAAATCATCACCGCTATCTGGCGGTACCATGGCGCTGGCGTCTCGGCAGCGCTGCCCGCTGGGCCGGGGCACTTCATGAACGGGCCCGGTGGCAGGTGGCACAATGCCAAATGACGAGCGCCGTCATGCGGCTGGCCAATGCGCGTTGTCCTCGTTCGCCCTCATTCTCAATCTCCTCGCTGCCGACTCTTTTGGGGAAGCTATGTTAGCACCGGGGTTTTAAAGCAAAAGTAGCGAATGTATTCGGCCTAAGTTTGGCGGCTCCGGGCAGGGGATTTTTCCGCCCGTATTTGCGCTCAGCTTTGCCCCTACAATTAGCGCTTCTTGCTTCCCCGCCAAAATGCCATGACCATCGAAATTTCCGCCGACGCCAGCAAGGCCGCCATCGTTTCAATCCAGCGCTATTTTTCCGAAAACCTGGAGGAGGAGATCGGGGGGCTGGCGGCCGGTGCCCTGCTCGGGTTTTTCCTCAAGGAAATTGGCCCCCTGATCTACAACAAGGCGATTGCCGATGCCCAGGCGCGGCTGCAGGCCCGGGTCGCGGAACTTGATGTCGAGGTGTACGAGGATGAGTTCCAGTACTGGGTAAAGCCGGGGCGGCCGGGCAAGCGTCATGGATGAGCTGAATTCCCTGGCCGGCCTCGGTTGGACGCTGCCCACTCCGGCCTACCTGATCGGTGCCCTCCTGTTCGGCATCATCGGCTTTGCCGCCTACCGCTACGGCAAGCGGATGTCGCGCAACCGGGTGAAATGGATTGGCGTCGCCCTGATGCTTTATCCCTATGCGATTTCCGGCACCGCCCAACTCTATGCCGTCGGTACCGCGCTCTGCCTGGGCTTGTATATCAGGCGCGATTAGTCGGGCGTGGAAGGCTGACCGTCGTTTTTGCCGGGCCGTCCAGGTTAGGCGTCGGCCGGACTTTGGGTGATGCGTTTTCGATATTTCGCCCGGGCTGGCGAGCATTTCTCGGCTCGTGAATCCTCTCCGCCTCAGCCGGCTTTTGCCAGCGGCTTGCTGAACTGCATCGGCGCCTGCCATCGGAGCAGGATCTCGAAAAGTTTTTCCGGGCTGACCGGTTTGGCGATGAAGTCGTCCATGCCCGCGGCAAAGCAGCGCTTCTTGTCTTCGGCAAAGGCATTGGCCGTCATCGCCAGGATCGGGACGTGAGCGCCGCGCGGCAAATGGCGGATGTTGCGCGCCGCTTCCAGACCGTTCATGTAGGGCATCTGCATGTCCATCAGGATCAGGTCGTAGCTGTTGCGGCGAACGAGTTCCATGGCTTGCAGGCCGTTTTCGGCCAGATCGACGATCTGGCCGATGTCGCGGAGCAGTTCCTGAACGATTTCCCGATTGATCGGTTCGTCTTCCGCCAGCAGAATTCGGCGCCCCCGGTGCTCGCGGGCCAGGGTGGCTTCGGCCAAGCCGGCCGGCGGTTTGGCTAGCGTTTTGCTGACGCCGCTCGCCGCCTTGAGGCGGGCCGTAAACCAGAAGCAACTGCCGACGCCCAGCGTGCTTTCGGCACCGGCTTCGCCGCCCATCAGGTGCGCCAGTTTCCGGGTAATGCTCAACCCCAGCCCGGTGCCGCCGTGCGTGCGGCTGGTCGAACTGTCGGCCTGCGCGAATTCCGAGAAAATGCTGCGCAGGTGTTCCGGGCTGAGCCCGATGCCGCTATCGCGCACCTCGAAACGCAGCAGCGCATGTTCGCCGTTGTCTTCGTCGAGTCGCACGCGCAGGGTGACGCTGCCGGTTTCTGTAAACTTCAGGGCATTTGCCGCGAAATTGAGTAGCGCCTGCTGGAGCCGGGTCGGGTCGCCACGCAGGTTGCGGGGCAGGGCCTTGTCGGTCTCGACGCGCAATTCCAGTTTTTTGCTTTTCGCCTTGTCGCCCAGCATGGAAACGATGTTGGCGGTAATGCTCTCGATGCTGAGGTCGATTTCTTCGAGAACGAGTTTGCCGGCTTCGATTTTCGATAAGTCGAGGATGCCATTGACCACTTCCAGCAGGTGATGGCCGGCCGCGTTGATCTTGTCGAGTTGCACCGCCTGATGCGGTAAGACGCCTTCGCGCTTGATGATGTGGGCGATCCCGGTAATGGCATTGAGCGGGGTACGGATCTCGTGCGACATGTTGCTGAGAAATAGCGATTTGGCGCGATTGGCCCGCTCGGCCGCCTCTTTGGCGGCTTTCAGTTCTTCCTCGACGGTCTTTCGCCGGCTGATCTCACGGCTTAATTGCAGCGTGCGACTGGCCAGTTTGTCGTACATGCTCATCACGGTTTCGATGAGAAGCGGTGTTGCCCCGCTCATTTCATCATCGGCGAGTTGTTTTGCCTGTTCCAGCGAAAGGCCGGCGCGCCGGGCCAGCGCCGCCTTGGCCATGCGCTTGTCGGATTCGAGAATGTGCAGGGCCAGCCAGTGGCTGAGAAACCGGACGATCTCGTCGATGACATCTTCCGGCGTCTGCTCGCCGCCGTGCGCTCGCATCGCGGCCACCTGGTCGATGAAATCGACATGGCCGATGCGGTGCCCGGACTCCCATGTGTCGTTGCCGAAGTAACCGGCCCAGATACGCTCTTCGGTGGCGAAATGGACGGCGGTGTACTCCCGGAGTTGCTCAAAGATGGCGTTGATGCCCGGAACATCGTCCGGCTTGCTCAAGTATCCGACCAATTGGTTGAGCAGACTGATCAAGCCCCGGTGCTGCTGATCAATTTCTTCAATTCCAGTATTGAAGTTGTCGTTCCACGGGAAAATATCGACTGTTTGAATCATTGCACCCTCCACTGGCAACGGGCGCCCACTTCCCGTTTTTGCCTGACCGCTAGCCGCTGATCAGATTGTTGCGGTGGGACGCTGAAATATTGTCTGTTCTATTTTTATGCATTTTGAAATATCGGACGGTACGCCAGGGTGAGCCAAGGGAAAAAACGGGCTTCCCATAAAGCGCTTGACGACTTTCAAATTAATCAAATTATTACTATTGTAATAGATCGATGGGTTTTCGCTACAACTTTGTCCTCTGGTCAGTTGCCGGGCGCTCGAAAGGCTCCGGCAGCGACGGACCGTTTCGGGATTTAGTGGCCTGGCCGGAGGCGGCCTTTGCGCAAGGCGATGCCCGGCCGTTTCCGCGCCTCGGGTATAATGCCGGCCTCTCCGCCTAACCAGACCCCACTCCCCATGGCCGACATTCTTTGCCTCAAGGGCGACGCCGCCTTTTCCGCCTTCCGTCTGCAACGCCTGCAAGCCCGCCTGGTGGCGGCCGTGTCGGATATCGAATCCGTGGCGGCAGATTACTGGCATGTCGTGGCGCAAAAGCGCGTCCTGAATGCCGACGAGCGCGCCAAGCTGGCGACGCTGCTGGAAGAGAAGGCAGCCGGTGCTGATGCCGGCGAACTGTTCCTGGTGGCACCGCGCATCGGCACTATTTCGCCGTGGTCGTCGAAAGCCACCGACATCGCCTGGAATTGCGACCTGGATGCCATCGAGCGCATCGAGCGCGTCATCGCCTTCCACGTCGTGCTCAAGGGTGGTCGTGCCTTGAATGGCGAGGAAAAGAAGACGGTTGCCGCGTTGTTGCACGACCGCATGACCGAATCGGTGCTGCCCGGTTTCGCGGCGGCCGGCGAACTGTTCCGCCATTTCGAGCCGAAGCCGCTGAATACCGTCGATGTGCTGGCCGGCGGCAAAAGCGCCCTGGTCGAAGCCAATGCTTCGCTCGGTCTGGCGCTGTCCGACGACGAAATCGATTACCTGCTCGACGTCTTCACCAAGGCCGGCCGCAATCCGACTGATGTCGAACTGATGATGTTCGCCCAGGCCAATTCCGAGCACTGCCGCCACAAGATTTTCAACGCCTCCTGGGTGATCGACGGCGAGAAGAAGGATAAAACGCTGTTCGGCATGATTCGCGAAACCCACGCCGCCCACCCGCAGGGGACGGTGATGGCCTATGCCGACAATTCCTCGATCATCGAAGGCGCCAGCATCCAGCGTTTCTACCCGGATGCCGACCGCGGCTATTCCTACAAGGAAGAGCTGACCCACATCCTGACCAAGGTCGAGACGCACAACCACCCGACCGCCATTTCTCCCTTCCCCGGCGCGGCCACCGGCAGCGGCGGCGAGATCCGCGACGAAGGCGCCACCGGCAAGGGGTCCAAGCCGAAGGCCGGCCTGTGCGGTTTCTCGGTCTCCAACCTCAATCTGCCGGACGCCCCGCAGCCGTGGGAACACGCCTACGGCCGTCCGTCGCGTATCGCTTCGGCGCTCGACATCATGCTCGAAGGCCCGATCGGCGCCGCTGCCTTCAACAACGAATTCGGCCGCCCGAACCTGACCGGCTATTTCCGTACCTACGAGCAGGATGTCGCCGGCACGGTGCGCGGCTACCACAAGCCGATCATGATCGCCGGCGGCCTCGGTTCCATCCAGGCCGGCCAGTCGTTCAAGGAAGAAACTTTCCCGGTCGGCACGAAATTCGTGCAACTCGGCGGCCCCGGCATGCTGATCGGCCTGGGCGGCGGCGCAGCCTCGTCAATGACGGCCGGCACCAATGCTGAAGACCTTGATTTCGCCTCGGTGCAGCGTGGCAATCCGGAAATCCAGCGACGGGCGCAGGAAGTCATCGACCGCTGCTGGCAACTCGGCGCCAATAACCCGATCCTGTCGATTCACGACGTCGGTGCCGGCGGCGTTTCCAACGCCCTGCCGGAACTGGCCCACTCGGGCGGCGTTGGCGCGGTGTTCGATCTGCGCAAGGTGCCGACCGAAGAGCCGGGCATGTCACCGGCCGAAATCTGGTCCAATGAATCGCAGGAACGTTACGTGCTGGCCATTCCGCCGAACCGCATTGGCGAATTCCAGGCGATGTGCGAACGCGAGCGCTGCCCGTTTGCCGTGGTCGGCGAAGCCACCGGTGACGGCCACCTGACGGTGACCGACGCGCATTTCGGCGTCAATCCTGTGGACATGGAAATGGAAGCCCTTTTGGGCAAGCCGCCGCGCATGACGCGCGACGTGACGCACCAGCCGGAAACTTTCGTCTCCTTCGACGCCGCCTCCATCGAACTCAAGGATGCCGCCTATCGCCTGATGCGTCTGCCGACTATCGCCGACAAGACCTTCCTGATCTCCATTGGTGACCGCTCGGTCGGCGGCATGACCGCCCGCGACCAGATGGTCGGCCCGTGGCAGGTGCCGGTGGCCGACGTCGCGGTGACGACGATGGGTTATCAGGGTTACTTGGGTGAAGCCTTCGCCATGGGCGAACGCACGCCGCTCGCCGTGCTTGATGCGCCGGCCTCCGGCCGCATGGCCATCGGCGAAGCGCTGACCAACCTGGCCGCCGCCGACATCGGCGATCTCGGCAAGGTCAAGCTCTCGGCCAACTGGATGGCGCCGTGCGGTGTGCCGGGCGAGGATGCGCGCCTGTACGACACGGTTGAAGGTATTTCCGAGTTGTGCAAGGCGATCGGCGTGTCGATCCCGGTCGGTAAGGATTCGCTGTCGATGCGCACCGCCTGGGAAGATCAGGGCGTCAAGAAACAGGTGGTGTCGCCGCTGTCGCTGGTCATCACCTCGTTTGCCGCGGTGGACGACGTGCGCAAGACGAAAACGCCGCAACTGGCTGTCGATCAGGGCGAAACCGAACTGCTGCTGCTCGATCTTGGCCAGAACCGCCTCGGCGGCTCGGCGCTGGCGCAGGTGTACAACGCCACCGGCAACGATGTGCCGGACGTTGATGATCCGGCCAAGTTGAAAGGCTTGTTCGACGCCGTGCAGAAACTCAATCGCGACGGCCTGCTGCTCGCCTATCACGACCGTTCCGATGGCGGCCTGTTCGTCGCCGCCTGCGAAATGGCCTTTGCCAGCCGTCGCGGCGTGTCACTCGATCTCGACGGCATCTGTTACGACGCCGGTGCCGGCGATGTCGATGGTTCGGAAAAACTGACCAACCTGCTGGCCGGCCGCGATTTCGAGAACATCGTGCGCGCCCTGTTCAACGAAGAACTCGGCGCCCTGATCCAGATCCGCCGCGCCGACCGCGAAAAGGTCACGCCCATCCTGCGCGCCCTGCGTGTGCCTTACCATTTCGTCGGCACCATGAACGAGTGGGACGAAATCCGCGTTACTCGCAACGCCAAGCGCGTGCTGCGTGAAAAGCGCGTCGACCTGCAACGCGCCTGGTCGGAGACCAGCTACCAGATGCAGGCCATGCGCGACAACCCGAGCTGCGCGCAGCAGGAATTCGACCGTATCCTCGACGTCGCCGATCCCGGCCTGACGCCGAAGCTGACGTTTGATCCGCAGGAAGATTTCACCAAGGTTTACCAGGATGTCAGCGGCCGCCCGCGCGTCGCCATCCTGCGCGAGCAGGGCGTCAATAGCCATTACGAAATGGCCGCCGCCTTCGACAAGGCCGGTTTCGCCTCGGTCGACGTGCATATGAGCGACATCCTGGCCGGCCGCGTCAGCCTCAAGGATTTCAAGGGCTTGGTCGCCTGCGGTGGTTTCTCCTATGGCGACGTGCTCGGCGCCGGCCTCGGCTGGGCGCGGACCATCCTGATGCACGACGGTTGCCGCGACGAATTCGCCGCCTTCTTCAATCGCAAGGACACCTTTGCTCTCGGCGTCTGCAACGGCTGCCAGATGATGAGCGCGCTGAAGTCCATCATTCCCGGTGCCGAACACTGGCCGGCCTTCCGTCGCAACAAGGTCGAGCAGTTCGAAGCGCGTTTCGTGATGACCGAAATCCTCGATTCGCCGTCGATCTTCTTTGCCGGCATGGAAGGCTCGCAAGTGCCCATCGTCGTCTCGCACGGCGAAGGCCGGGCGGTGTTCGACAATACCGACGACCAAGCCAAGGTGCTGTCGGCCGTGCGCTACGTCGACAACAAGGGCGAACCGACCGAAGTCTATCCCTACAACCCGAACGGTTCGCCGAACGGTTTGACCGCGGTGACCACGGCTGACGGCCGCTTCACGATCATGATGCCGCACCCGGAACGTGTCTTCCGCACCGTTCAGATGTCCTGGCACCCGGAAAGCTGGGGCGAGGATTCGCCGTGGCTGCGCATGTTCCGCAACGCGCGGCGCTGGGTGGGCTGAGACAGTAACTGCTATAAAAGGAACTCTGAGGAGTTCCTTTTTTTTACGCCCGAACGGCCATCGCGCTGCTGTCAAAGCAGGTTTTTGTTTTCCCGGGAAGCGCGGGTTGGCGGAACGCTCCGCCTTGCACAGGAATCACGCCTATCTGACGTATGTCATAATTCATTCTGTCTGAATAGATGCCTGATCCATTTCGCCGGGTCAGTGGTTGAGCGTGAGGAAAGAAGACGCTATGGTCGATATGGAACACTTGCAGGCATTGTTGAATTGTGCGACGGAGAGCGATTGGCAGGAGGTGTTCTTCTCGCTCTGCCGTGGTCAGGGTTTCGATCTGGCATTGTTTGCGGTGGTGCCGAGTCGGCATGTGGCATTGGAGAGTGCTTTCGTGCACAGCAGTTATGCCCCCCGCTGGCGCGCTACCTACGATACGGAGAAATTGCACTATGTCGATCCGACGGTCGAGCATTGTCTGGCGAGGAATGTGCCAGTCGTGTGGTCACCTTCGATTTTTCGCAGTAGCTGCCAGAAACGCCTTTACGAGGAGGCATCGGCCTACGGGATTCGTTCCGGGATTACCTTCCCCATTCACGGCCCACGGGGTGAGTTCGGCGTATTGAGCTTGGCGACTGGAAATCTGGGTAGCCGTGACTTCATCAGCGAATTTGGCCATACCTTGCCCGATCTGGCGTTGATTCGGGATTACGTTTTTGAGTCCTGTTTGCGTTTCGCACCGGGGGGGCGATCGGCCGAACGCACAGTGCATCTCACGCCGCGTGAGCGGGAGTGCCTGCAATGGAGCATGGAAGGCAAGTCCTCATGGGAGATCGCCCGAATATTGTGTTGCTCGGAGGCGACGGTAAATTTTCATGTGGCGAATATCCGGCGCAAGTTCGACGTGACCACACGTCGTCAGGCGGTGGTAAAGGCAATCCGCCTTGGTTTGATTAGCGTGGGCTGAGTTCCGACTGCCTCGGGGGCATCGTCGGGGGCTTCGGTGCCGGGGTGGTGCGGGCCGAACGTAAATCGCTGTCGCTGACAGCTCCGTCCAGATAGAGACTGAGCAGGATGGCAACAGGGAAAGGTATTTCCATACCGAGTTCAAAGCGACTCCCTCGTGACTGTGAAACACCAAAACGCTGCCAGAAACGGGTCTGACTTTCGCGCTTTCTCTTGCGCAATGCACGCAATTCTGCAGCACTTACTGCAAACCTGCCGATCGTTTTGGATGGATGTTCTTTCATATGGCTTCTTGAGTCAGGTTCTCTGCTGGGCGGACTATTTCAGCACCCTGGGCGAATGGGAGAGGAATAATCCAGTCTCTCTCGAAGCATTTCAACCTGTCTGTTGTGATGATTGCCGGATTACCCGATACGCATATCATGGGCCGCCTGAAGTCATCGAGGCGAAAGAAAGAGAGGCCCATCATGTCGCTGCAGATTCAAATTGCTCCCCGGCGGGAATTTCAGAGCAAAGTGCTGTGGGAAATGCACAAACTTCGTGCCAAAGTCTTCCGGGATCGGATGGGTTGGGAGGTGGCGGTGATGAGTGGGATGGAAATCGATGGTTACGACGCGATCGATCCCTATTACATGCTGATCAGGGAGGCGGGGGGCGAGTTGCGGGGATGCTGGCGTATATTGCCAACCGAGGGCCCCTACATGTTGAAAGACTCGTTCCCGCAATTGCTGCATGGCCAAGTCGCGCCACAGGATCCCGATGTGTGGGAATTGAGTCGCTTTGCTATCGATACCGATGGCCGCCATAGCTTTGGTTTTTCCGAGGTTGCCATGGAGTCGATACGGGAAATCATCGCCTATGGGCATCGGAGTGGCATCCGCTTCTATGTCACGGTGACCACTACTGCTATTGAGCGGCTCTTGCGTCGCGCCGGTGTTTCCATTGCCCGTCTCGGACCGGATATGAGGATCGGTGTCGAGAATGCGGTGGCGCTATATGTTGATGTCGGCAAAACCTACGAGCGTATTTGCGGTGCCTTGCCGCAGGCGGCCTGAGCCTTGTCGAATCGATTCGGGTCGTGGGCCATTTTTCGATCCGGCGAGGGCTGGTCGAGGTGCTCCGTTAGCCGGCAAGGAGAGGGACGCTTACGGTTAGCGAAGGACGCGAGCAGTAATATCCGAACAATTCCTGCGTTTCGCCATCTTTTGCCAGGGTGTATAGCCCAAAGCATATGCTGAGCTTCTCCATGCCATGTCCTTTTGTTCTTGATTCGAGGCTGGAAAAATCGATGCTGGTATGGCCTGGGGGGATGCCGGTTTCAACCTCGGGGTCTGGCGTTACTGCGTAGGAGCGGGTCAGAAACGATGGTGAAAATGCGTTGAATGCCATCTCTCCGGCCGTGTATTCAAGGCTGTACACGACTACAGCATCATCCGAATTGTGGTAGATCGAGGTGCCGGAGATCGAGACGTAGTCGCCGGCATTGGCGCTGAATTGCAGGTTGGCGCTGCATTGCCCCGCGATATTTCCGCGAGCGCCGCTGCCGAGTATGAACAGATTTTCCTGATCGACCGGGGTTGGGGCGGCGGGGTCTTGGCTGGGAGCGGGGAGCGTCGCCTTGACGTTTGCCGTGTCAACGACGACCAGTATGTTGATGATGGCGGTAGAAACAGCATCCACGTCTGATTGCATGATGAGTCCTCTCTTGCGAATTCAAAACGTTGCGCCGACCGTGAGGCTAACGAGCGCCAAAAATCTTGATGACAAGCGGCATTGCAATATGACATCTCCGCGGTTTGGCGAAGAAGGTCTTCGCCGGGTGACTCGGCAAGACGACGGCGCTCGAGAGTCAAGCGCCATCGTTCGGAGCGTTGAAGCGAAATCCGTCAACCTACGGTAATCGTCGGATCCCAGTAGTAGTAACCAAATAGCTGTTGCGTTTCCCCGTCGGGAGCCAGTGTGTAAAGCCCAAAATTGACGTAGAAATTCTCGCTGCCCGCCTTGGCGACTTTCGAGTCAAGGCTTGAGAAATTGATCGAGGCTTGCACCGGGGGAATCCCGTTCGAGGTGCTGGTGTTCGGGATCACCGCTTTCGACCGTGTCACGATGTTGGGCACGAAGGTGTTGAAGACAGAGTCGCCGCTCCAATATTTGATGCCGTAAATGATTACCGCATCATCGGAGTTGTTATAGATCGAAGTGCCGGTGAACCCCACGTAATCGCCGACGTTGGCCCGGAAGTTAAGGTCGGCGGTTCCCTGGCCCCCGATGATGCCGCGCGATCCCGTGCAAATCATGAACTGACTGCTATGGTTGATGCCGGTTGGGTGGGCTGGATCTGTGCTGGGATTGGGGTAATTCTTCTTGACATACTCGGTGTCGATCACGATGAGAACGTTGATCTGTTGCACGCTGGCGGCATCTATTGAGATTGATGTCATCGCTTTTCCCTTTCTGGGTTGTGGTGCCTACTCATATGGCTTTTCGGCGACGCCTCGTCGAGGGCGGCTGGCTACCGCTGCCCATGTCCAACGAGTATTTATGTTGGCCAGAAAGCATTGCGCTGCCTACCTATGTTCTTTGCTAGGTTTACACGGCGAGCGAGTGTTGGCGGTGAGAACTGAGACTGGCCGCCGGTAGCTGAGTACAGCATGACTGTGATCGGGGGGGTAAAAAGGGTGTGTCAGGATGGAACACCCATACCTTCACGTTCCTAGTTGTGATTGATTAAGGGAAATGAGGGGGTTAGAACTACTCCATAAGAAATAAAGGTTGGGCCATGCGATTGCTTTGCCGCGTAACCAGCGGCAATTCGGCAGCGTGGTTAGGGCGGAGACGAAGGCAAAATCGATTTGAACTGCACAGGGGGAATTCAGATGAACGCTCTAACACTCATATTCGCGGCGGCCTGCATTTTCGCGATTGCCTATCGCTTCTACGGGATCTTCATCGGCAGCAAGGTGATGAACCTGCGCGACGACCGGGAAACGCCCGCCGTCACTCAGGCCGATGGTCACGATTTCGTGAAGACCGACAAGTACGTGCTGTTCGGTCACCATTTCGCTGCCATCGCCGCCGCCGGTCCGCTGCTCGGGCCGGTGCTGGCCGCCCAGTTCGGCTTTCTGCCGGGTGCCTTGTGGATACTGATCGGCGCCGTATTGGCCGGCGGCGTGCACGATGCGATCGTGCTCTTCGCCTCGGTTCGCCATAAGGGACGAAGTCTGTCGCGCATCGCCGAGGCCGAAATCAGCAAGGCGGCCGGCAAGGTCGCTTCGGTGGCCATTCTGTTCATCCTGATCCTGACCCTGGCCGGGCTTTCCATCGCCGTGGTCAATGCCATGTTCAACAGTCCCTGGGGCACCTTCACCGTCTTCGCCACCATCCCGATCGCCATGATCATGGGGGTGTACATGCAGAAAGTCCGTCCCGGCGACATCCGCGGCGGCAGTATCATCGGCGTCGTATTGCTGGCGCTGTCCATCCTGGTCGGGCCGTATGTCGCTGCCGATCCGGTTCTCGCCGCCATGCTCACCTTCTCCAAGAAGGAACTCGCCGTCATCATTCCGGCCTACGGCTTTGCCGCCTCGGTGCTGCCGGTCTGGTTCCTGCTGGTGCCGCGCGATTACCTGTCCACCTACCTGAAGATCGGCACTATCGCGCTCCTCGCCTTGGGCATCGTCTTCGTCCATCCCGACCTGCAAATGCCGGCCGTGACGTCGTACTTCTACGGTGGCGGCCCGATCATCCCGGGCGCGGCTTTCCCCTTCGTTTTCATTACCATTGCTTGCGGCGCGCTGTCGGGCTTCCACGCCATCATCGGTTCGGGGACGACGCCGAAGATGATCGCCAACGAGAAGGACATCATCTTCGTCGGCTACGGCGCCATGCTGATGGAAGGCTTCGTCGGCATCATGGCCCTGATCGCCGCCTGCGTCCTGGTGCCGGCCGATTACTTCGCCATCAATGCGGCACCCAAGGTGTTCGCCACCCTCGGCATGCTGCCGGTCAATCTGCCGGAGCTGGCCGCCCAGGTCGGCGAACAGGTCCAGGGGCGGCCGGGCGGTGCCGTTTCGCTGGCTGTCGGCATGGCCTTTATCTTCTCTTCGGTGCCCTTCCTGGAAGGGATGATGGCCTACTGGTATCACTTCGCCATCATGTTCGAGGCGGTCTTCATCCTGACCGCCGTCGATGCGGGTACCCGTGCCGGTCGCTACCTGCTGCAGGAAATGCTCGGCAAGGTCTATGCCCCGTTCGCCGACAACACCTGGATTCCCGGCATCGTCGTGACCAGCGCGCTGTTCACCTCGGCCTGGGGCTACCTAGTGTATACCGGCGATATCTCCACCATCTGGCCGCTGTTCGGCATGAGCAACCAGCTTCTTGCCACTTGTGCGCTGATTGTCGGCACCTCGATGCTGATCCGTCTGGGCAAGGCGAAATACGCCTGGGTGACCGCCGTGCCCGGGCTGTTCATGTTGCCGATCGTGATGTGGGCGGGCTACCTCAATATCACCGCCAACTTCCTGCCCAAGGGCTTGTATCTGCTGGCCGGCATGTCGGTGGTCCTGATGGTGCTGATGACCATCGTTTTCGTCGAGGCTTTCCGGCGCTGGTACGCCTTGCTGCAAGTCGAGAAAACGGTTGCCGACAGCTATGGCGATCAGGTGCTGGCGATGGCCGAGGATCGCTGAGCAGAGTCGTTGTTCGCCGGCGGCGCCCAGCGGTTTGAAGTGACGGGAAAGGAACTCCGCGGAGTTCCTTTCTCTATTGGGGCTGGGTGCGCAGCAGCAGGATATTGCCGAAGGATTGCAGCCCGACCACTTCTTCGAGTTGCAGTCGGCTGGCGGTGAACAGCGCCTGCCAATGGCTCAGCGTGCGTTCCCGGCCGCGCGTGCCCATCAACATCTGCAGGTCGAACGAGGCGCCGACCAGGTCGGCATGGCTTTCCGGCAGGACCATTTCCAGCAGCGCGATGCGCGCCCCGGTGCGGCCGCAGGCCGTGGCCAGGTTACCCAGCACCTGCCGGCAGGTGGCGTCATCGAAGGCGTGGAGGATGGCAGAAAGCAGATAAATGTCCTGCTCGTCACGGGCCGGCGGCACCGAAGCCAGCATGTTGCCGGCCGCGAATTGCTGGCGTTCGGTCTTGCGATTTTCCGCCTGGGCGATGACTTGCGGCCGGTCGATGACCAGGGCAGTCAGCTTCGGGTGATGTTTCAGGATGGCCGCCGACTTGGCGCCGAGTGAGCCGCCGACGTCGATGATGCGGGCGAAGCGGCCCCAGTCGAAATCGGTGGCGAAGCTGTCGCCGGTCAGGGCTTCGACGCTGCTCATGGCTTGCGAAAACAGGGCGTCGAGTTCGGCATTGTCGTCGAGGTAAGCAAACAGCTCCTTGCCGTGGCTTAGCTGGAAGGGCGGCACGCCCCGTCGAATGCCATTTTCGAGCTGTTCGTACCAGGGGCGGCTCATGGCGTCGGCGTTGTGCAGCAGGATCATGGCGCGCACGTTATCGGGCCGCTCCGGGCGCAGAAAATTCGAGGTCTTGTTGTTGCGAAAGCGCTGCGCCGAGGTTTCTTCGAAAATGCCCATGGCGGCGAGCAGGCGCAGCAGGCGGCCGGTGGCGTCGGGATTCGTGCCGAGGCGGGCGGCGATATCCGTTGCGGCGAGTTCGTCATCGCCCAGCGCGCCGGCGATGTCGAGCCGGGCGGCGACATAAAGGGCGCGCGATTGCCAGAAGGCGGAGCCGATCTGCAGCAGGCGGAAGGGCGGCGGCGTCAGCTTGTGGTGCAGGGCCTGCAGCCAGGCACCGAATCGGGTTAGTCGGGCGAAGCGGCGCACGGCGCCGGCATTTTTCTGGAATGACATGGCTGTCCTTTCAGGCTTCGGGCGCCAGGCCGGCCGAGAACAGGCGGCCGTTGAAAACCGCCAGTTTTTCCAGAAAGGCCGCATCCATCGGCTGTTCCATCTGTTCCTCGAAAATTTCCTTCAACAGCATCGGCGTCATCGCCAGGCTGACGAAGGCCATGCGCACGATGTCGGGGTCGGTGCCGGCGGCGACCTGGTGGTCGGCTTGCAGCTCGTTGATCCGGCTGGCGCCGCGGCTGCGGCCGCGTTCGAGCAATTGCTGGATGAAGCGTCGGCCGGGACCTTGCTTGAGTGCGAGAACCTTGAGAATGAGCTTGGGGAATTCAGGATGCGCCGTCATCGTCATGTAGTAGAGACGCAGGAAATCGCTGAAGCCGCCAACCGAGGCCAGCATCGGGCCGTCGAGAACGGCCAGCAGCGGCTGCATCGTCTCACGTATCATCTCTTCGTAGAGGCCTTCCTTGCTGCCGAAGTAGTAGCGGATCATCGAGACATTGGCGTCGGCTTTTTCGGCAATCAGCCGGGTGGTCACCCGGTGGTAGTCGTCGGCCAGGAAACATTGCAGCGCCGCCTGGATCAGGCGTGCCCTGAGTGGTTCGGTCGTGGCGTCCATCGTCTTGCTCCGGATTGCGATGGAATAAAGACTAGCACTGCCGCTCGCCGCTCTCGTAGTGCTTTCGTCAATCAAGATGCAGGGCTTGATTGAAGCGGGGAAGCGGTTACTTGTGGCGAATCAGGCCTGGCAGACGTCGACCCACCGGCCGCCGGTAATTTCAGCCAGTTGCTGCGGGCTGATGCGGACCGCGCTGTGGACGGCGCCGGCGGCGGGCAGGACTTCGTCGAAAGCCTGCAGCGACTGGTCGAGGTAGATCGGCAGCTCGTTGGTCAGGCCGAAGGGACAGACGCCACCGACCGGATGCCCGGTCAGTTCGACGACTTCCTCGGCCGGGAGCATCTTGCCCTTGCCGAAACGGTCCTTGAATTTGCGGTTGTCGATGCGGGCATCGCCGCGCGCGACCAGAAGCATGGCCTGTCCACCGTTCACGCGAAAAGCCAGGGTCTTGGCAATGCGGCCGGCTTCGACGCCATGCGCGGCGGCGGCCAGCGCGACGGTTGCCGTGCTGACTTCCAGTTCGATGATCGGGATGTCCAACTGGCGAGCCGCGAAGAAGTCGCGGACTGACTGCAGGCTCATGACTCTCGGTATTCGCGCAGTCTGTCGAGTTGGCCGACCAGTTGGTGCGAGGATTCGTTGAGTTCCGGCAGCAGCAGGTCGGCCGAGTCGCCGAGGCCGCTGTTGCTGAGTTCGACGATTTCGTTGGCCAGGTGATGGAAGCGCTCGTGGATGACCACCAGTTGCTGGTAATCAGCAGACGTGACGCCGGTGCCGGTGGCTTCGTTCAAGGTGCTGGCCAGGAGGCAGCCCCGGTGTTCGGAAAGAGGCATGTCGGCATAGGCGCCGCCGGCAAAAGCATTCATGAACTGGCGTCGCCACTGGGTATGCAAGCGTATGGCGTGATCGATATCGATACGCTTCATGGACTGTCTCCGGAAAATTGAAGGCGAGCGGCTCGGTTGCCGCTTCTTGCCGAAGGCTGAATTATGCCGCAGGGCCGTTTATGGGCAAGGGGGCGCGCGGCTTTAAATCGGAAAACGCTGGTGGGCGACGAATGTTTCCAGTTGTTCGCCAGCGAAAAACACCAGTCTGACTTCGTCGATCATCGGAGTATCGGCGAGGACCTGGCTCAGTGTGGTCGACACGACAATGGCGGCCTGTTCCGGCGGATAGCCGTAGACGCCGGTCGAGATGGCCGGGAAAGCCAGACTTTTCAGAGCGTGGCTGGTCGCCAGTTCAATGGCGTTGTGATAGCAGGCGGCGAGCAGTGCCGGTTCTTCTCCGTGCTCTTGGCCGTAAATCGGGCCGACGGTATGGATAACGAAAGGCGCCGCCAGCTTGCCGCCTGGCGTTATCGCTACCTGGCCGGTCGGCAGCCCGTCCGGCCACCGGTCACGGCGCAGGGCGCGGCAGGCTTCGAGGATGGCCGGGCCGCCGCGCCGATGGATGGCGCCATCGACACCGCCGCCGCCGAGCAGGCTGCTATTGGCGGCATTGACGATGGCATCGACGGCGTGCTCGGTGAGATCGCCGAGGTATAGGGCGATGCGGCCGTTGAGATAGTGGTGGAGGGCGGGTTGCATGGCTGAGTTCTTTACCGGTTAGCGACATGATAGCTGTCTCCCGGCTTCTTTTCGTTCGACGGGCGTCGTTCAGGCAGCGCAGATGCGGGACCGCCGGCGCCAGCAGGCCGGAGTCTGCAGGGCCTCGATATTCGGACCACGGGAGCCGAAGATCTGGCGGGCGCGCTCGAGGCGGGCCTGTTCGTCGTGGGCAATGCCGGCAATCAGGTCGAACCAGTGTTGAAGACGTTTCATGGTGGCAACTCCTTTATTGGTGGCTGTATGGATGAACAGTGTCTGGCGTTCGGGTGCAGAATAACCGAAAGCTGTATGTATGTACAGTATTCGAAAATACTTTTATCCAGAGTAGGCTTGCGGCATTCTCAAGGGACGGGAGACCCACGATGTCGCGCGCAAAATCAGCCTGGTTGCCCCCGGCCGGTACGCTGGCGACCTATCGCGGCCGCAGTCGCCGTTCGCTGCGCAATGTCCGGGTGCTGGCCGAGGCCTCGGCCGGACGCATGGTGGTCGAGGCCGTCGGCCGCCAAGGCGTACTGGTGCGGCTGACCGTCAAGCAGACGAATCTGGCGCCGATGCAGCCGGATTTGTTCGACTGAGTCTTTCCGCTAAATCGTCAAGCAGGCGGAATTTCCTGCTGTCGGGTAAGTGCCTGGAATCCGGATTTCCCCCAAAAATTTCGGATGCTGTTCAGCCAAGTTTTCAGCCCGCTCTCCCGGCGCGGCATGTCCAGCCGAAACCGCCCGTCCGCGATGCTTTCGACGAGACAGAGGCCCATGCCGGCAATCTGCCAGGATTCGCCGGGGGACAGGAAAACGTCTTCCGTTTGGCCGGTGACCGTGATCCAGATCGTTCCCGAGGTGCAGTGCAGGCGAATCCCCTGCGCCTTGCTCAGGCGTATCGGGCGATCGGCGGGTAGATCAATTTCGCCGGAGCGCAATTCGATTTTCATGGTCCTCTCCGATGCTCCTACAGGAGACAAAGTGTAGAAGGCGCGGATTGTTTGATACAGTTCCAGTAAAGTTAAATTGTGACCAGTACAGTCGTTTTGTTTTATAACTGTGCTGGTAGCTGACTGGGCAAACTGTACGGGTGAATGATGAGCATGCTTCGTTATGAAAAGTTGGCTGCCGAACTGGAAGGCATGATTGCCAGCGGCGCGTTGCGCCATGGCGATCGCCTGCCATCGGTGCGGCGCCTGTCGCTGGAACGCCGATTGTCCATTTCGACGGTGCTCCAGGCTTTGCGGCAACTGGAAGAGCGCTCGCTGGTCGAGGCACGGCCGCAATCCGGCTACTTCGTCCGGCCGGCTGGGCAGGCGAGGGCTGAGCCGCGAGCGCGCACGACACCGGTATCGCCGGTACCGGTCGATGTCTCGCAACGCCTGGTTCGTGTTTTGCAGGCCGGAATGCAGCCCGGCGTGGCACCGTTTGCCGCAGCTTTGCCGGCGCCCTCGTTATTGCCCCTGGCGGCGTTGCATCGCCTGTATGCCGGCGTCGCCCGCCGTCACCCGAAACTCCTCGAAGGCGGCAGCCACGTCAATATGGACGAACCGGCCCTGGTCCGCCAGTTGGTGCGTCGTTCGCTGGCCTGGGGCGGGCCGCTGGCGGGGGAGGAAATTGTCGTTACCAATTCCTGTACCGAGGCACTCAGCCTTTGCCTGCGCGCGGTCACCCAACCGGGCGATACGGTAGCCGTCGAATCGCCGGCCTATTACCTGATGCTGCAGTTACTCGAGACCTTGGGCCTGAAGGCGCTGGAGATTCCGACCGATCCACGTACCGGTATTTCGGTTGAGGCGCTCGATCTGGCGACGCGCCATGGCGGCATCGCCGCCTGCCTGCTGGTACCCAATGCCAGCAACCCGCTGGGCAGTGTCATGCCCGACGACAGCAAGCGCCGGCTGGCGAATCTGCTGGCCAGTCGCAATGTTGCGGTAATCGAGGACGATATTTACGGCGATCTGCATTTCGCTAGCCAGCGGCCGTGGCCGATCAAGGCGTTCGACACGGCCGGCAACGTCATGCTTTGTTCCTCCTTTTCGAAGAGTCTGACGCCATCGCTGCGCATCGGTTTTGTCGCGGCCGGCCGCTACCGGGCGGCGATTGCCTTGCAGAAAACTATTACCAGCGGCGCGACCAATCCGATCACCCAGCATGTGTTGGCCGAATACCTGGCATCCGGTTCGTTCGAGCGGCACCTGCGCGGCTTGCGGCGCTGTTATGAAAGTCAGGTCGAAAGCATGCGGGCAGCGGTCGGTCGGTATTTCCCGGCGGCAACCCGCATGGCCCAGCCGCAAGGCGGTTTCGTGCTGTGGGTGGAATTGCCGGAAGAATTTGATGCTTCGCGTTTGCACCAGCGGGCGGTCGCGGAAAATCTGGCTTATGTGCCGGGCGAACTATTCTCGGCCAGTAGCATGTACCGCAATTGCCTGCGCCTGAATTGCGGCAATCCGCATACCCCGGAAATCGATGATGCGGTGCGCCGTCTCGGTGCCTTGATGGAAAAGCCCTGAGCGCACCAATTTTGGGGCACAAAAACTACGGTATCATTCGCCTTTGGCCCGAAATGGCCAGGCATCAAAATTGAAGGCGGGCATGGGTCCGCTTCTTATCTTGCATCCGAAGGGTTTGTCCTCTCATGTTTGACGCAGTCCGGAACAACAAGAAGATCGTCCAGATTTTTCTGGCGCTGATTACACTGCCGTTTGCCTTTTTCGGCGTCGAGTCCTATGTGCGTAGCACCGGAGCAGGGGAAGACGTGGCCAAGATTGGTGATAGCAAAATCACTCAGCCACAATTTCAGCAGGCCCTCCGTGAGCAGCAGGAAAAACTGCGCGCCCAATTGGGTGGTCAGTTCGATCCGAAAATACTCGATACCCCCGAAGCGCGCAGCGCAATTCTCGATGATTTGATCAGTCAGCGTCTGCTGCTGCAGGAGGCCAGCAAAAAGGGCCTATTCGTCGGCGATGATGCCATTCGGCGGACTATCGGTTCAATCGAAGCTTTCAAGGTCGATGGCAGTTTTTCCAGTGAGCGTTATGAAGCAGCGCTACGTGGCCAAGGGATGACGCCGGCCGGCTTCGAAGCGCAATTGCGTCAGGACCTGATCCTGCAACAATTGGCTGGCGCGCTCGCTCAGTCGGGCGTGACGGCGCAAAGCGTCGGCGAACGAGTGCTGGCTTTGCAAACCGAGAAGCGCGAAGTGCTGGAGTTCCGTTTTCCGGTGGATGGCTATCTTGATAAGGTCAAGCTGGCGGATGGCGAAGTCAGGAAATTTTATGACGAAAACAGTAAACAATTCGCCGTCCCGGAGCAGGCGAAGGCTGAATATCTGGTGTTGTCGATGGATACCATTGGGGCGCAATTGACGGTTGGCGAGGCTGAGATCAAGTCCTGGTACGACGATCACCGGTCTCGTTTCCAGCAGCCGGAAGAGCGGCGCGCTAGTCATATCCTGATCGGCTCGGAAAAGATCGGCAAGGCCAAAGCCAAGGCTAAGGCAGAAGATGTTCTCAAGGAAGTCCAGAAGAATCCTGCCGCCTTCGCTGAGCTGGCCAAGAAGAATTCGGATGATCCGGGGTCTGCTGCCAAAGGTGGTGACCTTGGTTTCTTCGGCCGCGGCATGATGGTCAAGCCTTTTGAGGATGTCGCTTTCAAACAGAAGGAAGGCGAAATCTCCGGTATCGTCGAATCCGACTTCGGTTTCCACATTATCAAGGTTACCGGCATCCATGCCAGTAAGGAAAGAGCGCTGGCCGAGGTCAAGGGGGAAATCGAGGCTGAATTGAAAAAGACGGCTGCCGCTCGCAAATTCGCCGAGGCTGCCGAAGCCTTTAGTAATACCGTTTATGAACAGTCCGACAGCCTGAAACCGGCGGCCGAAAAGTTCAAGTTGAGCATCAAGCAATCCGACTGGTTGGGGCGTCAGGCCAATCCGGCCAACGGCCCCTTGGGTAATGAAAAACTGTTGGCGGCACTTTTCTCCGAAGACTCGATCAAGAACAAGCGCAATACCGAGGCGGTGGAAGTTGCGCCGAATACCCTGGTTGCGGCGCGTATTCTCGACCACAAGCCGGCGTCGCTACAACCCTTCGATAGCGTAAAAGCCGCTATCGAAAGCCAGCTCAAATACCGCGAAGCGCAAGCTCAGGCTAAAAAGGACGGAGAGCTTCGCCTAGAGGCGTTGAAGAAGGGCGAAGACAAGCTGGCCTGGGGGGGGGGCAAGAGTATCTCCCGGATGGATTCCCGTCCCATCCCGCCGCCGGCTGCGTCAGCGGTTTTCAAGACAGATGTCACCAAGCTGCCGGCCTATACCGGTGTCGAGTTGCCGGGTACCGGCTACGTCCTATTCAAAATTAGCAAGCTGGAGGCTGGTGAAAAAATGGACGATGCCCGCCGTCAGGCCTCCTTGGGTCAAATCGGCGCGCTTGGGGCGCAGGAAGAAATCAGGCTCTATCTGGTCGCCTTGCGCGATCGGTATAAAGTTGATGTCAACAAGGCTGCGCTGGAAGCCAAAGAGCGCTAACCTCATAACTGTTTCGCCAGCTCACCAAAAGCCGACTGAAGTATGCAGTCGGCTTTTTGGTGTCTAGAAAAGGCTAAGCTTGCTAAGGGCTTTGGATTATTTTTTGGTTTGCTGTTGACCCGCGATCGAAACTCTATATAATGCGCCCCTCCTTACAGCGCTTGGGTTTTGGCGGGGTGGGGAGGAAGCGGTGGATGAGGAAGTTTGAACGGCGGCGAGCAAAAAAGATTCATCGAAATGCTTGACGAAGTTTAGGAAGTTCTTCATAATCTCGCCTCTCTGCTGCAGACGAATCAAACGAGACGGCGCAGCGGGGCAAGCAGTTCTTTAACAATTTGAACAATCGATAGGTGTGGGTGCCTTGATACGCAGTGACTTCGGTCACACAAAGTATTAAAGGCAATCACACGGATGGAGAGATCCATCGGGGTAAATGGAAACATTTACCGTCAGTGAATTGTGAGTAGTAATGTTGGATTAAACTGAAGAGTTTGATCCTGGCTCAGATTGAACGCTGGCGGCATGCCTTACACATGCAAGTCGAACGGCAGCACG